>ERZ1673702.9-NODE-9-length-341040-cov-14.428614_pt1 | contig 341040 bp, 357 predicted proteins | sample MGYA00580232_ERZ1673702 | MGnify/ENA primary metagenome ERZ1673702 (study PRJEB41218, sample SAMN15661792) | gut metagenome | host: Homo sapiens | place: Canada: London | collected 2015-08-20/2019-03-30 | study: EMG produced TPA metagenomics assembly of... | reverse complement strand
TATTACCTCAGGTTTATCTGTTTCAACTAAATTAATTAGTGTCTCTATCTTTTCTATAAATTCTTGGGTTGCATTTATTTCTATTGCTTCTAATGATATTCCTAGCTCTTTTAATTTATCTACTTGCTCAGGTGTTGGAGGTGTTCGATGTGTAGTCCTTTTTTTCTTTTTCCCCTCTACTACATCTCTTGCATCTCTATAGCATCCTACTATATTTTCTTTTTGTTTTCCAATTTTAAACGTTGAATCTAAACCTGCTTCTTCTATTTGCTCTTTGCTTATTCCTAATCCTTCTGCTAATTTTCCTATAGTATCACTATTTTTTATTTCTATTACATCAGGTTTATCTGTTTCAACTAAATTAATTAGTGTCTCTATCTTTCCAATAAATCGCTCTACAGTTCCTTTTTCTTCTTCTTCCTCTATCTCCTCTTGCAATTCATATAAATCTCTCATTGTTCCTTCTAAATAGAATTCTATATTTTCTAATTCGCTTTCATTTACTTTTTTTCCATCTTTTCCTATTCTGTCTGGAAATTCTATTTCCCATAAATCTATTTCGGATCCTTTTTTTATTATATTTTGTATTTCTTCTATCTCTTCTTGCTCTTCTTCGTCAAAATCATTGTATAGTTCTGGATTTTGTAAATATTTTTCGTACTTGATTTGTATTCTTTTTAATGTAATAGCTCTTCTTGCTTCTTCTCTGCTATTGCTGTTTATATCTGGTATATATCCATCATGTGCTTGTACCCATTCTACCATTTCATTTAATAGCTCTAAGTCATCTTTTTGTGTATATGTGTTTATTGTTTTTTGTAAATCTACATTTAGTAAATTATTTGGCAAATCTATTACTAGTGGTCTATCTTCATCTTTTACTGGCTTTTGTGGATCTATACCATATATTGCTCTTCCTAGTTGTTGTAATAATAATATTTTTGAATTTTCATCTAGTGCTCTCGTCCATATTATTCCGTCAATTCCTTTTACGTGAACACCTTCATTTAATTTGTTCATTACAATCATTATTTTTGTGTGTTCACTATCAGATGTTTCAAATTCATTCAGTTCACTAGCATTTCTGTTTTTACTATATTGACCTAACATTGAATATATTTCTGGACCATCTATTATATTGCCTTGTTCATCATATTTTGTTTCATCTACTCCTTGTAGCCATTCTCTTAATTGCATTTCAGCTTCTTTTATTTTATCTTCTGGATTCTTTTTGCTTGATTTATTTCCATATTCATCTTCTAAATCTTCACCATCATCTGAAACTGGTATGAAAACAATGTATCTTCCGTTCTTTTTTTGTATATTTTGAGCTAATAGCTCTGGTATACCTTGGGCATTGGATAATTTTCCTCTTAAATTTTCATATTTTTGCATTAGCTCTGTTTTTTTAGTTTCATCTTCTATTTCATTTATTCTTTGTAATAACTTTTCTAATGTACCTCCATGTATTATATTATATTCACATGATACTATTTTAGGATTTACTACTATACCAAGTCTAATTGCTTCTATTAAGTCCATATTCATAGCTATATGTTTTCCTACTTTTACTTCTTCCTCAGTATATGCTTTGTTATATTTTTTACCAATTTTTAAGGCTAATTCATCCGCCATATTTCTGCCATCTGCATCACGTTCTGGTGTTGCTGTTATTCCTAATATTTTTGTTTGCTCTTCTTGTGATTCTAATAATAGTTCCAATTTCTTTTGCCATTTTTCTGCTCCAGTTCTGTGTAATTCATCTAATACCATAAAGTCATATTTACTTTCTTTTAATATATCACCTTTTTTATGTAATAAGCTTTGATATGTGGCTAGTTCTAAATTCGGAAATACTTCTTTTATTATTTGATCAGGTGTTTTGTTTAATGTTCCTTTTGTTCCGTGAATATTTTCTATTATATATTTTCTGATTTGATCTAATATTTCATTTGATGGTGCTAAATACAGCATCCTATCATTTTTATGCTCTAATAGCTCTGTCATTGCAACAAAACTTTTTCCCGCTCCTGTTGGTAATATTATTGATGCAAATTGTCTTTCTTCAAACTTTTTATTTGCATTATTTACTGCTCTTTGTTGATACTCTCTTAATACTATATCTGTTCCAGGTACATCATAATATCCTAAAAATGTTTCTACTTGATCAATTGATAGATCTTGTGTTAATTCTTCTGTATGCTCTTTAATTTGCTCTTCAAAATTATCTGCATTTAATATATTTGAAAAATTTTTATTCATTGCAATATTTAATATTATTTGCGATATTGTTTTTTCTGGCAAATTCAATTCTGTTAACTTTTCGTATAATTTTATTATATCTGTATTTTTTAACCTTTTTTCAAATTCTTGTCTTTCTTCTGGCCTAAACCCAATTCCTGTTTTATTCCAATTATACGAATCCATAACTGCCTTCGCATAATATGTTTGTTTATCCATCGGTGTATCATACATTATTTTAGAAAATCTTTGCCTTACTATATCTGATTCTATAATTTGTGATTTTGATTCTATTATTTCTATTATTTTTTCATCTGGCAAATTTTGTATATCTTGTATAAGTTCAATTTCTTCCTTATTAGCACCTATATTTACTGATTCACTTAATTTATATCCACTTTCATTTCTTCTTGTTATTATTTCTGGCTCTATTGAAAATGCTTGTGATTTAATGCTCTGTATTATACCTGCATATTGTGAGTCATTTTCTGTTATTTCTCTTAAAAGATTTGAAAATGCTATTGCTTTTCCTTTTGCTTTATTAGCATAAAACAACATTTTTTGTACTTGCATTGCCGATTTATAATCTATCTTACCTTGTGTTATTTCATACATCTCTTCTATTGAAATATTTGGTAATTCTGTTTCTTGTAGCTCTAATAATCTTCGTGATGTTTCATCAATACTGATCATTTCTTGACCATTTGTAAATACAAGCTCTCCATTGTTGTTTTGTATCTCATATCCTTTACTTGCGTATTCCAATAGCTTTTTTTCTATTTCATTTATTTTTTGTGCTTCTTCTGGAGTTTTTTCCTTTACCTGTTGCAAAATAGCAAACATATCCATAATGTCTTTTGAAACTTGCGTTATTTCGCTTCCATCTATATCTCCATAATGTATAACTTCACTTGAAGAAAACGCATTTCCAATTGTTCTTGCTAAGTTTGAATTTGTTGTTGTGTTTGGTATTATTGGCTTCATTACACCCTTTTGTTCTAATACTGTTAGTATTCCCATTATTTTATTTTTTTCTAATGTTTGCTTTTCATTTAGAGCTTGATAATTGCTAAGTCTTGCTCTTGCTGGTACTGCATCTGCTCTATCTTTTATTTTTGTTCCCATATAGTTCATTTGACTTGTTGTATTAAGTTTTTGTGAACTCAATATTGAGTCTGCTATTTCATCCGATGTTGTGGCATTTCTTATTTGGTTAATTAAATTAAATAATTCTTCGTTTTCTGTTTTATTTAAACCTTCTATTGCTTCATTTATACGCTTTTCAACTTCTTCAAGCATATACTGTCCTGCGTTTACAATGTTTTTTCCCATCTCATTTTTTGAGACTTTTACAATTACATATTTATCTGTATATGAACCTCTACCATATACAATTGAAACATTCGCATTGCTTGATAAAGAGATACAGTTTGTTTCTTTGCTGTATCTCATTTTTATATGATCATTTATTTGTCTTAAGGATAACTCAACTTCTTTATTATATCTTGGAGCTCTTTCAGTGTGTGTTTCTTCCCATCTTTCTCTGTCTGTACGAATTCTTGTTATATTTCCATTTTCATCTGTTGTAATATTGCCATCAATATCTGCGTTATCAGCCATATTTAGTGCTCTAAAGAAGTAATAATTATCGTTATCTTGTATTATATTAAAATTTTCTATATTAAAAACATCATCCATAGCTTTATCTCCTGTATATAAATTTAATATCATTATATAAATAATAAATTTGATAGTCAATATCAATTTTAGGCATTTGGTCTATAAACCAAATAGAATAGAAAATTTTAGTTTGCTAAATAATATTAAGCATAGAAAAATATCTATGCTTAATGTTATTTATATTTTTAAATTACCTTTCCTTCTTTGTAACATTCGTATATATAGTCTGGATTTTCATAATACATACTGCTATTATAATTGTCTATTTTTTCTATAATCCACGATGATAGCACACTATATAGAGTATTAATATATTCATTTTCATCATTGTTTACCATTAAAATTAATCTTTTATATACTTTTCCAATATCCCAATATGTTGGAATATTATACTTACAATTACCTATAATGTCGTAGTTTCCACGCTCTATTTTTGATTGTTCAATTATTTCATCTGATACTTTTTCAATATTTTCTGAATGATATACTTCAGCTAAATTATATATTTTTTGTAGTAATTCTTTACCTATTTTTTTAACTATATATGACTTTTTATTGTTTGTTTTTCTAGCTATATATTCTATAAAACTACATACAAAAAATAAGTCATTTTCATTTTGTGGCTCTCCCATTTTTTTCTCCTTATATTTTATCTGTTCCTATAAACTTAATACATTGTAAAGCTTTAGTAGTACAAAATGCAATTTGATGTGTAGGGCATTCCATATAATGCTTTTTATTTTTTTACCTCATCCCCAAGTTTCTGCTCAATTAAACTTGCTATTGTTTGTGCTTTTTGTTTTATGTAGTCTTGGTCTTCGCCTTCTATCATTACTCTTACTAGTGGCTCTGTTCCTGATGCTCTTATTAAAACTCTTCCGTTGCCATCAAATTCTTTGTTTAATTTTTCTATTGCTGATTTTATTTCTTCGTCTTTGTCAAAGTCATATTTTTTATCTGATGATACTTTGGCATTTATTAATACTTGTGGATATGCTTTCATTATTGATGCTACTTCTGATGCTTTTTTCCCTTGCTCTAATATTGCTCTTATTATCATTAATGATGTTAAAATTCCGTCACCTGTTGGATTGTAGTCTAAACATATTACATGTCCTGATTGCTCTCCTCCAAGATTGTATCCGTTTTTTAGCATTTCTTCTAGAACATATCTATCTCCAACTTTTGTCTGAATAAAGTTTAATTCATTTTGTTTAGCATATTTATTTAATCCTAAATTGCTCATTACTGTTGCTACTATTGTGTCTTTGTTTAATTTTCCTTTTGATTTCAAGTATTGTGAAATTATTGCTATTATTTTATCTCCATCTATTTCATTTCCATTTTCGTCAACAGCTAAACATCTATCTCCATCTCCATCATATGCAATTCCTAAACTACATTTTTTGTCTATTACATATTGTTTTAACATTTCTAGATGTGTAGAGCCACATCCGTCGTTTATGTTAATTCCATTTGGACTGTCATTTAATATATGATGTTTTATTCCTAATACTGTAAAGACTTTATCTGCAACTACTGATGTTGCTCCATTTGCTGTATCTACAGCTACTACAAAGTCATCTCTATTTAATCTTTCTAAATCTTCTTCAAAGTTTTTTCTAAAGAAATAAACATATTCGTCTAGTAATTCTGTTGCTATTTCTGATGTTCCTATTTTATCATTAACAGCTGTTAATTCATTTATTTTTCCAGAATCCATAACTTCTTCAATTTCTTCTTCTAATTCATCTGGAATTTTCATACCTTTGTTGCTGAAATATTTTACACCGTTAAATTCAAATGTATTGTGTGATGCTGATATAACAACACTTGCATCTGCTTTGAATTTTTTTGTTAAATATGCAACTGCTGGTGTTGGCATTACACCTAACATTTTTACATTTGCACCATAGCTTAAAAATCCAGCTGTCATAGCACTTTCAATAAGTGTTCCTGATATACGTGTATCCCTTCCTATAAATATTGTTGGCGTATGGTCTGTATGTTTAGATAATACATACGCTCCTGCTTTTGCTACTTTATATACTAATTCAGGAGTTAATTCTGTATTTGCAATTCTCCTGATTCCATCTGTTCCAAAATATTTTCTCATCTGTTGTACCTCCTTATAAAATCTTGAATTATTATATATTCATAATTATTATAAGTCAAGTGGAAAAAGGGACACATTTTACTACTTCAAATTAAAAGTTTATTATTTCAAAATGTATCCAAAATTTCACAAATCTGAATTTAGAGCCATCCCTTTTGACACACTTAATTTTCTTTGCAATTTATTTCGCAGTTATTATTATTGCAATTATTTGATTCTGCATTTGTGCTATCTATACATTTTTGTGGTGTTTTAAATGTTAAATACCAATTCATTCCGTTTTGGGTTTGGTTTATATAATCTATCATTTCTTCCTGTTTGCATACTGTTGTTGGTGCTGGATTTACTATTGGATTATATGGCATCCAGTTGGCAGGTGTTGCTCCTTTGTTTTCATCTGCTGTTTGCAGTGCTGTTAATGATCTTAATATTTCTGGTATACATCTACCTACATTTAGTGGATATACTAATATTAATCTTATTACTCCGTTTGGATCTATTATGTATACATTTCTTACTGTTTCAGTGTTGCTTACGCTATTTGATATCATACCATATTTTCTTGCTATTTCTCCGCTTCTATCTGCTATTATTGGAAATGGTATTTTTACTCCTGTTTTACAGTATATGTCAAATACCCACGCTAAATGTGATTGATTGCTATCTATACTTAATCCAAGGAGCTCTGTGTTTATATTTTTAAAATATGAACAAGCTTGCGAAAATGCTATCATTTCAGTAGTACATACGGGGGTAAAATCTCCAGGATGAGAAAATAATACAAGCCATTTTCCTTTGTAATCGCTTAACTGAATATTTCCAAATGTCGTTACTGCTTCGAAGTCTGGTGCCATTTGACCTATTCTTACAGTTCCGTTCATCATTACTTCATAATCCATATAAAAAATCCTCCAATTCCATTTTTGTATATTTTATGGAATTGGAGGATTTTTGTTACTGTTTGTGTTAATATAAAAAAGAGAATGGTTTTAGATTATCTTCTTTTACATTAAATCATTTATATAAATTTATCTACATACTCAATCATAAATAATGGTATATTAATTATATTTCCGTCTTTAGACAAATTTCTCATTGAAAATCTTATAGACAAATCATTTTTATACTTTTCATTGTATCTTGTTAAGCTAACATTATTTATTGATTTATTTGCTTTTACTTCTATAGGGATTATTTTATTTTGATATTGAATTATATAATCAATTTCATGTCTATCAAAAGCAAAATAATTTGGAACTTTATCAAATTTAGTTGTTAACATATTTAATACATAATTTTCAGTAAAAGCTCCTTTGAATTCTTCAAATAATCTATCTCCTTCAATTACAATTCTACTGTCTAGGTTAGCCATATTCCTAAGTAATCCTACATCATTCATATAAATTTTAAAAGCACTTAAATCATTATATGCTATTAGTGGTAAGTCTGTTTTGGTAACATTATAAACTTTATATATTAAATTTGCATCATTTAACCAGTTTAAAGCTCCTTCATATTCTCTTGCTCTTGCACCTTCTTTTATTGTTTGATATAAGAATTTTTTGTTTTCTTTTGCAAGTTGTGATGGAATGCTATTCCAAATTAATGATATTTTATTTGCTTCATTATTTTGAGTATGTTTTGAAAAATCGCTTTCATATGCTTTTAAAATATTTCGTTGAACACGTTCCACTAATTCTATGTTTTTTTCATTTACCCAAACTTGAACAACTTCGGGCATTCCTCCAATTATAAAATAAGCCTTTAACTTTTCTTCTAACTGATTAAAGAATATGTCGGGAATTTTTTCGATACTTTTTATAGATTTCATATATTCGACTAAATTTTCACAATTATCCGCTATTAAAAATTCACTAAATGTCATAGGATACATATTTAAAAATTCAACTTTTCCCACAGGAAATGATGTGTGTGATAGCCTTATACCCAATAAACTTCCCGCACAAACTATATGATATTCATTTGCTTCTTCTTGAAAATATTTTAAGCTATTTAGTGCATTTGGACACTCTTGAATCTCGTCAAAAATTATTAATGTTTTCTCTGGTTTTATCTCTTTTTTATATATAAAAGTTAATTGTTCAAGTATTCTTTGTGGATTTTTAGAGCTTTCAAATAAGTTTTGTAAATCTTCATCATGGTCAAAATTAAAATATGCTATATCTTCATAATTTTCTTTTCCAAATTGTTTTAATATATATGTTTTCCCAATTTGTCTTGCACCTTTTAATATTAGTGGTTTTCTGTATTTACTGTTTTTCCATTTTATTAATTCTTCTAATATAAACCTCTTCAAATTAATCATCTCCTATTATTAATTTATGTCGATTTATATTAATTATACTCCTTTGTCACATTTTTGCAAGCATTTTTTTGCTATTTATCACATTTTTGCAATTTAATATACCTTCACCCTAAAGCAACATCTAATACCATCATAAGTACAAAACCAATTGCAACTCCTATTGTTCCAATGTTTGAGTGCTGTCCTGTTTGAGATTCTGGTATTAATTCTTCTACAACCACATATATCATAGCTCCTGCTGCAAATGATAATAAATATGGTAAAAATGGGACTATAATATTTGTAAGTAATATTGTTATAATTGCTCCTATCGGCTCTACAATACCTGAAAGCATTCCATATAAAAATGCTTTTGGTTTTGGCATTCCTTCGCTTTTTAATGGCATTGAAATTATTGCACCTTCTGGAAAATTTTGTATTGCTATTCCTAATGCTAAAGCAAATGCACCTGCCATTGTAATTCCTGTATTTCCTATTAATGCACCTGCAAATGTTACTCCTACTGCCATACCTTCTGGTATATTGTGCAAAGTTACTGCAAACACCATCATTGTTGTTTTTTTCAATTTTGCTTTTATTCCTTCTGGCTTATTGTCATTTAAGTGCAAATGTGGTATTAAACTATCTAATAGTAATAAAAATAATATTCCTAAAATAAATCCTATTGCTGCTGGAAGCCATTCTATTTTTCCTTGCTCTTTTGCCATATCTATTGATGGTATAATTAATGACCATACAGATGCAGCTATCATTACACCTGATGCAAATCCTAATAATAATTTTTCTACTTTTAGACTTAATTTATTTTTCATAAAGAACACCATTGCTGCTCCTAAAGTAGTTCCTAAAAACGGAATTGCTAATCCTATTGTTAAATCCATATTATCCCTTCTTTCCTACAATTTAACTAAATATAATTGTTATGCAAATGTGAATTTTTTTTCATATTTATATTGTAATTATATTATTCTTTTGAAAAAAGTCAATATAAATTTTTCTAAATGGATATATATATAAAATGAGCAATTTATAACTTTTAAATAAACTTAAATTATTTTAAAGTTACCAATTGCTCCACTTGACGTCTACCGTAAATTTTGAATTATTACTCAATCCATATTATTGCATTTCTTTTAATAAATTTCTAATTGCTGACTAAATAATTTTTCTTTTGTTGTTGTGAATAAATTTAAATTATTATTTTTTTGTAGTATTCTTCTAATGTTCCATAAGCCAAGACCATGTGAATCTTTATCAGCATTTTTTGTGCTATAACCTTTTTCGAAAATTTTATCTATATTTATATTTTGCTCTTTGTATGTATTTTCAATTATAATTAAATTTCTTTTTACTTTAAAATCTCTTCTTACTTGTATATTTATAATTTTTTTCTCACACATTTTTGCTGCTTCTATTGCATTGTCTAATAGTATTCCTAAAATTCTGCATAGTTCATATGTTGAAATATTTAAATCATTAAAATCTAACATTATTTCCATATTCATTCTTATGTTTTCTTCTTGTGCTTTGTAATATTTATTTGTAATTATACTATATACAGCTGGATTATTTATAATTTTAGGATCTAATATTCCTAAATTGTTTATTTCTTTGCATTCACTTAGTACTTCATTATTCATCTGTCTAATACCTTCAATATTATTTGTTTCTACATACCCATCTAGTGCCTGTATAAAATTATTAAAATCATGTCTAAATCCTCGTATGCTATCATACATAATTGTTAATGTTTTGTTATATGACTCAAGATTTTCTACCTTTTTATACATTTCTTCTAATTTTGATAGCCTCATAATATCTTTCATACTTATATAAAAATATACAATTAAAGAAATGATATCTAGCCAAAATACAGTATAAGGAAAATTGCTTATAAATAACATCATCTCAGCGGCATTAAAGTAAATTAACATACATCCAATTATACATATTAAAACAATTAAACATCTATTTTTCTTACTTAAATTTGGACTTAATATTATTCCTATATCCTTTTTGATTATTATACATAAAATAATTGCTCTAAATATAAATACCAAAAATGCAATTGACAATCTATATGAAATGCTTGATATACACTCTGAATATGACATTGAATCTGAGTGAATTAGCCAAAATACTTTTGAGTAAATTAACTCTATTAGCAATACTATAATTGCGTTTATAACCTCACCGAATGTACACTTTTCTATTTTTTCATTTAATACAAATTTGAATATCATCACTGTTAAAACCAATATAATTGCTCTATTGTATGGAAATGGAATTACCGAATTAATAACTATCCTTGCTATAGATTCTGTTGCAATACCTGTAATTATTTGCCATTTACTTACCCTAGCTTTAAATATTTTTACAAATAATACAACATCAAGTGAAGCAAAAAGAATTGCAATTGATAAATTTGCCAAGAGCCATCCAAAAAAATTACTATTTATCATGAGACTTTGTACCTCTAACATATCCCTCATTGTTATACACCATCCTCTTATGTATTTTTTATCTTTTTAGATTCTATCACCTACATATTTCCAAAATCAATACAAAAACCTTATAAAACTGCACTTTTCGTCGTGCTATTTTGCCTGTTTTTGACAGCATTCGACATTCTTTTACCTATTATTTATTCTAATTTACATTGTCAAATATTATGTTATTTATTTTTTCTAAAAAAAAGACTCAAATTGTTAAACATAATTTTAACAATTTAAGTCTATTTTAATTTTTTATGTTATATCTCTTTTTCTAAAACTATCAAACATTGTTACTATCATAATTACTGCACAAACACCTAATACTGACAATGAAAATCCTACCGTGATATTTCCAGTTATCGTATTTACTAAGCTTGATGCAGAATATGAAATATCATTTGTAAATATTTTATCTGCTAATGATAGATTATTAAATGGTATAAATTTTATCCAATCAGCTGTTACAAACATATTAATTATATTAGTTATTGTCGCTCCACCTAGATATGCTGCAATACTTATACCTACTGATACTGCTGTGTTTCTTGCTACTGTTGATAACATCATTGCTAATAATAAGAATATAAATATATCTATTGCACTTACTAAATTATATAATACATTATGTATCACATAATTTGTTGTATGTACACTTCCTGCACTTACATATAAATAATCTTGACCACTTCCAAAGAAAATATTTCCTACAACAGTACTTAATAAACTAATTATAATTGTTGTTACTAACAAAATTCCTGTATTTACAAATAATTTTGATAGCAATATTTTCCATCTTTTATTTGGTGTAAATGACCAGAATTTTATTGTTCCCTTTGATATTTCTGACGATATACTAGATCCAGCGATTATTATTATCATAACAGCTAAAACCATCATAGTTAAACTGTTCATCATATAATCATAAATTTTTCTAGTTTTTCCAATTGAACCTCCTGCAATAGAGCCTGACATAAATGGTGGCATATTATGCTCTAATCTGTATTCGTTAATTTTTATATTGTTTTCAGCTTTTGTTAAATCTTTTTCGGTTAGTGCTTTTGCTGTTGTTGTATCTAGTCCTGTCAAAATATTTTGTTTTAATGTTGTAATTTCATCAAGAGTTGATTCTTTCCATGAATCTTCTGAATTATATGTTTTACCAATTTCATATTTTTGTTTTAGCTCTAGCTCTGACAAACTAATATCATAATCATCTTTTGTTATAGTTTCATTATTTAAGTCTGTTTTTAAATTTTCTTTTTTTATATTAATATATCCGGTTAAAATCGTCATTTTTCAATAGCTCTATTAATTTATCTACAGTAGTTTGTTCTTTTGTTGCCAAGTCTTCCTGTCCCATTGCTTTGTAGTTATATATGTTTCTTTTTAAATTTGTTATATCATTTGTTATTAGCTCTGTTTTCCAATATGTTGTATATATATTAATATCATTATCTATTGCTAATTGAAAAGCGTCAATTTGTGCTTGTATTGAATTCTTTGATGCTTCATCTAAATTCTCTTCTGACATTTCAGTTTTTAATGATTCTATTTCGGATTTAATACTTGACTTATAATCTATTGATGAATATATATCATCTGTTATACTATACATTTTTTTGGTTAATACTGCCATTCCTGCAGATGCAAAGAGCGATAATATTAATAATATTAGCATAACTTTTGTTGATTTCTTTTTCATGATTTTTGTTAATTCACATGAACATAATCTAAAAAATTTACTCATCTTTTTTATCCCCCTTTGTTACATCGAAAAATAGTTCTTCAAGTGTATGTTCATTTTCATTTGCATACTCTACTTCTACATCACTTAATACTAATGTTTTTATAATGTTTGGTAATTCACCTTTATTTGCTGTTACATATACTTTTCCGTCTTTTAAATTAGCTTGTTTATTTAGTTTTTCTTTTATTATATTTATTGCATTTTCTGGTGTTTTAACTTTAAGTACACATTGCACAGTTTTTACTTCATTAGTATTATCTTCTTCGTTTTCTTTTAAGCTTTCAACTTTAACTATTTTTCCTTGATTTATTACAGCAACTTTATCACACATAAGCTCCATTTCACTTAATATGTGTGATGATACTAATATTGCTGTTCCATTTTCTCTGGCCAATTTTTTTAATATATCTCTTAATTCTTTAATTCCAACTGGATCTAATCCATTTGTTGGTTCATCTAATATTAAAACTTTTGGAGAATGTAATAAAGATAAAGCAAGTCCAGCTCTTTGTTTCATACCTAAAGAATATTTTGATACTTTTTGGTTCATGCTTTTTTTTAGTCCAACCAATTCTAATACTTTATATACTTCGCTATAATTTATATTTCTTATTTTTGCAAATAATTTTAAATTATCTACAGCAGACATATAGCCATACATATCTGGATTTTCTACTATTCCTCCAATATATTCCATTGCTTTTTCAAAATTCTTTTTTACATCAAATCCATTTACCTTTATCGAACCTTCATCTATTGAAAGTAGTCCTAAAATCATTTTTATTGTTGTTGTTTTTCCAGCACCATTTGGTCCTAAAAATCCTAATATTTGGCCTTTTTCTACGCTAAAGCTTACATTATCAACAACTTTATTTTTTCCGTAATATTTGCTTACATTTTTTATTTCTAATACAGATTCAGACAAAATTTTCACCCCCCTACATGTTATATAATGCATTTATATTGTTAAATTGCAAGTCTGCATATACAATTTTCCAAGCTCCATCTTTTTGCTCTAGCGTAATTGTATCTCCTTCAGTATCAAATGTTGTTTCATTTACTTTTTCTTTACTTGTGTTATCTTCAATATTTATATCTTTATGTTTTTGTTTTATTGTAACTTTAGAATTAAATGTTACTGTTACTTGATTTCCGTCAAATTTATACTCTGAAATTTTTGTTATTTCTCTTTTAAAGCTTACTGTTATTTTGCTTGTATCTACTAATTGATTTTTTAAGTATTCTGTTAATATTGTTTTTTGTAATTTTGTTGCTGAGTCATTTATTGTTTTAGTTTTTAATTCGTTTTCCATTTCTGTATAGTAATTTGTTAAATCAACATCTTGACTTTTTTCTCCTATTGTTTGATAGTTTTCTGGTAAAGTGTAGTATTTATCTGTTATGCTTATGAATTCTTCACATGATTTTTTTATTTCTTGTTTTGATGCTTTTCTTTCATTTTCAATATTTACAGAATAGATGATTACTGCTAATATTGCTATTATGGCAAGTACTAAGCCGATATTTAGTTTTTTGATAAATTTCATTTGTGGTCCCCTTTCTAATTAAATTTAGCTAAATTATAGTTTATGTTTGAAATGAAGTCAAGCTTTCGTTTAGTTGTTCCCAGTCGTTCATGTTGGCTTCTAATTTCTTAGTTAGGTCTTGGAGTTGGGTTTGGATTGTGGTTAGTTGTTCGTAGTTTGTGTAGATTTCTGGTTTTGTTAGTTGGGTGTTTAGGTTGGTTATTTGGTTTTCTAGGTCTGTTATGTCACGTTCTATTTTTTTTATTTTTGTGTTGATTTTGTTTTGTTCTTTTTGTTTTAGGTAGGTATTATTTTGTGTTTTTCCTTCTTTTTCTTTTTTTTCTGGTTGGGTGTTTGGAGTTGTTGGGTTAGGTTCTGTTTCTGTTTTTTTTGATTCGTATTGTTCGTAGGTTCCGTTTGAATTGTTTTACTTGGTGTTTTGTGAATATTAGTAGTGTGTCTGCTATTTTGTTTACGAAGAATCTGTCGTGTGATACGAAGATTATTGTTCCTGTGTATTCTTTTAGCAGTAGCTCTAGACTTTCTTTTCCTATTATGTCCATGTGATTTGTTGGTTCGTCTAGTATTAGTAGGTTTGGTCCTTTTTTTAGTATTTTGCATAGTTGCAATCGTACTTTTTCTCCTCCTGAGAGCATACTTATTTTTTTGAATACGTCTTCTCCGTAAAACATGAATGCTGCTAGGGAGTTTCTTAGCTCTGTTGTTGTTAGATTTGGAAATTCTTCGCTGAAATCTTCTAGTACTGTTTTTTCTGAGTCTAATAGTGCCATTTGCTGGTCAAAGTATCCTATTTGTACATTATGCCCAAATTCAAATTCGCCACTTATTTTGGGAATTATTCCTACTAGTGTTTTTAGTAGTGTTGATTTTCCTATTCCATTTTCTCCAATTATTCCTATTTTTTGACCTCTGTATACATTTAGTGATATTTTTTGTAGTGTTTTGTCATATCCTATTTCTAGATCTTTTGCAAATAATACATCTTTTCCGCTTTGTTTTTCTATTATGAAATTTGTTTTGAATGTTGTTAAATCATATTTATTTGGTGCTTCTATTTTTACCATTCGCTCTATTTGTTTTAATTTAGACATTGCCATTTTGGCTTTTGTTGGTTTGTATTTAAATCTTGTTACTATATCATTTAAACGTTTTATTTCTTTTTGTTGATATTCGTAATCTTTTAATTGTTTTTCATAATTTATCTTTTTTTGCTCCTCAAAAAATGTATAATTTCCAGAATATGCTGTTGTTACACCATATTCAATTTCGTAAACTTTATTAACAATTTTATTTAAAAACATTCTATCATGAGATACTATTACTACTGATTTTGAATAGTTTTTTAAATATTGTTCAAGCCATTCTATTGTTTCAATATCTAAATGGTTTGTTGGTTCATCTAATAATAAAATATCTGGTTTACTTAGCAATAATTTTATAAATGCAATTTTTGTTCTTTGTCCTCCTGAAAATTCACTTATTTTTTTCAATTTATCTTCTGATGAAAATCCAAATTTATTTATTGCTGTTTCATATTCCTTTTTATATGTATATCCATCTAAAAATTCATATCTATCCATTGCTTTTGAATACTCTTTTGCTAGCTCTTCTGACTTATCTGTTTGCATTTTTTCTACAATTTGTTCAATTTTTTGCTCTAAATTTGTTATTGGTTTATATACTTTTAAAATTTCGTCTATCATTGTAATTTGGTCATCTTCAAACTCCATTTGTTTTAAATAGCCTATTACTGGATTTCCTTCTTTATAAATATTGAATTTTTCTTCACCTGTTCCTTGTGTTAATAAATCATTATTTATAATAGCTTTTAATAAAGTAGATTTTCCCGCTCCATTTCTTCCTATAATTGCAATTTTTTCTTTGTCTTTTATTTCTATATTTATTTCTTCTAAAATTGTTTCAGCTCCATATTCAACTGAACCATTTGTTATTTTTAAATTCATATTAATTCTGCAAAATATGCATTCTCCTTATTTTATTTAGGTTTTTATGTTTCCTATGAACAATTATTTTATTTTTTTCAATATATCTTCTTTTGTTATTTTCCCTTCTCTTAAAATTGTAATTTCGTTATCAATTACTTTTACAATTGTAGATGAAAGCCCTTGATTTGCTTTTCCTCCATCTATTATTGCATCTACTTTTCCGTCAAAGTCTTTTATTATATCTGTAGCTTCTACCCCACTTGGCTCTCCTGAAATATTTGCACTTGGTGCTATTATTGGAAAGTCAATTTCGTTTAAAATTGAGCTTACAATTTTGTGATTTGGTATTCGTACACCTATAGTGTCATTTCCTGCTGTAAAATATGTACCAAAATTGGGCTTTTTTTTCAAAATTATTGTAAGTGGTCCTGGTAAAAATTCATCAATTATTTTTTGTTCCAAATTTGATGTAATTTCTGTATATTTTTTTATTTCACTTTTATTTGAAACCATTATATTTACAGCCTTTGCTCTTGGTCTATTTTTCGCATTATATACTTTATCTATTACTTCATTTGAAAGAGCATTTCCTCCTATTCCATATACTGTTTCTGTTGGAAAAATTATTACTCCATTATTTTTTAATATTTGAACTACTTCTTTTAGCTCTTTCTCATCTATTTTTTCTTTCCAATTATAAATTTTAGTCATTTTACCATTTCCTTTCTGCATTATAATTTAGCATATTTTTCATTATTTATCAATAATATTGGAAAAGAGCGCCAAAACTTGAGTTTTAGCGTTCTTACTTTTTAACTACATAGCAGCTCTATATAAATTAATAAAATCTTCTTTTGTTGTATCACGTGGATTTCCTGGTCTACATGGATCATTCATTGCTTTTTCTGCTAGCATTTCTAAATCTTCTTCTTTACATCCAGTATCTTTTACAGTCATTGTAACTCCACATTCTTTTGCAAGTTCAGATATTTTCCATACGAATGTATTAATTACATCTTGTTTTGATAAATTTGCTGCATCTGGTCTTCCTATATGAATTAAAATTTCTCTAAATCTTTCCCAAGAAACTTCACCATTAAATCTCATTACAGTTGGTAATAATATTGCATTAGCAATTCCGTGTGGTGTGTCATATACAGCACCTAGTTGATGAGCCATTGAATGAACTATTCCTAAACCTACATTTGAAAATCCCATTCCTGCTATATATTGTGCAAGAGCCATGTTTTCAATTGCTTTTTTATTTTTTTCATTTACTGCTGCTGGTAAATTTTCAAATATTAATTCTATTGCTCTCATATGGAACATATCAGACATTGTGTTATGAGCTTTTGTTATATATCCTTCTACAGCATGTGTTAAAGCATCCAATCCTGTTGCTGCTGCTGTCATTTTTGGTAAACTTTCCATTAATTCTGAATCTACAATTGCAAGTAATGGTATATCATGTGGATCAACACAAACCATTTTAACTTGAGCATCTTCATCTGTTATTACATAATTTATTGTAACTTCTGCTGCAGTTCCGTGTGTTGTTGGAAGTGCAATCATTGGTAATCCTTTATTTTTTGTATTTGATAATCCATTTAAAGATTTTACATCTGCTCTATCTGGATTTTTCATTAATATAGCTATACATTTTGCTGTATCTATTGCAGAACCTCCTCCAACTGCAACTATAACATCTGCCTTTATTTTTTTACAAATTCCATATCCATCTAATGCATTTTTTATACTAGGATTAGGTTTTACTTCTGAATATAATGTATAATCTATTTTTGCTTCATCTAATACATCAGTTACTTTTTTAATTAATCCACAATTTACAAGACCTTTATCAGTAACTAAAAATACTTTTTTGTAACCTCTACCTTTTATTTCTCCTGGTAGCTCTGATCTACAACCCCTTCCGAAAATTGATGTTTCATTTAATACGAATCTTTCTGACATATTATTTCCTCCTTTGATTAATCTGACACTAAGTCAATATTTGTTTTTTCAAACTGAAATTATTATATCACATATTTAAAATAAAATTACAAGATTAATTTTATTTTTATTGCTATTTACATAATTGTATGATATACTTCAAAGTACTTTCCTTAGGAGGTGGTACTTATAATAAACCATAATAAAGTTATAGGTTTACAACGGGACTTAAATAACTTAATATCTTATATGTACAAATATACAGGTAGTCTAAATTTAAGTCATCAACAAGCTCAAGACTTTGTACGAAAAGAAGTTCAAGCCTGGATTAGACTTAAACTTAAGGAGTGTCGAAGTCCCCAAGAGACAAAATTTCTCAGACAACATTTGAAAAAAGACATTTATTAAATAACACAAACAAAGAGACGATATTTTCAATCGTCTCTTTCGCTTTTATATAAGCCTTATTGAAATAAATAAAATATTTATACTAAATACAAATTTTTAAACTAATTATCTAATAATTTAGTATACATTTTATCCATTATTTTTCTTAAATATACTTAAAACCTTTCCTACAAATTTTACTATTTGAGTTGAATTATTTTGTGCAATTCCCTTTCCTATTGCCTTTCCACCTATTGTTAATGAAGCAACTATTGCACTTATTATAAATTGCAAATTAAATTCTATATTTAATGCACTTGTAATTTTTAATGCTATTAAAGCACTTATAGATCCACTTAATACTCCGGCTATATCACCTATAACATCTGCACAAATATTTGCTACTTTTGCAGAATTATTTATTAAATTTAATGATGTTTTTGCTCCAGGAACCTTTTTTGATGCCATAGCATTAAAATCTGATTCTTTTCCAACAGTTACTGCAACACCTATTATATCAAAAAATATACCTATAAAAATAACCAGTAATAATATAAGAATTGCTGGTATAATTGATAATCCTGTTATTGCTGTTGTAGATATAAAGGAAAATATTATTGATAATACAAATGCTGTAATAAAAATTGTTATAAACCATTTTAGCTCTGATGAATCCTTTTTATCATTTTTATTATTATTTTTCATTCTTTATTTTTTATCTCTCCTAAATAAAAGTTGTGGTGGTAAAATTCAAGTAAATTCTACGGTTTAGGTCTGGTCGAATTTCTCTATTTTCTACTAACCATTACTGTTTAGCCGTTTCCGTTTAAAGAAAATAATCAAAAGATTAATTGATTACCAGATTGCCACTTAAGTCCGTACTTTAATCCTTAAATTTTTATGCTTACGCAAACATTCTAGAAGTTTTCCTTAATATACTTAGCTCTATTACTAGTCTCTTTTGCAGTAGAAATTTCATAACCGATATAAATAATTATTTTTGGCCAAATAATAATTACCTCAGATGTTAATCCCAAAACTAGCACTCAAGACAGGCTACGCTATATATTGTGTCTTGGCACTTTATATAGGTTATACTTGAAAGCACTAAAAAATTTCAAGCCTCCGCGACGATAGGGGATTATTATGTATGCCATTACATAATTCCCTATAATCTTACTTCCTGAAAACACACAAAACTGGCATTCCGCGCATCAACAAGAAACTTCAACGATGTGCCCTTTAGTGGATTTTTAGCCCCACCCTCGTAGTAGACAGTATAACTAGAATAATGCACCACCTTTTTCTATGGTAGCATATTTTTCCAAAATTTTCAAGTAGAAAAATTGTTAAAAGTTTTTATTTTACTATATCAAAACATACACATTCTTTCACATTCTCAATGTGCAAAAAAGCAAAGCTTTTAGAATTCTTAATTTTTTAAGTCAAAATATTCTCAATATAGTTTATACTTTCAAAAATGAGAGACGGTGACAATCTTTTTACAGAATGTCACCGTTTTGATTTACAGTTTTTGTTTAAAGTTTTCTTAGTGCATTTTCCATTTCCTCCGTGCAGTCAGCAAGCTTACTCACATTTTTTTCCATGTAATCATTAACTTCTGCAATCTCGGACGTCCTAAAACAGGATCTTGCATCTTCCATAATAGAAGCATTTCTTCTAATCAGCTTTTGCAGTGTTTCTACTGCCTCTACAATTTGCCGATTATTTCTCCTCAACTGACTCAAAATTTCTTCTCTCATAACTCTTTTCCTTTCCTTCTCTTTTGTACTACTCGTTGGATTTATAAATTTCCCCCGAGTGCTATATACGAATCCTTACTGGAATCTATATAATTATAACATACTTTACATAATTTTGCAAGTTAGCGTAAAAAAGTTTTTGCCCAAAATACATAAATCTTTTAGAGCTTATTCACTATCTTTTGCCCAAAGCCAAAAAAAAACTACTTGAATCTAAATTCAAATAGTTTTTTTACATTAAAATTATGCGTTTTTTGCTATTTCAGCTATTTTAGCGAATGCTGCACTATCATTTACAGCTAATTCAGCTAACATTTTTCTGTTTATTACAACATTAGCTTTTTTAAGTCCAGCTATTAATGTGCTGTATGTTAATCCATTCATTCTTGCAGCAGCATTAATTCTAGCTATCCATAATTTTCTGAAATTACTCTTTTTGTCTTTTCTTCCAACATAAGCATAAGCTCCTGATTTCATAACAGCTTGTTTAGCCATTCTGAATCTATATCCTTTTGCTCCATAATATCCTTTTGCTCTTTTTAATACTTTTTTATGTTTTTTACGAGTAATCATTGCTGTTTTAACTCTTGCCATTTATTTTCACTCCAATCTTTCTATAATTTAATCTTATTTATTACCATATGGTAACATTTTTTTAATTCCTGCCTCGCAAGTTTTGTCTGCATACGCATTCATAACTTTACCAGATTTCTTTTGTCTTTTTGTTTTGTTTGCAAATAAATGTTTTCTATTTGCTTTTGTTCTTTTTACCTTTCCTGTTGCTGTGTAACTATATCTTTTTTTAGCTGCTTTGTTTGTTTTTAATTTTGGCATAATTAAACTCTCCTCTCTAATTATTTATCAGCTTTTTTAGCTAGTATTATAAACATGTTTTTACCTTCTAATAAAGGCTTTTTTTCTAGTGAAGCTATATCTGATAAATCTTCAACGAATTTATTAAGTGCTTCTTCTCCTAGTTTTACATAGTTAAGCTCTCTACCTCTAAATTTAACAGTGATTTTTACTTTGTTTCCATCTTCAAGAAACTTTCTAGCATTTTTTGATTTGAACTCAAAATCGTGTTGCTCTATATTTGGAGTAACTCTGATTTCTTTTGTTTCAAGTACTTTTTGCTTTTTACGAGCTTCTTTTTCTTTTTTAGCTTGCTCAAATTTGTATTTACCATAGTTCATTATTTTACAAACTGGTGGCTCTGCATTTGGAGCAACTAAAACTAAATCTAATTTTTTTTCAAAAGCCATATCTAATGCTTCATTTAAAGTATGCTTTCCTAATTTTTCTCCGTTCTCGTTTATAACTTGAACTTCTTTTGCCCTTATTTGTTCATTAATTGGTAATTCTTGTTTTATAGTAAAACACCTCCTACTAGTTATATCGCCAAATTTTATTGTACAAATCTTTATTTTTGCATAAAAAAATTGATTTGTTTAAGAACAAATCAATCCACAAAATATTTAATTTATAATTGAATGCAATATTATTGTAAATATTGTATATGTAATATTATAAATTTTAACCTTTTTCTATTCGATAAGGTGAGAAGTGGATTGCTTCTTCTTTAATTGACTTAATTATGATACTACATATACCTGCAAATGTCAAGGATTTTTTAGTGAAAATTTTCTTTTATTGGTATTTTTTCTTTATAAATTCAACTTTATCTTGTATACTTTGTCTATGGTGAATCATAGAAATAATATGTATTACATCTTCGTCAATATAATAAAATATTCTATGTTTTTCATATATTAATTGTCTAATAATATGACCTTTCGCATATAAATATATTTTTCCTATTCTCGGTTGTTCTTTTAAAACATCAACATATCTAACTATTTTAGATATATACTGGTTTATATTAGATGATTTTGAATACTTCTTAAAATTTTTTAAATCTTCTATTGAAGTTTTATTCCACTTTATGACCATTTCTCAATCTCCTTTATTAATTCTTCAGTAGTTAATACTTCATCTGATTTTGTGCTTTCAATTCCCTCTTCTATTTTTAATCTAACATAAATTGCATCTATAATATCTTCAAACGTAGCTGTATCTGGAAGTGTATTAGTTGCCTCCATTACTAACTCTTTTATCATAAAAATCATCCCCTTCTTTTTTACTTTTTTGATTATTAATATTATATCACATCTTTATTGATAATAATATAATAAAAAAATTATTTTTATGATTCGTTTCTATTTTAAAGTACTTCGTCTAAAACTTTTGCAAGATATTTTGCGCTTGTTTCGCATTCTTCTAAAGTGTTCCCTGTTGCTCCTATCTCTATTATGTTTGCTGCTTTTGATAGGTGTTGGTTGTATCTTGCATTTCTTAATAGTATTGGTTTGAATAAACCTGGATATAGTTCATTTGCTTTTTGCTGTACTTTCATTGCAAATTGTAAGTTTTGTTGCCAATTGTCGTGTGTTAATCCGCTTCCATTCGTGCCTATTACAAACATTATTTGTGCTGCATATTCATCTCCTATTTTTACTTTTGGTGCATATGAATCATCTCCTATTGCATCTCTGTGTAGGTCTATTACTACATCTGTATCTTTATTTTGCGATAATATGCCATTCACTGTTTTTAATGATCTACCATATGAACCTGTGTATGCTGGATAATCATGAAATGTTTTGTTATGTATTACATTGTGTCCATATGATGTTAAATATTTTTGCAGCTCATCTCCAACTCGTACTACATTATGATTTAAATCTGTTGTTCTATAATTTCCTGTTGATTCATATTTGTTTGCATCTGTTTGAGTATAACTTTCACATGTATGAGTGTGAAATATTAATATGTTTTTGCTATTTACTGTTATATTAGTTGATAAATTCATATTTGCTAAATCATAGCTTGTTTCATTTTTTATTTTAATTCCATTTTTTTCATAATTATATGTATTTTTATATTTTGAAGCAACAGTTTCTGTTTGTATATCAGTGCTAACTTCTGTAATATTTGATGTATCAATGTTTTCTTGATTAACAGAATCATCTATATTATTTGTAGTATTAATATTTCCTACATTATCTTGATTTTCATCTTCTTCATCTACAGATGTTATATTTCTTGATGATACAGTTGTTGACATTCTAAATTCGCTTTCTAACATACTTTGTGGTTTTATTTCAAATATATTTGCTCTTTTTAATTCCCCCATTTCTGTTATTTCTTCAGCTATGTATGAAATACATTGTGTTGTATTTATTGTTTCAGTTTCAAAATTCTTTTTTGAATAATTGTATATTTTTAATATTATAAATAAAGCAGCAACTATAACGCCGAGTTTTATTATATATTTCCAAATATCTTTTGTAGAAACTACAGATACTTTTATCATATGCGTCTCCTTTGTATGATTTATAAAAATTCAATGAATATAGTTTTCATTAATTGACCTTATTATAAATTATATGCTAGATATTGAATATTTATGATTTTCTATATATAATAATACTACTTTAAGGAGGTGATTTTTTGGAAGAATTAGATAGTAGAAAAGTCCTTTCAAAAACATTCTTTTGGATGTTTTTAGGATTACTTGGTACAGGTTTAGTTGCTTTTTACACTTATAGCTCTGGATTGTATATATCAATTTTTACTTCTGTTAGCTCTTTGGCAATTTTAGCTTTAGTAGAGGTCGTTGTTGTTATAGTATTTTCTCTTTGTTTTAGAAAGCTTCCACCTACTGTTGTTGGAATACTGTACTTTGTTTATGCATTTTTAAATGGATTTACATTTTCTAGTATTTTTGCAGTTTATGAAATTAGCTCTATAATGTATGTATTTTTATTAACATCTATTTTATATGCAGTTTTAGCCTTTTGTGGTTATAAAACTAAAATTGATGTTAGTAAATGGAGTACTATTTTATTTGTAGCTTTAATAGTTTCATTAATTGCATCTATTGTAAATTTATTTTTAGGAAACACAATGGTTGATATTGTAATAAGCTGGATAGTTATATTTATATTTGCAGGTTACACAATTTATGATATGCATGTATTAAGAGAGCTATCAAGTGACCCATCTATAAACCAAGATAAAGTTTATATTTATTGTGCTATGCAATTATACTTAGATTTTATAAACTTGTTTATACGATTACTTCGTATATTTGGAAAAAGCAGAGATTAAAAAAATGCAGATATTTTATCTGCATTTTTTTATCTTTTATAGGGCAATATTCACTTATTCGTTTTTCAAAATAAATAAATTTTGCATGTTAGATACTGCCTAATTCAATGTGTCCCTTTTTTCCAAAAATGGTAAAAGAGAACCGTCCCCTTTTCCCAGCTATTGCACACAATTTTCATCTTTTACATAATATTTTGTTCCAAGCATTTTATCTGGTAAATATTGTTGCTCTACATAATGACCTGGATAATCATGTGGATATTTGTATCCTTCATGATATCCTAATGCTTCCATTCCCTCTACTGGAGCATTGCGTATGTGCATTGGAATTTCTCCTGTATCTTTATTTTTTACATCTTCTAAAGCTCTATTTATTCCTAAATATGATGCATTAGATTTTGGAGATGTTGCTACATATGTTGCGGCTTCTGCTAATATAATTCTTGCCTCAGGCATTCCTACCATATGAACTGCTTGCATCGCTGAATTTGCCACAACTAGAGCATTTGGATTTGCCATACCTACATCTTCTGCAGCTGAAATTACAATTCTTCTTGCAATAAATACTGGATCTTCTCCTCCATTTATTGCTCTTGCCAAATAAAATATTGCAGCATCTGGGTCACTTCCCCTCATAGATTTTATAAATGCACTTATATTATCATAGTGACTATCTCCATCTTTATCAAATAAAGCTTTTCTATTTTGAACACTATCTGCTGCAATTTCGTTTGTTATATGTATATATCCATCTCCGCTAACACTTGTTGTAAGTACTGCAACTTCTAATCCATTTAATGCTGTTCGCACATCTCCATTTGCTGTATCAGCAATTTTTAGTAGTGTTTCATCTTCTATTTTTATATTATAATTACCTAATCCCTCAGGACTTTGTAACGATTTTTTTAGCACAGTAAAAATGTTTTCTTTTGTTAATGGATTTAATTTAAATATCATTGATCTTGATATAAGAGCCTTATTTACTTCAAAATAAGGATTTTCTGTTGTTGCACCAATTAATATTACAGTACCATTTTCTACATATGGCAATAATGCATCTTGCTGAAGTTTGTTAAATCTATGAATTTCATCTATAAACAAAATACATTTTCCAGATGGATTTAATAGCATATTTTGTGCTTCTTCAACAGCACTTTTTATATCACCAATTCCAGCTGATACTGCATTTATTTTTTTGAATTTATATTTTGTAGTATTACTTATTACTTTTGCCAAAGATGTTTTACCACATCCAGGAGGTCCCCATAAAATAATACTTGATAATCTATCAGCTTTTATTGTTCTATAAAGGATTTTATCTTTCCCTAAAATATGCTCTTGTCCAACATAGTCATCTAATGTTTTTGGTTTCATTCTATATGCTAATGGTTCATTATAATTCATTACTTTTCCTCTCTTTTAAGTTTATTTTTTATTAAAAAAGGAAAAGAGCTCTTTTCTCTTTTCCCTAATATCTATATTTTTGTTTTATGCTCTTGGATGTGTCTTTTTATATATATTTTTTATTCCTTCATCTTGGAATTGCATATATACTTGTGTTGATGATATGTCTGAATGTCCTAACATTGTTTGTATAGCTTTTAAATCTGCTCCATTTTGTAAAAGGTGAGTTGCAAATGAATGTCTTAATACACCTGGTGTTATATCTTTATCGATATGAGCTTGCTCTTTATAATATTTTACTATTTTCCAAAAACCTTGTCTTGTTAATCTCTTTCCATTAATATTTACGAATAATGACTCTGTATCATCTGTTTTTATTAAATATGGTCTTGACTCATCCATATAATTTTTCAATGCTTGTAGTGACATTGCTCCAAGTGGAATTGTTCTTTGTTTTGGACCTGTTTTACATATTACATATCCTTCTTTTACATTTACATCACTTATATTTAAAGAAATAATTTCTGTTACTCTCATTCCTGTTGCATATGCAAATTCTAACATTGCTTTGTCTCTTATTCCCTTTAAATCTGTGTCTGTTGGTTGTTCTAGTAATAATTCTACTTCTTTTGTTGATAATACATTTGGAATTCTTTTTTCTATTTTTGGTGACTGTACATTTGCTGTTGGATCTTCATTTATATCCTTAACTCTTACTTCATATTGATAAAAAGACCTAATTGAAGCTAAATTTCTTGACACTGTAGATGTTTTTTTGCCATTTTCTTGTAGATAGTCTAAATAATTTTTGATTGTTGTTTCATCTGCTTTTGAATAATCTAATTGTTTTTTATTGATGTATTCTTCATATTGATTTATATCTCTTTTATAAGATTGTAATGTGTTATCTGTTAATTTCTTATCTTTTTGAAGAAATTCTAAAAAATTGTTAATTTGCTTTTCCATTTTAGTTCTCCCTACCTTTATTTTTATAATTTACATAAACTATATATGTTATATCAAAATAAACTTTAATTGTAAATAGTTTTTTTAGATTTTTTAAATAAAATTTATTATTATATTATTTGTTATATTTGTTGTAACAAACACTTCTATTACAGATGATATTATTAGGCCAATTGCCATAAATAAAGAAAACATTGTATGTCTATATATTTCGTACTTTATGTTTTCTTTATTTCTTTCCTTCATTGTCGATTTATACATTTTTATTGAGCTTACAGTTAATGCTAATATACATGGAATTGCAATAATATTTTGTAATAACATCGAACTTATTGCAAATATTATGCCTTTTCCTTTTTCTAATACAGCTATTATTGCAGATATTGAATATCCTATACATATTCCTTTATATCCTAAACAACCATATACTAATGGTATTCCAATTATTGTTGACCCAGAAATCCAAATAATTACTGCTAATTTTAAGTTAGACATTATTGAATTTATTAACAATTTTTTTGTATCTATTTGATATTCATTATTTTTTATTGTTTGTATAAACTCATTTATGTAACCAGATATGTCTTTTTGATTTTCTGCATTTGAACTATTTAATATCATAACTCCTATAATAATTCCTATAAAAAAAACTAATATTGATATTGCATATTCTTTTATATTTTTACTTACATGATTTTCTATTATTTGTATTATTTTATTTTTGCTTTTTGCAAATTTTCTTTTGTTTCTCATTGTTCCTCCATATAAAAAAAATCTTATACATAATTTTTATTCAAATGATTTTTGAAATAGAACAATGAGTTCTTTTTTGTTAAGTGGTTTTGTTTATTATTTTTTTGGATTATTCTTTATTGTAAATATTTATCCAATCTTTTCCTTTTTAGGAGCTGTTACTTTTCCGTATACTCCTCCTCCACCTGCTTGGATATTCATGTTTCCTGATCTTGCATTTACTATTACATCTGCCATTTTACTTCCAACTACTGCTTCTATGTCATCTTTTGATAATTTGTGTAAAATATTCATTTCTGTTTCAAAATTCGATAGTAGTTTTTCTATTGTTTTTCCTCCAATTCCTGGCATAAATGTTAGTGGAATTTGATAAATATATGGAGGTCTGTTTGCTGGGCTTTTTGTTTCTTTTTTGTCTTTTATTATTTCTATTCTATCATAAACTCCCATTGTAATATTTGTTCCATTACATCTATCACACTTTAGTACTGGTGCTTCACCAATTACTGGCATGTTGCAATCTTCGCAAAATGTTCTATGATATTTTCCAAGTTTTGGGTCTAATCCATAATTTGCTATTATTTTTCTTCCATCTTCATTTTTTATTGCTTTTAATATTTCTTTATAACTAATATCTTTTACTAGCATTTTATTGTATTCTCTTGCTATTTTAGGTAATGAATGAGCATCAGAATTAGTTATAAATGATTTATTTTCAAGTTCAGATATTGTATCTGCTAAAAAAGTATCAGAGCTTAATCCTAGCTCTATTGCTGGTATTCTGTCATATTTTTCTTTAAATATTTTTTCTAATCTATCTGTGCAATTTCCATAAAAACTTTTATGTGGTGTAAATGCATGCGCTGGAATTAATACACCATTGTATTTTTCTACTATATCTATTAAATCATATGCTGATATATCTGCTCTTTGAGAGCTTAATGTTATATTACTTATGTGTGTACTCATTTCTTTCGAAAATGCTTTTATGTCTGCCAATTTTGGAAAATAACATAAATTATGTGCACTTCCAGTTTTTCCTTTTTCATTTTTTTCTGAAGTTTCTATTTCACTTCCTAAAATTATACATACTTTATCTTTGTATATAATTCCACCATCTTCTATTTCATATGCTTCACCTGTTGCTAAAAAGTTTTCTATATCTTCAATTACATATGGTGATGCACAATCTATTATTCCTACTACACTTATTCCTTTTCTTTCAGCACATTCTTTTGCTATATTGGCAAAATTTAATGATCTTGCTGCTGTTATTTTTATTGGCTTTCCATTTTCGCTTCTTCCTATATGTACATGTAAATCTGCAAAAATTTCGTTCATTTGTTTTTTCCTCCTATTGTCTTATTATTTTCTTATGTTATTACAGTATTACCATATTTTTTGTATAATCTAAATTAGCCAAAGATTCGCTTTTACATGCCATTGTATATACATTTGTTGAAAATATATCTATGTCTAATAATCTTTTATATATTTTGCTATTTTTATTGTTATTATTTTTGTCTTGGAATTTTTTTACTGATGTTATAACAGTTGCCTTCGGATTTTGTTTGTTTATTCTTGATATTAGCTCTTTGCCTTTTTCATTAAATCCTAAAACTCGTATATATGGCTCCGTTTTTTTTGCCATTCCAACATCTCTTTTTGTTATTCCTAATAATGCACATATTAATATTCTTTGTATTCTTGTTACTGTATATCTTTTGGTTTTTACAATATTTATAAGGTTTGTTATATCATTTGAGTAATTAGCTGCATTTTTTAAGCTGTGTTCTAAACCTTCATTTACATCTGGTAATTCTGCAATTTCACTTACTGTCATTCGTCTTAAATTATAAATTATTTCTTTTTCATATCTTGATAAATCTAATACAACATTTCCAAGTTCTGTTTCTTTTTTTAAAATTTGATATGTACTTTTTGGTACTACTTTTCTTATTTCACTAAATTCTTCATTTTTCAGCAATTTTCTTATTGCTGTTGCACTTGCAAATTCATCAACTATTACATTATCATTGTAGTATACCTTTTCGCGCTTTACTGGAATTGGTTGTACTGTTGATTTTATTTTCTTTAGTGCTTTTAAATATTCTATTGCTAATATATTATTTGGTGTATTTAGAATATTATCATACCTTTTGTTATCGTTTAAATACAACATTAAAGCATTTTCTCTTGCTTTTGGAAATGATAAACCTTTTTTTAGCTCTGAATTTAATATGCTTTTATATTTCATTGGCTCTTCATTTACTATACTTGATATATTATTTAATGCTGCAAAATCACTTGTTTCTGTTCCAAATGATATTGCATCTACTATTTTTAGATTATTTAATAATTTTATTGCTCCTAAAGAAAATCCTTCTGCGCTAGCTACACTATATATTGTAGGAAGCTCTATTACTAAATCTACTCCATTTAAAAGTGCCATTTCTGCTTTTTTCCATTTATTTACTATTGATGTGTTACCTCTTTGTACGAAGTTTCCGCTCATAACACATATACAATATTGTGCACCCGATTGCTCTTTTGCTTTTTGTAAATGGTACATATGGCCATTGTGAAAAGGATTGTATTCTGCTATGATACCTAGAACTCTATTTTCTTTCATTTTTTGTATCCCCCTTTTCCACAAAATAAATATTTTTGTTAAATATGTTGTTGTATTCAAAATTTACTGTTATAATATCATAAAAATGTGAATATAACAATAGTTATTTGGAAAGGATTTGATAAAATAATGGATGAAGTTACAATTTATACAGATGGTGCTTGCTCTGGTAATCCGGGCCCTGGTGGTTGGGGTACTATTCTTATTTATAAAGATATTAAGAAAGAAATTTCAGGTGCTTCTGCTAATACTACTAATAATATTATGGAAATTACTGCTGTTGTTGAAGGATTAAAACTTTTAAAACACCCTTGTAAAGTTAATGTATACAGTGACAGTGCTTATGTTGTTAATTGTTTTAAACAAGGTTGGATTTATAATTGGTTAAAAAAAGGTTGGAAAACAGCTAATAACGAACCTGTAAAAAACAAAGAGCTTTGGCAAGAGCTTTATAATTTGACTAAAATTCACGATGTTACTTTTAATAAAGTTAAAGGACATAGTACTAATGAATTAAATAATAGATGTGATGAACTTGCAAGAAATGCAATTGATACTTTATAAAATAAAAAATTTTTCAATTCTAACTTACATTCGTTCAAACAGCTACAGATATCTTGAATTTTAAAGCTATAAAACAAAAAATTTGTGTACCCCCAAAAGCGAGGGTACACAATTTCTTATATCAGGCAATTAACAGTAATTCGGTAAGGATTTTTGTGTCTTCTACACAGCTATAAAAAACAAAAAACAATAATTGTAATTTACAATCAACAATATTAAAAATCCAAAAGAACTAATATGGATAGTCTAATTAACATAATTTAATTCATTTACTATACCTGAATATTTAACTATAAACACTTCTTTGTTCTCTTGTTCTATACTATTTGTTATATTTTGCAATAAAATTTTAACCTTTTCTTCCAAATTTTCTATTTGATTTGCATAATCGTTTGCCAATATAATATTATTTTTAGCACTATTCCAATCTTTTTCCTCTACATTGTAGTATACTTCATATAATTTTTTCTTCACTTTTAAAATATACAATTTATTTTTATCATAATTTACTTTTTCTGCTATGTCTATAATATTATTGTAAAAATCCACTGTTTCTTTCATAAAATTAATTTTATTTTTTTCAATTGATATCATAAATAAATTATCAAAATTTTTATCAATTTTTTTAATTTCTTCTTGATTAATATTTTCTTTTGTACTTATATCATTTTCTATTACAGCCCACGATGTGTATAAATTTTCTATTTCAATTTTTATTTTTTCCCAATCCTCATCTTTTACAGAATTATCTTCACTATATCGCATAGACATTATTGTTATTTCTTCACCTTTTTTATTTGACGATGATTGCATGTTTTGTCCTTCTTGGCTGGCCTCTGAATCTCCTTCACTTTGTTTTGATAATTCATCTGAACCATCTTGGCTTTTTTCACTTGAACTATCTTGACTATTTTTACCTGAGCTTTCTTGACTGTTCTCACTAGAGCTATTGCTTTCGTTATTATTTTCATCTGTTGATTTTATACTTGTTTTTTCCTCTTCTATTTCATAACTAGTCTCCATATTTCCTGTAACTATGTCTACGAATTTTGAAATTTCTTTATCTAAAAATTTAATTTCAATTGCTATTTTATCATCAATTGTTTGATTTTGCTCATTTTTTCTTTTACATCCACTAAAACATAAAATTATTGCCATTATTATAATTAGGCCATATAATATTTTTCTTTTAATTTTTATCACCTCTTCATTTTTTACAGTTCATAGTTTTAAAAGAAACTGTTCCGAAAATATTATATTATAATATAATGTCTTCTTCACTACTCTATAATAGCTATGAATCTCGTTTATTATATATTTATTTTTTCACAAAAATTGGATTTTATTCTTTTGAATATATAATAAAAAAAAACAAATACTAAAATTAAATATTTTAGGAGATTTTTATGGATACAATAGTTAGGCTTTATAGTACAAATTTAAATGAACTTAATAATTTTTTGAATGATTTTTTTTCGAGTGATATTTCTTTAAATAATCAATCTAACTGGGAAAAACATTATTCAAATCCAGTTGAACTTGCTGATATTATTGCAGCTCTTATTGATAATAAAGAACTTTATCCCAGTGTTAATATGTGGATTAGTATTGATAATGGCGTTTTTATAAATATAAAAGAGGATAATTATAATGCGTTTATTCAGTATCTTTTTGAAAGATATCCATATTAAAAAAAGATGAATTCTGTTAAAATTCATCTTTTTTATTTTATTTAATTAAAGAAAAATAATTTTTTTCTTGTTTTTAACTGTTTTGGGCAATTTATATTGATATCTATATCACTTAATATTTTTTGTGGATTGCTTGTTGTTATTTGATATATATATTTTTCACTATGTACTATTTCTTTCATCTTTTTTAAAATTGTATTAATATTATCATATATATGACCTTGTTTATGTGTGTCTGAACCTAAAAAATTTATTAATCTATTTTCTAATAAAATTTCTACAGTATTTTTTGCTGTTTTTCCATATTGCTCTATAAAACTGCCATAATTAGATTGGATTAAAACTCCACATTTTATTATATCTATTAGACTTTTTGGATTTTCTTGTATATATGTATATCTTTCTGGATGAGCTAATATTGGTATATATCCATTCGCCTTTATTGTATATATTATTTGCTCTAAATCTAGCATTCTATTTGAAAATGGTAATTCAAATAATATATATCTACTGTTTGCTAATGTTGATATTTGTGAATCTACTAATAACTTTGGTGTATTTTCTGTTAATAATATTTCATTTCCTTGATGTAATTGCACAATTATTTCTTGGTCATACACCGTCTGCTTTAATTCACTTATTTTACTTTTTATAATATCCTTTTTATTTTCGTAATATTCTTCTATATAATGTGGTGTTAATATAATGTCAGAAAAACCTGCTTTTTCTGCTTTTTTTAAATTTTCAATTGTACTTTCAATTGAATCAGATCCATCATCTACATTGTTTAATATATGAGAATGTACATCTATCATTTTATACCCCTATTTTCTATCACTTTCTAAATATTGACTTAATTGTTGTAATACATTATTTATATCAATATCTTTATTTTTTTCTTCTGATTCTTTGTTTGTTGAAGTTTCAACCTCATTTAATTTTCTTTTAACTTCATTTATTTCTGCTTCTTCTATTTTCTTTTTAGGTGCTTGTTTTGTAGTTATTCCCCAAGTTTTTTTACTTGTAACTATTGAATTTTCGTAATAATATCCAGTTTTAGTTTCTTTTTTATTTGTAGGCATTTTATTTACTACAACACCTGCAATTCTTCCTCCAACATTTGTTATATTTCTTTTAACTTGGTTTAAATCCTCTATTTTTGTTTCTTTGTGAGCTGAAACAATTAATGTTGAATCAACAAATTTTGATAATATTATTGCATCTGTTACTATTGTGCTTGGTGTTCCATCAAATATTACAATATCAAATATTTGCTCTAAATATTTAATTAAATCAATCATTTTTTGACTAGTTAATAATTCAGATGGATTTGGTGGAATCATTCCAGCTGTCATTATATATAGGTTTTCTATCATTGTAGTTTGAATATAATCTCCTATTGAATTCAAACTATCACCTTTTGTTGTCATTATTAAGTAATTTGACAATCCTTTATCATTATTAACTTCAAAAATGCTATGTTGTCTTCCTTTTCTCATATCTGCATCAACTATTAAAACTCTTTTGCCTGCTTGTGCAAATGTTACTGCTAAATTTGATGCAACCCAGCTTTTTCCTTCACCTGGTACAGTACTTGTTATTAGTAAAGATTTTAATCCTTCATCTACATTCATAAATTGTATGTTAGTTCTTAGGGTTCTAAATACTTCTGATATTTGTGTCTTTGGTGATACAAATGTTATTAGTTCATTTTTCATTTTAGTATATTCCCCCTTTTTTATTATCTTCATTAACAAAAGGTATTGAAACTAGTGTAATTAGCTCACTATTAGTTTCTATGTCATCTGCATCTTTTATTGTATTATCAAACATATTTGTTATTAATACATATATTATTGATATAACAAGTCCGATAACTAAGAATATTACAATATCTCTTACATGATTTATATTGCAAGGTGTTATTGGCTCTTCTGCTTCATCTACTGTATAAACATTATTTATTTTGTAAATGTCTGCTACAGTTTTTGCAAATACTTTTGTTACTTCATTTGCAATTTTCATTGCCTTTACTGGATTTTCATCTTTTACTGTTATTTTTATCATTTCTGAATCTTCTATTTCACTAACAGTTATTTTATTCTTAAGTGTATCTTCAGTTTCATTAATTTGCAAATTATTAATTGCCTGTCTTAAAACATTTTTACTTTTTACTAATTTACTATATGTACCAATTAAATTTTGTGCTAAACCAACATCTGAAGATGTTATTGTTTGACCTGATGTTTCTTCTCCTACTGCTGCAGCATCTTTTACTAGTACTACTGTTGTGTATGCTTCATATTTTGGGTCTACAAAGTAAAAAGAATAAATTGTTCCTATTATAATAGCAATTAATGAAATTACTATAATATGTAGTCTTTTGTTCCAAAAAATATTGATTAATTTTTTTAAATTTAGCTCTTCCATTTTTTCCCTCCATAAAATAGTATGCATCTAATATTATACATAAAATAGGGACATTTTGCAAGCATTTTGGAAAAACAATCAAAAATAATGCCGATTATGGGTTGTAATTCACAAATTATTCATTTTGAACTAATTCAAAAGATATTCTTCTTAGCTCTTTATTGGCTTCTATTACTCTAATTTTAACTTTTTGACCTATTTTGTAAATAGTATTTGATTGCTCTCCTATTAATAGTTTATTTTCTTGATTATATATAAAGTACTCATTTCCTAAATTTTCAAATCTTATTAATCCTTCTACTGTATTTTCTAGCTCAACAAACATACCAAATGAAGTTATACTTGAAATAATTCCTTCATATTCATTGCCAATTTTACTTTGCATATATTCTGCTTTCTTTATGTCTTCGCTTTCGCGCTCTACTTTTTGTGCTATTTTTTCTCTGTCTGATGACCTTTCTGCGTATTTTACTGCTTGCTCTGAATATGTATTTATAAATGTTTCATTTACATTATAATTATTGTTTATATACATTGAAATAATTCTATGTATATATAAATCTGGATATCTTCTTATTGGTGAAGTAAAGTGACAGTAATATTTACTTGCAATTCCAAAATGTCCTTTGTTTGTACTTTCGTATCTTGCAAGTTTTAATGTTCTTAATATTAAGTTTGATACAACTTTTTCTTCTGGCTTTCCTTTTATTTGTTCTAATATATCTGCAAAAGCTTTTGGGTGAATATTGTCTTTGTTGTATTTTACTTTGTATCCTAAATTAAATAAAAATTTATTTAATTCATCTATTTTGTCTGTGTCTGGCACTTCGTGGACTCTGTATATAAATGGTGCTTCTAGCCAGTAAAATTTTTCTGCTACAACCTCATTTGTTATAAGCATAAATTGCTCTATTATTTCATTTGCAAAATTAGTTTCATATTTTTTTACATCTATTGCTACACCATTGTCGTCAAGAATTATTTTACTTTCTGATACATCTAAATCTAAACTACCTTCTTTGGCTCTTTTGGCTTTTAATATTTTTGCCAGCTCTTCCATTAATAAAAAGTTTTGTATATATGGTTTATATTTTTCTATTGCATTTTTTTCACTTTCTGTTAATGTTTCATTATTTTCTTGTTTTATAATTGAATACACATCTGTATAACTCATTCGCTCTGTTACATTTATTACGCTCTTTTTTATATCTGATGAAATTACTTTACCATTTTTATCGATTTCCATTAATACAGATATAGCTAATCTATCTTGTTTTGCATTTAAACTACAAATTCCATTGGATAGCTCTTTTGGTAACATTGGAATAACTCTATCCATCATATAAATACTTGTTCCTCTTAAAATTGCTTCTTTATCTAAATTAGAGCCTTCTTTAACATAATGACTAACATCTGCAATACTTACTATTAAATTATATGTACCAGAGCTATTTTTTTCAACACATACAGCATCATCTAAATCTTTTGCGTCCTCTCCATCTATTGTAAATATGGTTTTATTTCTTAAATCTATTCTATTTTTTAGCTCTTCTTTAACAATTGTTTTTTCTATACTTCTAGCTTCTTTTAATACTTCTTCTGGAAATTCATATGGCAAATCATATTCTTTTATTAAAGACAACATATCTATTCCAGCCATATCTACATTTCCTAATACTTCTATTATCTTTCCTTCAGCTTTTTTACCTTTTTCTGGATACTTTGTTATTTTAACTACTACTTTTTCTTTATTTTTAGCTCCATTAAAATGCTTTTTTGAAATAAATATATCTGAACCAAATTTTTTATCATCTGGAATTACAAAACCAAAGCTTTTATTTAATTCAAATATACCAACTAGAGTATCTTTTTCGTGTGATAGTGTTTTTATTATTTTTCCTTCTTCGTGTCCGTTGTTTTTCGAAAATTCTATTATTTCTACTAAAACTTCATCTCCATTTAGAGCATTTCCTTTATTTTTTCCTGATATATATATTTCATCATCTTGTCCATCTACTTTTACAAAACCAAAGCCTCTTTCGTTTATGCTTAATTTTCCTTTTTTATATAAATTATTATCTAATAGCATATATTTGCCCTTTTTTGTTACTTGTATTTTATATTCTTTTAATAGCTCTTTTAATACTAATATAAAATTTGCATATTCACTTTTAGGAACTTCCATAAAATTTGCTATTTGTTTCGCTTTCATTGGTACATATGAATTATCAGACATAAAACTTAAAATTTTTTCTTTTTGATTTTCCATATAATTTTACCTCCATAAAATTTTTATAAAAAAAGGAGATTACTGTTTTTTGTAACCTCCTTATACATTATATTTTAAATTCAATTAATAAGATTTGGATTTTTGCCTCTTATTTTTATATTTTTACATTAAATATAAAAAGCTTAATCCTATTGAACCTATTGCAAAAAATACACCTAGTACTACTGTTGCCTTTTTTAAAGCTCCATCTCTTGTTCTACCTTTGTTTTTTTCATAGAAATTGTTTGTTGTAGACCCTGTTATTGCTCCTGAAGCACCTTGGCTATCTTTTGCTTGAATTGTTGCTAATATAATTAAAGCTACGCAAAGTATTATATATAATACAGTTACTATGTTTTTTACTATTCCCATTTTTATCCCTCATTTCGTAATTTTTCTCTTTACTTGTAATATTCTAACATATCATTTTTTTTAATGCAATAATTTTATGCAGTTTCTACTTTTTTATTTGTAGATTTTCTTTTTGGTCTTTCTATATCTTCCAAGTTTCTGTTTTCATTTATAATTAATTCAGGTTTTCCACCTTTTTTTATTGTATCTTTAGTTATAATACATTTCTCAATCTTTGGATTTGAAGGTATTTCAAACATAATATCTCTCATAATTTCTTCTAATATTGAACGTAGTCCTCTTGCTCCAGTTTTGCGTTCAATTGCCTTATCAACAATTGCATCCAATGCATCGTCTTCAAATTCTAAATCAACATGATCTATTTCAAATAATTTTTTATATTGTTTTACTAAAGAATTTTTAGGTTTAGTTATAATATCTAATAAAGCTTGCTTATCTAGCTCTTTTAAAGTAGCTATTATTGGAAGTCTACCTACGAATTCTGGAATTAAACCAAATTTTAATAGATCTTGTGGTAATAGTTGTTTTAAAATTTCGTTTTCGTCTTCTTTTTTGTTTTCTTGAAGATTTGTTCCAAATCCTATTGATTTTTTGCCTGTTCTGTCTTTTATAAGATTATCTAATCCTTCAAATGCTCCACCACAAATGAATAATATATTTTCTGTATTTATTTGTATAAATTCTTGATGTGGATGTTTTCTTCCTCCTTGGGGTGGAACTGATGCAGTAGTTCCTTCAACAATTTTCAATAATGCTTGTTGAACACCTTCACCACTTACATCCCTTGTTATTGATGGATTTTCAGATTTTCTTGTTATTTTATCTATTTCATCAATATAAATTATTCCTTTTTCTGCTTTTGCCACATCATAATCAGCTGCTTGAATTAATTTTAGTAATATATTTTCTACATCCTCACCAACATATCCAGCTTCAGTTAATGTTGTAGCATCTGCTATTGCAAATGGTACTTTTAAAATTCTAGCCAAAGTCTGTGCTAATAATGTTTTTCCACATCCTGTAGGTCCAAGTAATAATACATTACTTTTTTGTATTTCTACATCATTAATTTCTTTACTTTTTTCTACATTATTTATTCTTTTATAATGATTATATACAGCTACTGATAATGTTTTTTTGGCTTCATCTTGACCAATTACATACTCGTCTAGTATTTTTTTAATTTCTGATGGAGTAGGTAATTTTTCATTTTCATTTAAAGTATATTCCTCTTCATTTTCGTAAAGTTCATCCTCTAAAATTCCATTACAAGCTTTTATACATTCATCACATATATACACTCCTGGACCTGCAATTAACTTTTCTACTGCATTTTGTGTTTTTCCACAAAATGAACATCTTACACTATTGCTTTTATTGCCGTTTGCCATTTTCCCTCCTAATTTTTCAAAAATAAAAATAACTTTTTACTTTTTTTAACTACTTTCTTTTATCCATTATTCCATCTATTAATCCATATTTTAATGCTTCTTCTGCAGTCATGTAGTTATCTCTTTCAGTATCTCTTTGGATTGTTTCTAAACTTTGACCTGTTCTATCACTTAATAGTTTATTTAATTTTTCTCTTGTTTTTACCATATGGTCTGCATGGATTTTTATTTCTGTTGTTTGTCCAGATAATCCTCCACCACCAATTAATGGTTGATGTATTAATATTTCTGAATTTGGTGTAGCAAATCTTTTACCTTTTTCTCCAGATGCTAATAATACAGCTCCCATACTAGCAGCCATTCCAACACATATTGTTGATACTGGACAAGATATATAATTCATTGTGTCTACAATTCCCATACCATCTGTAATAGATCCTCCTGGGCTATTTATATATAAATATATTTCTTTTTCAGGATCTTCTGACTCTAAAAATAATAATTGTGCTATTACTAAACCAGCTGATGCACTATTTACGTCCTCTCCTAGAAATATAATTCTGTCTTTTAATAATCTTGAAAAAATATCGTAAGATCTTTCTCCTTTTGAAGTTTGTTCAACTACATATGGAACTAAACTATTTTTTTCTAACATAATCTTCCTCCTTTATTTATATAATTATATGAATTTTATAATATAACTGTTTATTTTTCAATAGCTCTTTTAATATATTTGAAAAAAAAGTCAGAGACATAGATAATATACTTTTTATACTTCAATTTGCCCCTAACTTTTTTCATTTATTATTCAGATTTTTCTGTTTTTTCTGTTTTTTCTGTTTTTTCAGCCTTTTTTGCAGCTTTTATTTTTGCATTATCTACTATAAATTGTATAGCTTTTTCAGTTGTTATATTATTTTTTAAATATTCTTTTAGATTTTCATTTTCTAAAAGTTCCTCTTCTTTTTTACCGTAATTTTTAGCCATTTCTTTAATTTTTTCTTCTATTTCGGCGTCTGTAGCTTCAATTTTTTCTGCTTTAACTATTGCTTCTAATACTAATCTTGTTTTTACAGATTCTGATGCTTGAGCTTCATATTCTTTTCTCATATCATCTTCTGATTTATTTATTAATTTTAAGTATTGAGCTAGGTTTAAACCTTGGTATGCTAATCTTCCATCTATATCTTTTAATATATTGTCTAATTCAGTTTCAATCATTCCTGATGGAATATCTATTTCTGTATTTTTAGCAACTTCTTTAATTACAGCATCTTCTAATTGATATTTAGCTTGATTTTTTTTGTCTTCTACTAATTTTTCTTTTATACTTGCTTTTAAATCTTTTAATGTATCGAATTCACTTACATCTTTAGCAAATTCATCATCAATTGCTGGTAATTCTTTTACTTTTATTTCATGTAATTTAACTTTAAATGTTGCATCTTTTCCAGCTAATTCTTTTGAAAAATATTCTTCTGGGAATTTAACATTGATATCTTTTTCTTCATCGATTTTCATACCAATTACTTGGTCTTCAAATCCTGGTATAAATGTTTTGCTTCCAATTTCTAATTCATGATTTTCAGCTTTTCCACCTTCGAATGGAACTCCATTAACAAATCCTTCAAAATCAATTACAGCTATATCTTTATTTTTTACAGCTCTATTATCAACACTTACCATTCTTGCATTTTTTTCTGCCATACGGTCTAATTCTTTTTTAACATCTGCTGCAACTACTGATGTATCTATTTTTTCAACTTCTACACCTTTATATTTTCCTAATTTAATTTCTGGTTTTGTTTGAACAACTGCTGTAAATATTAAGTCTTTTCCTTTTTCCATTTGAGTTATTTCTATTTCTGGTCTGCTTACAGCTTCTATGTTGTTTTCTTTTAATTCTTTTTCGTATATTTCAGGTACTATTTCATTAAAAGTATCTTCATAAAATATTGATGATCCATATGTTCTTTCAATTATTGACATTGGAGCTTTACCTTTTCTGAATCCTGGTATACTAAAATATTTAGCTGTTTTTTTGTAAACAGTTTTCATTCCTTCATCAAATTTTTCAGCTTCTACTGTAAAAGTTAATTTTAATTCATTTGTTTTGTCTGTTTTTTCTACTTTTATACTCATTACTATTCATCCTTTCACTCTTTAAAACTAGCTTTCTCATTATAACACATATTTTTGATTTTGCAACCCTTGATTTTTAAATTCCCCATTTTTTGGTATTTTGCTACACTTTGCATTAAATATATGGCTATAAATAGAATTTACTTAGCACTTTTTATTTTTTTTGCAATTTCATCTATTTTTGAAATTAGCATTTCTTGTCTTTTTTCAAATATTTGATTTAATGCTATATTTTTTTGTTCACTTAAGCTACAATCTACTTTGTATATATTGTAATCTTCATATACTTTTTCAATTTCTTTTATATAATTAATTTTCTTAGCATTTTCAATTGAAAATGGTTCGCATAATATTATGCTTAATCTTACTTTTTGTATTTTTGCAATTTCTTTAATTTGTTCATCTAAAAAACTATAGTGATTATTATAGTCTATATATAATAATACTTCTTCACCTTTTAAAGCTTCTTCTATTTTTTTTCTTAATTGTATATATGTTTTTATATTATTTAGCTCTATTTTTTTATTGTTTTCATCTTTAAAAAATTGTTTTACGTATATACTTTTATAATTTATATTATCTTTTTTGTCTTGTTTTTCTATTAATTCACTACTTATATCTTCATCAAAATATGCAACTGTTATTTGTTTATTTTTTTGTTTACTCCAATCCAATATATAGTCTTTTTGCTTTGTTTTTTCATTTTCTTTTTCTTCAACTTTCTTAAATCCATTTTTGTAGAAAAATAATAATGCTTTTTCATTACTTGAATTGATAGTTGTAGTTATTTGTGTTTTTTTTCTTTTTATATTATTTAATAGAATTGTACCTATGCCTTCTCTTTGTATACTGCTTTTTACTATTATCAGCCAAACTTCATTTTTGGGATTATCAACACTTATAATACCTTCAATAATACCATCTTCTGTATATAATATTGTTGAATTTATATTTTCCACTAATTTTTTTCTCACTGAAGTGTAATCATTTAATATTATTTTATTTTTTGATGGCATTCCTGATTTATTTATCTCTTCTTTCCACAGTTCCATTACATTATCTATATCTTCAATTTTTATCTTTTTTAACAAAATATATCCCTTCCTGCTCAATTTATTTTCAATAATTTAAAATTTAAATAATCTGCACTTATTAGAGAAAAATTTATGCCCCCTATATCTCCGTTAATAGCATCTTTATGTGAATTTCCATGCAAATGTCCATAATAGCATCTTTTTATATCATATTTTTTTAACACTTTGTAAAATTCTAAATGATTGTTTTCTAATAACTGTTGTTTTACTAAAGGTGGATAGTGCATAAATGCAATTATTTCTTTAGTATTATCATAATTATTAATTGCATCTTTTATTGATAGCTCTAGTCTTTGACATTCTCTATTAATCATTTTTTTGCTATTTTCAGTATCTTGAAGAGCCCAGCCTCTAGAACCAACAAAAACTTTATTTTCATATTCTATTGCATTATTATATAAAAATTCTATATTATTAAATTTATTTTCTTCTAAAAATTTTTTCATACTTGTAACTGTAGTCCACCAATAATCGTGATTTCCTTTTAATAAAACTTTTTTCCCTGGTAATTCATTTAAATATTTAAAATCTAAATATGTATCTTCTAAATGCATTGCCCATGAAAAATCACCTGGTAATACTACCATATCGTCATCATTTACTTTTGCCAACCAGTCTTGTTTTATTTTTTCAGCATGATTCTCCCAATTTTTTCCAAATATATCCATTGGTTTATCTTGACTAAATGACAAATGTAAATCTGCTATTACATATATTGACATTATTACTCCTTCTATTCTAACTTTAAATTTGGTATAGCATTTAAAGTTAAATCTGATATTTTTCCATTTATATAATTATAATATCCTGCACTTGCTATCATTGCTGCATTATCTGTACATAGTTTCATCTCTGGATAATATATTTCGTATCCTTGATTTTTTAGATTTTCAAAACTTTTTCTTATATATGAATTAGCAGAAACTCCTCCTGCTAATGCAATTTTGTTAATATTTAATTCTTTTGCTGCTTTTAATGTATTAAATAGTAGCTCTTCTGTAACAGTCTTTTCAAAACTCGCACATAAATCTGCTTTGTTTATATCTGGTGTTTTATGATGAAGATTTATAACTGCTGTTTTTATTCCACTAAAACTAAAATCTAAATTTTCAAAACGAGTTTTAGGTAAAGTTATATTTGGTGTACCTTCTTTAGCAAGTTTATCAACTTTAGGTCCTCCTGGATATCCTAAACCTATAACTCTTGCAACTTTATCAAAAGCTTCACCTATTGCATCGTCTCTTGTTTTACCTAGTATCTCAAATTTTTTATAGTCTTTTATATGTACTAAATGAGTATGTCCTCCTGAAACAACTAAGCATAAAAATGGTGGTTTTAAATTTAAATTTGTTATATAGTTTGCCGCAATATGTCCTTCTATATGATTGGTTCCAACTAGTGGTTTATTTAAGGCGTAACTTAATCCTTTAGCATATGAAACACCTACTAATAGTGCTCCAACTAAACCTGGACCATATGTGCATGCAATTATATCAATATCATCAAATGTCATATTTGCTTCTTTTAATGCTTCTTTAGCAACATTTGATATATTTTCGACATGCTGCCTTGAGGCAATTTCTGGAACAACTCCACCAAATTGAGTATGTATTGCAATTTGAGTATTTATTACATTTGAAAGAACTTCTCTACCATTTTTCACTATGGCCACAGAAGTTTCATCACAGCTTGATTCAATTCCTAATGTTATTATATCTTTCATTTTATTCCCCTCTTAAATATTACTATAATCCAAACACTAAACTTACTAATTTCATTAATCCATAATAAATGCTAGTTATAGCTGGTGATATTATTGTTCCTGCTATTCCTGTAATCCAAATTATTAAAAATATTATATAAAATATTTGTTGATTATTTTCAAACCAATTTCTAGCATTGTATGGTAAGAAATAACTTAAAACTTTTGAACCATCTAATGGTGGTAATGGTATTAAATTAAATACTCCCAAACCTATATTTATTGAAATTATACTTTGCAAAATTGTTATAATTGTTAGTGCTGTCCTTGTATCCATAGAAGTTAATGCATTAAATTTTATTAAAACCCCATATATAGCAGAAAATACTATCGCTAATATGAAATTAGCTAATGGACCTGCTATAGAAACAATTGCTTCTGCTTTTCTTACAGAAATATTTCTATTAAAATTTCTTGAATCAATTTCTACAGGTCTGCCCCATCCAAAACCTAAAAACAATAGCATTACTATTCCTATTGGATCCATGTGTTTTAATGGATTTAAACTTAATCTTCCTTGTGATTTTGCAGTATCATCGCCTAATTTATAGGCAGTCCATGCATGAGCATACTCATGAAATGTTATTGCAATTAATACACCTGGTATACTTAATAATAGAGCTAATATTTGCCCTGGATTTGAAGCATATCCTACAAACATACTTAATACACATATTCCTAAAAATATGTATAATATTCTTTTGTCAAAATAAAACATATCTCACCTATCCTTTAAAATTAATTTACAAATGGTATTATATATTAAAATTCACATAAAGTAAAGGAGAATATTTATTTTGATAATCTCATTTCTCTTGCATGTTCTAATGCATTTTTTGTTATATCTCCACTTGATATTCTTGCAATTTCTTCTATTACTTCCGCTTCATTTAACAATTTTATATTTGTATATGTTTTTTCATTTTCTACTTTTTTACTAATAAAATAGTTTGAATCACCTTTTGCAGCAATATTAGCTTGATGTGTAATGCACAAAACTTGGTGTTTTTGTGATATTATTTTTATCTTTTCACCAACTGATTTTGCGGCTTTTCCACTTATTCCAGTATCAATTTCATCAAATATTAAAATAGGTACTTCATCTATATCTGCAAGAACTGTTTTTATTGCTAACATTATTCTCGAAATTTCTCCACCTGATGCAATTTTTATAAGAGGTTTTGCTTCATCGCCTACATTTGTAGCAATTAAAAATTCTATATCGTCCAATCCGTTTTGATTAAAATTGCCACTTTCATCATATTTTATATCTACATGAAAACTTGCATTTTTCATTTCTAAATCTTTAAGCTCTTTATTTATTTTTTCATTTAATACTTTAGAGTATTTTGATCTCATTTTATTAAGTACACTACACTTTTCGCTCATCTTAATAGTTAAATCTTCAAGCTCTTTTTTTAATTTATTATTATGCTCTTCTAGGTTTTCAATTGTGTAAATGTCTTTTTCTATTTGTTCCTTATATTCAATAATTTCAGATATACTATTTCCATATTTTCGTTTTAAATCATATATACAATCTAAACGCTCTTCAATTTCATTTCTTTTAGATTCATCAAATGATACATCACTATTTAAATCTGATATATCTCTTGTTAGCTCTTGTACATCATAATATATATTTTTTAAGTCTGTTAATTTATTTTTATATTCATCATCTATATCTTCAATCTTTTCAAGAGCTCTTATTGATAAATTTATACCATCTATAACACTTTCGCTTAAATTTGAATCAACTTCAGTTAAACAAGTATATATTTTTTCAGAATTCATTATTTTTTTTCTTTCATTATTTAACTCATCTTCTTCATTTTCCTTTAGATTAGCTTGTTCAATTTCGTTTAGTTGATATTTTAATAAATCTAACTTTCTTTGTTTTTCTTTTTCATCACCATAATTTTCTTTTAGCTCTTTTTTTATTTCATTATATCTATTGTATAATTTTTGATATTCATATTTTTCATTTAATAAATCTTTACCTATAAAATTATCTAAATAATTAATGTGCTCTTGTTTAGACATAATTGTTTGATTATCATTTTGACCGTGAATATCAATTATTTTACTCATAAACTCTTTTAATTCATTTACTGTAACAAGTCTACCATTTATTTTGCATGTATTTCTGCCATTTAAAAAGATTTCTCTACTAATAATTATGTTTCCATCTATACTATTTTCATTTTGTGGCAAATATATATTTAGTTCCACTAAACAAAAATTTTCTCCTCTTCGTACTATTTCTTTTGAAAAACGACCACCACAGGCTAAATTTAATGAGTCAATTATTAATGTTTTTCCTGCTCCTGTTTCTCCTGTTAAAACATTAAATCCTGTGTTTAAATCTACAGTAAGGTCTTCTATTATACCTATATTTTTTATGTGTAATGTTGAAATCATAATTAACATCCTTCCGTTTGCGAATATTTGTTTGTATTATATAACTTTTTGTAAAAAAGTCAATAGAAATATATTTTTTTGTAAAAATATATTTCTACATCTATATAATATAATTCTAATTTAAACTATTATAATAAGCATTATATAATTTAGCATAATACCCATCCTTTTGTAATAATTCACTATGATTTCCCTGCTCTAATATTTTACCTTTATTTAGTACAATTATTTTATCAACATTTACTATTGTAGATAATCTATGCGCTATAAATATTGATGTTTTTTCAGCAGATATTTTATCTACTGATTTTTGTATTAGCTCTTCTGTTGTTGTATCAATATTTGCTGTTGCTTCATCTAATATAAATATTGATGGATTTTGTGCAAATATTCTTGCAAATGCTATAAGTTGTTTTTGTCCAGCAGAATACGAATTACCTCGCTCTGCAGAAATTTCGTTTATACCATTATTTTGCGAATTTATAAAATCTGTAGCAGATGCTAATTTTACCGCTTCATTTATTCTTTCATCTGAAACATCAGAATATAATTTAATATTATCCTTTAATGATTTTGCAAATATAAATGGATCTTGCAATATAGTTCCAATATTTTTTCTAAGTGATTTTAAATTAATATCATTTATATTAACACCATCGAGTAAAATTTCACCTTTTTGAATTTTATAAAATCTATTAATTAAATTAGTAATTGTAGTTTTTCCAGACCCAGTTTTTCCAACTAAAGCAATGCTTTCTCCTGGATTAATCGTAAGACTTACATCTTTTAAAATCCAATTTTCATCTTCATATGCAAACCAAACATTTTTAAATTCTATTTTTCCTTTTACATCTTTTATCTCTATTCCAGAATCATAATCTTCCAAATATTCCTCATGCTCTAATATTTCATATATTTTATCAATAGAGCTTGTTGCATCTTGTACAATTTCTACATTTTCTATTATTCTATCTATTGGTTCAAATATCTTTCTCAAATATGTTATAAATAAGTATATAACACCAACTTCTAGATTAACACCAAGCCATTTATTTGCACAAAATAATACGATTAAGGAAATTCCTATATTTTCTATTAAATCAATTAATCCTGGTAATAAACCATATAGAACTCCTATATTTTTAGATGAATTTCTATAATTTTTTGTGTTTTCTTCGCACTCTTCTTGTTTTTCTTTTTGCCTATTAAATATTTTTATTAATTTTATTCCATATATAGATTCTGCTAAAAAAGTATTTAATACGGTTCTATATTCTTTTGATCTATTAAATATTTTTTTCAATATTTTAGAAATTGTTATTGTAACAACTAACAATAATGGTATTATTAAAATATTTATTGCAGATAACTGGATGCTCATATATATCATCATTGTAAGTAATCCTAATATGATTATTATATCTTTTGGAAATGTTGTTATTACTTCACTAAATAAAGCATAAACGTCCTCTGTGTCACTTGTAACTCTTACATATAGTTTACCAGATGGTGTTTTATCATGAAATGTTACATTTGATTTTTCTATGTATTTATATAATTGATTACGCAAATTATACATTACTTTTTCACCCATATTATTTGTAGTAATTCTGTTTATGTAATCAACTATATTGCCCATTATTACGATTAGTATGTATATTACTGCTATTGTTGTGATACTTATATTATTATATATGTATAATTTTTCTGGTAAATATTTGTCCATAACTTGCTCTAATAAATATGGTTTTACTAATTCGCATATGTCTATGAATAGAGCCATTAGAGTGACTATTAGTATTGTTTTTTTGTATGGTTTTACCATCTTTTTAAATCGTTCTATTGTTTTTTGTTTCATTTTTCCTCCTTTCAGATGTTTGTATTCAAATTATGATTGTATGTTTTTCTGCAATTTGGTTGTTATACAATTATTTTAATCTAGTAGTGATGATTGTGCTTTGTGTGCTTGGTTTTGGTAGAATTCTTGATATTTTCCGTCTTTTTGTAGCAATGTTTGGTGGTTCCCTTGCTCTACTATTTCACCTTGTTCTAATACTATTATTTCGTCGCAGTCTTTTATATCTGATATTCTGTTTGATACTATTATGCAGGTTTTGTTTTTTGTTAACTCTTTTATATTGTTTAGTACATGTTGCTCTGTTCTGTTATCTAACGCTGAAAATGTATCGTCAAATATTATTATATTGCTGTTATTTAAGAAAGCTCTTGATATTACCACTCTTTGCTTTTGTCCTCCGGATAAATCTATTCCTTTTTCTCCTATTACTGTATTTATTCCATCGTCCATATGTGATATTTCGTCATATATCATTGCTTGTTTTGTACTATCTTCTATATCTTCATCTTTGTATTCATCTTTAAATAAATTTATATTTTCTTTTAGTGTTGCTGAAAATAAAAAGTTGTCTTGTGTTATGTAACATATATTATCTCTTATTATTTTTACTGGTATGTCATTTATATCTTTTCCATCTATAAATATTTTTCCTCTTTCTACATCATATAGTTTTAATAATAAGTTCATTAATGTAGTTTTTCCACTTCCAATAACTCCGATAATTCCAAGACTTTCACCTTTTTTTATGTCTATATTTATATTTTCTAATACTGTCTCTATATATCCTGGATAATTGTATGTTAAATTTTTTATTTCAATATCTCCATTTAATTTGTCTTCATTACTTTTTTCAAAATTATCTATTTCTTCTTCTGGCAATTTAAACATTTTATCTAATCTATCAAATGATACTTTGAATTTTTTTGCTCTTCCAAATAACCAAGGTATCCAATTTACTGGTCCTTCTAGTATTGCTAAATATCCATTAAATGCGATAAAATCCCCAATTGATATTTGACCTTGCAAAACTAGTTTTGAACCATATAATAATGAAATTGCATATGCTATTCCAAATCCCAAACTAACACATACAAATAATAAATTTTGATTTATTGAAACATTTATATTGTTTTTCTTTAAAGTTTCATTTTTAAACTCAAATTCATCAATTTGTTTTTCTTCTCCACAAAAAGCTTTCATTGTACGAATGCTGTCTGTGCTTTCTTGTACATATTCAGAAAGCTCTGTAAAACTTTTTTGTGCCAATTTAAAACTTTTATCCATTCTATTTCTTATAAGAATTATAACTACTATTGTCATAAAAATTGGTATTAATGACACAAGTGTTAATTTTATGTTAGCAGAATTACTCATCATTATAATTGCTATTGTAAAATTGGCAATTATTCTTGTTCCTGTTGAAATAAATTTTGCAGTTGTCATTGTAACTTTTCTTAAGTCACTGACAAAATATGACATTATTTCCCCATTTTTTATTTCGTCTAAAGATTTTACCTTTGTTTTAAGAAGTTTTGTAAATAGTCTATCTTTTAAGTCTTTGTCTATATATATGTTTGTTCTAAAGTCTAGATTTTTCCATAATGCTCTTGTAATTAAAATTCCTATAGAAATACTTAATAATTGAACTATAGACTTTATAATTTCAGATTTGTTTGATTCTGCATTATATAGTAAGTCTATCATTCTACCTACTATTTTTGATGGATATGCTATAAATATTACACTTATTATTATTAGTATTATTTCTATTAAAATTTGCCATTTGTATTTTTTTAAACTTTTTATGAGCTCTTTCTTCATTTATCCCCCTCCTTTAATTGGCCTTTTTTTATATAAAAGCATCAAAAAAAGACAGACTAATAAAAATCTGCCTTTTTAGTTTATGCTTTATATAAAAATGATGCAATTTTTATTCGTACTATAAATAGGCTATAATACAAATAAATTTTACATTTGTTATAACCTTAGTATTTAATTTTTGTTTTCACTCCAAATTTTCATCATTTTTATCACTTCTTTCTTTAAAATATAGGTATATGTTAACATTTTTATCAATTTTTGTCAACATGTTTTATGTAACTTTACTTTAGATAATTTATTATTGATATAACAAGATCAACCACTGTTCCTGTTAGTACTGTAAATATTATTACATTTTTAGTCTTATTTGAGATTTTTGATGATATTTTTCTCATTTTTTTTGCTATAAATGGATGTATATCTTTCATAAATATTACTGATAGTAATCCCCAAAAAGCTGAGGCTGCTAAACATACTCTTCCTTGGATATTGTATGGTTGCTTTGAGTAATCCCACCATCTTATACCAAAGCATACTTCTAATATTAATGATGTTAAATATTCTAATATTGAACACCATAATGTTGCTAATATAAGTCTTTTGATTACTGACCCCTTTCCATTTAACCTTTGTGCAAGTAAAACTAATACAAGTGCTGCAAATCCATACATTGGACATATTGGTTCATATAAAAAGCCTCTATTTTCTAATACTCCATCACTTACAAATACTATTGATACATCTATTAACCATCCTAAAAAAGCATAGATGTAAAAAAATACGATATATATTTTTAATTTGTTAAATCCCTCTTTTATCATACTAAATTTCACCCTTTCTTGCTTCACTAAAATGTACATATATTTTTATATTATATTTACTCTTTTCTCTTTTTCCATGAGACAATATTATTTGCTATTATAAAAATTACAGAAAAAATTAATATTATTCCCATATATATTATTATGTTATTTATTATTTCTTTTGTAAAGTTTGTTGTACCTGCTATTGTGTTATTATTCGTTATAAACCAGTATGATGGTAAAATTTTTGCACAATTTAATACTGCTTCTGGTAAATATTCTTGTGGTACAAATGCTCCACATATGAAACTTGAACCTAGTGCTATTACATTTACAATTCCATTAATTGCATCCTTACTTTTTACTAAATTTCCTACAAATGACCCTATTGTAAGTGCAGTTATGCAAAATATAAATGAATTTATTATAAACCATAGACCATTTGTAGTTAACATCACATTTGAATATAGTATAATGCTTATTGTTACATATATAAACCATATGAAAAATACTAAAAATGCATTTCCTAATAATAATTGTGAGTTTATTTTTTTGTATGATGTTTTACTTATTATATTTCTTCTTTTAATTTTTTGTTCATTAAATTCTCTAATTACAACACCTGCTATATATATGCATAATACTAAAAATCCATAATTTGCAAAATTATAATAAAATTTTACTTTTGCAAGAACAGCTGAATCCATTTTATTTTCTACTTTAATATCAACTGTTTTTTCTAAATCTTTGTTTATATTATTTATTATTTCTGTTTCATTCATTCCAGAAATATTGTATGCTTTTGCAATATTTAGATATTTTTCTAATAGCATTTCTGTATAACTTGCATAACTATTTGTTGATTTTTTTATTTCTATTTGTGGATTTTCTCCTTTTAAAAATTTTTCAGAATATCCTTTTGGTATTTTTAAATAACAATTTATTTCTCCATAAAATAATGCATCTGCAAGAGCTTCTTCTTCATTTGGTATATCAACAATTTCTGCATTTTTGGATACATAATCTACAAAGTTTTTAGTAAAATCTGCATCATTATCTTCATTTATTATTGTCATTTTTGGTTTTTCTGCTAAAAAATTAGTTGTGTCTTGACTTGATGTGTTTGTTGCAAATATCGCAAAAAATAATGTTATTCCAACATATATTAAAATCATAGGATATTGTTTTTTTACTATTTTTAGATATGCATTAAATACTGTCATATTTTTGCCTCCTTATAAAAATATAAGAAATTATTATCATTATTGCCGAAAATATGGCTAAGCTTATTATATTATTATAATATCTTGTCATTGTGTCATAATAATATAATGAATAAAAACCATCTGTTATCATATTTACAGGATTGATTTTTGCTAAAATTGGAGCATTATTTTGAATTACATATTTCATGTAAACTCCCATCATTCCTGCAAAAAATGATAGTGTCATTGTAATTGCAAGTACAATTCCTGTTTTAATTCCATCTGATTTTTTACTTGATACTCCAACTAATAAACCAAGTGAAGTTCCTGCTAAACATCCAAATAATGACAATAAACATACATAACCAATATTTCCACCAAAACTTACTCCTAATATACAATATAAATATCCTATTAATATTAAAATTTCAATGTATTGTATTATAAATGATACTAATAACGAAATTAGTAGCACTTTCATTTTATGAACTGGTGCAATGCTTGTTCTTGCCCCTTTAGTACTTAAATTAGCAGTAGTTTCATCAACTACCATTAATCCTAAAAAGCCACCGTATAAACATGCCATACCAATTAATGTATAAAATTCAACTTCCATCATATTCATATTTTTACTTGATGAGTCATTAAAATATTGATTTTCTTTAAAAAATATATCTATTGCAGCTTTTTTTAATGATTCTGGATTATACTCATATATTTTTGTTGCTACACTTTCATATTGATATGTTTGCTCTATTACATATTTTATTACAGTTTGATTAATACCATTTTCTTTAACTATTACAGATGTTTTTTCTGCTGGCAATATATATCCGTCTATATCACCATTTTCTAATAATTGTTTTGCTTCTGATTCATCAACATATTTTATGTTAAATAATTTATTATCATCATCTTTTGAAACAGATTCTAGTACGGTTTTTAAAGTTTGATTATTGTCGTATTGTTCATTTTTTATTACTGCTACATCAATTACTTTTAACTTCTCATCATTTTGTATATCTGAAAAAGCCAAATGAAATAATGTTGCTAATATTATTGGAAATATCATTGTCCAAAATATTACACTTTTTTTTCTTAATAATATCTTTAATCTATTTTTAAATATATGAAAAAACATTAGTCCCTAAGCCCCTTTCCTGTTAACTCTAGGAAAACATCATTAAGGCTTGGTAGCTCTGAAAATATTCTGCTGTACTTGATATTATTTAATTTTAAAAACTCTATCAAACCAGTTAAGTTTTCTTCACCTTTTTTATATGTAACACATAAATTTTCGTTTTCTTTATTTACACTTAACACATTTTTTAAACTTGACATTTTACTTATTATTTCATCAGTAATATTATCAATTGTTATTGTAATTTTTTCCCCTGTTGATATTAGATTTTTTAGCTCTTGTTTTGTACCTGATGCGATAACTTTTCCATTATCTATTATTACAATTTTAGTACAAATTTGCTCAACCTCTTCCATATAATGTGTTGTATAAATTATTGTTGCACCTTCTTCGTTTAGCTTTTTTATTCCATCTAATATGTTATTTCTACTTTGTGGATCGACAGCAACCGTTGGTTCATCAAGTATTATAAGCTCTGGCTTATGAGCTATACCACATGCAATATTTAATCTTCTTAATAAACCTCCACTTAATTGCTTTGGATAAAATTTTTTAAACTCAGCTAATCCAACTAAATTTATTGCATCATTAACATATTTTTTTCTTTCATTTTTATCTTTTATATATAATCCACAAAAATAATTAATATTTTCATATACAGTAAGCTCTTCAAAAACAGCAACATCTTGGAACACAACACCAATTTTAGATTTTATATCATAGCTTTCTGGAGTCATTTCTTTTCCAAATATCTTAATACTTCCTGAGTCAAAATTTAATAATGATAATATACAATTTATTGTTGTTGATTTTCCACTTCCATTTGGCCCAAGTAAACCAAATATTTCTCCTTTTTTTACATTTAATGATAAATTATCTATTGCCTTAAATTTTCCTCCATATGTTTTATTCAAACTATTTATTTCTAAAACATTCTCCATCCCGCTTTTCTCCTTTAATAAAACTAATTATTATTTTGTATTTTATTTAAGCATTCAAATATAATTTCATTTTTCTCGTCTTCTGTTAATTTTCTTTCAACAACATTCATCTGCCTTTGCATTTGTTGTACTGCTTTTTCCAGGGCACTATCTAGTTTAGCTGTTGAAAAATTATCTTGATCTTTTTTTATCCTTTTAAAAACACGCTCTTTTTTTATTGAATACACATAGAGCGAAATTGCAACCCCTAATACCATTCCTAATACAAAAAAAATATATTTCTCCATTTTATTGTTCCTTTCAATTTTTCCTTTTAATATCGCCATTTTATCATATCAAATTACTTTAGGCAAGATAAAATACGAGGAGTTTAATGTAAGACATCAAACCCCTCTTTTCCTCAATTTTTCTTTTCAGATGCTTCTTTTTTCCTCTTTTCATCACTCAAGAAGAGTACCCACTGTCGCACTCCCCAGAGAAAAATCAAAAGTTCCATTACAATATAAATAATAAGTAATATTTTTAACATCTTTCTTCTCTTTCTAAATTCCTTTTTCGTAACAATTAATATACGGAATTTCTCATACATTAACCATTGGTTATACAATACTATTATATCATTTTTATACTTTTTGTCAATGGGGACGGTTCTTTTTGACAACCTTAACACACAAACCCATCCTCCATTTACATATTTCACTATTTTCACTTTCTTACATTTTTCACCATTTTCTCTCTTTTTTCATAATATATTATAACTAGATTTTCTAGTAAAAAGTCTTATGACTAATTTGAAAGGAGTAATTTATATGGAATATGATAAAAATATATGTCCTGTTGTAGGAGTAGAAGGGTTTGTTTCTGCTGGAAAACAATTTGATGTTGATATCCATCTTCCAGAAGATAATCGTTCTGTAATTTATGGAGTTATAAAAGATTGCTATGAAGAGCCAATAAAAGACGCTGTTGTAAAATTAATTGAAGTTGATAGAGATTGCAAAAAAACAGAAAGAAAACCTGTAACTCATACTTTTACAGATAAATATGGTCAATTCGTATTTGGACCTTTATGTGCAAATAAATTTTATGAGATAGAAATTTGGGCTAATCGAGTAAAACATTCAAAAATATGTACAACATCTAAACACCACGGAAAATGCTTAAAAGGTGAAAAATTAGACTGTGATTGTAATGAATATTTTGATAGAAAAGAAGAAGATGTTGAGGAATAAATTATACCAATAATTGATAAAAAAATAAGTTGGTAATTTTTAGTTATTGCCAACTTATTTCTATTACTTTATACTTCTTAGATAATTCCCATTTTTTTTATAAATCTTTTTCCTTTTTTAAATGGCTTTGATTTATTAAACATTCCTTCTTTATACATAATCGTAGTACCTGCAATCAACATACTTCCAACTAAAACACCTTTAAAGAATTTCATTTTATTCCCTCCTATTGACATTTTTTTGATATACAACATTTAATTATTCAGCAATAATTACTATAAAAGCTTTGTTTTAAAACATACTATTTTACATTAGCTTATAAAGTTGTGAATAATAACATCTATTTTTCTTGCTGTTTATTATTATTATGTCTACTTTCTTTTTTTATATACATTTTATAAAAATTATACATTTCCATAATAGCAATTAATAATAATAATATTCCAAAAATTTTTCTTAAAAAAATTTTATTTAATTTATTTGAAATAATTGAACCTATTATTGTTCCTATTATTCCATAAATCATAACTTGAAATGCCAATTTATACTTTACTAATTTATTTTTTGAGTTTACTATCACAGAGCAAAGTGCTGTTGGTATAAAGAAAATTAAATTTGTTGCTTGGGCAATATGTTGATCTATTCCAATAAAATTAACCAATAATGGAATTAATAAAGCTCCTCCACCTAATCCCCAAGAAGTTGTTAGTCCAGATAAAATTCCAAATACTATTTCCACCAAATCACCTCAGCATACAGTAGGACGAATATACTAAAAATAAAATAAATATAATTTTAAATATTTTCGCTTTTGTATTTATTTTATTTAATAATTTGCTTCCAATATAACTCCCTATTATACCTCCTATAGCACATTTGATTCCTAAAATAATGTCAAAATTTTTATATTTAAAATAAATTATACTTGTAACTATAATTATTATAAGCATGGAAAATATTGTTGTTGCTCTTGATTCTTTTTCATTAAGTTTAAAAATATACGTACATGCTGGTAATAAAATTAAGCCTCCACCAGTTGCTAACAAACCACTTATAAAACCTGTAATTAATCCTACTAAAATTTTTTTATACATACTAAAATTACCTTTTTATTTTAGTATTTCAACAAATTAAGTTTTTATTCAAATTTTCAAACTCAAGCTCTGCCAATTGAGTTAATCGTTCATCACACATAAGCATTGCTCTTATTACTTCTTCTTTTAGCTCTTCATTTTCAATATTATCTGATAAATCCAAAAATTTTTGTATAAATCTTAAATACTCTTTGTCCTTTTCCTTCCAGTCTCTGTTATTCATTTGTAATAACCCTCCTTGTTAATATTTACTATATATTAAATATTAACAAGTTTCAATAGTTTTATTCAAATTTTGAAGACGGGATAAAAAATTAATTTATTTTTTATCCCGTCTTCGGCAATGGGTTGTCAATGGGGACAGTTCTTTTTGACACATTTTCCTGACAAAGTTGTCGATAGGTGTCAATAAAGACGGTTCTTTTTGACATATTCTACTGACAGAGATGTGTCAAAAAGAACCGTCCCCATTGACAGCCCAAATTTAAATCTAAAAAATTCTTAATTTGTTTACTGAATTTTTTATACAGCTAATTAAAAAATCAACATCTTCTTTTGTATTATCTTTTCCAAATGTTGTTCTTAATGCTCCTTGTGTTAGGTTTTCTTTTAAACCTATTGCTATTAATACATGTGATGGCTCTAAGGAGCCTGATGTACATGCAGAACCTGCTGAAGCACATATTCCATATGCATCTAGGTTTAATAGTAATTGTCCTGCATCTATCCCATCAAACGATATGTTGGCATTTCCTGGCAATCTTTTTACTTTATCTCCATTTAATTTTATATTTGGTATGTTTTTTTTTATTTGAGTTATGTAATAATCTCTTAAATATTTTAATTTATTATTATATGAATCAAATTCATTGTATATTAAATTTACCGCTGTTCCAATTCCAACAATTCCAGCAACATTTTCTGTACCAGCCCTTTTATTTCGCTCTTGATGACCGCCCATTTTGTATTGCTTCAAATTTTATTCCTTTTTTCACATATAATGCTCCTATACCTTTTGGACCATAAAATTTGTGAGCAGACATTGATAATGCATCTATATTAAGTTCTTTTACATCTATTTGTACATTTCCAATGGCTTGAACAGCATCTGTATGAAATATTATATTATTTTCCTTTGCAATCTCACCTATTTCCTTAATTGGTTGTATTGTACCTATTTCATTATTTGCAAACATTATTGAAATTAGTACTGTATTTTTTCTTATAGAATCTTTAAGCTCAGACAAGCTTATTAATCCATTTTCGTCAACATTTAAATATGTTACATCAAATCCATTATTTTCTAGCCATTTGCATGTATTTAATATAGCTGGATGTTCAATTTTTGTTGTTATTAAATGTCTTCCACGACTTTTATTAGCCAGCATTATTCCTTTTAATGCTAAATTATCGCTCTCACTTCCACATGATGTAAAATAAATTTCATTTTGATCTGCATTTATTGCCTTTGCAACTTTACTACGATTTTCTTCTACTATTTTTTTATTTTTTCTCCCTAAACTATATACTGATGATGGATTACCATATTCTACTCCCAAATATGGCAACATTGCTCTTACAACTTCTTCTCTTACAGCTGTTGTTGCTGCATGGTCAAAATATCTTATCTTCATAAATATATATCCGTCCTTTCACAAATTCTACATCATAATGCTTATATTTCATTATATTTATAAAACAACAAAAAAAGCACTAAATAATTAAATTTAGTGCTTTTTATTATTCAATTATTATTTTAAACAGTTGCTTCAGTCCATCTTGATACTCTTATTTCTTTATAAGTTTGTAATACTTTATCATATTTTTCATACTCATCTTCCCATATCATTGATGGAATTTTTTCAAATATTGAAAATACTTTTTCTGCCTCTTTTAAAAACATTGTTTGTTCATTTTTAGTCATTTTTCTATTGCTCTTTGAATAAACATATAAACTATCTAAATCGTTTATTGCCAAAATAAAGTCAAAAAAGTCTTTCACATTCATTCCTGCCAATTTAATTTTTACACAAACAATTCCAAATATTGCTGTTATAACAAATAAAACTAAATATAATATATATAAAATTACCATACTATCACCTTCCATCGTATACCTAATTATACCACATTTGTAATATTTTTGCAATATTAGTGTAATATCATTGTAATAGTATTGTAATATTACTGTAATAATGGAAAAGGGGGACGGTTCTCTTTTCCCTCCTTTTTCTCTTCAAGCACTTTAAATTTCAAAAAGACCGAAACATTAAATGTTTCGGTCTTTTTTTAGGCTTTGATTATTCCGCCTATTGTTCTGTTCATTGATGCTTCGCTATTTGGTAATATTTTATCTCCTCCAGCTATTGCTAGTACATCTCCTTTTTGAATTAAGTTTAGCTCTATTGCTTTTTCAATTCCTTTTTCAATTATATCTCTTGGCTCTCCTTTTTCATTTATTAATAATGGAATAACATCTGCAACAATAGCTAATTGTCTATATGTTTTTTCATCTGTTGTTACAGCTATTATTGGGCATGTTGGTAATAAACTTGATATTATTCTTGGTGTATTTCCAGCATCTGTGTAAGCAAATATTGCTTTTGCTCCTAATTTTGTTGCTGTTAAAGATATTGAATGATGTAAATAAAATTTATAATCCATATTTTCAAAATCTAAGTTTCTTCTTGCTATTCTCTTATCATAGCTTATTTGTTTTTCAATTGAATGAGCTATTCTTGACATTGTTTCAACACATTGTACTGGGTATTTTCCCATTGCACTTTCTCCAGATAGCATTACTGCACCTGTTAAATCAAAGATTGCATTTGCAACATCACTTACTTCGGCTCTTGTTGGACGTGGATTTGTTGTCATTGATTCTAACATTTGTGTTGCTGTAATTACAATTTTTCCTGCTGTATTACATTTTTTTATTAATTGCTTTTGAACAATTGGAACTTCTTCCATTGGTATTTCAACACCCATATCTCCACGAGCTACCATTATTCCGTCTGATACTTCTAATATTTCATCAAAATTATCAATTCCTTCTTGGCTTTCTATTTTTGATATTATTTTTATTTTTTCTCCGCCATTTTCATCTAATACTTTACGAATTGCTTTAACATCATCAGCTGATCTTATGAAAGATGCTGCTATGTAGTCAAAATCATATTTACATCCGTCAATTAAATCGTTTATATCTTTTTCTTTTAATGCTGGTAAATTGATATGTCTTCCTGGTACATTTATACTTTTTCTGTTTCCTAAATCTCCACCATTCATTACTTTACAAACTATGTCTTTGCCTTCAATTTTTTCAACTTCTAATTCTATTTTTCCGTCATCAATTAATATTGTTGTTCCTGGCTCTACATCTTTGTATAAATCTTTATATGTAATAGATGTTTTTGTGTTATCACCTATTATATCGTCATTTACTAATGTAAATGTTTCTTCAGCTTTTAAAGTTACTGGATTTTCTACTAATTTTCCAGTTCTTATTTCTGGTCCTTGTGTATCTAAAAGTATAGCTACTGGTAAACCAACTTCTGCACTTGCTTGTTTTATTTTGTTATAAAAACCTTCTTGGTCAGCAAATGAACCATGAGAAAAGTTTAATCTTGCAACATTCATTCCTGCAAGTATCATCTTTTTTAATATTTCAACATCATTTGTGGCTGGTCCTATTGTACATACAATTTTTGTTCTTTTAGTATTTATCATTTTATTACCTCCATTTGTTACTAAAATTGACATCTGTTATTATATCACCAATATTTCGTTGATACAACAGTTATTTTGTTTTTTTCCTTAATTTAGCTACAAAAAATCCTTCATATAGTTCGTCAGGGCATATGCACATTGTACCTTCTATTTTTGTTGGTAGTTTTGGTATTTCTTCATATTGCATTAAATTTATTGGTACTATTTCTACTAATCCTTTTTTTATATATTTTTGTATATTTTCTTCATTCTCTTCTTGTAATATTGAACAAGTTGAATATACCATTTCGTTTCCAGGTTTTAAGACATTTATTGCTTTTTGTAATAATTCAGATTGTGTTTTTTCTGATCTTTGTATTAGCTCTTTTGTAAAGTATTTTTCTAAGTTCTTGTCATTTGTATTTAATGTCCCACTTCCACTGCATGGAGCATCTAATAGAACTTTATCAAAAGAGAAAAAGTCGTCTAATTTTCGTGCATCTATATTCATTACATTCGTACTTGTTGCTCCTTGTTTTTCTAGGTTGTATTTTAGTCTATCTAATCGTATTTTATTTTTTTCACATGCTGTTATAAAACATTGATTATTTGAAAGTGCAGCTATTTGTGTTGTTTTTCCTCCTGGTGCTGCAGTCATATCTAATATATTTTCTCCTGCATTTGGTGATAATATTATTGCTGGTATCATTGATGATAAACTTTGCATATATATTTCACCATTTTTATATATTGATAGATTTCTGATATCACTTTCTGTGGCATTTTTTATTATAAATGCATTATCACTCCAATTTACTTTATCAAATTCTATTCCGGCTTTTTGTAGCTCTTTTGCCACATTATTTGCCTCTGTTTTTATTGTATTTGCTCTTAAAGTTGCATATCTTTGCTTTGAATATCCATTGGCTATTTTTTTTGTTAATTCTTCACCATATTGACTTTGCAATTTTTCATCTAAAAATTGTGGTATTTCTTGCATTTTAAGAATCATTCCTTGTGTAATATATTTAGGTTTTTATGTTTTGGTTTTACCTATAAACCTATTTTTTTCTATCTATAAATAAAATAAAAAAAATATGATCACTATTTTAATTATTTAATTTTTTCTTTACTGCCATCTTTCTTATTTTCAATATATTCAATATTTTATTAAGTTCTGCTCCTAAAAATACTGTGTAAAAACATGAATATGTCCACATCATTACTAGCATTAGTGTTGTTAAACTTCCATATGTTATTGAAAAACCTTTGAATATATCCAAATATTTTGAAAATACAAATGATACAACATTTAGAGCAATTGCTCCAAATACTGCTCCCCATATTTGGCTTTTAAATGTTACTCTTCTTTTAGGCATAAATTTATATAATAATAAGAATATTATAAATGTTGCAAATATAAATGCAATTTCTGTTATTATTTCTGATATTGTATTAAAGTTTTCAAAAGCTCCAAAATGGCTTTGTATTATTGATATCCAACTCTTTCCAAATACTAATAGTACTAATCCAATTGTTAATAACATTATGAATATAATTGTTTCTACTATTGCTTTTATTCGTAAATATATTACATTTATTTGCTCTTCACTATTTACTTTGTATACACCTTGTAGACCTTTTGTCAATGCATATAAGCCTTTTCCTGCTGACCATAATGTGAATATTATTGATATAGATATTGTTCCTATTGATTTTGAATACACTTCTCTTACAATTCCTAATACCATTTCATTCATACTTGCAGGTATTATTTTTGATATTGCTTCTAATAATGCTTGCTGTTCTATACTTGTGTATTGAATCATTGTTATTAATAAAATTATAAATGGAATAAATGATAATATTGTATAGTATGAACATTGAGCTGAATATTCGCTAATATGATCATTATCCATATTTTTAAATAGCCTATCTATTATGGCCCATTTTTCTTTAAAATTAAATTTTTTTATGTTCATAATTTTTTCCTCTTTATTATTCTTTTGTTATATTATTTGTATTTTGTGTTTATTTTATCATTGAAATCTGCAGTAATCAACTTTTATTAAAAAAAATACAAAAAAGCCCTTAAATACGAAGTAAACCCTAATTATTAAACTTTTTGTCTAATAATTAGGGTTACTTCATATTTAATCACTTTTTATCGTTTTTATATAAATTTTAATTTCTTACTATGTCACCATTATTTGATAACCATTTTACTAAGTCTAAGTTTTCTGAATCTAATAACATTTTGTTTTGTGGCATTACTCTAAATGTATATCCATAATTTCCTCCAGTTTTTAGTGTTACTTTTGCCTCATATGAATATATTTTTTCAGTGTCATTTGAATCTTTTAGTGTCATATTTGTAATTGTCACATTGTCTAGTTTTCCGTTGTCTAATATTTCTCCACAATATACTTGTACTTGTATATTATCTTTATCTATATTTGGCAATTTTACTTTGCATGATACTGTTATTGTATTTCCTGCATCTATTACTTTATTATTTATGTTGTGTTCATCTTCTTGAGATATTATTATATTGTTCCAATTTGATGATACTTCTTTTTTCCACTCATTAAACTCAGTCACTTTTCCTAAGTCTGTATAGTATTTATTTGTCAAATTACATAATGGAATATATAATTTTTCCATATAATCTACTAACATTCTTGATGTACTAAATTTTCCACCTGTTGATGATATTGATTCTTTCATCATTTCAAGCCATTTTTCTGATATACCATCTTCATTTTGATTGTAGTATGTTGGTACTATTTTCTTTTCTAAAGTTGAATATAAACTTTCACTATCTTCGTTATCTTGAACTTCATAATTATCATAATTTACTTCTGAACCTATTTTCCAACCATTTTTTGTATTATATCCTTCTGCCCACCAGCCATCTAATACACTAAAGTTTATCGCACCATTTACAGACGCTTTTTGACCGCTTGTTCCTGATGCTTCTAATGGTCTTCTTGGATTATTAAGCCATACATCTACTCCACTTACTAAGTATCTTGACATTCCTATATTATAATCTTCCAAGATGAATATTTTTCCTATAAATTGTGGTTTTAATGAAATTTCATGTATATATTTTATTAGATCTTGTCCTGCTTGGTCTATTGGATGTGCTTTTCCCGCAAAGATTAATTGTACTGGTCTTTGCTCATCATTTAATATTTGTGTTATTCGCTCTAAATCTTTAAATATTAATGTTGCTCTTTTATATGTTGCAAATCTTCTTGCAAAACCAATTGTTAATGCATTTGGATTCAAATTTCCTACTATTTTATTTATTTGTTCATATGAATATCCGCTTCGTCTTAATCTTTTTGTTGTACTATCTTTTACTAAATTTAAAAGTTTCTTCTTTCTATCCATATGAGCTTCCCATAATTCCTCATTTGGAATATCCTTTATATTTTCCCAAACATTATCATTATGTATTGAATCTTGCCAAAATGGTATTAAATATTTATTATACAATCTCTTTAAATTTGGTGCTAACCATGAACAAGTATGTATACCATTTGTTACATATGTAATAGGTGATTCATTTGAAATTATATTTGGCCATACATCAGAAAATAATTCACTTGAAACCTCTCTATGTAGTTTACTAACTCCATTTTTCTTTCCAGCAATTTTTAATGCTAAAACACCCATATTGAATCCACTTGATTCTATATTAGCATTTGGTACCATTCCCATTCTTAAAAATTCTTCTTTAGAAATTCCAAGTTTATTCCATATACCATCAAAATATGTTTCAACTAAATTTAATGGGAATATATCATTACCAGCAGGTACTGGTGTATGTGTTGTAAATACAGTTTTAGAAGATACTATATCTTTTGCTATATTAAATGAAACTTGTTTTTCTTCCATTGTATTTTTTATAAGCTCTATTGTTAAAAATGACGAATGGCCTTCATTCATATGATATATTGTTGGCTTAATATTTAATATTTTTAATAGTTTTGTTCCAGCCATTCCTAAAACAATTTCTTGTTTTATTCTATCTTCTTGATTTCCACCATATAAATTTAATGTTATTTTTTTGTATTCAGCTATATTTTTGTCTATATCTGAATCTAATAAATATAAAGTTGTTCTTCCTACATTTATTTTCCATACTTTTAAGTATAATGTTCCCTTTGGTAGTTCATAATCAATATATAAATCTTTACCTTTTTCATCTTTTACAGGTAATATTGGAAGAGTACTTATGTCTGCTTTTTTGTATGTATCTTTTTGAACTCCTCTTCCATCTATTTCTTGATGAAAATATCCATTTTTATATAATAATCCTACTGCAACTAATGGTATACCTAAATCACTTGCTGATTTTAAATGGTCTCCTGATAATATACCAAGTCCTCCAGAATATATTGGCAATATTTCATCTAAACCATATTCAGCTGAAAAATATGCTATTAGATCCTTTTGATTATTTGGGTATTTTTTTGTAAACCAAGTATTTCTACTCTCCATATAGTTTTTGAAGTTAGTATATATTTCATCATATTGCTTTAAAAATTCTTTGTTTTCTATTATTGAATCTAATTTATCTTGTGATACTAAGTTCAGAAATTTTATTGGATTTTTTTCTACTCTTTCCCATAAGTCTATATCAATTGTTTTGAATAATTTTAAAAATTCCGTATTCCATGACCACCATAAGTTATTTGCAATTATTGACAAACCTCTTATTCTTTCTGGTAGTTGTGGCATTACTGTTATCTTATTAAACATGTACATTTTATTCAATTTCCTCCTTTGTATTCTTTAATTTATCTTTGGATTTTTTCTAGATATATTATCTATTAAGTTGATTTATTTGTCAAATATTTTTATAAAAATATCACTTTAAAAATTTTAATCTAATGTTGTACTTGTTCTTCCAGTTCCAACAACATTTTCTTGTAATGACCTCCAGGTATTGCATCCTATTATTCCATCTGCAGTTAGTCCTCTACTTCTTTGATATCTAATTACAGCATTTTTAGTTTTTGTGCCAAAAATTCCATCTAGGCTTCCTGTACTAAAACCAAGTGTATTTAAGTCGTCTTGTGCTATTAGAACATATACACTTAAACTTCCTTGTTTTATTTGAGGATATCCACCTGTTGAACAAGCTGGTGGCAATTGTCTTCTATCAAAATGTACCCAAGTTGGTGATATACTTACTGGCTCTATATAATTCCACAATCCAGAATTTCTTGCACTAGTTCTTAATGTTGCTCTTTTAGCATTAGTCCATCCTTGCCCAACATCAAATGCAGTTCCAGCAAAATGTTGACTTTGACCTGTATGACCGACCTTCCCAAGGTCTTCTAAATGCATATCCTACAGGTATTGGAGCACCAAATAAATATCTTTGTGAATTCCACGAAAGCATTGTATTTTTTGTTGTCCATAATGTTGAACTATTACTTGCTCCTCTAAACTCTCTTACCAATAATGTGCCATTTGCATTATATGGCATTGATTGGCTTTCTCCTCTGTAATATGTTTCCATTCTATCTGTACTATTGTTATATACTATTATTTTTGCCATTTCATCCCTCCATTTTTTATAATATTTTATGAATGAAATGGATTTTTAGTTCATCTTTGGTTTATATTAATTTTTTCAAAACGTTTATTTATAACATTCCAATTTACAATATTCCAAAATGCATTTATATATTCAGCTCTGTTTGCTTTGTATTGTAAAAAATAAGAATGCTCCCACATATCTATTACAAATATTGGTTTACAACCCCATAATGTTAAATTTTGATGTTTTTCACATTGAAGTATTTCTAGTTTTTTAAATTTTGGAACCCACGCTAACACTCCCCAACCGTGAAGCTTCTACTGCTTTTGATGTTTCTGTAAACTGATTTTTGAATTTTTCATAACTCCCAAAATCTTTATTTATTTGTTCCATTAAACATATACTTGGATTTGTTGGAATTGGAATTCCCATATTCTCGAAAAAAAGTTGATGTAGTATTGCACCTGAACCATAAAAGCTTAAATCTTTTTCTAGGCATTTTATATTACTATAATCATTATTTTGTCTTGCTTTTTGCAATTTTTCTAATGTTTTGTTTGTGTTTTCTACATAACCTGTATATAGTGTTTCATAATGTACTTTTAAAGTCTCTTTGCTGTAATATGGCTCTAATGCATCTAACGGATATGGTAAATCAATCTTTTTTATCATAAAATTCATTCCTTTCATATAATTTTAAAATAATATGTAATTTAATAGGATTATTTTATTGTTTTATTTCAAAGGTACGTATCCCAGATGAATATGGGGCTATATCATATTGTTGATAATAAATTACAATTCCATTTGTTGTTAAATAAAAGTTTTGTGGATTAAAATTATCTATTGCCATACAACAAGCCTCTTCAAAATATATTTCTTTATTTTGATTTATTTGTTTTGAAATTTCTTTTAATATATCTAATATAAAATATGGATTTCCTCTATATAATTCATATAAGTTTATCAATCTTCCATTGGTCATATTCCAAGTCTGTGATGTTCTTGTTGTTGTTCCATGTGCACCTCCTGTGAATACATATTCGTCTGCATACAAACTTATTGTATTGTTTGTATTTAATGTAATTTCAAATGTTCTATATATTTCATATACCATTATTGGGTAATTATTCTTTTTATTATATTTATATAATTCAACTGCTTCTTTATATAATTCATTTTCTGCTTTTCTTTGTATTTGCTTTGCTATTTGCTCATTATATATATTAAATTTCATTGATGGTATATTATTACTTTCATTTGTTATTCGTGGATATTCTATATGATATTTTAAAACTACCACATTTTCATATTTTAGCTCTTTTTGTATTATTCTTTTTTGAATTTGCATAAGCCTACTTCCTTTCATTTTATTGCTCTTTGTATTTTATGAATTACTATTTTAAATGTGAAATTCTGCCTATATAAAAAAATAAACCAAATTGCCTATTAGCAATTTGGTTTATTTTTTATTTTTTCATTGCAATTTCACATATCATATCAGCTGCTTTTTCTACCCCAAAAGTATCGCTGTTTATACATAAATCATAGTTTTTGTTTTCGCCCCATACTTTTCCTGTGTAGTGTTTGTAGTGATTACTTCTTAATTTGTCTATATTTTTTATTTCTTTTTCAGCTTCTTTTTTGCTTAAATTATATCTTTCTACAGCTCTTTCTATTTTATTTTCCATTGTGCTATATACAAATATGTTTATTACATCTTTATTGTCTTTTAAAATAAAATCTGAACATCTTCCTATTATTACACAAGACTCATTTTTAGCTAAATCATTTATTAATTCTGACTCTTGAACAAATAATTCATCTGCATTTGTTAAATTATAATAGCATCCACTATTTAATGCATCTAACATTCCTCTTTTTTGCTCATTGTTTTCAATATATTCTGTTGATAATCCTGTTTTTTCTGATAATTTTTCAACTAAGTCTCTATCATAAAATTTAATTCCTAATTTATCAGCAACTAATCTACCAATATATCTTCCTCCAGAGCCATATTCTCTTGAAATTGTTATTACTGTATGTTTTTCTAATTTATTATCTGTACTTGTATCATCTGGTAAAGTACTGCTTGCATTAGCTTTTTTACCTAATGAACGAACCTCTTTTATAAGTAATATTGCTGCAATTACAAATGCTAATCCATCTGCAACTGGTCCTGCTGATAATACTCCTGTTACTCCATACAAGTGACCTAAAATAACCATACTTGGTATTAAAAATGCAATTTGTCTTGATATTGATAATACCGCACTTTTTACACTTTTTCCAATTGCTTGGAAGAATATTCCTGATGGTATTTGAACACCATTAAATATACATAACATTAAATATGTTCTAAATGCTAAACAAGCGAATTCTATGTAATTATCATCACCATTTCCAAATAGTGAAATTAATTTATCTGGAATTAATTGGAATAATAAAAATGCTATTGTACTTATTATTAAACTTAATCCTAATACAGTTTTTAATGTTTTCTTTACTCTGTCATATTTACCTGCACCATAATTATATCCAACAATTGGTTGAGCACCTGCTGCTATACCAATTATTATACTATTTAATATTTGGCTTATTTTCATTACAATTCCAAGTACTGTTATTGGAATTTCTGCTCCATACTTTGAACTTGCTCCATATTTTCCTAATAAGTTATTTTCAAATGCCATTACAACTACAATGCTCATTTGAGTAATAAAACTGCTTATTCCAAGCATTGATACATTTTTGCATATTGAACCTTCTAATTTTAATGATTTTTTTGTTATCTTAACATTTTTCATTTTTCTTAAATGTGTTATATTTAAAACTGCTGTAACTATTTGACTTATAATTGTTGCTATTGCTGCACCTTTTACTCCCATTGGAATTACAAACATAAGTATATAATCTAATATTATATTTAATACAGCACCTGTTATCATTGATGTCATAGCAAATTTTGGATTTCCATCAGCTCTTATTATTGAATTTAATGTTGTTCCTATCATCATAAATGGTAATCCAATAACTATTATAAATCCATAATCTAATGCATATGGTCTTAGTACATCTGTACAACCAAAAACATTTAATATTTGTGGTAAAAATATTATACTTAATACACATATTAATATTGCCATTATTGTAGATAATATTATTCCATTTATAACACCTTTACTTGCCTCTTCTTGCTTTTTTTGCCCTAATTTTAAATTTAAAAATGCTGAGCTTCCATCACCAAACATTAATGAAAAAGCTAAACATATCATTGTTAATGGGAATACTACATTTGTTGCTCCATTTCCTAAAGTTCCAACTTTCCATCCTATGAATATTTGATCGACTATGTTGTATAACGAATTTACTAATAGTGATATTATACATGGAATAGAAAATTTTCTCATTAATTTTCCTATTTTTTCTGTTCCTAGAATATTTTCTTCCTGATTCATTTTCTCATCTTCCTTTCTTAAGTTTTTTGTACAAAAATAAAAAAGCAATTGCTAATTGCTTTTTTTACAGCTTATCTATTATAACACAAAATTTAATTTCGTGTAATAGTTTTTTTAAATTTATTATTTTTTATGCACCAACATTTTGATTTGCATTTTCGTCATTTTCTTCCATACTATCTGATTGTTCTTCTTGCATATCTAAACAATCTCTTACAGTTACATCATAATACTTCATCTGATTTACCTGTTTCATTAGTCTTACTATTATATTGTTTTGTATTTCTTCTTTTAATGGCTCTGAATTTACAATTAAATCTTCTATGCAAAGATATTTTTGCTCTTTTTTTACTAGACCCATTCCTATCATTCTTTCACCATTATATGCACATACAGCAGTTAGTGCTCCATCTAGCTCTTGGCTTATTTCGGATACATCTATTTCTGGATACTCGCATATTGTCCTTAGCATTTCAAAATATTCTATTTTTGTTGGTATTTTGTTAATATATTGTATCATTGTATAAAATCTTCCCTTCTTCTTTGGTTTGTATATTCTTTTGTATTTTATTTCTTATATTTTGGCTTACATTTATATATATTAACTCAAAATTTAGTTTATGTCACTAGTTTTTTTGAAAATAATGATTTTTTATTGTATTTTTACATACAAATTACATTTACATATTCCTTCATTTATAAATTGGTCACATGGACATAGTGTTGTTTCATCTGCATATACTCTACAAGGGCAATGACCATCTTTTTTGTATATACCTTCTATTATTTTTTGAGTATATTCTTTGTCTGGGTTTATTATATAACCTTTCATCTTTGACTCCTTAATTTAAATTATTTAAAATTATTTATTTGCATTCTTGAACCTTATTTACTATCTCTTCTTCGCTTACTAGGCCTTCTATTCTGCCTACTACTTTTCCGTTTTTGAATATTAGTAGTGTTGGAACAACTTCTACTTCGTAGTCTATTGCTAAGTCTCTTAATTCGTCAATGTTTACTTTAGCTATATTAAAATCTGCTCTTGTATTTGATATATTTTCAAGTATTGGACTTAACATATTGCAAGGTCCACACCATGTTGCGAAAAAGTCTACTAATATTGGCTCTTTAGAATCCAAAATTTCAGTTTTAAAATTTTCTTTATTTATATGTTTAATCATATTCTTACCTCCAATTACTTTATTATTTATATTAACTTACGCAATTATACATAAAAATTTAAATTCTGTAAATAAAAAAAACAGAGCAAAATTAAAATTTAATTGCTCCGTTTTTTTGTTCTGTTTAACTACATCTATTCATCTTTTGCAGTATTTATTTTAAATAACTTGAATATTTCAACAATAACTATAGGTGCTAATACTAAACATACTGTCTCAATTATATTAGATTTTGGTAATACTGGTATACTAAATACATGCCTTAATTCTGGTATTAGTAATATTACAAATACTAATGCTGCTGCTATTGCAATTGCTCCAAATAACCAGTTGTTTCCACCTATTCCAGTTTTGAATATAGATTTTTTGTTATTTCTAATATTAAATACATGAACTAATTCACTTAATGCCAATACTATGAAGGCCATTGCCTGACCAATTTCTACTTTAACCTGTTGTTTATCTAATAATTTTGCACCATCAGCAATTTTTTGCTCTACATTATCTACTTCTTGTACATTATAATATTTTCCTTCAATTTCAATCATATCTGGAAGTTTTTCATCAGGAGTTGCAATACCAATTATAAATGCTGCTAGTGTTATAAAACCAATCATTAAACCTTGATATACGATTCTCCAAGTCATACCTTTTGTAAATATTCCTTTTTGTTTTTTAGCTGGTTTTCGTTTCATTATATCTCGCTCTGCAGGATCTACAGCTAATGCTAATGCTGGTAATGAGTCTGTTACTAAATTTATCCATAATATCTGTACTGGTAACAATGGTGTAATATAGTTAATATCAATACCATATTTTGAGCTTAGTAATGGTGCTATTAATATTGCTACAAATAATACAATTATTTCTCCAACATTACTTGATAATAAAAATTGAATTGCTTTTAATATATTATCATATATACGTCTACCTTCTTCTACTGAAGATACTATTGTTGCAAAATTATCATCTGTTAAAATTACATCTGCAGCTTCTTTTGATACATCTGTACCAACAATTCCCATTGCACAGCCTATATCTGCTGTTTTTAAAGCTGGTGCATCATTTACACCATCACCTGTCATAGCAACAATTTCACCATTTGCTTGCCAAGCTTTTACAATTCTAACTTTATGCTCTGGTGAAACACGAGCATATACAGCATAATGTCTAACGTTTTTAATTAGCTCTTCATCAGACATTTCTTCAAGTTCACTACCTGTTATTGCTTTATCACCTTCACAAAGGATTCCTAAATCTTTTGCAATTGCTACCGCTGTTGATTTATGATCACCAGTAATCATTACTGTTTTAATACCTGCAGATTTACATTTTTCAACCGCAACTTTAACTTCTTCTCTTGGTGGATCTATCATACCAACCATACCAACATAAATTAAATCACTTTCCATATTTTTCATTTCTTCATCTGTTGGTTCATGATCTAAAATTTTATAAGCCATTGCAAGAACTCTTAATGCATCACTTGCCATATCTTCATTATGTTTTTTAATCTCCGGAATATAATTATTTAAATCTTCTTTTACCTCACCATTAATAAGATATTTATTACATCTTTTTAATAATTCATCAATTCCACCTTTTGTAAATACATAATATTTTCCATCTCTTTTATTTACTGTTGTCATCAATTTTCTATCTGAATCAAATGGTATTTCTTTTGCTCTTGGCATTTCTTCAAATATAGATGGTTGAAAATCTAAAGTAAATCCCATATCTATTAATGCTGTTTCTGTTGGGTCACCTGTTAATTTATTATCTGCACCAACTTTTGTGTCATTACACATCATACTTATATAAATTAGCTCTTGTAAATCTGGTGCAATTTGATTTATTTCTCCTATATTTTCTAATTTTCCATCATAGAAAATCTTTTTAACAGTCATTTTATTTTGAGTCAATGTTCCTGTTTTATCAGAGCAAATTACGCTTGCACTACCAAGTGTTTCTACTGCTGGCAATTTTTTAACAATAGCATGTTTTTTTACCATTCTTTGTACTCCAATTGCAAGAACAATTGTTGATACAGCTGCTAGCCCCTCTGGAATTGCAGCAACAGCTAAACTAACCGCTGTCATAAACATTTCAATTGGGTCTTTTTTGTATAATAATCCTATTACAAAAATTACTAAACAAATTACAATTGCAGCAATACCAAGTGTTTTTCCTAATTTATTTAATTTTGTTTGAAGTGGTGTTTCTGTTTCAATTGTATTGCTTATAATTCCAGCAATTTTACCAACTTCTGTTTCCATACCAGTTTCTACAACAATACCTTTTCCACGACCATATGTTATTAGTGATGATGAAAATAGCATATTGCTTCTATCACCTATACCAATTTTTTTACTATCTATTTCATTTGACATTTTTTCAACTGGAAGTGATTCACCTGTTAATGATGCTTCTTGTGATTTTAAATTTACAGCTTCAATTATTCTTAAATCTGCTGGAACATAATCTCCCGTATCTAATACTACAACATCTCCTGGTACTAAATCTTTTGATGGTACTACTTCAAGCTTATCATTTCTTATTACTTTAGCCACATGACTACTTAATTTTTGCAAAGCCTCTAATGATTTTTCTGCTTTGCTTTCTTGTGCTACTCCAACAATTGCATTTACTATTATTACTATAAAAATAATTATCGAATCTGTTATTCCCTCGCCTTGCATATATCCAATAACACCTGAAATTATTGCAGCTATTATTAATATGATAATCATAAAATCTTTAAATTGCTCTAAAAATTTCACAAATAAACTTTTCTTTTTTTGTGCTTTTAATTCATTATATCCATATTTTTCGCGTGCTTTTGTAACTTGCTCTGTTGTAAGACCTTCTTCTAGGTTTGTTTCTAACTTTGTTTCTGTTTCTTTAACTGATAAATTATACCAATTTTTTTCCATTAAAAATCCTCCTTTTTTGTTTAGCTTTTGTCTTTTTTTATATCATTTGTAAATTTTAAATATATATGTATTTTTATAATAATTTAGATTTTTTTTCAAGTATATATCTTAATTTTTGATACAAAAAAAGACCTTTAAAGAAAAAATTACATAAAATCACCTCTTCTTTAAAAGTCTTGCTTACCGTTAAGGTTACTAACCAGATTTATATCGCGATTGTTGATTAGTAGTTTATAAGCTACTCCCTTTTTTATTTGTTTGTATTATAATATTTATTTTTATTTTTGGCAAGATGAAAAATAAATATTTTTTATGCTTCAATAAAATCTGTTAATTATAAATCAAAGGACTTATTTAATATGCCAAAAATAAATCCAATGCTTTACATAGAAATTTGAATTTTTTGTAATTTACAATTTTTCGATTTCTTCTTTTGTAAGTCCTGTAACTTCAATTATAAGACTAATATCCATATTTTTCTCTAACATTTTTTTTGCTACATCTATTTTTCCTTCTGCCCTTCCTTGGTCTCTTGCTGCTGTCATTGCAAACTTTCTGTCTATTTCGGCTGTTTCTCTTAAATATGCAATTCTTCTTTCAGCTTCGTCTCCACTTAAGTATTCTAGCTCTTCTTCGGCTTTTTTTACTTTTTCATTTTCTATCATTTTTAGTTCCTCCATATTTTCAAAACTAATAAATGTTAGCCATTCTTCTAATTTATTGGATATTCTTTTACATTTTTGTTTAAATTTTGGTAGCTGAAGATAGTGCATTTCTATTTTATCTGTAAATATTTGATTTTCATAATCTCTTCTTAGTCTTACTATTTCATGAAATGGCCCTTCATCATTAAACACATTAAAATTAGATATCCATATTCCTATTGATTTTGGTATTTCTATGTAATCTTGCCCATTTTCTAGACTTTGGTGATATTCTCTTGTTGTATAAAACAATGACCTTGCTTCTATATCATTATAATTTCGCATTTGCATTTCTATATCTACTTTTGTTCCATCATCTAATGTTGCAAGTATATCTAACCTACATACTTTATCTGTTATAAAATCTGTTTCTAGCTGAACTTCTTGTCTTGGCTCTACGTTTTTTATATTCCAATTTGGTAAAATTGCTTGAAGCAAATCTTTTAAAATATCACTATTTTTCTTTTGACCAAAAATCCTTTTAAATACATAATCGTTCGTTGGCTTTAATAACTCCATTTATCACTTCCATTCTAGCATATTTGTTTTGTTTGTTCAATTATTTTGAAGATTTTGTGTATGAATTTACACTTTTGAATTTAAATCTTTTGAATAAAATTTTTATGTTTCCAAATTTCTATGATTTCTTATTTAACCATAGTTTGCTGGATATTTCAAGAAATTTCGTGATACTTTTTTCGACATTCTTTTTATTGTTTTATCTAATAGAGCTTAATTAATTTATACTAAATAAGCTAAATGAAGGAGCACTTTTTATGTACTCCTTCATAAAAAACTTTATTTATTTGTTCCAATTGCTTCAATTTTTGCATATATTTCTGGGAATTTTTTCTTTAGATTCATTATTTTTAAATCTGTTCCAGTCCATGCGTGCATTGATGTGCCTATGTTTATTAGCTCATTTTTTTGATTATATACTGAATATTTGAATTTTATTCTTACTGGCGAATAATTTTCAATTTCTGTTTTAATTGTTAGTTCATCTTCGTAAAATGCTGATTTATAGTATTTACTTGTAAGCTCTGCTACTGGCATCATTATTCCAATTTTTTCTGCCTCTGAATATGGTATTATGTATTTTTTTGCAAATTCTGTACGAGCTACTTCGTACCAAACTGCATATACTGAATGATGTGCTACTCCCATTTGATCTGTTTCTGCATATCTTACAGTTATTTTTGTTTCAAAATCTTCCATTATTTTATGACCTTCTTTCATTGTTTCTTCATAGTATATCATAATACACATACATATTCTAGCAAATTTTAACATTTTACATACTTAATTTCAAAAGTAGTCCCACACCCACTTTTCGATTCTACTTTTATATATCCATTTTCTTTTTCAATTATTGTTTTTGCTAATGCTAGACCAATTCCTGTACTTTCTTTAGATGAGTGCTCTGATTTATAAAATCTTTCAAATATATGTTTTATATCTTTTGAATCTATGCCTTCTCCTTCATCTTGTATTATTATTTTTGTAAATACACTTGTATTTATTGTTGTTATAATAATTTTTGAATTTTCTTTACTATGCTCTATAGCATTTTTTAAAATATTTGTTAATGCCTCTATTTGCCACTTGTAGTCTGCTTTTATTGTTGCTTTATTGTCATATTTTTTTATTATTTGAATATTTTTTAAATCTAATAATATATCTAAATTTGAAATTACTTCATTCATCAATTTTGTAACATCAACCATTTCGTCATTCATTACTATTGAACCAGAATCAAATTTTGCCAATTTTAATAGTGATATTGTTAAAGATGAAATCCAATTAATTTGTTTACTTATTTCATTTAAAAACTCTTTTTTAGTTTGTTTGTCCATTTGAGGATTTTCATTTATATTATCTAATAGTATTCTTATTGATGTTAATGGTGTTTTTAATTGGTGTGATATATCAGCCAAGGAATTGCTTAAATTTATTTTTTCTTGCTCACTATTTTCTGCTGATTCTTTTAATAATACCGTGGTTTTATATAATTCGTTTCGTAATTTTGATAGCTCATCTTCAGTATTTTCTTCTATTTTTAATTGATAATTTCTATTGTTTATGGTTTTTAAATAATGATTTATTTCCTCTATTTTTTTCTCCTGCTTTTTGTTTGCAAGTAATAATATCAATATTCCAATTATTCCAACAAAGATTAATACTGTAAGATTAATTATTGTCGAATGTTTCATACTTTTTTCTAGCTCTTTTATGTATGCTACTTTGTTGTCTGTGTATCCATATTTTTTTAATGTTGATGCATCTTTTTTATTAATTGAACCATTTATTATTTTAATTAGTTTTTCTTCCGATACTTGTGGGTATTGTGCTCTAATTTCATCAACTATATTTTCTATTGTAGTATTTACTGTTGTTATATATGTGTGGTATTGGTATATTGTTAATATTGAAAATACAATTATACATATTAATATAAAAATACTTGATGGAATTAAAATCTTTTTTATTTGCTCTTTTTTCACTATGATTCTCCTTTTATGATAATTATTGAAACATTCATTTTTTTATTTCTTTATAAAGTTTAACCGGATATGTGAATATATATATTCACATATCCTCTCTACTAAATAAAAAATTTCCACGCTTTTTAGTTTTCTATTCTATAGCCTATACCCTTTATTGTTTTTATTATATCATTTGGTGATAATTTGGCTCTTATTCTTTTTATATAAACAGTTAATGTGTTGTCATTTACGTAATTTCCTGCTATGTCCCATATTTTGTCTAGTATTTTTTCACGACTTACTGTTTGATTTATATTTGTAAATAATAGAGCTAAAATTTTATATTCTAGGGCTGTTAATACTATTTCATCATCATTTTTATAAACTCGTTGTGCATCTAGGTCTATTTTTATATTGCTTGATGTTATTATGTTTGTTTGTATATTATTATATCTTCTTAAAATATTATTTGCTCTTGATATTAGTTCTCGTGTTCTAAATGGTTTTATTATATAGTCATCTGCTCCTAAATCAAATCCTTGTACAACATCTTGCTCTTCATCTTTTGCTGTTAAAAATATTATTGGAATATTGTAGTTTGACTTTATATATTTGCACAAATCAAATCCGCTTCCATCTGGCAAGGATATATCTAATATTATTAAATTATATATATTATTTGATTCTAGTAAATTTTTTGAATCTTTTATTGTCATTGCAGTAGTAACTTTGAATCGTTCTTGCTCTAATGAATACACTAACCCTTTTAATATAGACTCATTATCTTCAATTAATAAAATATTTTTCATTATTTATATCCTTTCCAAATTTTAAGCTTATTATATATTATCTTCCCTTATTGTTTCAATAATGTTTTGCTTATTTATTTTATTTAATGAATATTTCATTGTTAAGCCTACTATTATAAATACAAATATTATTGCAATTATTATTGACTTTAGTGGTAATATATATCCAAAATCCAGTCCTTTTGCAATACCATTATATATACAATATGAACCTATCAAACCTAGTGGTATTCCTATTAATAGAGATTTTAATCCATATAAAATGCTTTCTAATCTAATCATTCTATTAAATTCTTTTGTTGTCATCCCTACTGATTTTAAATTTGCAAATTCTTTACTTCTTAATATCATATTTGTTGTTATTGTATTAAATATATTTGTTACACCAATTAAAGTAATTACAGCTATAAAGCCGTATAAGAATATTGAAATTAATAAAATTATCTTTTGGTTTTCTTCTACATATTTAGATATATTGTTTATATATAGCTTTGAACATAAATTATTTGTCTTTTTTAAATTATTTATTTCATTTTCTAATTCGTCTGGATTTTGTGATTTTATTACTAGACTTCCTACATGGAAATTTTTTTCATCTGTTTTATCTTGTATAAAATCTTCTGATACAAATAAGTATCCTCCATTTGAATATACATTTTTATATCCCATTGGACGTTCATCTGTTTTTTTGCTAATTTTTACTGTCCTTTTTTCTCCATTTGTTAATGTAATATCTATTGAATCACCAGTCTTTAAACTATAATAATTTTCAAAAATAGTTTTTTCGTCGATATACTCATAAGTATCATCTTCTAAAATTGCAATATCTTTGTAATTTGTTGATTGTATTCCTAAGTGCTCAATAAACTTTTTAAAATAATCATTATTTATCAATACAATTGTTATGCTATTTGTTTCTTTGCTATCTTCGGCAATTCTTTTTCCAAATTCAGATCCATATTTATTAATATCTACAGACCCTTCAGTCATATATGAATATGAATATTCTTCTACATTGTCTAATTTTGTTATTTCATTATAATTTTCAACTGTTCCATCATAAACCGATATATCATATCCCAAATCTTTATAATATACATTTACTATTTTTCCACCATAATCTAAAAAAGATGATAATGATATAAATATTGATATACTTACAACCAATGATATAACTGTTGTTCTGTATTTTTTCTTATTTCTTTTTAAATTTTTACTTGCTATAACTCCACCAATTCCAAACAACTTTTTTGTAATTTTTGAAGTTTTTACTTTTTTTGCCTTTATTTTTATGTCATCATTTCCACGAATAGCTTCTATTGGTGATATTTTTGAAGCCCTTCTTGCTGGTAATATACATGATAGATATATTGTAATTGCAGATATTACTATTGACGCTATTATTGCTAATATTGGAATACTGAAAACGCACTTTTCATTTAAAGAATCACCTAATAACACATTAACAACTTGTAATAAAATTACAACTGCTAGCATTCCACACAATATACCAAGAGGTATTCCTATTATACCTATATAAAAGCCCTCATATAATACAGATTTTTTTATTTGCTTTTTAGTTGCACCTATAGAGCTAAGCATTCCATATTGTTTAGTTTTTTCTGATACAGATATACTAAAGCTATTCCTTATTACGAATACACTACTTAAAATTATTATAATAATAACAACTGCACCTACAGAATACAAGCTTGCCATTGTTGTATCACTAACTCCACCCTCATAGTCAATTAGGCTACTATTATAACTTACCGTTACTGAACTTCCAATATTTTTTTCAATTACACTTTTTATATCTTCTGTTTTCTTTTGAAAATCTTTTAAATTTGAATATAATACAGAAATATTAGCTGTATTTATATCATTTTCATTATCCATATATGAAATAGCTGTATAACCTGGAGCAGAAAATCCTTCAATTCCTTTATAATTTGATCTTTCTATAATACCAACAATTGTATATGTATGTTCTTTTGTATCTACTATTTCTTCCAAATCTTCTGTTTCACTTTTTGATTTTGATGATGATTCTGTTTCTTCGCTTTCATCAGTTAAAAGAGCATCTTCTTGTGTTAGCTCTAATCCATCTTTTGTTTGTCTTTTTCCTAAATTTAATGTGATTTTTTCACCTATTGTATAATTAATTCTGCCACTTTTTATTAAATGCTCTGGAATTACTATTTCATTTGAATTTTCTGGCATTCTACCTTCTAATAAAGTTACACCACCTTGCTCTAATCCCTTTTTGTCATATTCCATAACGAAAATATATGGTTTGTATTCATTTTCCACTTTTTCTAGTTTGCCATATCCTACATTTTTACTCAAAAAATAATTCTGCACATTTTTATTTTCCTTTATATATTTCAATTCGTCATTTGGAATATTTTTAAAACAAACATGATAATTTCCACTATGACTTTTAGCATAATTAATTAATGTTTTTTGTACACTAGTAATCATCCCTGCAACCGCACAAATTAGTGCTGTTGAAAGTATTATTCCTATTATTGTTACTATTGTTCTTTTTTTATTTAATTTCAAACTTTTTAATGTTAGCTTTTTTAAAATATTCATTTTTCCACCACCTTTCTTTTTATTTCTTAATTATTTTCATCTCTTATTATTTTTCCATCTTCAATTGTAATAACCCTATCTGCCTCTTTTGCAATTTCTAAATCGTGAGTTATCATTATTACAGTTTGATTAAATTTTTTGTTTGAAATTTTAAGCAAAGAAATTATTTCATCACTTGCTTTTGAATCTAAATTTCCAGTTGGCTCATCTGCAAGCATTAATGCGGGATTATTTATCATTGCTCTTCCTATTGATACACGTTGTTGTTGTCCTCCTGATAATTGATTTGGTAAATGATTTACTCTTTTTTCTAATCCTAATGTATGTATTAATTCATTTAATCTACTTTGCTCTACTTTTTGACCATCTAAATCACAAGGTAATGTAATATTCTCTTTTACATTTAATATTGGTATTAAATTATAAAATTGATATATAAGACCTATTTGTCTTCTTCTAAAAATTGCTAAATTATCATTATTTAATGAGTATATATCTTTTCCATCAATAAAAACTTTTCCAGATGTTGGTCTATCTACTCCTCCTAATAAATGTAGTAATGTTGATTTTCCACTACCACTTGCACCTACAATTGCAACAAATTCACCTTTTTGTACTGAAAAAGAAATATCATCAACTGCATTTACTTTGTTTTCTCCTTTTCCATATGTTTTTACTAAATTTTCAACTTTTAAAATTTCCATAAAAATCATCCTTTCTCGTATAATAGATTTAATAAATTACATAAGATTTACAACAAAATCTTATGATTTATTGATTTGATAATCTGTGATATACTTACTTATTAGAAATAAAGTCCCAAGCTTTTTTTTACTTTATTTTTTCATTTTACATTTTATATTTTAAATTGTATAAGTGACTTTTAAGTGACTTTATAAATTTTTGTAATAAAAAAAATTTTCCATGCATATATTTATTAATGAATCAAATTATTTTTCTTTGTTACTTGACAATTATGTCAATTTGTGATAATATATTATCATTCAATTTTTTAAGAGGAGGTGCATACTCATGCAGAAGTTTCATCGTTCACGGCACCAGCTTCAGCCGTCAATGACAGTTAATCAAATGATTGTATTACTTAGCGATGGTAAACCAGCTACAATTAGTTTTTTACTTCATTTGAGAAAAAAGATGAACGAATTCGATTTTGTTACTATGCTTTCAAAATTTGATAGTATCGGATTAACAGGATCAAATATCACCAGACTGTATTATGACTACTGCCACAGCAATGTGGAAACATACAAAAAAGTTGTCAACAGTCTTAATGATACAGATTCGTTACGGCATATTCTTAGATATCTAGGAATTACACAAGCGTAAAATATTAAAGACGGTTTAAAGGAGGAGCCATTTCTATGGCTTCTCTTTCATTTTTGTTTTAGGCAACAAAAAAACATCAGATTATTCTGATGTTTTTTATAATCAATTTTATATTATGCATTTTCTTCTACTGGATATACGCTAACTTTTTTCTTATCTTTTCCTAATCTTTCAAATTTAACTTTACCAGTTACTTTTGCATATAATGTGTCATCGCTTCCGATTCCAACGTTTGTTCCTGGATGGATTTTTGTTCCTCTTTGTCTTACTAATATATTTCCTGCTGGAACTATTTGTCCATCAGCTCTTTTTAAACCAAGGCGCTTAGACTCACTGTCTCTACCGTTCTTAACACTACCTTGTCCTTTCTTATGAGCCATGTTTTTTCACTCCTTCCATTTTTGGATTTTTTATTTTTATGGCATCTAATTAAGCCATTTTTATACTTTTTATTTCAACCTTTGTATATGGTTGTCTGTGTCCTTGTGTTCTTCTGTAGTTCTTTTTAGCTTTGTATTTGTAAACTAAAACTTTTTTAGCTTTTCCGTTTGCAACTACTGTTCCTTCTACAGATACACCTTTTACATAAGGAGCTCCAACTTCTACTTTTTTATCATCAGATACTAATACTACATTGTCAAATTTAACTGTATCACCAGCTTCTGAATTTAATTTTTCGAAGAATACTACATCACCTTCTGCAACTTTATATTGTTTTCCACAACTTTCGATTACTGCGTACATTTAAGTACACCTCCCTTTTTATGTATACTCGCTAAGCATAAAATACTAGGTAGCTAAACTTAATTAGCCTTTATGAACCCGACCCAGGCGGCTTACAGTTAAATATTCTATCATGATTTACAGTTTTTGTCAATTGATATTTTTTGTTTTATTTCATAAAAACTGCAATTGTATACACTATATATAATGATAATACATATCAATATTTCATATATTTATAATAAAAAGCAGAGACTACCATTGTAATAGTAGTCTCCTTTGGTACCCAACTTGTTCATCATACTTTTTAAAGGATATCTTCAATTTCTTTCATTGCCTTTTCAAAAGTCTGCTGGATTGTCAAGTTGGTTGTATCAATATACACATGTTTTGCACTATTTAAGAAACCAAGTTCCTTAACACTGCCCTTTATAATATCTTGATACAATTTTTTTGTGTTTTCTACCTGGCGTTCAAAGTACTCAGGATACTCATATCGATCCTTTCCCTCATCTTCAGCCACTCTTTCCCATGCAACTTTTGCGTCACAATTCATATGGATATATACATCAAATTTCGCAAGTCTTTCCGGTCTCTGAATTTGATAAATTTCGCCATATGTTTTGTGTGATCTAGTCACTCCGTGTGCATACTGGTCAATTGGACCTCTCTGACATACAAAGTAATCACAATGGCCATTGATCTGAAGCATGTAGTTGGACAACAAACCGTCCGCAAAGCTAAAAAGCATTTGCTTTGTGTACCAGTCGTTGTAACCATCCTGACTAATTGCATTATTAAGCAATTTTACAAGATAAGCATCACATGGTGATTTTGCGGTTATCACTGTCTTCCCTTGCGCAGAAAGATACTCAGCGATATTGTCCCTCAGGCTGGTTTTTCCACTTCCGTCTTGTCCTGTAACACTTATGAATTTAGTGTTACATTTTGAAGGCAGTGAACACATGTCCAAAGCCCCATTTTTCCGGACAATCTCAGGTAAAAAGATTTTCATTAACACTCCTCCTTAATTAAGGTCCTAGTTTTTTACTTCTGCCTATGATACCGTACATTTTATTCTCATCATTCATATTTATCAATACATTTTTTATAACATCATACAAAAATTTTAGCCCAAGTTATGATGTCATCTGGAACATTTAAATTACCTTCTCCTGTGCCTATTTCTACACCTGGTTTATTTTTTCCATGATAATCGCTTCCTCCAGATTTATATAAATTATGTTTTTTACATATATCTAACAAAAAGTCTGTTTTTTCTTGTGTAAAATTTCTGTAATAACATTCAATTCCATCAAATTTATAATTATCTAAAATATAATTTAAAATCATAATAGAATTTTCACCATATTCAAATATATGTGGTATAAATACCATTCCTCCTGATTTTTTAACTATTTCAGATGCTTTTTCAAAACTTGGTAATATATCATCCATATCAACAAAAAATTTGCTAGTAGGAACTGACATGTATCTTCTATAAAATATATTACTATCTTTCCATGAATCTTCATCTATTAGCTTTTTATTATTTTCATCTTTTGTAATTAAAGAATGTAAATATTTTGATGCATACATTGATCCATCATACTTTTCTACAAAATCCTCAGGTAATAAAATACCTTCTGATATACATTTGTTGTATAATCTTTCAACTTCTAATTTACATCTTTCTTCATTGCTCATATATGTCTCATCTATATATTTTTGCAATAAATCAGTATCAACATTATATCCTAAAATTTCGATTGGAATCCCTAAAACTTTAGTATTTAGCTCTACACCAGGTATAATTTTTCCAGAAAATAAAGATCTTATCTTTTCATTTTTCAATTCATTATACTCTAGACATGTATTGTGATCTGTAATTGCAATACATTTTAATTTTAGCTTTTCTGCCTTTTCTAAAACCATACTAACTTCATCTGATCCATCTGAGTATCTAGTATGCATATGTAAATCTAACATAAAATCACTCCTTTTTTAATTTCTTTAAATATACTGAAATTATAATTCAATAAAAATTACATGTCAATTCCAATATCTATAACTATCATAGCAAAAAATAAAAAGCCTTTCGGCTTTTTACTTTTATTATAATTGTTCAATTTTTAATAAGTTTGTTGTTTTTGCTCCGTTCTTTGGGAAACCACCTGTTATAGCGATTATATCTCCTTCTTTAACTCCCATTACTTCTTTTGCTTTTTCTTTAGCAATAGCAATAACTTCGTCAGTACTATCTGAAGATGGAACTATTGTTGGATATACAGCATAGTTTAATGCTAATGAACGAGCAACTGCTTCTGAATTTGTTGCAGCTAATACTAAGCATCTTGGTTTTAAGTTACTTATTCTTCTTGCTGTATCACCACTTACTGTTGAAGCAATTATTAAATCAATACCTAATACACTTGCTGCATTTACAACGCTGTTAGCTATTGTTTCTGTAATATTAACTTCTCTTTCTGAATCAAATTCATAATCATAATCATAGTATTCTTCAGTATCTTTACAAATTTGAGCCATGTATGTAACAACTTCTACTGGATATTTACCAACTGTTGTTTCTCCTGATAACATAACAGCATCTGTTCCGTCTAATACTGCATTAGCAACATCTGATACTTCAGCTCTTGTTGGTCTTGCGCTCTTTTTCATTGATTCTAACATTTCTGTTGCAACTATAACAAATTTACCTTTTTCACGACATCTTTGAATCATTAATTTTTGGAATTTTGGTAATTGTTGCATTGGAACTTCAACACCTAAATCACCACGAGCTACCATTATACCATCTGAAACATCTATTATTGAATCTAAGTTTTCAACACCTGTTGTACTTTCAATTTTAGATATAACTTTCATATCTTCTCTATGATATTCTTTTAATATTTCTCTTGCAGCTAAAACATCTTCTTTGCATGATACGAAAGATAATGCAATATAATCTCCTTCATGTTGGCAAGCATAGATTATGTCTTCTCTATCTACATCACTAATAAATGGAATATCTAATTTTACACCTGGTGCATTTAAGCTCTTTTTGTTTCCTAAAACTCCACCATTTACTATTTTACATGTTACACCATCATCTTCTACTGATATAACTTCAATTTTCATTAAACCATTTTCTAATAAAACGATTGAACCAACTTCTAAGTTGTCAATTGCTTGTGGATGGTTAACTGAGAATCTTTCTGATGTTCCTAAAACTGCTTCTTTTACTATTCTTATTGTTTTTCCTTCTTCTAGTTTTATTTCATCATTTTCCATCATTCCGTTTCTGAATTCTGGACCTTTTGTATCATATAATATAGCAACATTTTTTCCTGTCATTTCTCTTACTTTATGTACAGATGCAACTACTGCTGCTCTTTCTTCCATTGTAGCATGTGAAAAGTTTATACGAGCAACATTCATTCCAGCCTCTACCATTTTGCTCATTACTTCTGGGTCAGTACTAGCTGGTCCTATACTACAAATTATTTTTGTTTTTTTGATACTTGTTTTACAACTCATATTTTACATCTCCTTAATTAATTTTTTTACATAAGTAGTATTATATATTCTTTTCTCTTAAAAATCAATGTCTTGCATAAAAAAAATGTCGTTTTTTAGTTATTTTTTACATGACACATTTTTTATTAATTCTATTTTCTGTGCTCTTGTTAATTTTTTCAGCTCTATTTCTCTATGTAGAGCTTCCGTTTTTGTTTCAAATTCTTCAAAATATACTAATTCTACAGGTAAACGAGCTCTTGTATATTTTGCACCTTTTCCGGCTGTTGTGCACTTGTAACCTTTTGTATGGATCTACTGCGTATCCACTATATATTGTATTATCAGCACATTTCAGCATATATGCATAATGTTTCTTTGCCATATTTTTTCACCTCTATGAAATTTTTTTATATTTTCATTATACCAAAAAAATTAATATTTTTTTCATTTTAATTGCTTTTTATTTTTCTATGTGATATTATTTTACTGTTATAAAAAATATTGGGGTATCGCCAAGCGGTAAGGCATCGGACTCTGACTCCGACATTCCTGTGTTCGAATCACAGTACCCCAGCCAATATGTACAAAGGGTACATATTTTAACGTTTTTCCAACTTTTAAGGAGGAATAAAATGAAACACATAAAAACAATTAATGAAGGAAATCTGAAAAAAACTGCCAAGACTGGCGGTTGTGGCAAATGCCAAGCATCTTGCCAAAGTGCGTGCAAAACTTCTTGCACAGTCGCTAATCAGAAGTGTGAACACTAATTAAGTTAAACTATTTCCTTTCTGTTTTATTGTTTTATTAAGCCCAGGCGTTTGTAACGCCTGGGCATTTTCTTTTATAATATAATTATATGTTCTGTCGTCTAGTCTAATCCCTCAATATAATCCGCCATTTGTTCATATATTGTTAATGTTTTCTTGAAATGCTCCAAATTTTCTTCTGGAGTATTCATAGATTTTGGTAATTTCTGTCCATCAAATATTACTATTCTATCAAAAGCTGAACCTTCGCCATAAGCCTTATCCGAAATATTTGCAAACTCTTCATTTACAAATTGTTTAAATTTTCTATCTGGTGTTGCATATGTTAAGCATTCTCTTAATATAATAGTTCTATCTTTTTTTTCTTTCATTAATTCTAATATTTCTTCACTTGTTAACATTCCATTAATGTATTTAACAAACGGGCCTGGAAAACCTTTCAATGATTTTATAAAATACCCTACATCAGACTTTATAACAGACTTTCCTAATTTTCTTGCTGCATATATTGCAGAAAAAGCCGAAACATCTTCAACATTATATGCTTGAATTTCAGGAGTTTCAATTCTTTCCTGAAATAATAAAATATTTCTTTTCTTAAAAATATCACTTGCAATTTTCCATTTTCCATTATTTCCTGTTACCATAGTAATTTCTTTCATAATCTTCTCCTATTTATCCTTATAATTCAATCTATTCTGTCTCAAATTTCTTTATCCTAAAAATAACATTGTCATATATGCTCCATACATCAAAACATATATTAGTCCATTTGCTCTGCTCATTTTGTTTTTTGGTGGTATTATTGGGAATAGTGCTAATATTACCGTTGAAATACATAATATACTTAAATCCATGTTGTAACTTGAATTAAATGTTATTGGTTTTATGACTGATGATACTCCTAAGATTAATAATATATTAAATATATTAGATCCAATAATATTTCCAATTGCGATGTCACTATTTCCCTTAATTGCTGCTGTTACACTTGTTACTAGCTCTGGTAAGCTTGTACCTATTGCAAGTATTGTTAAACTGATTACTTTTTCACTTATATTAAACATTTGAGCAATATTTACGGCATTATTTACAACGAAATCTCCTCCAAATTTCAAACCTACAATTCCTAATATTATTAATATAATGTTTTTTATTGTTTTATTTTTATTTTTTTCTTCAACTACTTTACTATCTTCTTTGCTTTTTTTCTTTCCCATATATATTGTATACACAATAAAAAGACCAAATAAAACTAGTAATATAACTGCTTCAATTCTTGATATTCCACCTGATATATTTGAAAAAATCATTAATATTATTGTAAACAATAAGCACATTGGTATTTCATATTTTCTCGTTTCCTCTTGAAAATCAACAGGTTTTATTAATGATGACAATCCAAGAATAAGTAATAAATTACACAAATTACTTCCAATTACATTTCCTAATGCCATATCAGAATAGCCATCTATAGCTGATGTTATACTTACAAAAAGCTCTGGCATTGATGTTCCTATTGATACTATTGTTAATCCAATTATTATTTCTGGAATGTGAAACTTTTTAGCTATCCCACTTGCTCCATCTACTAAAAAATCTGCACCTACAATTAATAGTGCAAAACCTACTATGATTAAAATTATATATAATAACATATATTTTGCCTCCCAAAAATTACATCAATTTCTTAAATTATTTTTGTAAAAAATTCATAATAGAATATGCTGCATTTCTACCGCTTCTACTAGCCCAAGCTACGGTTCCTTTTGCTCCAGCTAAATCTCCTCCTGCAAAAATTTTTGGATTTGATGTTTGATTATTTTTATCAATTTTTATATGACCTCTATCTGTTAGCTCTAAATTTAGTTTTTCCAATATATTACTTTCTGGTTTAGATCCAACTGCCATTACAACATAATCTAAATCTATTGTAAAATTACTATTTGGAATTTCTACTGGACTTAATCTTGTTTCATTTTCCTTTTGTTTTAATTCCATTTTAACACATTCTATTTTTTCAACTTTATTTTCTCCAATTATTTTAACTGGATTCGTTTGAAATAAAAATTTAATTTTTTCATTTTTAGCTTCTTCTATTTCATGAACCTCTGCTGGCATTTCTTTTTCACTTCTTCTATATATTACAGTTACTTCGTTTGCTCCTAATTTTTTTATTGTTCTAGCCGTATCCATTGCAACATTACCACCACCAATTACAGCAACTTTTTTATTTTTATAATCAGGGTGCAAATTTTTTTCTAGTAATTCATTTCCACCATAAACACCATTTAAAGTTTCACCATCTATATTCATCTTTCTGGAAATATTAGCTCCAAATCCCAAAAATATAGCATCATATTCTTTTTCTAAATCTTGCAATTGTATATTTACACCTAATTCACAATTAGTTTTTATTTCTACTCCAAGATTTATAATCTTTTCAATTGTTTTACTTAATGTTTTTTTATCAAGCCTAAACTCAGGAATTCCGTGATATAATAGACCTCCTAGATGCTCATATTTTTCATATACTGTAACATTATATCCATTTTCACATAAAAAAGCTGCACAAGTTAAACCAGATGGTCCAGCTCCTACCACAGCAATTTTTTCTTTTCGTTTTTCCTTAGATTGTGGTAATTTCCATCCATTTTTTATAGCTTCATCACCTATAAAATATTCTATATTTCCAATTTCAACAGCACCATAATAATTTTTCATTGCACAAGATCCCTGACATTGTTTTTCATGTGGACAAATTCTTCCACATACAGATGACAATACAGTTGTTTTTGATAAAACTTCATATGCTTTTTCAAATTCTTCTAATTTCGCTAATCTTATAAATTCAGTAGTATCATTATTTAATGGACATCCAACTTGACAAGGTTTTGTAATGCATGTTGAACACTTACTTGCCTTTTTTAATATATCTTCTTTATTCACCACATGCACCTCCTTTTAAGATTTCAGATTTATCTGTATATGTTGTATGTAAATATTTATGAGCAATATTGCTATTTGGCTCTTTAAAAAATTCTTCATATATCTTTTTAATTTCTGGATTTTTATAACTTACTCTTTTTACCATCTTTTCATCTGTAGAATATAAACCTCCAATTCTTTCCTCTTTTGTTTTTAGCATATTTAAAAGTGTTGTTTTAGGTTGACCTCCACCTGCAATACATCCTCCATTACAATTCATTACTTCTATAAATTGATAACTTGATGAATCTTCTTTTATTATGTCTAAAACTTTTTTTAAATTTTTCATACCATTTACAACAGCACCTTTAATATTTATTCCATCTATATTAACCTCTATATTTTTTATTCCATTCATTCCACGTACCTCAGAAAATACAAGCTCATCATCTTTCAAATCTTTTCCGGTTATGTAATAATATGCTGTTCTAAAAGCAGCTTCAGTTACTCCACCTGTGTTTCCAAATATTACACCTGCTCCAGAGCCATCTCCTAGTGGAGAATCAAATTCTTCTTCTTTGCATTCTTCTAAATTTATATTATGCTCTTTAAGAAGTTTTGCAAGCTCTCTTGTTGTTATTACATAATCATTATCTTGATTAGTTATACTTAGCTCTTTTCTTTTAATTTCAGCCTTTTTTGCTGTACATGGTGCAACAACAACATTAACAATATTATTAGGATCAATATTAACTTTTTTTGCAAAATATGTTTTTATTATTGTCCCTTGCATTGAAATTGGACTTTTACAAGTTGATATATTAGATAATAATTCTGGATAAAATAACTCCGCATATTTTACCCATGCAGGACAACATGAAGTAAACAATGGTAAATTTATATTCTGTTTAATTCTATTTACAAGCTCCATTGCTTCTTCCATTATTGTTAAATCAGCTGAAAAAGTAACATCAAATACATAATTAGCACCTATTTTCTTTAGAGCTCCAACCATTTTCTTATCTATATTTGTTCCAATTTTCATTCCAAACTCTTCACCTAATGCTACTCTAACAGCTGGAGCCACACTAAATGTTACTACTTTATCATTTTGTTTCAAAATTTTCTTTATTTCTTCATAATCTTCTTTTTCACTAATTGCCTCAGTTGGACAATAAATTGAACATTGACCACAATTTATACATATAGGCTTTTTTGTAATACCTAAATCATACATTCTTGACACTGTTACTTCATTTCGACATATCTCCAAACATTTACCGCACTTTATACATTTTGACTCATCTACTTTAATTGCTGGGTTTTCTGGACATATTTCAACTCTTATTTTTTCTTCCACTATATCACCTCAAATTAATTTTAGAAAATTGTTTTCTAATAGTATAACTATATATAAATATTATAATAATTTCAATATTTTTTTAGTACTTTTTATTAAATTTCTATTTTATTATTGCAGAGCAGTATAGAAGATATTATTATTTAAAAATGCAACAAAAAAAGATAACTTTCAATTATTTAAATTTAAAAAACATTAGTTTCTAAATCTCATTGAAAGTTATCTACTTTTATTCACCAGTGACTATAGTATAAATATTTATTTTATGTATTATAAAACTTTATATCTACACATTTTATAGAACCATACAATATTTTTATTGCAAACCACCATTGCTGGTGGTTTACTTTAGCAACAACATTTACATTTTCTTTCTTTCTTTTTTCTATTACATAAAATTAAAATCACATCTAATATTAATAATAGTCCTAAAACTACCGCTAATACTATTACTGCTGACAATGCTTCTAGTATTGCTCCTGCAATAGAAGCTCCTATTATTAATCCTATTACAACTGCAAAGGCTGCTAATAATATTGTTGCAATTATTGCTAAACATTTATTTTTAAAGCAACATTTTTCTTCTTTATTATAACAATAAATTGTTTCTTGTGGTTCCATAATAAGTCACCTCCTATATAGTATTTTGATTAATACTATATTATATTTTATGTTAATTTTTCATTTTTGTTGCATTTTTTTATTATTTTACCACAAGTTGATTTGTAATATTTTCCACACTTGGATTAATCTTTATTATATTTAAAGATTCATTACTGTTTTCAGGTTTTTCTTCATTTTTTTGCTCTTTATTTATAAATGTTATTTTAAATGATGTTACATTATCACATTTAAAATCTATTTTAAAATTTTTTAAATCCCCTGGATTTAATTCATCTATTTTGGCATATTCAGTACCTAAATTAACGTTATTTTTTGAAAACAATTCAACTTTCATATATTTATTTGTTACTTTTTCATTTGTATTATTTACTATTTTTCCTTCTATATATCCGTCATCTTTCGAAGCTTTTGCTGTTATTATCGTAATATTTGCTTCTTTTACATCTATATCATAAGTTTCAATTTTATAATATGATGTTTTTATATATGCATCTATTAATAAATTACTTACAACATATAGGCCTACAAATAATAGTAGATATATAAAAAAAGTTTTCATTCTACTCATAATACAAATTCTCCTTTATAATTTTCTAAATACACCTGCTACTTTTCCTAATATTTCACAATTACTTACTATTATTGGATCCATTGTGCTATTTTCTGGTTGTAATCTAATATGGTCTGATTCTTTGTAAAATGTCTTTACAGTTGCTTCATCACCTATTAATGCTACAACAATTTCTCCATTTCTTGCAACGTTTTGTTTTTTTACTAGAATATAGTCTCCATCTAGTATTCCCGCTTCTATCATACTTTCACCACTTACTGTTAGCATAAAACATTCTGAATTTCCAACAAAATCAATTGGAATTGGAAATGTATCAGATATATTTTCAACTGCAAGTATTGGCGCACCAGCTGTTATTTTTCCAACTATAGGAACTTCTACCATCTCTTTTGCTGTGTATAAATTTTTACTTTCTTCTTTTACTTCTGGTTTATTTTCGTTACTGTTTTTTGTTCCTTTTAATAATCGTAATGTTCTTCCTTTTTGATTTTCTTTTTTAATGTATCCTTTTTGCTCTAATTTTGTTAAATATCCATGAACAGTTGCAGTAGAACTTAATCCTACTGATTTTCCAATCTCTCGTACTGATGGTGGATATCCATTTTCTTTTATTTGTTTTTCAATAAATGCTAAAATATCTTTTTCTCTTTTTCCTAATTCTTCGCTCTTTTTTCTTGGCATATATATATCACCCCTTAAACATACTAAAAAAATGATAACATATATTGGAAAAAAAGTCAAACAAAAGTTTTGTTTTTAATCGTACCATTCAAGCTCCCAACCACAAATATTTACTGTGTCGCCTTCTTGAACTCCAGCTTCTTTTAATTTTTGATTTACACCTAAACTATCTAAACATTTTTGGAAATAATACATTGATTCATTATCTTCTAAGTTTACTCTTCTCATTACTCTATCAACTGCTGGACCGTCTACAACAAAAATTCCATCTTCTTTCTTTATTGTGTATCCTTCTTGCTCTTCTTGTAATGTGTATACTTTTTTGTCTTCAACTTCATCATATAATTCTTCTTTTGGAAGTTCTTTTAATACTTGTGATACTCGTTTTAGTAGCTCACTAATTCCTTCTCCAGTTACAGCTGAAATTTTAAATATTTCCATATTGTTTTCTTTAGCTAATTTTTCTAAATCATTATATAAATTTTCATCTTGCATACTATCAATTTTATTTGCAACAATTATTTGTTTTCTTTTACTTAATTTTTCACTGTAAGATTTTAGCTCTTCATTTATTGTTTTAAAATCATCTACAGGATTTCTACCTTCTATTCCAGAAACATCAATAACATGTAGTAATAATCTTGTTCTTTCAATATGTCTTAAAAATTGAAGACCTAAACCTGTTCCATTACTTGCACCTTCAATTATTCCTGGAATATCTGCAATTACAAAGCTTTCTCCATAATCATTTTTTACTACACCTAAATTTGGTTCAAGTGTTGTAAAATGATAATCTGCAATTTTTGGAGTTGCAGATGTTGTTTTTGATAAAAATGTAGATTTTCCAACATTTGGAAATCCAATTAATCCTACATCAGCTAATAATTTAAGCTCTAATATAACCTCTTTTTCAATTCCCTTTTCTCCATCTTGTGAAAAACGAGGAGCTTGTCTTGTTGATGTCGCAAAATGACTATTTCCTTTTCCTCCTCTTCCACCTGGTAATATAAGCTCCTTTTGACCTTTATGTGATAAATCGGCTATTATTTTACCTGTTTCGGCATCTTTTATTAAGGTTCCTATTGGAACTTTAACATATAAATCTTCTCCGCTTTTTCCGTATCTTCTTGCACCTTCACCGTTTTTACCATTTTCTGCTTTAAATTTCTTTTTAAATCTAAAATCTACTAATGTGTTTGAGTCTGGATCTACTATAAAATAGATACTACCTCCTCTTCCACCATCTCCACCATCTGGTCCTCCGGCAGCAACATATTTTTCTCTTCTGAAAGATACTGCACCATTTCCGCCATCACCAGATTTTATTATAATTTTTGCATAATCTGTAAACATATCTATTTGTATGACTTCTTTAGTTACAAGTCATACACTCCTTCCTTTTTTATTTTATTCGAAGTAATTTAATTTCATTGCTTTTTTTACTTTTTTCATTACTTCTTTAGCTGTTTGTTGTGCCTTTTTTGTTCCTTCAATTAATACTTTATCTATAATTTCTGGATGTGCTTCATAATAAGCTCTTTTTGCTCTTATAGGCTCTAACTCATCTATTATATTTTTTATTAATTGTTTTTTACAAGCAACACAACCTCTTTCACCTGCTTTACATTCACTACATACAGTTTTGTAATCTTCATCTTTTGTGAATAATTTATGATAATATGCAACCATACATATATCTGGATTACCTTTATCATCTTTTCTTATTCTAGCAGGATCTGTTAATGCTCCCATAACTTTTCTTGTTATTTCTTCTTCACTGTCTGATAAGTAAATTGCATTACCTAATGATTTACCCATTTTTTCGTTTCCATCTAAACCTTTTATTCTCTTTCCCTCAGATAGAACTTCTTTTGGTTCAACTAAAGTTTCTCCATATATTGAATTAAATTTTCTAACAATTTCTCTACATTGTTCAATTAAAGGTAACTGATCTTCACCTACTGGAACAAATTCTCCTTCTAGTGCAGTTATGTCTGCAGCTTGACTTACTGGATATCCTAAAAATCCATATGTTACACTTTCTCCAAATAAATCTCTTTTTTGAGCTATTTCTGTTTTTACAGTAGGATTTCTTTGTAACCTTGCTATTGTAACTAAATTTGAATAAAATACTGTAAGTTCTGCAACTTCTGGTATCATTGATTGCACATAAATTGTAGTTTTTTCTGGATCAATTCCACATGATAAATAATCTATTGCTAGCTCTCTTACATTTTTACTTACCTTTTCTGGATTATTAAAATTATCTGTTAAGGCTTGAACATCTGCAATTAATATAAATTGTTCGTACTCGCCTGAATTTTGCAATTCAATTCTCTTTTTTAATGATCCAAAATAATGTCCTATATGTAATCTTCCTGTTGGTCTATCTCCTGTTACTATACGTTTTTTCTTTTCCATAATAAATCTTCCTCTCTTTGTAAAAAATAAAAATAATATATTAACATTAGAAACGCCATCGTCTTCCTACCATATTACTCATTTAATAACTCCTCCAAATAAATTCAAAATTACTATATATTATAATTTATAATGTTATTTTTTTCAAGTATTATAATAAAAATAAAAAAGTCCTTGTTAACTAAAATTTGTTATGTTAAAATGTTTTTGGAATTTAATTCTAAAAATATAGAAAAGGGAGGATTTTATTATGGAGAATAATACAGAGCCAAATCAAACACCTAATTCAAGTAGTTTTGATGCCAAAACAACAGGTTGGGTTGCATACTTAACTTTTATTGGTCTTATCATTGCATTTTGTGCTGGTGATAGAGAAGGTGCTAAATTCCACTTAAACCAAGCATTAGTAATAACATTAGCGTTTATTGCTGGTTCTATAGTTTCTTGCATTCCTTTTATTGGATGGATTGTTGGAAGTTTATGGAATATCTTTGTTTTTGTTTGCTGGATTTTAGGATTAATAGCAGCTATAAATCAGGAAGAAAAAGAAGTTCCTTTATTAGGACAAATTAAAATTTTAAAATAATTAATATAGCAATTGCTAATTTTAGCAATTGCTTTTTTTTATTTGCATATATTTATTTATTTTGTAAATAATACTAATAATAAATTTTATTATTTAACTTTACATTTTTTCAATTGGTTTATGAGTAACCAAAAAACTCAAATATATGCAAGGAGATTATGATTATTTTTAATATATCATAAAAAGGTATTATGGATTTTTTTCAAACTATTGATTGGATGCAAATTTTAAGATGTTTTGTTGTGGGTGGTTTAATTTGTATTATTGGTCAAATATTAATTGATAAAACAAAACTTACCCCTGCTAGAATTTTAGTAACATTTGTTACTGTTGGAGTAATTTTAGGAGCTTGTGGAATTTATAAATATGTTATTGATTTTGCTGGTTGTGGTGCTACAGTCCCATTAACTGGCTTTGGTGCTAACTTAGCTAAAGGCACAATTGAAGCAGTAAAGAATAATGGTTTACTTGGTGCTTTTACTGGTGGCGTTATGGCTTCTGCCGGTGGAATTGCTGCTGCTGTATTTTTTGGATATATTGCTTCTTTAATTGCTAAACCTAAAATAAAAAAACAATAATTTATTTTTATTAAATAATAACAAAATAGTGCCTTTTGTTAATGGCACTATTTTTCATTATTTCTTCTTTTAAATTTTTGTACTGTCTCATCTTTTACTTTTGCAGTTGTTTCTTTCACCTTCTCGGCACTTTCTTTTATTTTTTCCGCAGCTTCTTCTTTTACTTTTGATGCAGTTTCTTTTACCTTATCAGTATTTTCTTTTATACGAGCTTTTATTTTATCTATATTTATTTTAGGAAAAGCATTTATTAATCTTCTATCAAGAATTGATTTATTTGTTAAAATTTCCTTTACTTTTTTAGTTATTTCTTCTGTATTATCACCAGAATTTTTTTCATTTACTTCTTTGGCTGTTTTTCTTAATCTTGAAATAATGAAAAATGATATTATAAAATCTGTAATAAAAATAACTAATAATACTATTGCTATAATATTTATAGTGTTTTTATTCATTTTATTTATTAAATTAATAAAAAATGGATTTGATATATATATAATAAAACAACCTAAAAGTCCAAATGGAATTATTGTTTCAAGACATATTCTACCATTTATATTAAATTTTCTTTTGCTATAATCCCACCATCTCGCTTTAAAAATTTTTTCCATTATGTAGCTTGTTAAATATTCTAATATACCACATACTGCAATTCCCATAAAAAATAATACTATTGGATCATTGTAATATTTACTTAATAATAGTGTTATTAAAATTCCTCCAACACCATATATTGGACAATATGGACCTATTAAAAATCCTCTATTTACAAATTTTTTTGTTTGTATTAATCCATTTATAATTTCTATGCACCATCCTATCATTGCATATATTATAAATAGAATAAAATATACACTTACATTTATTTCCATAATTATTATATATAGCTATTTTGTATAAAAATAGCTATATACCCCTTTCTTATTGCAATTTTTAATATTTAATAATGTTTTGTGATTATCGAATTTTATAATATTCATATCTATTTCAAAATTTCGTTTTTAAAACTTGTTCCATTTTTTAGCTTACTTAAATTAAATAAGTCTAAAATTGTAGCAGATATATCTGCATATGTTTTTCTTATACCTAAATTAGTATTTGGTTTTATTTGTTTTCCATATACAAGTATTGGTGTGTATTCTCTTGAATGATCTGTACTTGGTGTTGTTGGGTCATTTCCGTGATCTGCAGTTATTATTAGCATATCATCATCTTTCATATTTTCCATTATTTCTGGTAATTTTCCATCAAAATATTCTAAAGCTTCACTATAACCTTTTACATTATTTCTATGACCATATAACATATCAAAATCTACTAAATTAGTAAATATTAAACCTTTTGAATCTTGTTTTATATATTCTATAGTTTTTTCTATTCCATCTGCATTCCCATTTGTATGAATTGCTTTTGTAATTCCTCTACCAGAAAATAAATCTTCAATTTTGCCTATTGCAATTACTTGTGCTTCTTTATCTTCATTATAAATTACATCTAACATTGTTTTTCCAAATGTATTTGATTCAAAATCCCTTCTGTTATATGTTCTTACAAAATTTTCATTTTTGTCACCTATAAATGGTCTTGCAATTACAGTACCAACATTATATTTCGGATCATCTAATATTTTCCTTGCTATTTTACAAATTTCATATAATTTTTCAACTGGTATAACATCCTCATGTGCTGCAATTTGAAATACACTATCTGCTGATGTATATATTATAGGATATCCAGTTTTTACATGCTCTTCACCAAATCTTTTTAATATTTCAGTTCCAGAGCCCACTTCGTTACATAAAATTCCTTTTACTCCTGTCTCTTTTATAAATTCATCTATAAGCTCTTTTGGAAAAGCATTTGGATATGTTTTAAATCCAGGCTTCTTTATATATCCACTCATTTCCCAATGTCCTACTGGACTGTTTTTCCCATCACAAGTTTCTGTAGCCTTTCCATATGCTCCAAGCACATTTCCAGCTTTATCTGCTATGTCTACACCATCTATATTATATAATCCTAAACTTTTCATATTAGGAAGATTTGGATGCTCACTGTTATATATTCCAACCAAAGTATTGCTTCCTTCATCACCATATACATGTGCATCTGGTAGCTCTCCTACTCCAAATCCATCTAAAACAATTATAATTGATCTGTTAATCATAATTTTTTCCTCCTTTGTTAAATTTTATTGCTCAGGACCGTCATCTTGCTCTTTTTGTATTTTAGAATTTGATTCATTCTTTTTACTTTCGACTTTTACTTCAAATTTATTTAGCTCTGACTCATATGTTGTAATTATTTCTTCTATGCTCTCTGAAATTTCCAAAAATTGATCATCACTTTCTTGCATTGTAGAATATAATTCTTGTAGAAATGGTATTCTCTCTTCACCATTTACAATTTCTCCATCAATCATACATACATAATTTTTATAAAATTCTTCCATATCATCCATTTGCTTTTCATAAAATTGCTCAGAGTCAATTGCATTTTCTACTTCATCAGCTATTTTCTGTTCATTTTCTTTTTCTTCTTCATATTTACTATAATCAAATTCTTCTATATTTTGTGGTAATTCTTCTTTTATCTCTTGTATCTCATCTTTCACTATATTGTTTTTTACTTCAAAAAAATTAGCCAATGCATGTTCATCTAAATTTACTAAAGCTTTATCATAAATTGTTATTTTTTCATTTGAAAGTCCTGGTTCATCATTATATATGAATATATAATTACCGTTATCATCTATATATGAGTTTACACTTTCAAAATCTTTTACTTTTATGAAACTTGTCCTTTTTGATGCAGTATCATTTAAAATTACTTCACTTAACCTGTATTCTATATCCAATTTTTTATTCTTGTATAAATATGCACCACCTTCAGCTGCAACTATTGATGAAAAATTAGTCCCATTTAAATTAATACAATAACATTTACCTTTTTGATATATATTTACACTATCTTTTCCATCTGATATTTGTAATATAAATTGATTTTGTTTACTTATTATTTTTTTAATTTCTTTACTATTTTCAAGAACCTGCATTATTCTTGTCATATATGCATTATTTACAATTTCAGATTTTTCATACTCTTCCAACATATTATCACATCCTATTTTTATAGGGCATAGATGTATCTATATTATATATTTATGCCCTATATATTTTTTTACTTTATTACTTATTATTTATCTTATTGTCTACTTCATACTTAATTTTATCTACAAATTCATTTAATTTCATTGCACCTATATCACCATCTTTATGTGATCTAACTCCAACTTCTTCGTTTTCCATTTCTTTGTTACCTATTATTAGCATATATGGAACTTTTTCAAGTTGTGCTTCACGAATTTTGTATCCTATTTTTTCATTTCTATCATCAAGCTCTGTTCTTATTCCTTTTAACATAAGTGCTTCTCTTACCTTTTTAGCATATTCTTTATGACTATCTGCTATAGGTAAAATTTTTACTTGTGTTGGTGCAAGCCATGTTGGGAATACACCTTTTGTTTCTTCAATTAAGAATGATATAAATCTGTCAGAAGATCCTAATATTGCTCTGTGTATAACAACTGGTCTGTGTTCTTTTCCATCTTCACCAATATATGTTAAATCAAATCTATCTGGTAATGCAAAATCTAATTGGCAAGTTGGAATTGTTATATCATGATTTAATGCTGTTTTTATTTGAATATCTATCTTTGGACCATAAAATGCTGCTTCACCTTCTGCTTCATAAAAGTCTATGTTTAGCTCTTTTAATATTGCTCTTAATTGGCTTTCTGCTGTTTCCCACATTTCATCATTATCTATATATTTTTCTTTATTATTTTTATCCCTTAATGATAATCTATATTTAAACGATGAACTTGGAAATCCGAAGTCTTTTTGATATACTTCTACTATTAATTTAAGTACTTTTCCAACTTCTTCTTTTATTTGGTCTGGTCTTACAAATAAATGAGCATCATTTTGGCACATTTGACGTACTCTTTCTAGTCCACATACTGCTCCACTATTTTCATATCTAAAGTCATTTGCAAGTTCTCCAATTTTTATTGGTAAATCTTTATATGAACGTAATTCACTTTTGTAAACTAGCATATGATGTGGACAATTCATTGGTCTTAATACCATTTCTTCTGTGTCCATTTTCATTATTGGAAACATATCATCTTTATAATGATCCCAGTGACCACTTATTTTATAAAGTTCTGTATTAGCAAGTGATGGTGTATATACATGACTATAACCTAATGCTATTTCTTTGTCTTGTATATATCTTTCTAATAATCTTCTTATTGTTGCCCCCTTTGGTAAATATATTGGAAGACCTGCACCTACTAATTTATGTGTCATAAATAATTTTAAATCTTTTCCTATTTTTCTATGGTCACGCTCTTTTGCTTCTTCTCTTAATTTTAAGAATTCTTCTAATTCACTAGCTTTTGGGAATGAAATTGCATATACTCTTTGTAACATCTTGTTATGCTCATCACCTCTCCAATAAGCACCTGAATTTGCTAATAATTTAATAGCTTTAATTTTTCCAGTGCTCATTAAGTGTGGACCCGCACATAAGTCTGTAAAATCGCCTTGTTTATAAAATGAAATTTCTTCTCCTTCTGGTAAATCATTAATTAATTCTTGTTTATATGGTTGTCCTTCCATTAATTTTAAAGCTTCTTCTTTTGGTAAAGAAAATCTTTCTATTGGTAAATCTTCTTTTATAATTTTTTTCATTTCAGCTTCTATTTTTTCTTTATCTTCATCATTAAAAGCTGCTGATGAATCAAAATCATAATAAAAACCTTCATCTATTGCTGGACCTATTGCAAATTTTGTGTCTGGAAATAATCTCATTACAGCTTGTGCCATAATATGTGATGTTGTATGCCAGTATGCTTTTTTTCCTTCGATACTGTCAAAAGTTAATATTTCTAGTTTGCAATCTTTATTTAATTCAAATCTTAAATCTTTAACTTCTCCATCTACTTTTCCAACCATAGCCATACGAGCTAACCCTTGACTTATTTGTTTTGCAACATCTAAAATGCTTTTTCCTTCCTCTACTTCAATTATAGAGCCATCTTTTAATTCTACTTTTATCATAAAAATTCCCCTTTCTTTATAGTCTTTTGAATTTTTATTTTACATACAAAAAACTCCTAAAGACCATAAATAAATATAATCTTTAGGAGTGCTTTTATAACACGGTTCCATCCTATTTTTAACTTAATTAATACTTTTAACGCAAGTTATACGTCCAAATTAATGGCAACAATGAGGTAGTTTTTCAAATATTTTTTTAAGATTAGCTTTCAGCCTAAGTGACTAATCCTCTCTGATAAAAAGTGATATTTTACTTTGTCTCATTTATGTTTTTGATGTATTTATTATACTATTTTTTATTTGTTTGTCAACACTTATATATCTTTTTGTGCATTTAATGTATGTACTACATTATTTTCTTTATCTATTACGTAGTTCATATAATAATTTTCTTCATTGTTTTCAGATTTTTTAAATACTTCTCCCAACGAAATTGCAATTTTACTTCCATTTTCTGCATTATATATTCCGTATAAAGATTTTTCTTTATTATATAAAAATACTATTCCATCTATATTATCTTTTATATTTGGAATTACATCAACAGAATCTCCACTTTGTGCTATCGTACAGCCTATGTCTTGAAATTGTGGCTCTATTAGCTTTTTACCTTCTATACTATATAGACCCCATTTTCCATCTTGTTTTACTGGTATATATTTATTATTTAAAATATATTTATTATCTATATTTGTATATAATTTTTCATCTATTCCGATTTGCTCAAATAAAGGATATACTATTATTTTTCCATCGGAATTCATAATTCCATATTTTTCTTTGTCTTTAATTACAAAATATGTAAAACTATTATCTGCTTCTTTTATTTCATCATACTGTGAATTCATTGTTTTTCCTACTTCTTGATTATCTAAGTTTAATTGCAATACGCTTTGTTTATTATCTGCACTTGTTATTACATCTAATGTTTGTGCACCTTCATTAAATTTTATTGATGAATATTTGCAACTTGCAACATATATATTTAATTTATCTGAATTTGTGTAACTTCCTACGCCTAAATTGCCTTCAGTATCTTTAACAATAGTCATTCCATATTTTAATAACCTTTTATTAATATAGTCATAATCTGTTGATGGTACTATATCTGCTCTTTTAGATTTTGCAAGAGCTTCTAAATAATCTGATGAATACATTGATAAAGTATTTTTCTTTTTATCATATGAAATAGATATATCAAATCCAAGCTCTATTGCCTCTGTACTTGCATATATTTCATCATTTACATATTTTATGTTATTATTTATTGTAAAATATTCGTATTCTTCCTCAATATTATCTTGTTCATTTTCTTGATTATTTTTTTTATTTTTATCTTCTTCTTTTTTTATTACAATTGTTTTATATACTTTATTTGAATCTGCAATATATGATGTATATTCGTTTTGGATTCTTACTTGACATTTTGTTTTGTCTTCACCTTTTTTCTTATATTCACTATTGTAATACTGATAATTTAACATTGTTGACAAGTTTCTTACTGATATATAAATATCACCATTTTCTTCTACTACTTTTCCTTTTTCATTTTTTAAAATTAAATTATTATCTATATTAGATTGTTCATTTCCATCAACTAATATCTTAAATTTTTTTGCATTTTTTGTGCTTATATATACTAATAAAACAATTACTAAAATTATTAATATCGCTATTATTTTTATTATGTTTCTTTTTAATTTTTGCTTTTTCTCTTGTTCGAACATTACTTCACGTTCATCTATAAGCGTCATTTTTACATCCTTTCTAAGAAATAATTAATTCCTTTTAAATTACTCTGTATAGCCATATTTGCTATAAAATTCATTTTTAAAGTTTAACAAATTGTCGTTTTCTATTTCTTTTCTTACTCTTTCCATTAGCTTTGATAAGAAATATAAGTTATGTATTGATAATAATCTTACACCTAATATTTCTTTTGTTTTTACTAAATGTCTTAAATATGCTTTTGTATAATTCCTACAAGTATAGCAATCACATTCTGAATCTAGTGGTGTAAAATCTCTTTCATATGTAGCATTTCTTACTACTACTTTTCCATTCCATGTCATTGCAGTTCCATTTCTGGCAATTCTTGTTGGTAATACACAGTCACACATATCTATTCCTGCAAGAGCCGCTTCTATTAAGTAATCTGGTGTTCCTACTCCCATTAAATATCTTGGTTTATTTTTTGGCATTTTAGGTGTTGTATATCTTAATATATCTAAAAATTCTTCTTTTGGCTCTCCTACACTAATTCCACCTATTGCATATCCAGGAAAATCCATTGCTACTAAATCTTCCAAACTTTTATCTCTTAAATCTTTATAAAATCCACCTTGTATTATTCCAAATAAACCTTGTTTTTCTGTATTTTTATGTGCTTCTTTACATCTTTTAGCCCATCTTGTTGTTCTTTCCATTGATTGCTTTGTATATTCATATGTTGCAGGATATTCAACACACTCATCAAAAGCCATTATTATATCTGCACCTAAATCATTTTCAGTTTCCATTACGCTTTCTGGTGAGAAGAAATGTTTACTTCCATCTAAATGTGATTTAAACTCTACACCTTCTTCTGAAATAGTACGTAAATCTCCTAAACTAAATACCTGAAAACCACCGCTATCAGTTAATATTGCTCTATCCCAGTTCATAAACTTATGAAGTCCACCAGCTTCTTTTACAATTTTACTACCAGGTCTTAAATATAAATGATATGTATTTGATAATATTATTTTTGCATCAATCATATCTTTTAATTCGTCTGGTGTCATTGATTTTACAGTTGCTTGTGTTCCAACCGGCATAAATACTGGAGTTTGTATATCACCATGTGGTGTATGAATTACACCTCTTCTAGCTCCTGTTTGTTTACACTCATGTAATAATTCATATGTTATTGCTTGACTCATCTTTATTCTCCTTTTGTTTTATATTTTTACTTATTATTCTATATACATTGCATCTCCAAAACTAAAGAATCTATATTTTTGATTTACAGCTTCTTTATATGCATCTAAAATATATTCTCTTCCTGCTAGAGCAGAAACTAACATTACTAATGTTGACTCTGGTAAATGGAAATTTGTTATTAAACTATCAATACATTTAAATTTGTAACCTGGATATATGAATATACTTGTATCTCCTTCAACTTCTTTTACCATTCCATTTTCGTCTGCAACAGATTCTAGTACTCTGCAAGATGTTGTTCCAACTGCAATTATTCTTCCACCATTTTTTCGTGCATTATTTATTTTTTCTGCATCTTCTTTTTTTATATAATAATGCTCTGTGTGCATATCGTGCTCTTCTATATTTTCTTCTTTTACAGGTCTAAATGTTCCTATACCTACATGTAATGTAACATTTGCTATTTCTACACCTTTATCTTTAATTTTTTGTAATAGCTCTTCTGTAAAATGCAATCCTGCTGTTGGTGCTGCTGCTGAGCCATCATATTTAGCATATACTGTTTGATACATTTCCTTTTTTTCTAATTTTTCTTTTATATATGGTGGTAATGGCATTAATCCTATTTGATCTAGTATTTCATTAAATATCCCATCATAATGGAACTCTACTTTTCTATTTCCGCCTTCCATTTTATCTAATATATCAGCCTTTAGTAATCCATCACCAAATGAAACTTGTGCTCCAGGCATTAGTTTTTTACCTGGTCTTACCATTACTTCCCAAGTATCTCCTTCTATTCTATTTAATAGTAAAAATTCTACATTTGCTCCTGTTTGCTCTTTTTTACCATATAATCTGGCAGGTATTACTTTTGTGTTATTTCTTACTAAACAATCTCCTGGTTGCAAATAATCAATTATATCTTTAAACACTTTATGCTCTATTGTTTTATTTTTTCTATTTAGCACCATTAATCTTGCTTCATCTCTTTTTTCTATTGGAACTTGTGCTATTAGTTCTTTTGGTAAATCATAATTAAAGTCTGATAATTTCATTATAAATTTCATTTCCTTCCATTTTTATATTTTTGCATTTGCCGTATTTATTATTGATTTTATTTTTTCTACTGTTCCTGTTGGTTCATCAAAATAATTTAGTTTTATACTATTTATAAAATTGCTTTCATGTACTGGCTTGTACATATATATTTGTTTATTTAGACCTATATTTTCATTTTTAATATTACAACTCATATAATCTTTGTACCAATTATATAGGCTCTTTATTTTTTCAGCTTTATATCCGTAATCACTACTACTATGTAGCTCTGGACATTGCAAATTATATTCTTTTGAATTTTGCTCTAATGTATGTAAAAATTCGTGCACAAAAACTTCCTCTGGAAATTGGTTTAGTTTATCATCATATTTTAACGCATAACTTTTAGATGAAGTTGGCATTCTTATATTTGAATACCCTATTCCTTTATACTCCATACTACCTAGACCAATCCAATTATTTACTAAATCCTTTGATGAATCATTTGATATTCGTGCACACACAAATATATGGTCAAATTCATTTTGATTTAAATACTTGTCAATATCTTTAGCTACGTCTTTTGAATCTATATAATATCCTTTTTCGTCATCATAAGACATACTTTTTATTGGATTTTCTATTTCAATTATTTTATATGATATATTAATATTTCCATTTGAAAATTTTTCAGATGTTAATTTAAATCTTTTCATACAATCATTTATTTGATTAATATCATTTTTACTCATTTCATAATTATATTGATTTTTATTTATATTTACATCTGTATTTTTAAATACAAAACAAGCTATATTCCAGTTGTTGTTTGAACTTATTTTTCCCTCTTCAATTTTAAAATCTGCAAACCATACTGTTCCTTTTGCAGATTTTTTTTCTGAATTTCCCCCTAGCATAAAAGCTATTTGCAAATTCTCCTCATTTTTTGAATTAAACATTAAACTTATTTTTTGCCAATCGTTTGTTCCTGTTATTGCAGTTGATTCTTCTTCAGAATTTAATATACTAATTTTGGCACCGTCATTTTTATTTTCATTTGTTACATTTACATTATTTGTTTTTATCATACACGATATTTTATATGGTGTATTCTTTTTTACTTTAATTGTCTGATAATATGCTGAATTATTGTAGTCTTTATTTTCTATTTTATAACTTTGTAAATTCGAATATTTAACATTGTTATCTTTTGTAAAAATTGTAGTATTTTTAATTGTTGCTAGCTTTGAAAAATTTCCTGTATTTAACATAGCATATGATATATTAAATATTGACATTGCTATTACAATTAAAATTACTATAAATATAGCATTTTTTACAATTTTTTTCATATTTCCTCCAATAACCAATTATGTTATCTATTATACTAAATTTTTACGTAAATTACAAGATTTTCCAGTAAATTCCATAAAATCCTCCAAATTTTTATTTGCCCACTCCATTTGCAAAATTAGTTTTGCAAATAAAAAGAAAAAAGCCCTGGTAAAGTACCAAGACTAATTTCATTCTGATTTTTTTTTCTCTTACGAAGCACTGCTACAAGAAATTGTTAGAGCTCCGTTTGAACTAATTGAAGTCGTAAACACCAACGTTTCGTTTGTTGTGTTCTTAAACTTCAAATCCCAGCTACCGTAGGAAACACTTGCCTCATTACCTCTGCTTGCATATTTTACTGGCAAGCTGTGGTCATGCTTTTCCAGTATCTGCAAATTTGCAGCTCTGGCTGTTTGCATCAAGCAGGTAGACACAAAACAAATGCCTCCTCCATATGCTGTAGATGGCTTTCCGTTTGAATATGCTCCAGCCAAAACATATCCCTGATCTTTTCCGCATGGGCCCATAACTTCAGCCCATGAAAAGACCTTTCCAGGAGTCAGAGTCAATCCATTTAACTTTGTCGCAGCAAGCTTAATGTTAGTCCAACTTGCTGTCCCTGTTGAAGTATACAGGGTAATTGCGGACTTGACTCCTCCTGATGTAAAATCATGTGATTCGCCACTCTTTGTGGGAATAGCTAACTTTTCACCTGGAAAAATTGTATCATTGATTGTTCTCCCGTTAATCTTAGCTAAACCATAAGTTGTCACGCTAAACTTTCGTGATATAGAATACCACGAGTCACCTTGTTGTACGGTGTAACTGCTTTTAGCTTGATTATCAACCTCAGCATTGTTTTGATTACCACTACTGTTTGATGTTGTAGTACTTGGAATATTGATTTTTTCACCAACCAATATAACATTGTTCAAGCTTCTACCATTAGCTTTCGCCAATGCAATAGCAGAAATTCCATAGTTTTTTGCAATCCGATACCATGAATCGCCCGATTTTACAGTATACTCTCCAGAATTCTTAATAGCACTGCCACTAGAACTGTTCGTATTTTCACTGCTAGCTATCTGCAATTTTTCTCCAGGAATTATAACGGCATTTACTGTCTTACCATTGATTTCTGCGAGTTTACTTGCAGTTGTTCCAAACTTCTTGGCAATCCGATACCATGAATCACCCGCTTTTACAATATACTCACCAGAAGAACTATTAGTAGTATTGCTCTTAGATGAGTTATTGTTGCCAGATAATGGTATTGTCAAGATTTTCCCCTTTAACAAAACCTGGTCAATTGTCATGTTGTTTGCAGCTGCCAAATCGGTTGCAGTTATATCATATTTGCTAGCAATCCGATACCATGAATCGCCTGCTTTGGCAGTATACTGCTCTGCACTTACATTAATGGTAAGTGAAACTATGAGCAACACAACTGTCAAAAAAGTTGACATGGATTTCTTGAGTATATTTTTCATATTTTCCTCCAAATGGTTCTACCTGCCTTTACAGACAAGTATGTGCTTCTAGCACGTTTTTTACGTCCAGGGATAAAATCAGAAAAAATCCCTCGCAAGAATTTAGCCATTCTTGCTACTTCAAAAATTCTTCTTCAAAATGAAGATTATGAAGAATACATATATTGTACTACAATTTACATAATTTTTCAAGACCTCTTTAAAATTTTTAAATATATCATAAAAATATTATATAAATCGTACTAATACATGCCAAAAAAATACCTATTGCTAAATTAGCAATAGGCTTTTTTTATTTAGTTATTGATAAAACTTTATACTTTATAACTCCTGCTGGAGCTTGAACTTCTATTGTTTGATTTTTCTTTGCACCTAATAGAGCTTTTCCCATTGGAGACTCATTTGAAATTCTGTTTTGTGCTAAGTCAACTTCTGTTGAACCAACTATTGTATATGATACTTCTTCGTTAAATTCAACATCTAGTAATTTTACTGTATTTCCTACCTGTACGGTTTTAGTATCGATTTCAGATTCATCTATTATTTTGGCATATCTTACTTTATTTTCTAGTTCAGCTATTAATGCTTCATTTTCTGCTTGTGCATTTTTTGCTTCATCATATTCTGAATTTTCTGATAAATCACCAAATCCTAATGCTATTTTTATTCTTTCTGATATTTCAGCTCTTTTTTCTGTTTTTAAATATTCTAATTCTTTTTCTAGATTATCAAACCCTTCTTGTGTTAATATAACCTCTTTGTTTTCTTCCATATATGTTCATTCCTTTCCGTTTTAAAAAAGTTTATTTTTATCATATTGAATCCCAAATATCTTAATCCTTTTTACTTAATTTGTCAAGCTCTGTACGAACTTTTTTCAGCTCTCTATTTTGTATAAATCCATTCTTTCCTATTAAGTTACTTATTATGCAATTATCTTCATTGTATTTTTCTTGTATTGAAAAATAATTTAAATTGCATATATATGATTCATATAATTTTGTTTTATTATAATTGCTTTTTTCATTATTGTTATAAGCAATTTCAATATTTTCAATTATTATTCCTTGATAATAATTACCTAATTTTAACTCATGGTCATTCAAATTTATAACTATTGCATTTCTATTAACCTTAAATTTTTCAAAAAATTCATCTGTATAATCAAAATTTATTATTGTTTTAGCTCTTTTTAATCCTTTTTTACAATTATTTGAAATTGAAAAAATTATATTTTCTTCTTTTTCTAAGTTTATTGATAATCTTCTCATTTTTTTAATTGTATCAGTAACTATGTTTATTGATTTTGCCTCATTGGCTATATCTTTAATTATTTCCTTATTTTTATCATCTTTTATGGTAATAAATATATCTTCAAATCTTAAATCTGTATCTTGATTTTTAAAAATATATTTTAAGATATTCTTTATAATACCTTCCATTAATATTTTCTCACTTGATTTTATAAGATTATTTAAAATTATTTTACTTTCACAATCTATTTCGTTTGAAATTACTAATTTATTTATATTGTACGTTTTTAATGTTTTTTCAATTTTTTTTATTCTTCTTTTATTTAACTTATTAGAATTCATTTCAATATTTAATTTATTTTCATCTATTCTAATTACATTAATTTTGAAATAAATATAACTAATAATTTTTTGCAATTTTTTAAATTTCAGAGCTTTTTTACAATTTATGTATCCTATTATATAATTCATAAAACACCTACATAATATTTGTATGTAGGTGTTTATTTTTTATTCCATTATTTGTGATTTAACAATCTGCCATATATCGTCTTTTTCAAAACCTTTTTGCCAAAAAGCAGCACCTGTTAAATTATATTTTTTTATTAAATTTAATTTTTGTCTTATAGAGTCTTCATCTTCTATCCACATTTTATATGTTACATTTTTATCTGTATATTCAACATATTTTTGTTGTGCACTTTCAAGCCATGTTGTTTCTGATTTTATATATTTATCTTCATTTTTCATAGCAACTACTGTGCTTGTTACTTCTGAACCATTTTCTTTCCATAATCGTGTATATAAAGGTATTCCTAATATTATTTTATTTGCTTCTACACCTTCTTGTCTTATAAATTTATTTATATTTTTTTCTACCCAATCATAAGAAGCTGTACTTCCTGCTTTTTTAGATGAACTTCCATATTGATCATATGCCATAAATACTATGTAATCTGAAACATCTCCTATAACATTTCTATCAAAACATAAAGACCAACTATCAGATCCATCTGGCTCGGTAACATCAACAGATAATGTTACACCTATATTTTCTAGCTTTGGTTTTAGCTCTATTATAAATCTAGATAAAGCATCTTTATCTGTTTTGTATATGTTTTCAAAATCTATATTTATTCCATCTAATTTATACCCTTGAGCATAATTTACAATTTGATTTATAATTTCTTGTCTTTTTTCATAATTATTTACCCATTTTGAAAATTCGTCTTTTTTATCTTTACTGTCATTGTTATTTTGAACCATTGCCCATACTTCATAATTATTGTTTTTTGCCCAATTAATGTAATTTATTCCGTCTATTCCAACATTTTCTTTAACCTGACTATTTTCTAAATAAAAAAATGAAGGTGCTACAACATTTATTCCATCATATTTTGTAGTTATATCATTTTTTGGAGCTTTAGCTACTTTTGAAAAATATTCCCAAGCTATACTTATAGTTTTTTCTTCTTCTTTTTCTTCAAATCTTTCTGTTTTAAAATCTGTTAAATTTTCACTTTTTATATATCCAATTTTTCCATTATCAGTTTTTACTAATGTCCAACCTTTATAATCCTTATTTTCATCATTTGGAACAATTGAAACACTTGTGTCAGCTTGCAATTTTTCCAAAGTTCTTGATAATTCTATATTTTTAGATTTTACCCAAACTTCTTTATTTGTTTTTGCTGTTTCTAGCTGTTTATCTAATGAATCAATTACTACTGTGTTATAATCTGAAACATATTTTACATTTATATTATATACACTTTCTAGAGCTGTAATTGGAATATAATACTTATCATCTTGATTTATAATTTTGCATTTTTCCTTTTTATCATTAATTGTTAATGTTTGATTTTTTATATCAAAACATGCTGTTTTTCCATTTGCTGTTGCAATTATATAATTGTATTGTTTTTCAAAAAATATATATCTATCATAATAATTTTCAATATCATCTAAAGATAAATATATTGTTTCATTATCATCAATTATTACTTTTCCATTCATTTTTCCTGTAACATTAGTATAATTTATAACAAGATTTGTTACATTTTCGTTTGGATCTTTTTTGTAATTTGGTGCTATATATAATGCAAATCCAATTAGTGCCCCAAAGATCATTACTAAAATTATATTTCTTATTGTTTTCATATGTACTCCTCATTTCTAAAAATATATATACATCATATCATAAATGGATTTTTTAGTGAAGTATTTTGTCGATATTTGTTTAATAAATTTATCTTAAATAAACTTTCATGATAAAAGAATTTTTTTATTTTATATTTCACAACTATCAAAATAATTGTATTTCTAGTAAAAATACTATTTAAGTTCAACAAGATAGAAAATTCCTCCTTGGTGTTTTACTTCTAAATAAAAATCCTGTATAAAGAAATTAAAGTGAACCATTCTTGTTTAGCTAAAAAGCTTAACAAAAATGATTCACTTTCTATTGAATCTTTTTATTCATATTTTCCTAATAATCTAAACATATTTTCTTTATATTTTTCAACTCCAGGTTGATCAAATGGATTTATTCCCAAAATGTTTCCAGACATTGCACATGCTTTTTCAAAGAAATATATTAAATGTCCTAAAGTATGTTCATCTAATTTATCAATGCTTATAATTATATTTGGTACTCCACCATCAACATGAGCCTTAACAGTACCTTCCATTGCTTTTTTATTTACATATGATAATTTTTTTCCAGCTATATAATTTAATTCATCTAAATTTTCCTCATCAAATCCTAAAACAATATCATTTTCAACACTTTTTATATTTAATATTGTTTCAAAAAGCTCTCTTCTTCCTTCTTGTACATATTGACCTAATGAATGTAAATCTGTAGTATATGTTACACCACTTGGAAAAATTCCACTATTATTTTTTCCTTCACTTTCGCCAAATAATTGTTTCCACCATTCTATAAAATAAGATAATTTTGGTTCATATGTTCCTAAAAGCTCTATTGTTTTCCCGTCATCATATAATATATTTCTTACAACAGCATATTTATAGCAATCATTATATTTTAAATTTTCTTCATTATATTTTTCTTGTGCTAATTTTGCACCTTCCATTATACTATCAATATCTATTCCAGCAACAGCCATTGGTAATAAGCCTACAGGTGTTAAAACTGAATATCTTCCTCCAATATTTTCTGGAATACATAATTTAACATATTTTTCTTGCATTGCAATCTTATATAAAGCACCTTTTCTTTTGGTTGTTGTTACAAAAATTCTTTTTCTAGCACCATCTATTCCGTATTTATTCTCCATTAAATTTCTAAAAATTCTAAATGCAATTGCTGGCTCTGTTGTCTTACCAGATTTAGAAATTACATTTATTGATATATCTTTATCTGACACATAATCAATAATTTCATTTATATAATTTGCATTTAAATTATTGCCTACATATAATATTTCTACAGAATCATCTCGTTTAAATTTATTTGTTAATGATTCAATTACAGCTCTCGCTCCTAAGTAAGAGCCTCCTATTCCAATTACAATTAGTACTTGTGAGTCTTTTTTCACTTTATTAGCTATTTTTTTTATTTTTTCGAACTCTTTTTTATCATATGAACTAGGCCATGTTATCCAGCCTGTAAATTCTTGCTTATTTGATGTACTTTTTTCTAAAAGCTTATGTATTTTTTTTACATCTTCTGAGTATTTTAATATCTGAAAATTTGAAATTCCTGAATATTTAAAACTAACTTTTATACCATTTTCCATAATACTGCTACGCCTCCTCTTTTGTTTAAATATAATATATATTAATATTGCATTAAATTCAATAGTTATTATTAATTTTATAAGTTTTACCATTATAACTTTATTAAGCATCACAAAAAAACAGTTATTGTCTTATTATAACAATAACTGCTTTTTATTAATTTTAATTAGTATTTGTATTATTTGTAGCATTATTCGTAACATTAGATTTATTTGTAATATTATTTGCATCATCAGCATTAGTAACTTCTTTTGCTTTTACTCCATATACATTATAAATATTTATATTTCCAATTACATTTCCAGTAGAATCTGTAATTTTCATATAATATTTTCTTTGGCCATTATCATATCTTGAATAGATTTCACTAGCTTCATGTCCACCTATTCTAACACCTGTTTGAACATTTATTATAGAGTATAATGATGTATTTTCTTGAGATGTAGTTAAAAATACTATTGCATCTGTGTTTCCAATAAGTTTTGGTAATACTATTACAGGGTCACCGCTTCCAATTTTTCCTAAATTACATCCAATACCTGCATATTGAGGATTTATTAATATTTTTCCTTCAGTTGTAACAATTCCCCATTTTCCATCTATTTTTATAGGAATGTATTTTCCATTTATTACATATTTATTATCCATATCTGGGTATAAATCACCATCAATACCAATCTGTTGATATTCAGTCTTTAATATTGTTGTTATATCATCACCAGCTAATTTAATAATTCCGTATCTTTCATCTTGTTTTACCATATATAAATCCATATCTTCATCTAACTGTTTAATTAATTGATATTGTGCCTTGATTTTTTCTTCTGCCTTTTGTTTATTTACTAAATCAAGCTTGAATATTCCTTGTTTTTTATCTTCAGACCTTGTTACAATTACAGAACTTGAGCTTTCACAAAATCTAATATCAGAATATAAACAACTAATAATATTATTCCCTTCTTGGTAATCATTATAGTTTGTTATACCATAATCACCTTCACTATTTTTTATTAAAACTAATCCATATTTTAATAATTTTTTATTATAATATGCACAATCATCACCAATTACAGCTAATTTAACTTTATTTGCAGCTATAGCCTCTAAAGCATCTAATGTATATATTGTTATGGTTTTATTTTTTTCGTTATAATTCATTATTACATTAAAACCTAACTGTATAGCTTCTTGACTTGCATAAATTTCTCCATTTACATATTTAACGCCATTCTCAACATTAAAATATTCATATTCTGTGACTTTTTGTGAATCTTCATTGTTCTTTTTACTATTTGATGAAGTCGTCGTATTTGTTGTGTTTGTCATATCTGTAGTTTCATCTTGATTATCATCTAATATAATAGCTTTATATATTTGTGATGAATTTGATAAAAAGGATGTATATTCATTAGCAGTTTTTATATAGCATTTTGTTGTATCTTCTCCTTTGTTTTTATACTCATCATTATAATATTCTATATCTCCACCCAATACAGATATTAATTTTCTTACAGATAAATATATTTGTCCATTTTCAACTACTGCATTTTTTGAGTCATTCATTAATACTAATCCTTGTTGAATACCTACACTTTTACCATCTACTTGTAGTTTTAAAGTATTATTCTTTTTAACAATACTAAAAACTGTAAGTATAATTACAAGAAGAATTAATGCCATAATCGTAATTAAAATTATTTTTAAAGTTTTCTTTTTGTTTTGTGCTTGCTCTATCTCTTCATTTTCATCAATTAAATTCATAATAATAATTCCTTTCTTTTGTTTATATCACTATAATTATTTTAATAAATCATCATATGTTTGTCAAGAAAATAATTATTTCTTTCTTCTTAATATCCATCCATTTTCTACATCTATTGGTATCTTCATTTTTACGCTTTGGCCAGCTTTTCCTGGATTTACAAATTGTATTTCTTCATCTGTTTCTGTATCCCATAATTGTTCTATTTTAAACTCATATGGTTTTATTTGGTTTGGAATTATTACTTCTAAATAATCACCAACAACTAATTTATTTTTTATTTCTACTACTATTTTTGAATTAGAACAATCTATTATCTTTCCACCAAATTCATAATTAGGATTATATTGTTTTCCTTCATATTCTTGAAAATCTTTGTTATTTCTATCATTAAAATAAAATGTTGTTAATCCTCTTGTTTTTGTTTTTTCTAGCTCTTTTAAATATTTTGTGTAATCATAATCCTTTGGATCTTTTATGTAATCATCTATCGCATTTCTGTATGCATTTACTACAGATGCTAAATAATATTCTGTTTTTAATCTTCCCTCTATTTTTAAACTATCAACACTCATTTCAATTATTTCTGGAATTTCTTTTATTAAACATAAATCTTTCGAAGAAAAAATATAAGTTCCTTTATCGTCATATTCAACTGGCATTAGATTCCCAGGCTTATTATGCTCTTCTACATAAACGTTATATGCCCATCTACAACTTTGTGCACAATCACCTAAATTTGCACTTCTGCCAGCTAAAAAATCACTTAAGAAACATCTTCCAGAATAGCCAAAACATATAGCTCCGTGTACAAATATTTCTGTTTCTAAATCTTTTGGTGTTTCATCTATTATTTCTTTTATTTGTTTTTTATTAAGCTCTCTTCCTAAAATTACTCTTTTTGCTCCATTTTTGTACCAAAAATTTGCTGTATGAGCACTTACAATGTTTGCTTGAGTACTTATATGTATTTCAATACTTGGTGCTTCTTTCTTTATTATTTCTATTATTCCACCATCAGCAACAATTACAGCATCTACCTTTAATTTTTCTAACATTCTTGCTTGATTTACTATCTCTTCATAGTTTTCATCCCACGCATATATATTTATTGCGGTATAAACCTTTTTTCCTATGCTATGTGCATAATTTATTGTTTTTTCCAAATCATTATCTTGCATTTCGGCTCTTGTTCTTAGTGATAATGATGATGTTCCCGCATATACTGCATCTGCTCCATATAAAAAAGCTGTTTTTGCTTTTTCAAAAGACCCAGCTGGTGCTAATAATTCTGGTTTTTTCATTTAATTCATTCCCTTCGTTTTTTCTTTTGTGTGATTATATCATATATTTTTTCAAATATCTACAAAATATTTTATATTTGACCGTTGTTTTCTTTTTTGACTGTATTTTAATTTTGTTGCCATTCCGCCCCTTATATGACGTTCTGCTTTGTTTTCATTTAATATTTCTCTTACTTCAGATGCTAATTCAGGATTAATTTTTAATAATCTTTCAGATACATCTTTATGTACTGTACTTTTACTTACTCCATATCTTTTAGCAGCACCTCTTACTGTATCTTTTGAATCTATTATATAATGTGCAAGTTTACATGCACGCTCTTCTATTGATATATTTTTCATATAAAAAACCCCCATACGAATAGTTTTGTTTAATTCTATTCGTATGAAGGCTGTATTAGAACTTTATTGATTTTGATATTTTAATGTATTATTTATTTCATTTAAATTATTACAAAATTTATTTATTGACTTTGTTGTTTTAATATTTCCCAATATCGGAATCATACCTGTATTTTGCAATTTTAATGAATTTGCCCTTGTTATTTGTATAACTCTTTTTAATTCATTATTTTTTTCTTCCATTAGATTTATTTGTGCTTTACTAAATAACTTACGCTTTTCTTTAGATAAAACTAATTGTGGTAAATTACGTTTTTGTTCCATTTTTTCTTTAACTAAATTATTTAATTTATCTTGATTTATCATATTTTTTATTTGACTATTTTGCTCTATATTGCGTAAAAATAATCTTATATCTGATAAACAAGTTTCATCTGTTTCTTCTTTTAAATATGTATACACCTCTGATAATCCATCTTCCAAATAATAATAAGATTTATTAATATATTGTGATTCACTTAATATTAATTGTTTCTTTAAATTAATATTATCTAACTTTGCTTGCTTTAATTTTGCTTTTCCCAATAACTTACTAAAGAAAGAGCATTTTTCTTGTTCAATTTCAAGTCTTTGTTTTTCTAATTTTTTTAATTTAGAATCTGTTATTAATTTTTGTATTTCCTTATTAAAACAGGTTTTAAATATACTTTCCATTTCATTAGAATAACCTTCTACAATATTTTTGCTATCTATAATTTTATTTAAATCTTTTGATAATTCATTAATATTTTTTAAATCATCAATTTTTCCGGCAGAATTAATTTTTTTATGCGTTTTTATTATATTTTCTTTAATTGAGTTTATACTTGCATTAATACTGTCGTCATTCATTTTATCTATATTTAAGGTTATATTCGTGCTATTAGCTATATCCATTACCCTTGCTTCTTCTGATTTTAGTTTGTAATATGTTGTTTCTATATTTTCTGTAATTAAATCAACTTGTTCATTAATTTTTTTCTTGTTTTCATCTAATTTTTTTCTTAGTTCTTCTGCTTTATCTTCTTCTTTTTTTTCAGTATTATTTTTTGCGCTCTTTAATTTTTGCTCTTCTTTTTTTGCTTCACTTACATTTTTCTTTTGCTTTTTTTCTTTCTTTTCTTTACTTTTATTCTCTTTAGTCACCTTTAAATTGTCTTCCTTTATTTTTTTCTCTTCGTCCTTAACAACTTTTATTAAATTTTTCAAAATTACCTCATACGTAATATTTTCTAAATCCAGTTTAGAAAATAATTTATTTTCTATATTATATTTTTGTGCCTTTTTGTAATATTTTACAAAGAATTCATAATTTGGAAAAATTTTTCCCATTACTAAAAATGCATCTTCACTTTTCTCATTTAATTTATAAGATATACCTATTTTTGTTAAACCTGCAATTTTACTTTTTAATTTTTCCTCTGATTTATATGATTTGGGTAAATAACTATTTTTTATAAAATTTTCAAGCTCTTTTTTACTATTTATTTCAAAAATTCTATCACCATATTGTAAAACATATTTACATTCATAGTTTCCTGGTACTTTACTTATTTTTAGCTTTGTTCCATATATTTCTATTAACATATTAATTAAATATATAACATCTCTGTCTTTTGGGGCAGATTTAACATTAGCAGCAAATATATATTGCTTATTAATTAAGCTTTGCTCTTCCTTTGTTTGTGCTCTAGATGTTTCTAATAGATATTTTGTCATCATAAGAGCCAATCTTGCTGTGCCATCTTTTACAAAAAACTTACCATTATCTTCATACAACTCTATTTCATTATTATGATTTAAACTAGTTTGGTCAAGTTTTCGCAATTCTTTAAAATAATAATTTGGATTTTTAAAGTATTGCTTTATCATTTCATCTGATTTATCATTATTAACAAATATTTCTATCCAAGATTTTCCATCATATTCATTACTAACAGTTCCTATTAAATTTTTTAATCGAAAATGTTTGCGCTCTGATGTTACTAAATTCTTATTTTTGAAAAAAACAACATCTTCTGACGGTATCTTTTTAGTTAAATTTGTTGTTTTAACTTTTAATTCACTTGGTATGTTTTTTGTATCTAATCCTATACTATTAAAAAAACTCCTTTTTTGTAAAGATATCTTCTGCATAAATTTTACAACCTCATTTCAACTTTTGTTTCATTCTTAAATGTCCTAATTCAAACCATTCATTATATGCCAAATTTAATTTAAACAATAATTTTGGCTTTGCACCAGCTCTGTTTTTGTCTACAACACAAGCATAATATCTAACATCTGGGTCTTCATATGCTTTAATATCTTTGTATTGCTTTGATTCTTCTATTTCTGAATATTCATAATCAGCATATGATTGGTTATTTATTTGTTTGAATAAACACAATGTATCTAATACTTCTTTTACTGTTCTGCTTGCAGCCATATCATTTATTGTTAAATTAATTGGTGCTGTTGTACTTTCTAATAATTGTAATGTTGAACCAATAAACATTTTATATTTTTGTGCTATATTTGATAATACAGTAGCTGTCTTTTTTATTTCTTCTCCATCCCCTATATGTTGAATATCATTTTTTAATGTATCATAAAATACATATTCAACACCTTCTTTATAATAATAATCTAATATAATTTTATATAAATCATCATTTGTACAGTCCGAAACATGCATAAAACATATTGGGGTATCTTGTTGATTTTCAAGCCAATCTGTTGCTGCAATTACTTGCCTAAACTCTGTAGAATACTTTTTTAATCTTTCTACAAATTTTTCTTGTGTTTCACCATCTTCTTTTATTATAAAACCTTTTTTATCTGTTTTTACTTTCTTTTTATCATCTGGTCTAAATTTAAATTCTAATATTTCGCCTTCTGATTTTCTTATTTTTTGTCCAAATTCTTGTTGCATTTCTGGATTATTTAAAATCGTTGTAATTAAACATAATTTCATTTTTTCTTCTGACATTTCATTTGAAATTATTAAAACTTTTTTCTTTTCTACAAATGCAATATGTGCAGCCAAATTTATTGTAAATCTACTTTTACCACTATTTGAAGGCATTGCAAATGCCATTGTTTCACCAACTCTTAGTCCTTTAAATACTTCTGTTAAAATTGGAAATGGTAATGAAATTCCACTTGTTAATGAATTTTCTCCTTCTAATAAAAAGTCCGTCGCATTAGAATTTAATCTGCCTTCACTAATACCTCTTTTTATTCCAATTTGAGATATAATACTTTCTAGCTCTTCAATAGTCATTTGTTTATATCTTTTATAGCTTTTTATTTCAAGTACTTCTTGTTGGAACTGTTTTGTTGGTGCCTTTATATAATATTTTTTTAATAAAAATAATTTTTTTATTTTTGTATATACCGCTTCAATTGAATAATTTGTTCGTATTGCTTCCTGCTTTAATTTTTGTTTTAATGCATAAATTTCTTCTGAAGTTTTTGGATATGAAAAATCTCTTTTTATGTTTTCTGGTGCATATCTTCCACCTTCTGTAAACAATATACTTTTATATAAATTCATAGCCATTGGATCAGAAAATTGACTATCTTCAAATGACAAATAATATTTTGATATTGATTTAGGATTTTCTAATAATAGTCCTATATATGCATATTCTAATTTTACATTTTTCAGCTCTTTTGGATATTTTGATTCTGTTTCATTATCTATACTCAATATAGTTTCCTCCTTAGTTTATAATAATTATTTTACTTTTCCTAATTTGTTTAATGGCCAAAATCTAAATACAGCTTTTCCTTCTATTTTATCAATTGGAATACAGCCAAATCTTCTACTATCACCCGATACTTCTCTGTTATCACCTAGTACATATACATAACCATCTGGTACCACAACATCTAAAAAGAATCCTTCTGCAGAATCAGTAACTGTTCCAGCATCTAAATATTTTTCTTCTAATGCTTGACCATTTAAATATACAGATTTATTTTTTATTTCTACGTAATCGCCTGGTAATCCTATTACTCTTTTAATAAAACTCGTTTCTCCAAATATATCTATACTAGATTTTATTTTTTCACCTATTCCCTTGGAATCATTTTTATACTCAGCAGTTACATCATCTGGATTATAGCTTGCTTTTGTTACATATGTTGTTGATGGTGCTTCAAATGTTATTATATCTCCTCTTTTAGGATATTTATGTATTTCTATTCCTATTCTGCTTACCCATAAACGTTGTTTATCTTTTAATGTAGAGTCCATTGATGCTCCACTTACCACTGTTGGAAACCCTACAAATGCTTTTATTAATACAACTATAATTAGAGCTATTAATATGCATACTATCCATTCAAAAATTTCTTTACTTTTACTATTTTCTTCCATATTGAAAACTAATCTTCCTTTCATTTTTATTCTTCGGTATAAGACGTTTTTATTATACACTTATTTTTTGTTTTAAACAATACGTAAAATGTATTTTTTGCATTTTGTGAGCTTGAGTGTGCTTGTTAATTTTAACTATGTATTGCAATATATGTTATGAGGAGATTGTTGTGATGTTAATTTTTTTATAAGTTTATTATTCCGTAAATGCTCTAATAATATTTTTAGCCCTAATAATATTAGTATTAGTCCTCCTACTAATTGTGCTTTCTTTTCATATTTTACTCCAAATAAGTTACCTATTTTTACTCCTATTAGTGATAGTATGAATGTTATTGTTCCTATGCAAGTTACTGAAAATACTATATCGCATTTTAGAAATGCAAATGTTATTCCTATTGCTAATGCATCTATGCTTGTTGCAATTGCTAATACTATCATATTTTTGAAGTCTATATTGTCATTATTATCATTTTCTGCTTCATTCCAGATTTCTTTTATCATATTTATTCCTATTGTTGTTAATAAAATAAAAGCTATCCAGTGGTCAATATTTACTATACTTTGCTGAAATTTTATTCCTAATACATATCCTATTAGTGGCATTATTGCCTGAAAAATTCCAAAGTATAATGCTATTATTATGGCTTTTTTCCAACTCATCTTTTGCATTGATAATCCTTTGCACATTGCTACAGCAAAGGCATCCATTGATAAACCTATGCTTAATATAATTATTTCTGTAAGAGCCATAATTTTCTTTCCTTTCAAATTTATATAAACTAAAACTATATTCTTTAAATAGTATGATTTTAGTTCTTTTCTTATTAATTATTTTTGTGATCATTATTTATTTTTCATATATAACATTTTCTATATAAATTTTAAATCATTCACATTTAAAGCTAGAGATAGTATACACCACCTCTAGCTTTAAATGTTATTTTATTAGCTCTATTATTTTAGGAATAAATATTATTCCACCAACTATTGCTGATGCTATTGCAAGTATTAATACAGCCCCTGCAGATATGTCTTTTGCTTTTCCTGCTAATTCGTTTTTTTCTCTTGTAAACATATCAACAACTGTTTCTATAGCTGTATTCATTAATTCTGCTGATAATACTAATCCTATTAATGTTATACATATAATCCATTCATTTATATTTATTTTAAAAACTATTCCAAGTACTATAGTTAATATTGCTACTAATACATCAAATTTTAAGTTAAGCTCTGTTTTTAATGCATGTCCCCATCCTTTTATTGCATAATAAAAAGGATTTTTATGTTTTTCGTTTTGTAGTTTCATTACTGCTACTTTCCTTGTAATATATTTAGGTTTTATGGATTAACCTATAAACCATTATAAAATTTATGATTTATCTTTTTGTAGCTCTTTATATCTTTTTATTTTCATAGTAGTTGTCATTTCAAAGTCATCTTTTTTTATTTCTAATTTTTTTATAGCTTTATATGATGTAAGCTCTTTGTTTGTTTCTTTTATAATTTTCCATATTACATCATAAACTTTTTCATCAGTTAAGCTATCTTTACCATATTTTTGCTCTATTTCAATTAAGTTTGGAATAACTCTAGCAGTAATAGTTAGCTCTTTACTGTTTTCTTGAGCTTTACCATAAACCATACATTCTTTTATTTCCAAATTTTTTTTCAATAACATTTCTATTTCTTCTGGATATATATTTTTTCCATTTTGTGTTACAATTACATTCTTGCTTCTTCCTGTAATATATAAAAATCCATCTTTGTCTAAATATCCGACATCTCCAGAATTAAACCAACCATCTTCATCAACTACAGCCTTAGTTGCTTCTTCATCTTCATAATAACCAAGCATTAATGTTTTGCTCTTTATTAAGACTTCACCTTCACCTTTTTCATTAGGGTCTTTTATTTTTAATTCTGCACATACAACTGCTTTTCCTGCTGAACCAACACGTGCATCATAATCAGGTGTTAAAGCTGAAATTGGTGCAGTTTCAGTTAAACCATATCCTTGTAAAAATGTTATTCCTATATCTTGAACCCATTTTCCAACTTTAGGGTCAATAGGTGCTGCAGCAGAAACTATAATTCTTAATTTTCCACCTAAATTGTCTAAAATTTCTTTAAACACTTTACGTTTCATATCAATACCAACAGTTTTTAAGGCGTTTGTTACATGCATCATTGAATTTACAACTGCTGATTTGCCACTTTTTTCAATCGATTTATTAATATTTTTATGTATATTTTCAATTAATACAGGAACACCTAACATAGCTGTTGGATGTGATTCTTTAATATCTGGTAATATATATTTTAAACCTTCGCAAATTGCAATTGATGCTCCAACTCCAAATGGATATAAAAATCCAATTGATGATTCATATGCATGGTGAAGTGGCAATACAGAAAACAATCTATCAGTTTCTTTTAAATCAACATATGCACTACAAGAATTTATGTTTTCAGCTAAGTTTCTGTTACATAACATTACACCTTTTGATTGAGATGTAGTTCCAGAAGTAAAAAATAAAATTTTAAATTCTTCAGGATCTATTTCAATATTTTTGAATGAATCGTCTCCAGCCTCTACAAGTTTCTTTCCTTCTAGTAAAACAGTATTTAATCCAACATTTCTTCCTTTTACTTTATCGTAAGAGTTCATTTCGATAAAATATTTAACCATTGGAACATTATCTTTTACTTTATCAATTTGTTCTTTTCTTTTAGCTGAATATATAACAGCTGTTGCTTTTGATCTTTTTATTAAGTTTTCTATTTCATTTACTGGAAGCTCTTTGTCTAATGGAACTGCTATTCCTGCACCACATAATAATGTCATATATGATAAATACCATCCATATGTTGTTTCGCTGATAATTACTATTCTTTCGTCTTTTAAATTTAGAAATTTAGTTAATCCTGTTCCAAAGTTTATAACATCTTCTCCAAATTCCTTATATATTATTTCTTTATATGGTGTTTTATGATCTGGCTTTTCCAAAATTAAAACATTATCTGCATAATGTTCTGTGCTATAATTAAAAGCATCTTTTATTGTTTTATAATGAGTGCCTTCGTATTGTTTTTTATCTTTTTTGTTTTTTTCTGTTTTTTCTTTTTCCTTTTCTAAATTAATATCTTCAACATCATCAATTTCTTTAAATTTAAATTTTGGAAATTTAAATTTTGGTATTTTTATTTCTAATCCCATTTTTAGCATCCTTCCTTTTGTCTTTTATTAATCTACTTTTTCTACAACAATTATTTTTGAATTTTTCATAAACATAATACTTTGTACTATATTTATTACAGCATATGCAATCATAACTCCTCCTAATACAGCTACAACTGTTCCTGGTGTGAAAATCATATATAATCCACAACCAATCATTATAATTGCAAGTATTAAACTAATTACCCATTCTTTTAAATTCGCTTGTTTTAATGATTGTACAAGTGCAAAACGAGTACAGCCTGTAAAAATAATCCATACACCTATAATAATTCTGAATATTGCTTCTATGGCTGAGGTACAAAATATTACTATTAAACCTGTTATTATTGCAATTAATCCAAAAACTATATCTAAATATAATTCATTGCTATTTGATTTATCTTTTAGGTATTTTATTATTTTTATGAAACCTAATACTAAAAAAACAATTCCTGCAATAAGTGATACTGTTTTTAGAACACCTTCTGGGTCTTTTACTAAAATTGCTCCTATTATTATGAAAACTAGTGATAGTAATAAATTAAGCCATTCTGCTTTTTTTAAAGTTTTAAAAAAATCCATATTTTTTACCTCTCTTTCTTCATTATTATTATGAACAAATTTTTTTCTTTTAGTATTATATCATATGTGTGTAGTTTGGCAAGTGGTAATTTTTTGTTTTTTGGAATATATGAATCAATTATTCCCCGTCTTTCAAAAAGCCATTTCAAAGTGTTATATTTATTTTTTAAACAATTAAAATTTCAACAATTTTATCTTTAATTATTAAAGAGCATTGTTTTTATAAAATTCAAAACACTGCTCTTTTCTTCTTATTTATATTATTATGCCTTTTCTACTTTTTCAATTTCTTCTTTTGATAAACCTGTTATTTCTATTATTACATCTATTGGCATTTTTTTAGCTAACATTTTCTTGGCTGTTTCTATTTTTTCAAATTGTATACCGTCATTTTTTCCAATTTCAATTCCATCGCGCTTTCCAATTTCAACGCCCTCTTCAATACCTCTACAATATCCATATTCTTGAATTGCATTTTGGTCCATTATGTATTTTTTTCGTAATCTTGCTAGCTCTTGTTCGTGTTTATCTTTACTTATTTGCTTTAATGTATCTTTGGCTTGCTTTATTGCTTTTTTTGTTGTCTTTAGGCTTTCATCTTTTTCTTTCTCTATATCTTTTTCTGACATATTTATCACCTCTGGATTTTCTAAAAATTCTGTCCAAAGATTTAAGTTTGGGTTATTTACTTTGTATTTTATGTACTTTGGTAATTCAATTATACAGATTTTTAACGCGTCTGTCAATATTAACTCCGAGTAGTTTTTTTCTCTTATCTCCCATTCTGTAAAGTATTTTTTTGCTTGCTCTATTCCTTTTATTTCAAAATCTGCTATTAATATTATTATAGTTCTTTTTAGCTCTCCATAATCATCTCCTTTGCTTATTGATTTTTGGTAATACGCTTTCCAATAATACATTATTCGCTTTTCTATATTATTTTTATTTACTACCTGCATCTCTATATCTACTTGAACATTGTCGTTTACTACTGATGCTATATCCATTATTCCTAGTTTATCATCCATTAGCTCTTTTTCTGTTATTGGATTTACATCTAAATCTATTTCGTTTACTTTCATTCCTAGAATATCTCGTAATAGTACTTTTGTTACTTCTTCGTCACCTTTATATCCAAATGTTCGTTTGAATACATAGTCGTTTTTTATATCTAATAGCTCTTGCTCTTCATTATTTTGTGAATTTTCTTTCACATTGCTTTTATTTATATTTGCAACTTTTGATTCTTTTATATTTTCTTTTATTTTATTCTCATTTTCTATTTTTTTATTCATTCACATTCTTTATGCATTGAATATGCAAACAATGCACTACGTCCTCCTATTTGAGTTTTTTTGCATATTTTTTTAACTTTTAATGCATCTTTTTAATTTTATTTTTATCTTTTGCTTTAAATTTAATTGTTTTTGATTTTTATATTTGGAATTATTGAGATATAAATTCCTTTGAAATAATTAGTTTGAGCTTTTTAATTTAGCCCTGAAATAATTTTTTGAATGACACTATAAATAAAATGCCTTTTTGGTGTAAGCTTACTACATTTGATATTTTATTCTATTTTTATTGATTTTGCAAGAAAAATCGTGTGTCAAAGTTCGACAGTCGTGTCGAAAAATTTTATAATTAGAACTATTGAATTAATTTATTCTGTATTAAATGATAAATTTAAGCAATTGGAACAAAAAAATAAATGCAACTTTATATATAAAATTGCATTTATTTTTACAATTAACTTTAAAATTCTATATCTTTCTTTTCTTTTTTCATTTTTTCAACTAAATCTAATAATTCATCAACTTTAACAGTCTTTTTAGCTCCATCTCTTGTTCTTTCTATCTCAACATATCCATCCTCTGTATTATTTCCCATTATTGCTATATATGGAATTCCCAATACTTTAGCATTTCTTATTTTTTCACCTATTGAACCTTTTACATCATCTATAATAACTTCAATATCTTTATCATTAAATTTAGAATACAATTCTTCTGCTGATTCCTTTTTCTTGTCATTACTTATTATATACAAATAATAAGGTGTTACTGATAATGGTAGTGATACTCCTACCACTTTATCATTCTCTTTTATTGCATTATTTTCGTAAATAAGACCTAAAACTCTACTTACTCCAATTCCGTAACATCCCATATAAAATGGTTTACTATTGTTTTCATTATCTATAAAATTAATATTCATTGATTCTGTGTATTTTGTTCCTAACGCAAATATATGACCTAATTCGCAAGCTTTCTTTTCTTTTAGTTTCTTTACATCATTTATACCATAATTTTCTTTTAAATATTCTTCTGCATTATCTTTTTCAAGCACTTCTACATTTAATCCTTGTTTAGTTTCTTCATCAAATAATATTGTATCCTCTCCAATTGTAGAAATTGCCATTATTTCTTCTGAATTTTTTCCTCCCATTGAACCATTATCAGCTGCAACAGCAACTATATCTAATCCAATTTCGTTAAAAGCTTTAAAATATGTTTCTCTTATTTTTTTGTAAGATTCCATCATTCCAATTTCATCTTTATCAAATGTATATAAATCAAACATTAAGAATTCTCTTCCTCTTAATAAATATCCTCTATTTCTAATTTCATTTCTGAATTTTTGTCCTATTTGATAAAACCCAACTGGTAATTGTTTATGTGATGTTATTCTATTTTCAACAAATGTTGTTATTGCTTCTTCTGCAGTTGGAGCTAAACAGTATGTTCCTTTATCTGTTTCAGAAAGCATCATAACACCTTCTTCTATATATTTATCATATCTACCTGATCTTTTCCATAACTCATCTTGTTGTAATAAAGGCATTTGAACTTCTATAAAATCAGCTTTATTGAAATTTCTTTTTATTATTTCTTCTATATTATCTTGAACTTTTAGCGGAACATTATCATATGCATAAACTCCACTTCCATATTGTTTAACTTGATTTGTTTGCAGTAATATATCCTGTACTGGATACATTTCATCCAAATTACTTAATTTTACATTTTTCATCCCCATTTTTGATACTCTCATAAATAACTCTCCTTTCAAAATTTATGTTGATTTTACCATATGTTTGTTTATATAAAAACAAAAAGAAGATGGTTTACAAGGCGTGCTTTGCACGGTACCATCCTCTTTTTAACTTTGTATATTTTAACGGTTTTAGCCGGAAATAGTTTGCTATTTCATTCATAGGTAGGAATTAAATACTTTCATAACTTGGCTCTCACCTTTTCCAAGCTCTCTGTGTATATACATTTATTTAACTATGTCCTAATCAACATTTTTATTATTAAGATGTTTCGATTATATCACCTTTGTTTTTAAATTTCAATACTATTTTTTTATTTTTATGTGAACTTTGTTCTTATGGCTATTCTCCAAATTTTACTATCTTTTCCCATGGCAAATATTCTTTACCAAAGTGGCCATAGTTCGTAGTTTTTTTATAAATTGGTTGCTGTAAATTTAAGTAATTTATTATTCCTCGTGGTGTTAAGTCAAATTCGTTGTAAATTTTTTGAGATATTTCTTCTTCTGGTATGCTATTTGTTCCAAATGTATTTACATATATTGATATTGGTTTTGCTATTCCAATTGCATACGATAATTGTATTTCACATTTTTTTGCTAATTTATTTGCTACTATATTTTTTGCCAAAAATCTTGCCATATATGAAGCTGATCTATCCACTTTTGTTGCATCTTTTCCAGAAAATGCACCTCCTCCGTGACGTGCATATCCGCCATATGTGTCTACTATTATTTTTCTGCCTGTTAATCCGCTATCTCCTAAAGGTCCGCCTATTACAAATCTTCCTGTTGGATTTATATAATATTTTGTATTTTCGTCTAATAGCTCTTTTGGAACAATTTTATTTATTACTTCTGTTTTTACATCTTGTTTTAGCTTATTTAAATCAGCACCCTCATTGTGTTGAGTAGAAATTACTATTGTGTCAACTCTTTTAGGAACATCGTCATTATATTCAACAGTAACTTGTACTTTTCCGTCTGGTCTAATGTAATTAATTATTCCATTTTTTCTTACATAAGATAATCTTTCTGCAAGTTTATGTGCAAGTGAAATTGGCAATGGCATTAGCTCTTTTGTTTCATCACAAGCAAAACCAAACATAATACCTTGATCTCCAGCACCTTCTGATATCACATCTTGTCCCTCTTTTTGCTCTAAAGATTCATTTACACCTAATGCTATATCTGGAGATTGTTTTGATATATTTAAATGAACTTTGCATGTCCTATAATCAATATCTAAATCAGCATTATCATATCCAATTTCCTTTATTGCATTTCGTACAATTTTTTCAACATCAATTCCTTCAGCCTTTGAAGTTATTTCTCCTGTTACTAAAATTTCTCCCTTACCAGCTACAGTTTCGCATGCTACTCTTGAATTTTTATCCTTTTCCAAATAACTATCTAATATACTATCTGATATGTAATCACATAATTTGTCTGGATGTCCTTCTGTTACACTTTCTGATGTAAATAATTTTTTCATACTAATTCCTTCTTTCTTTTAAATTTATTAATATGTTTAATCAAATTCATTGTTACAATTTGCAGATATTATAACTTTTATTTCGTGATAGCTTGTGAAACTTTTTACTATTATTTACATTAATACCTTGTAAAAATACAAAAACCTCCTAGCTATCGTGCTAGGAGTAATAATTTTGCTCACAAAAAATCATCATTCAAAGCACTTTTTGCCTTGTCGGTATTAGCACCTTGTAAAATACAGGTTGCTGTGGAGTCTTTAAGCCGATTCTTTCGTCCACTCTTGATAACATATTGTAATTATTATAGTTATTTAGTTTTTGTTTGTCAATATAAATTTTTACCAAAAATTTGTTAATTGTAGCTCTTTATTTAATGCTCTGCATCTGCTTTTGTTAAATGAACTGTTCCTTTTGGATGTTGTGGTGGTGCATAAATTGAAAACAATTTTATTGGTTCGTTTCCAATATTAATTAAATTGTGCCATTTCCCTGCAGGAATTACAAAAGCCATATTTTCGCCTACTCTTTTTGAAAAATCTAAATTATTTTGTGCATCTCCCATTTTTACCATTCCGAATTCCTTGCTCTATTTGTATAAATTGGTCTACATCTGGGTGAATTTCTAATCCAATGCTTTCATTTGGTAAAATATTCATTAAAGTTATTTGCAAATGTGCTCCTGTCCATAATGCCATTCTAAATGTTTCATTTTGTTTTGCTAGGTCTTTTATATTAACAGCAAATGGCATATTTCCATAATCCTTTATGTAACCAGCGTTCTGTTCATTATAATATCGCGTATTATAATAATTATTGTTATAATTTCGATAAAACCTATTCATAATCATTTTCCTTTCTACATATTTTATATAATTAATATATGCTTTATTTGGCAAATATGTTAATTTATTTCCAAATTATTATGTTATCTAATTATTTTAATTGACTTATGTTAAATACTGTTTTATAATCTTGTACATAAGGGGGCGATTTTTCATGTATTTACAAAATACATATAACAAAAGAACATTGAATAAAAAACCAATCTTATTTTTACTAATTATTCTTGCTTTTTTTATAATGTTAATTTCTTTAAAATCTCCAAAATTATCACTTAATGGAGATGCAATAGTTAATACTGAATTAAATTCAAATTACTCAGATGCTGGTGCAACAGCCAAATATGGCTCTAAAGATATTTCAAATACAATAGAAACTGATTTTGGAGATAATTTTTCCACTAATAAATTAGGTTCATATACTATAACATATATAGTCAAAAAAAATAACAAAACTGTCACAGCAACTAGAACTGTAAATGTTGTTGACTCAACTGCACCTGAAATAAAATTAAATGGAAATTCAGAAATAAATATTGCTAAAGATTCAAATTATCAAGAGCTTGGATGTACTGCAACTGATAATTATGATGGTGATATTACAACAAAAATATCTATAGACAAAAACATAGACACTTCAAAAATTGGAACTTATACTGTTACATATACAGTAAAAGATTCTTCAAATAATGAAGCAAAAGCAACAAGAACTGTAAATGTTGTTGGAAAAGGTTCAAAAAATATTTCAACTGAAAAATCAAAAGGTTTACCAGTTTTAATGTATCACTTTTTCTATGACAAAAACTCTCCACCAAAAAAATTAGATGCAAACTATATGGAAATTCATGATTTCGAAGAGCAATTAAAATATTTAACTGAAAACAATTACTATTTTCCAACCTGGGAAGAAGTAAAAAATTATGTTGATGGAACTTCATGTTTACCTGAACACAGCATTGTTTTAACTGCCGATGATGGTGACGCAACATTCTTTGACCTAGCAATTCCTATTGTAGAAAAATATAATGTCAAAATTACTTCATTTTTAATAACATCTTGGGTAGAAGACCAAAGTAAATTAAAAAATTATGATTCCAATAAAATAATATTTGAATCACACTCTCACGATATGCACAGAGCTGGAACAGATGGTAAAGGTAGAATTTTGACATTGTCATATGATGAAGCATGTAATGATGTAAAAACATCACAATCATTTATTGGAAATGCAACTGTATTTTGTTATCCATTTGGCCACTATAATGATGCCTGTTATAAAATTTTAAAAGATTCTGGATATACACTTGCTTTTACAACAAAATATGGTAGAGTTCGTCCTGGTGATAATTGCTATGCACTTTCACGAATTCGTATGTCTAAAGGTGATAGTTTAAAATCTTTTATATCTAAGGTAAATTAATAATATATTTTAAATTAAAAAAGGAAGTGCAGTTTTTGCTGCACTTCCTTTTTTCATTCAAAAAATCTTTCACCTTGAATCACATAATACAAGGTATTTTCAATAAAGACTTTTCCAACAATTTTCATTCCATCCAAATATCCATTGTGAGGAATGACATACAGATATTTCATAGTCGTCATAATAATTATGTCCTCCTTTATTATCTGCTAAAAAAATTTTTATTTGGATATTTATTATATCATATTTACATAATTTGTCAACTTTAACTTACAATATTTTTATTTTAACCGAAAAATATCTTTTTCTGTACATTCATAATAATAACTTTTATTGAAATTCTAACTTTATTATGCTATTTTTATTTACATTTCTTCCTTTACCTGCTATAATTGACTTTATCAAAACCACAAGGAGGTTATTTCATGAAAAGTGCATGTCCTTGTCTATGCCCTCCGCGGGAAGAAATTCAACAAATTCTCAAATCCGAATACTTTAAAGGAAATGAAATCTGGGCTATATATCCGCCTGGCATTTACGACTCCGAATGTATAGGACCAGATGAGATTTCTGATTTTTTTCTTCGGTTCTTGGCTGATAGACAAAAGAAAATGAAATCACTTTTTAGTTTGTCTCTTTATTGTTTGCTTTTTCGCCCTCACTTGATGGACGAAGCAGACTTTGAAATTTTAAGACAATCAATCCAGTACTTCGACGAGGATGAAAAATGTCTCTGCATACAATGCGGAAGAATTATTATTCCATAAAATCATCTTCAACTAAGTACAAAAAAGCTCACGTGTCAAAAAAACACGTGAGCGATTTTTTTATTTTGCATAATCAACTATTCTTGATTCCCTTATAACATTTACTTTTATTTGTCCTGGATATTCCATTTCATCTTCTATTTTCTTTGCTATATCTCTTGATAATACAACCATTTGGTCATCAGATATTTTTTCTGGTTTTACTAAAACTCTTATTTCTCTACCTGCTTGAATTGCAAATGATTTTTCTACACCATCAAAAGAATCAGCTATTCCTTCTAAGTTTTGTAAACGTTTTATATAATTTTCCAAAGTTTCTCTTCTTGCACCTGGTCTTGATGCAGAAATTGCGTCAGCAGCTTGTATTAAAACTGCCTCGATACTTTGTGGTTCAACATCTTCGTGATGTGCTTCAACTGCGTTAATTACTATTGGATTTTCCTTATATTTTTTTAGAATTTCAACACCTATTTCTACGTGTGTTCCTTCCATATCATGATCTAAGGCTTTTCCAATATCATGTAATAATCCTGCTCTTCTGGCTACTTTTGTATCTAAACCTAATTCATCAGCCATAATTCTTGCTAAATTTGAAACTTCGATTGAGTGATTTAAAACATTTTGACCATAACTTGTTCTGTACTTTAATTTACCAATTAATTTGATTAAATCGGGATGGAGACCAATTACTCCAGTTTCCATAACAGCTCTTTCACCTTCTTCTTTGATGATTGCTGATACTTCTTCTTTAGCCTTTTCAACCATTTCTTCAATTTTGGCAGGATGGATTCTACCGTCATCGATTAATTTTTCTAAGGCTATTTTTGCTACTTCTCTTCTTAGTGGATCAAATCCTGAAATAACAACAGCTTCTGGAGTGTCATCAATAATTAAATCGATACCAGTTAAAGTTTCTAAAGTTTTAATGTTTCTTCCTTCTCTACCTATTATTCTACCTTTCATATCATCACTTGGTAATGATACAATAGATACTGTAGTCTCTGATGTGTGATCTGCAGCACATTTTTGTATTGCATATCCAATAATTTCTTTAGCATTTTTTTGAGCTTTTTCTTTTGCTTCTTCATCTAGTCTACGTATAAGTTCTGCTTTTTCTGTTACAATTGATTTTTCAACTTCTGAAAGTAAATATTGTTTTGCTTCTTCAACAGATAATCTTGAAATTCTTTGTAATTCTTCTTTTTGTTTGTTTATTGTTTCTTCAATTTCAGATCTTTTTGATTCAACTTCATTATTTTTTTTCTGTAGATTTTGCTCTCTTTGCTCTAATTGCTCTAACTTATTTTCTAAGTTTTCTTCTTTTTGCAATATTCTTCTTTCTTGCAATTGTACTTCGCTTCTTCTTTCTTTAATCTCATCATCTAACTCTTTTCTTGAATTCATTATTTCTTCTTTAGCTTTGATAATTTCTTCCTTCTTTTTATTTTCAGCTTCTTTAGCAGCAGAATCTATAATTCTTTTTGCTTCTTCTTCAGCTACTCTTATTTTAGATTCGGCAATTCTTTTTCTCATTGTATATCCTACAAATGAAAAAATAACTGCAGAGATTAGAAAGATAGCGATATTGATTATTATATTCACAATCTAACACCTCTTCCTATTTAATTTTCAATGTACAGTTTAAATATATATAATTTTATTTTTTTAATATATTTCTACTAACAATCATATTTTATATTTATTATTGTAAACTGTCAAGTAGTTTTTAAAGAACATATAAATAAATTGAAAAAAATTGCAAAATAGTTCCTGCTAGTACAAATAAATGCCATACAGAGTGCATATATTTAACTTTTTTTCCTACTCCATATAATACTGCTCCAATTGTATATATTATGCCTCCTAGCACTAATAGTAAAACTCCATTAAAATCTAAATTATTATATATTTGTTTTATTGCTCCAATAATAGCCCATCCCATTACTAAATAGCATATCATAGACATTTTCTTGTATTTTTCAAGATTAATTGAGTTTAGTACTATTCCTAAAACAGCAGCACCTAAAACTATTCCAAATAAAGTCCATCCCAAAGCTCCATGTAATGTTACTAATGTGTATGGTACATATGTTCCAAATATAAGTAAAAAAATACTACAATGGTCAAAAACCCTGAATACTTTTTTAGCTGTTATATTTGGCTTAAAACTATGATATAAAGTTGACATTAAATATAATATTATCATAAAACTTCCATATAATGACGAACTTACAACCCCTACTGCACTACCATCAGATGCTGATTTTACTATACATAACACCATTCCAGCTATTGCAAGCAATACTCCTATTCCGTGTGATATTGCACTCATAAGCTCTTCTGAAAGAGTGTATCTTGGTTTTATTACTAATTCATTTTCCATAATTAAAAGTCTTCCTTTCTTTTATTATCTTTTGAAATTGTTGTTATTAATAAATTGTTTTATTTTCTTGGATATAATAGCACTTTTTTTACTTTCTTAAAAGAGATATTATAAAACTTTCTCATAAAATTCACCTACTGTTCATAATCTACGGCTATTTGAAATTTGTAAAAAATTTTCAAAAAAGTATTGACATTTATTTTATATTGGATTACAATAATAATCGTTCTAAGGAGCAGACCAAATGCAGGTGTAGTTCAATGGTAGAATTCCAGCCTTCCAAGCTGGCTATGCGGGTTCGATTCCCGCTACCTGCTCCATTCTAATTTATATAATCGTTCTAAAGAGCAAACTAAAATGCAGGTGTAGTTCAATGGTAGAATTCCAGCCTTCCAAGCTGGCTATGCGGGTTCGATTCCCGCTACCTGCTCCATATATTAAAAGAAGTTTAGTTTTACTAAACTTCTTTTTTATTAAATACTTGATATCTGTTATAAATTGATGTTATAATTATATCGTACTTGCGGGTATAATTTAGTGGTAGAATGTCATGCTTCCGACCTGATAGCGCGGGTTCGATTCCCGCTACCCGCTCCATTTGAAATCAACTTACGGACTTGAAAGTTTGCTAGAAACAAATCATACAAATTATATCTTAGTAAATTATCAAAGTACTCTTTTAATTTATATACCTCTTTTATATGATAATGCGTATTTTTATGTACTTGGTAGCTTAATCTTTTATCTACTGTATATATTTTATCAGTACATATCAAATCACATAAATTAATTATTTTTTCATAAGTTTTTTATATATTCTTTTATAAACTCGTAGTTTTGACTACTTGAATCAGTATAATCTCTATCATTTGCTAAACAGTTGATATCATTTATCACTTGAAGTTTTAACAATATTTTCATTTTACAAATCTAAGCCTCTTTACTTGTTAATTTCATATTTATCTTCTCTGTTTTCAAATCATATTCTTTTATATATGAAGGAAAAATCTTAAGCCACTTATCCATATCATTTTTATCATTAAAACTATAAATTGTATATCCTTCGTTTGTTTTTGTTACTTCTTTTAAATCTAAAAATCCTTTAATAAACTTACTTCCATCAGAAGTTATAGCTTCTGCACACATATTTTTAAATACTATTCCCCTTTCTTGCAATGAATTTATTTTAGCGATAAGTCCCTTTAAAAGATTACTTAAAACTCTTCTATCATTTCTATATTTTAAATCTATCGCTATTGCGGAAAATAATAGATAACACTCCATTTCATCTTCATAATTAATTAGATTAACTTCATCTATATCTGTATCTTCAAGTTTACTTGTAATAAAATTTTCATATTGTTTTTTGGTAAGCGGAAGAAGTGTTATTTCTCCTACCACACTACAAGTATTTTTATCTTTAACAAATATATGTATGTCCTTATTCTTCCTGTCCCAATTAATTACCTGACTAACTGGTGAAATCATTTTAGGATTAAAATATTGTGATTCAATTTTCCATACATCATTAAAATCATTTTTTGTGTGATTATACTGTTCTATAATATATTTTTCATTCATATTTACAGTTCTTTGTTTAATAAATTCATTACCCATAACTTACCTCCTAATGTTAAATTTTTATAACAAAATTATACTATAAATTCTTGAAAATTCATATAATCCGATTGAAATTCACTGGAATTTTATATTATATATAATTATATGCAGAAAGAGAACTTAGTTTGTAACTTGTTGTTTACTCGCTCCATATGAAAAAAATTGAGGACTTAATTGTTCGTGAGTTTTTATTTTATATAAATAATGCAAAAAAAGAGGAAAAAATTATCAAAATAATTTAATCCTCCCTTTTATTTTTTGGAGTATGGGAATAAAATTTATGTCTAGCCAGCACTGAATTTGTACTCCCGTACAAATTCGTATATGGGGAAGTTCCCAATCCCCTTTTTATGTATAATCTAGTTTACTATTTTTATTTAATATAAAAAGTATAATTCTATACACTAAACTTCTACAATAAAAATCTAATAAATTTACCATTCCAAATATAAATAAAGAGATTTTACTGTTTATAAATAATAAACATATTAAAAATCTTATCATTACACCTATTATAGAGCCAATTAATAGAATTAAGGATTTTCCTTGTGAAATACATAATGTTTTGTATGTTTCATATTGATAAAGTCCAAATACAGCAGTTGAATAAAATATAATATAAGTAAAACATTTATATAAAGGTAAACTTCCATGAGATATAAATAAATATACAAATGCAAAAATAAAATTTAATAAGATAATTAAAGGAAAACATTTATTTTTCATATTCATACAATTGTTATATTGTTCCTCATAATTTCTACCATTTGGGACTTTAATCATTAATGTAGCTTGATATGCATTGGTAATAATTTCTAATGACAAACATACTGAATAACAAATTGTATGTATTGAATAATTTTCAGTTTCCATATGACTTGCTAAAACACCATACAATAATAAAAATATTCTAGATAATGCTCTTTCAGATGAATATGCAAACCCCTACTTAATTACATTTTTTAATGATTCTTTATCTGGATACTCAAATTTCAATTTTAAATTGTATAACATATATATTATTGATATAATCCAAGAAATTATTGTTGCAATAAATAGTAATAGCAGATTTTTTGTTAATAAATAAGCAATTGCATCCAATCCAACTAAAGAAATATAATAAACTATTAAACTTTTTCTATATAACTTTAATTGACCTTTTAACCTTATCATTTCAAAAATTGCATTTGCTAATCTTCCTATTATTACATATGCAATGTAAAAATTTAATAGCAAAGACAACATATCTTTTTGAACATTTGTTAGGTCAAATATATTTACTATAATACCTTTACAGCATAAAACAATTATCCCCATTAATAAGCCAAATAAAATATTAAACCATAGATATTTCCATTCGTTTTTTCTAGTTGTTCTATATGTATAAGTTCCAATTTCGCCAAAAGATTTAAAAATAGAATCAATCAATAAGAAACTACCTGTTACCACTATTGCATCAATACTTATTAAATTGTTAAAGGCAGAATCAATGCTATCAGCAATACTCATAAATATAAAACTTATTAAAATAGATATAAATTCTTCCATCGCTTCCCCCCGTTTGTATTATAATAAAATATTACTATATTTAGACATTTTTTCTATATTCTAATTAAAATTTAGCAAAAATTCGTATAATTCTTTTAGAAAGAAAACTTGGTTCACAACTTATTATTTAATTGCTCCAATTAAAATAAACTTACGAACTTAATCATTCATAAGTTTTTATTTTATATTGTCAATTGGATGGGTGCAAAAAAACTCCGTCCTAATTGACATATAGTTTTGAAATAATCCTAATTTTTTTTAGCATTGCCTTGATAATATAATACACAACTATTAAGTACAGATGTATAATAAGTGAGTAATTCCAATATTAAATCCTGATTTAAATTTTTCATTGTTCTTCCATTTATATGTGCAAGATTGTTTCTTATATTTTGCCCTACAGCATTATAATAGTCTATTTTATGCAAATAATATCTAAGACATCTTATTTGTTCTTTTCCTAAAATATCTATTATTATTTTAGTAGTATTATTATTTTCGTTCAATATGTTACCTAATGTTATATTGGAGTCAGGTATATATGATATTTCTTTCATACTATTCTTATATATAATTCGTAAAACCTTTTCAATTAGTCCACATAGAAACATAGAACATCCATAAACTAAATTTTTAATAGTTATTTTAAATTTATCTGAATTAGTATAATAGTTTATAAATAAATCTTTCAGGAATTGAGCTAACATTTCCATATCATCATCTAAACTTTCAAATTCCATTGTTGTATTAATATTTTCACATATATATTTTAATTCACCATAAACGTCAGATAAATATTCACTAATATTTTCATTACTACTCATTATAGTCATGAATCTTGATTTTATTTCAAATAAGTATAGATTTAAATTTCTTAAACGCCAACTTGTAAAGTAATCATTTGTTCCAGGATTTTTTCTAGCTAATTCATCACTTAGACATTTAGCATTACAATTTATGCCTTGTTCTAAGAAACTTACTATTTTGTCTTTTTCATTTTTAGAATGAGTTAAAAATATTATTTTAACTTCCCAAGGTTTGGTTTTATCTTCAAAAAAGTCTTTAAATGGTTTTAAATCAAATTCAATAGTTTGCGTATGACCATTCTGTATGAGGTTATTGTTAAATAAAGTTTCCTGCTTCATCAATTCATTTTCAATTTTATATGCATAAGGTGATTTCATTTTTCTATAAAAAGGAAGACAATCATTTAGCATAAAATAACTTTGCCAGATTTGTTGGTCACCACTAGGATTAAAGTAATTTTTTTCTAGTATATTATAAATCGTGCCCATAGCACTTACTATTAAATTTTCAAATTTGTTGTTGCTGCTTAAAGTCTCAATTATATTTATAAGTTCATGAATTCTAATAAAAAATATTTTACTTATATTTTCTTTATTAAATAAAATATTTAATTTTTCAGGATTTTTAACAAAATATTTTTGCCATTTTTCAAAACAATCTATTACATCATAAGTAGCTTCATTAATCACGTATTCTATAACAACATCATTTAAACAATTAAAGTGTTCTCCTATAAATTCTGAAGTATAATCTTTTAAATCGAACGATAGACAAGTTACTTCATTTTCATCATTAAAGGTATATATTTCTTTATAATTTTCTTGAATGTATTTTACAACATCTGAGAGTTTGTATTTATCATAAATAAATTTACAATCTTTAATAAATGTTTCAAATTTATCTTTTTTCTCGTCCTTGACATGTGGTATAACTTCTTGAAATTTCATAACATAGTCCATAAAAACATAATTTATATAGTCATCTAAAGATATAATATTATTAGTTATATAATTATTTAAAATAACACTTTTACCTTGTAATAAGTCTCTAACTGTTATACCTGTAGATAAATCTTCTATACCATAATATCTAATTCCTATTTTTATATTTTCTAATTCTAATTTGTTTATAATATTCATTTATATCTCCTAAAGATTTCTAACACTATCTAAATTATACTATAGAATAACAAAATTTTCCATACTACCATTGAAATTTAATAAGAATTCATATATAATGTTTTTAGAAAGAGAGTGTTATGGTTCGTAAGCTGTAGTTTAACCGCTCCAAAATGCGTTTTCGTCGAACCACTTGGAAGTATTGCAACAAGTGAGTTTGAAGAAAACAAAAAGTGAATATCATTTCACAATATATAAGTCGATTTAGTCGGCTTATTTTTTTACTCTAACTACCAATATTGGTAAAAAGAGCAAGAAATAGCCTCAAAATATAAAAAAAGGAGGTTTTTGTGATATGATATCTACAGTTAAAAGTGAAATAGCAATAGAAAAAGAATTACTTTCTAAAATTCAATGGGCTTGCACTTTTAGTAATTGTGAACCAAAGATAAAGAATGGTAATTTGAGAATGGTTGAAAAAACTAATATCGCTTATGTAGAGCCACATAGTGTAATGATTAAAGAAAAGCTATATCTATTCTTTAATCAGCATGAGTATTTCTATCTAGGTAATTTAGCAAATAAAATACCACTCTCAAAATTAAGAGATTTTATCAGTGGCAACTAATACTAAAGGTTTTCTTTTTATCAGCAAGTACTACAAGTAAATATAAAGATAAATTTCAAGTGTTAGTTAGCTATAAGCTTTCTAGCACTTTTATGTTTTTAAGTAGATTTCAAATGTCAGAGTTATGGAGTCAATCATCAGAAGAAAAGAAAATTGCAGGTATTTATATTAGAGTAAGTACCGAAGATCAAGCACGAGAAGGTTTTAGTTTAGGAGAACAAGAAGAAAAATTAAGACAATTATGCAAATATAAAGGATTTGAAGTATTTAAAGTTTATAAAGATGCAGGAATATCTGCAAAAGATATGAAAAATAGACCTCAATTCCAACAAATGATTGAACATATGAAAAATGGATTAATCAACTATATTGTAGCTTATAAATTAGATAGAGTTACTCGTTCTATTCGTGATTTAGAAGTTTTAATTAGTACTCTTGAAAAATATCATTGCTATTTAATTTGTGATAGAGATGATGTAAACACTTCTACTGCAAATGGTCGTTTCTTTGTTAGAATGTTAACTGTTTTATCTCAACTTGAAATTGAAATAGTATCTGAAAGAACAAAGTTTTGTTTAAACGGTGCTATTAAAGCTGGTCATATACCAGGAAAACGCCCTCTTGGTTATTATAGAGCTCAAGATAGAACTTTAAAAATAGATAATGCAACTAAAGATATTGTTTTAAGAATATTTGAATTGTATTTAGAAGGCAAAAGTTATCAAGCCATTGCAAATATTCTAAATCAAGAAAAAGTTCTATACCCCCAAGTAAAAAAATGGATTGACTCTTCTGTTAATAGAATTATAAATAACAAAATATACATGGTAGATTATGAAAGATATAAAAATGATAATGACAAAGAAACTGAAATCTATATGGATGTTGTCCCACCAATTATAACAAGAGCTATGTGGGAAGAAGTTCAAAAACAAAAAGAAACAAATCAAAGAGCACATTGTAGAAATATAGTTTATATATTCTTTCAAAAACTTGTATGCCCTACTTGTGGTCAAATAATGACTTGCAAAGGAACTGGTGGAAAGAAATCTAAATATATGTATTACTATTGTGATACTTGTAAGTTGTATTATAACGAAGATGAAATAGAAAATTGTTTAATAGATTATATTTTAGACTTAGTAGAATATGATTTTCATGTTAAAAAATATTTTTACCCTATACTTGCTGAAAAGAAAGATGATGAAAGTAAGAAAATTGACGAAGAAATAAAGAAACTTCTTCAACAGAAAGACAGACTTAAAAAAGCATATATGAATGGAATTTTAGAGATGGAAGATTTCTCTGAAGATTACAAACTAATAGAAGAAAAATTATCTATATTAGAAAATAAAAGAATTGATGCACTTGATTTTGATAGAGAAAATTATAACCCACAACACTTAATGGCTGAAAGAGAAAAACTAACTGAACACGAAATGTATAAAGATGTTTTATTAAAACTTTGGACTATGAAAAGTAAAGATGAAAAACAAAGCTTTATTTCAAAATTCATAGATAATGCTACATTAAAGAAAAATAAAGACGGAAGTTTTGATATAGAAAAAGTAAATTTTAGAAGTAGCTTTATTGAACAGATAGACAAGCTATATGATAAAGGAATTGTTGATGTTCCTACCATGTATGAGTGATAGTAGCTGTACTAATCTAAAATATGATAAACTTGAAATGTATAAATGTTTTGATAGTTTATTAAAAGAAAATGACATAGAATATAGAACTACTTTAGTAAATTTTGCTAGGTATCCTCTTATAATGTTTGCAATGGCTAAAATTCTGGAAATTACAAAAGAGGAGCAAAATCAAGTTGCATTATATTTATTTAATGTTTTAAATAGTTAAAACTAGGAAAAATAAAGCGTTATCATTGAAAAATTATGTAAAGCATGATAAAATATTATATGATATAGCAAATTGCTGTGGTATTATCTTTTTTCCACTAAATAGTGAGAGAAATATTTCTCTGGCCTTTAGTTTTACATACAGTAAGTTATCAACAAAAAAGCATTAAGGAGGAAAAATTATGCTTGAAAAAATTCTGACAAAAATTGCTAAAGTGGTATATCCTGAACGGGATATAAGTGTAGAAAAACTAGGAGGTCGATTCTTTCTTCATCCGCGTGATACAACTGGTTGCAACTCTTTTCTGCTAGAAGGAACATACTCGTATGATGAAGTTGTGAAGTTGAATGCTTTGACAACTTATAGTGCAGGTTTTGGATTTTGTTCAGAACTTGGACCAATTGCTTTTATCGGAATTCCTAATCCTGTTTGTGCACAAAGAAGTGGATATTTTGAATATAAAGTTCATGCATACGGAACCCCTTTTGATGAGAGCGAGTACTATTTCAAAGCTTACACTGAGGAAGAAGCAAAGAATATCGGAAATTATACTGTGTATGGTTTATACGGACTCAGAGAAGTTGCGTCAGTAGCTCCTATAAGCCAGATGTCCTATGTCTATGATTCCAGATTTAAAGCTAAAGAAGCTAAAAATCCAAGAGTATTTGACATGGACTGCAAGTTGAAAGGAATTTATAGTTACAATGAAGCTAAACTACTTTCAACTGGAACACTTAAAGAAAAAGATGGCTATTCAGGAGAAGAACACCCTATCGTTTTTGCAATTGTAGGAAATGGTCAGCATGTAGGAATTATTAACATGTGGCCTTCTGAAGCAGAACTGGTACGTGGTTTTAGAGATGTTTGGGAATATGGTGCTGAAGAACCCGAAACTCAAACAATTAGTTTTCTTACCAAAGAGGAAGCTTCTAAAATCAAAGATTTTACGCTGTACGTCTATAAGTATGCTAGTTCAGGAAAAGGCAGGGACAAATATCAAATCGAAAGATATGATAGAACTCTTGATAAGAGATTCAAGTTTCAGTTACCTGATGGAAATGATTATCGATTGATTGAGCATACGGAATTGTTCAAGTAATTAAAAATGAGTGGGTTGCAAATATAGAATGCAATCCACTTGTTTTTTCAATTATAAATAATTTTAATATAGAATATTTATTACTTTAAATATTTAATATCTGTATCATTTAGAATTTGCATCTGTGATATAGCTATTTTATTTAATTTTTCAAGTCTTTCAGACTGTTTTAGTCCTTCATTTATAAAAACAGAATTTAATTTTCCAAATTTGCTAAACATATTAATTCATTCATTGTTGCATAATCTCTTATATTTCCATTTAAATTAGGATTTTTATCACGCCATTCTTTTGCTGTCATACCAAATAAAGCCATATTTAATACATCAGCTTCTTCTGCATAAACAAAGTTTATTTGATTTTTAGTTAATTCTTTAGGTACTAAATTATTTTTAATAGCATCAGTATGTATTCTATAGTTAATTTTAGGAAGTTCTCTTTTGGCATTCCAACCTATTTGCTTTTGTTCTTCTGCTTTTAATCTTTCAAATTCTTTTATCAATAATAGTTTGAATTTTGGACTAATCCACATTCAAAATTCAAAAGCAATATCTTTATGAGCATAAGTTCCAGCGTATCTTCCAGCTTTTGATATTATTCCAATCGCATTTGTTTTTTCTGTCCATTCTTTTACACTTATTTTATAACTATTTAAACCTGCTTAACTTTTAATTATGGCGAATCCGCCATAATTAAAATTAGGATTATGAATTTCTTCCCAAATACCTAAAAATTCAATGGTATTTCTATTTCTTAACCAATCTGAAACAAAAAATCTCCATCTTTTGATTTTAACATATCAGTAATTGATATATAATCTTCATCATCAATTTTTATATAAGTTATCTTTTGATTTAAAACTTTTAACTCTGGCATGCTTTGACCTCCTCTTTGAAATAATATAACAATTAATTTTTATTATTGTACCAAACATAAGTTTTATAATCAATACTATTTGAAAATTTTGTAAAAATATTCTATAATATTGTAAAAATATGACAAAAGGAGAACTTAAATGTATATAGATGATTTGTATGATAAATCAATAAAGAAAATGAAAAATATAGCTAAATTAAAAAAGATGGATTTACATATTCATTCCCCTGCATCTAAAGATTATATTCGTTCAGAAAAAGATATAGATGTTATGAAAGAATATGAAAAGTTTATAAATAAATTTATAGATTCGGATTTAGATGTTATAGCAATAACTGATCATAATACCATAGAGGGATATAAACAAATAAAAGATATTATTAATAAAAATGTTGAATTGAGAGGCAAATTAAATGGAAAATATATAATGCCAGGAATTGAAGTTGCATGTTTTGCAAGACATTTTTTAATTTATTTTTCAGAAGGAACTAAAATTTCAGTGATAGAAGAATTTATAAAAAGATGTGGAATAGATAATGATAAAGATAATGATAAAGCAAGTGCTGATAGAGTAACACCATTAACATTATGCGAAATTGCAAATGAATATAATGCTTTTGTGTGCTTACCACACGCAGATGGAGATAAAGGATTTCTCAAAGACTATATAAAAACCTCTAAAAAAGATGAAGAATTTATAATTAATGGAGGAATTGTTGAAAAAGTACTTAAATCTCCAAATATGCTAGGAGTTTGCATTAGTAATGAAAGCAATAGAAATGAATTGAGTAAATTAATAAAAAACTTTAATAAAGATTTAAAAATTTTTAAAGCATCAGACAGCCATAGTATTTTGAATATAGAAAATTATAAAGGCTCAGGTAAACCAATGGGAACGCAATTTTTTTATGCTAATTTAGGTGAATTAAGTTTTAGAACGATAAAATCTTTTTTTAAAAATCCTAATACTCAGATATTTGAGAGTATTCCTATTAAGAAAAATCCTTATATAATATCTACTTGCATAAAAGGAAGCTTTGTAAAAAATAAAAGTAAAGATTCCGAATGGGAAATAATACCTTTTTCACGAGAATTAAATTGTTTTATTGGAGCTAGAGGAACTGGAAAATCAACTATTATAGATATAATAAAGTATGCTTTTAATTTTTATGATACGGAAACATATTATAATTCAAATAATGATGATTATTTAATATATAATGTTGATGAAGTTGAAGAATATGATGAAATTGAGGAAAAAGAAAATATTATAAGTAGATTTGATGAAATTGTCTTATTTGTTAATAAAGATGATGAAATTTATGCTATAACTGTTGCTCCAAAAGGAATAAATAGTCCAAATGTTACAATCTATAATTATAAAAATAAGTTTAAAAAGCAAGTAAATTCTGTTAGGCTAGATACTACAAATATGGATAAAATTATATCATTTCTCAGTGATATAAAACCAATAATATATCAACAGAAGAATATATTGGAAATTGGAAATAACAAGATGAAAGTTACTAAAACTATTTATTCGATTATAGAACGAATTATAGGAAGAGAATATCAAGAATTATGTTTAGAAAAAAAGATATTACAAGATGAAGTTAATGAACTTTGCAAAAAAATAGAAATTGAAAGAAATAGAGATGAAAATGCAGAAAATAATTCGAGAGCATTAATATCAAAATATAATAAATTATTTGATGTTTCTGAAAAGATAAATACTTATAATATTGAAACTCTTGATAAAATGAATAAAATTTTAAATGATAAATTAATACTAACTTATGAAATTGATTTACCAAGAAGATATAAAGAGAATATTATTGATGAAATAGTAAAAAACAATAAATATAAAAGCAATTTTAGTGGCTATGAAAAAGAACTTGAATTAAGAAAAAGTTTAAAATTTCTATTTTCTAAAATATCAAATACACATGATTTATTATATTTATTATTTACAAATCAATATATGGAAATATCTAAAAAAACAGGATTAGATGAAGGGTTATCAAAGGGAGCCTGCGAATATACATATAAATATTTTCAGTCTAATTACGTTTCTAATATACCACAAGTAATTATTGATTTTAAACTAAATGTTAACTATGGTATGAGTAAAAAGAAAATATATAGAGAAAGAACGAATTTATCTTTTGGACAAAAAGCCGTTGGAATATTATTGATTTTACTTTATGGCACGACTATCTCTGATAATAATCAATTATTAATTTTAGACCAACCAGAAGATGATTTAGATAATGCATATGTATATCACACATTAGTAAAAGAATTGGATAGAGTTAAAGAAAAAAGACAATTAATCGTTGCTACTCATAGTCCAAATATAGCAGTTGCAGGTAATTCAGAAAATATTATAGTATTAAAAGGTAATGGCGAAAATAGTTGGATTGAATGTAATGGAACAATATATAACAATGCAGTATCAACGGAATCAATAAATATACTTGAAGGAAATGAAATAGCATTCAAAGAAAGAGCTGAACTTTATGGAATAATTATCTAAATATATCTTGTCAAAATTGATAAATTATGTTAAAGTAATAATAATAAATCGATTTATATAAGAGAGATTGAAACAGAGTATATCATTTTTTCGCATACCTGTTTCAAAATCGCTCCATTTGAAATCAACTTACGGACTTAATTGCTCGTAAGTTTTTATTTTATATAAATGATTTTCAAAAAAGAGGAAAAAATTATCAAAATAATTTTTTTCTCTTTTTATTTTTTCTTGAATACGGGAATAAAATACATGTCTAGCCAGCACTGAATTTGTACTCCCGTACAAATTCTACTATGGGAACTCCCATACCATTTAATGGAAATAAGATTATTAATTTACAAATAATTTCAATTATAAATTGTAATATTTTTTGTACTATAATTTATTATATTCTCTATCTGTCCATCCAGCTTGTTTAATATGAATGCTTAAAATGTTATCTTTTATTTCATAATCTATCTTTTGCTTCTCATTATAATCATCGTATTCTAATTCTACATATGTTCCATAATCTTTATATTTAAATTTCATTACTATTTCCGCTTTACTTTCTAAATATTTAATATCATTATTATTTTCTATATTTTCTTCTAAAATAAAAATATTCTCACCTGTTCCATCTTCATTAAAAATATAAATATTCCTATCCACAACTGGCTGCCAGTCCGAATCCCACATACCTATTAGATTACTTTTCTTTTCTTCTTTACTACATCCTGTCAATAAAATAAACATAAAAAAAAAGAATAATCCCTATAACTGTGCATTTTTTTATTATCTTCACATTCATCCATCCCCTTCATTTTTTTCTAATTTTTAATCTTATTACTATTTTTCTAACTAATTACTAAATTGTAATTTAATTAACTAATTCTATAATGACCTATAATATCATTACGATATTCTAAAATATCTTCTTCATAATATCTTTGATAAGGATTAGCATGATGAATTATAAAAGAAATACCTTTTTTATTCCTCTTATCAGATACTATACCAATATGATTTTTAAATACAACAATATCTCCACCTTGCCATTCTTTTATTTTATTAATATCATTTGTTAAAGCAATTGCATTATTGTCTAAATATACTTTTAAATTTTGTACTCTTCTAAAATCAATATTTTTATCTATAACATCAATATCATATAAATTTCTATTTGTTTTTATATGTTCATTTACTAAATTCATTAAATCATAACCTGCACCTTTTAATCCAAATGCAACAACATCTGTACATACACCATATTCATCATTTGGATAACCCGTAGCATAATATTTACTTTTATATTTAGGATTTGTTTTTATATAATTCCTTACATTATTTAATATATCAGTTTGATCATCTATACCATCATTATCTTTATCAGTTTTACTTATATAAGTCTTAATATTAAAATCTTCATTAGTATATTTTTTATGTGGAATATAATTAAAACGATATAACGCATATAAAACAACAATTATTAATACTATTAAAAAATTTGTCACAATAATTAATATTTTCTTTTTCATAAATTCTCCATTTCAACAAATTACTATTTATCATTATTATCTATCAAATTTTTCATTTTTTTAAGTTTTGTTTCTAATAATTTTTTATCAATTAATTTTAACTTATATTCAGAAATCATAGTCTGAGACATGTTTTTACTAATTGAATATTCAACAACATCTTCATCTTTAGAACTACATAATATAACTCCAACACTTGGATTCTCTTGTTCTTTTTTCACATCTCTATCTAGTGCTTCTAAATATAAATTCATTTTTCCTAAATATTCTGCTTTAAATTCTCCTAATTTTAATTCAAATGCTACCAAACAAGATAATTCTCTATTATAGAATAATAAGTCAATAAAGAAGTCATGATTTCCAACTTGAACTCTGTATTCGTCTCCTATAAAAGTAAAATCTTTGCCAACTTCTAATATAAAATCTTTTAAGTTCTTTATAATTGCATTTTTTTAATCCTTTTCTGAAAATTCATTTGGTAAATCCAAGAACTCTAAACTATAAGTATCTAAAATTTTAGTGTTTGGATAATCATCTCCATCTATAGTTTTATTTATTGTAGGCAATTGTTTTCCATCCGAAAGCATATATCTTTCATAATATGATGATATTTGTCTATCTAATTCTCTTTTTGAATAATTATTTTTAATAGATAATTTTAAATAAAAATGCCTTTCTTCTTGGCTTTTAGCTCCACTTAAAATCAGTAAATTTGTTTGTCCAAGACAATTGCGTCACCAGTGGTGTCGCAATCTCATCATCTTTATAAGTACTATAAAATTGAATCATACGTTCTATATTTCTTTTAGTAAAACCCTTTATGTTAGGATAATTATTTTTCATAAAATCTGAGGCTTTTGTTGTTATTTTATCACCATAATTACTATTTTCTTTTAGTTCATATAGAAATTTACCAACTTCTAAATACAATAAAATCATTTCTTCATTTACTTTTCTGTAAGCATTATTTTTTCGCTTTTCAATCATTTCAATGATTTGATTAAAATTAATATCTAACATATATAACCACATCCTTAAAATAAGTTATTTGTAATTTTAAACAAATTATATCATTTAATTTGAAAACTTTATATACTTTCATTGAAATTCGTGAAAATTTTGTATATAATGTTTTTAGAAAGAGAACTTAGTTCGTAACTTGTATGTGATCCGCTCCATAAGATAAAACCGTCGCACCAATGTGACGTTAATGATTAAATCAATCTGAAAGGATTGATTTTTTTGTGTGTTATTGAAAAGAAAGGTGTGATGTGATATGATTAAAATAATTAAAAAGAAAATCAATATGAGTGATGAACTCAAAACCAAAATTAATTGGTCTTGCAAATTTAACAATAGACCCTATCAAATTATAAAGGGTCATCTAAGAATTGTTGAGCATACGAATTTAGCGTATGTGGAACCTCATAAGGTTATTATAAATAACCAATTATATCTGTTCTTTAATGAACAAAAATACTTTTATGTCGGGAACTTAAAGAAGAAAATATCAATTGTTTAATCAAAGTAAAAAACAAATTTCATTATCTAGGTTATTTTGAAAATGAACAAGCAATTGAGACTAAAATAGAAAATTTAAAAATACAGAACAGTGAGATAAAAGAATATTTAATATTTATTATCTATTATAAACGACAAAGACAATGCCAATTAAGCATTGTCTTTACAACTTTAACCTTCAATTTCATATAAATTTTTATATTCTGGGCATTTCTTTATCAATTCATTATGAGTACCACTATCAATTATTTCATGATTGTTTAAAACAAATATACAATCTGAGTCAATTATTGTGCTCAGTCTATGTGCCACAATTATCACTGTATGATCTTTAGATAAATTCTTAATAATATTTTTAATTTTTTCTTGATTATTGTTGTCTAATGAACTTGTAGCCTCATCAAATAAAACAATCTTTGATTTTTTTATAAGAACTCTGGCAATTGCTAATCTTTGCTTTTGTCCACCACTTAATATTACTCCATTTTCACCCACAATTGTTTCATATCCATCTTGCATTTCCATAATAGCATCATGTAATTGAGCCTTCCTACATACATCTTCTATTTCTTTATCTGAAGCTTTAGGATTTGCTAATCTGATATTTTCTTTTATTGAAAGATTAAATATATAAGGTGATTGAGAAACTACTGAAATATTATTTCTTATTGTTGTTTCTGATAAAGTATTTATATTATAATTATCTATTAAGATTTCACCATCACTAGCACTATAACTTTTATTAATCAACTTTAATATAGTAGACTTTCCTTCACCACTTTTTCCAACTATAGCCACCATTTTATTACAATCTATTTTAAAATTAAGATTTTCAAATAAATTATTTGAACCATATTTGAATTTCAAATTCTTAAATTCAATTGAACCTTTTATATTTTTGATATCTAAATCTCCATATGTTTCCTTAGAAAATGATTTATATGTAATTATATCAAATACTCTTTGAGATGATACTTTTCCATCTGCTAATTTTTCTCTTATCTCAGAAATATAATTTATTAAATCTAGTACTTTATTTTTATATAAGAAAATTATTAAAAATGAACTGATTTCAAGAGATTTATGCGTAATAAAATAAATTGATATTAAGATAAATATAAAGTCTAATATATGTTGAAAAGCTTTAATCCATCTAGTCCATGTCCTTCTTGTATCTATACTCTTTATTTCAGCCTTAATTGTTTCCGTTTGTTTTTGATTGACGTCTTGTAAAACTGTTGACTTTAAATTAAGATCTTTTATTTCTCTTATTCCTCTTACTACGTCTGTATATAGTCCTACTACTTTTTCATCTTTTTCTTTGTAATCTTTTTTTACTCTTTTGTAATAAAATAATTTCTTTGATGTTAAAATATATACTAAAATTACATTTAAAATTAAATAGAAGCCTAAATATATATTAAGAAAAAATACATAAATTATAAAACTGATGTTAAGTATAATACCAGATAAATCATCTGTTATATAATCAAATAACTCAGATAATTCGGTTGTATCTTTATTTAATCTGGATATAAAAAGTCCTGAATTTGTATTATCAAAGTTTTTTATTTCAAAATTAGTTAAACTTTTTAACATATCACTTTTTAAATCAAAATTTACTTTTCCATTTAATTTCAAAACTGTTCTTGACCATAAATTAGTAACTATTTCTATTATAATTCTTAATATAACTAAAAATAAAGCAGTATTTAATATTTGGTTTTTATTAAAATTTTCAAAAAAACCTAACATTTTACCTTCATATATAGGTGATAATAAAGATATTCCAGCATACCCCAAACTTAATATAATTACCATTATAGATAAAAACATATATTTTTTATAATATTTAAATAAGTTACTTAAATTATTAGTATTTTTTTTCATAATTGTAACTCCCTGTATAAATTAAATTCTCATCACAAAAATTATACTATATTTTGACAATTTTTTCTATACTCCTTGAAAATATTTAATGGAATGGTATAATAAATTTGTCAGAGAGATTTAATCATTCTTGGGAGTATTATTTTTCGCATACGTGTATAGTTAAGGCTCCATAAATTAGAATAATTAATATGTTGAGTTACACAAAGTAATTATTGAAAATACACTATTTTTATTGCTCTTATAAATTGATATAAATTAAGTAGATGAGGTATACAAATGGATCAAATAAATAAGTCAAAAAATATATTAAAAATACTTCCTTGGTATATGGGAATTTCATATGGATTATTATTTTATACTCCAATAAGCACATTATTTTTTACAATAGCTAAAAATTTAAGCCTATCGCAAATAACAATGCTTGGTACAATTTCAACAATAATAAGCATAATATCTCAACCATTTATTCTAAAAATTATGAAGAAAATTGGTAACACCTATTCTGTACGCATAGGCGCATTTATGTTATTAATATCAGTATTATGTATTACTTTTGGAAATTTTTATATAATAATGTTGGGATTTATATTAGAGTCAATTGCTTTTGTTTTTAATGATATGATAAATATAATACTTCGTAATAATTTAAAATTTTTAAATAAAGATAATGAATATATTAAATATAAGAACAAATCATTTTTGTTATATTCAGTTTTAACAGCAATAATAGCATTATTAGCAAGTTATTTATTTAATTTAAATCATTACCTTCCTATGTTTTTTTGTGCTGGCTCCTGTATAATAATTTCTTTAATGTCTTTATTTATAAATGATGTAAAATTATTAAGTACAGAAGAGATTGAAGAAAAAAGCAATTTTAGTAAGATTATTCCAAAAAGTAATACAATATTTAATATTATTTTATTTTTTGGAATAATAAGAGCATGTATAGCTTTAGGATTTAGTAATACAGAGTTATTTATACAGGATAATTTGAAAACTTTTTTTGATATTACAAATACAACATATTATTTTGGTATAATCATATTTATATCAAGAATAGTAAGAATTATATCTAACATAATTTTTAATAAAGTATATATTAAATTTAGAGAGAAATTAATTTATATATTACCTATTTTACTATTAATATCATTTATTTTATTAATATTTAGTTATTATTTAATAAGTAATTTATTAATTAAATTTTCAATTATGGGTTTTGCTTATGCAATAATTGTAGTATTGATAGACTCATTTAATGCTGTTATTCAAGATGCAATATTAAGAAATTCAAATTCAGAAGAACATCAATCAGCACTTACATATTTGTCACTTTCATATAAAATATTTAAGGCAATATTTGGATGTTGTATATCTTTAATATTACTCAAGTATTCACTTATATACGTATTAATCTTTTTAATAATGTTGGTGTTAATGGGTCTAGTCCAATTTAGAAAAACTTATTTAAAGCTATTATAATTTACTAAAAATATGATAATATAGCAGCTTCACATTCACCTGATTCCATTATAGTAACAAGTATATTATTTTATTTTTTATAAATCTAATACTTTATAACACTAAAGACAATGCTAACTAAGCATTGTCTTTAGTGTTTTCATTATTTCTAAATTTAACATATATAAATAAAGCAAAATATACAATTATAGCAAGTAGAAATGTGATTTTTATTGAATTAGAATTTTCTGGAAAACCGTACAAGATATTCTTGGAAGTATTGTAGCAACAAACCCTTTTATAAATTTTCTTTTATTTTTGGAAACAAGTCATACAAATTATATCCTAATAAATTATCAAAATATTCTTTTAATTTATATGTTTCTTTAATATGATACTGAGTGTTAGAATATGCCCCTCTTCTAATCATTATATCAATCAACCTTTTATCAATTGTAAATACTTTATTTCCTTGTGAACACATCAAGTCACATAAATTTATTAATTTTTCTTCTATAGTGTATTCATGATTTTTTATAAACTTTGTTAAAAACGGATTATCTTTTGGATTTTGAACTCCTCCTGCAGTACATATTATATCATTATTTAAATATGAATGAGTTAAACATATATTAGCATATTCATCATCATATCCTTTGTTTTTTAAATATTCATATCCTCTCATAACATGTCCATGTGACTCACCATTATACTTACCAATATCATGTAAATATCCTAGAGTAATTGCTTTGTCTATATCTACATTTATTTCTTTTTCACATAATGCTTTAGCAATTCTTCCAGCACTATCACCTACAGATATACAGTGTTTTATCCATCTATCATCTGTTGTATTTTTTCTTTCTATTTCTAATAATGTTTTTGCTTCTTTACTTGTTAATATCATCTTTATTCTCCTAACCTTTTAAATAAATCATCATATATTTTATTTCTATCTAATTTAGTAACCAAAGTAATATTATGTCTATAGTCCAATACTTCATAAGAAGTATTCTTTCTTATATTTGGACAACTTATTTGTTCCGTTTCAAACCAATTTTTATTTATCCATTGAACCTTTAAACACCTTATTATCTGTATTAAAGTTTAACCAATTACATATCTTTAAAATTTCATTATAACTTAACTCTTGTTCATCTCTTACTGTTACATCTCTTTTTGTATGAGAATATGGTGCAACTGTTATTGCCTCAATATTAAATAAGTCTTTTGATTTTATTAAATATGATAATGCAAATTGACCATCACATTCATTATAAGTATCGGTATCTAATATTAAATTAATTTTTTTTATTATTTGAGACATATCTATAAAATTCTTTCCAACTTTTAACTCTTTGTATATTAGAATATCTGTTATAAGGTGTATCCATTAAAATTGTTGTTATTCCATTTTCAATACAATCACTACATATATGAACAGAATCATCAATCATAATATCAATATTATGCTTTAAACATTGCTTAGTTTTAGCGCATTTATCATAGGCATCTGTTAAAATCAAGTTATCATAATAAATATTATTATCTTCAAGCCACTTTTTTGTCATATTATATGGCTCTGTATATTCTCCATTATTTCTTCCTGTGATAATACAAATAATATGACCATCATCATGAAGCTTATCTATGTATTCTTTAGCACCTTCAATAACGCCTAATTTTTTTGCTATTCTTTCTATATTATTTTTGTAAAAATTGATTTCTTCATCCTCATTCCAATCAAACATTCCTTTTCTAATATAATCAGCGTTTTTATTTATAATACCCGAATTTCTCAATTCTTTGTCATGTAATAAATACTCAGTTAATAAAGTATCATTAAAATTTGATATTACATTGTCTATATCTATTCCTATCTTCATGTATATCCTCCGAATTTTTACTAATTTTAAACTATAAAAATTATACAATATTTAGACCTTTTTTTCCATATGCCTATTGAAATTTAATAACGACACATATATAATATTTTTAGAAAGAGAGCATTATGGTTCGCAACTTGCTGTTTAACCGCTCCCTTGACATCTCTGTTCGAACTTTTCGAACATTTACGATAGATATCATCTCATATTGAGATGATTTTTTGTTTGTCGAACTCCACGTGTTTGCTTACAATTTGCTAATAAAAAATCATTAGAACTAGAAAACAATTATAATTAAGTTATACAATTAGTTAATAATAAAAAAACTACTTTTACTAATAAAGACAAATATGTTTTAAATAAAGATGATAAAGATAAAATTGACAAATTTATTCAGCAAGCAGATTCAACTAATGAAGAATATAAGAATTTTCAAAAGTTATCTATTGCTCTTAATGATGTAGATACTGAACTTCAAGAAAATTCATTTTTAATCCATAATTCTGCTTTACATTTATTACATTTTTTATCTCTATTTACACAAAACATACAATATCCATTATCTTTATAATAATTATCCCCTAAATCTTTTAATAACTTAAAGTCACATTTTTCAAGTAGGTATTTAGAATTAACTTCTTCTTTATCTCCCCATGCTTCATATAATATTACATCATCAATACCATCACAACATAATTGTAATAATTTTGTTCCTATACCCTTTTTTTGATAATTATTATCAACTACTAGATATAGTATTTCTCTATATTCTTTTATATCTAAATCATAATCATTTTTATGTTTTAAATTACTAATTCCACAAGCACCAATTATATGATTATCATCTTCACAAACATAATAATTATTTATATCCTTTATTATTTCTTTTTTATTACCATTTAATATATCTATTTTACTAACATTAATACTATTTTTGTTAATGTTACAAGTACCAAGCAAGTTTGTTACTAAATAAGATATATCATTTAAATCACTAAATATTGCTTTTCTATAATTCATTTAATTACCTCTTTTTGTTAAATAATATTTTCTTTTTTCAATGTGATTTGATTAAAATTTATATCTAACATATGTAATCACATCCTTAAAATAAATTATTTGTAATTTTATACAAATTATATCATTAAATTTGCAAACTATATATATTTTCATTGAAATCCGTAAAATTTTATATATAATATTTTTTGTTTATATTTATTTATTTCATAATTTAATAGATCTTGCCTTTTACAATGTCTATTCTGTTTGGAAGTCCAACATTCTGTATAGAACTTAACTAAAAAATAGGAGAAAGTATAAAATTTAACTTATACTTTCTCCTATTTTTGATATAAAGTAGAGCTTTCATAATAAGTTACTTATGAGCTCCATTAATTAATATCCCACTTAGGTGGATACATATAATTTATCTTTTCCCCTTTTTGTATATAACGTTTTTTAATTTTTGTTCTATTTGACTTTAGCTCTGGTAATGCTTGTCTACAATATTTATCTAATTCACAAAATATATTTTGGCAATCGATAAGTTGTAAAGGCCTATTCCCAATTCTTTTAAAATCGAATCCCAATCTATTAAATTCTTCGTCTTGATGTTCATACATATATTTAATAATATCTTCATTGCTCATTTTACCTTTATCAATAAAGCATTTTTTTATTCCACGAAGTGAACCTGGTCCCGCAACTGTAAATTCATCTTCTTTCCAATTTACTACTTCACTATAATTAATATCAGTTACTAATTGATAAGCCATAAAATTACCTATTAGTGGATAACTTTTTATAATATTAAATGCCTCTTCCATGGTTTTACATTTGACAATTTTATTTTGCATTTTGTCCCCATTGAACATTTTATTTAAAAGTGCTAAATGGTTATCATGTTTTCTATCATAACCAAATGCTTTATTAGCACAACTAATATAAGCATCATTATAAATTTTAATTCCATTTGAAATAGCTTTTTCTAATACACTACTATACTCATTAAAATTGAAATTCTTTAAATTAATATCTTCAAAGTTATTTAATAAAAGTTCCCAGGTAGATTCTTTATTAAATAATTTAAATAAAAGTATTCTAAACAACATATCTTCATTTGAATAACTCTTACCATTATAAATTACATTTTTTAATAAATACTGGCTAACTCTATCATTAACTCTATAACTATTACAAAATTTATACTCCTGCAATATAAGATCTTTTGTCCATGGCGCAGGTTCACCATTCAATTTTTTTATAAATATATTTTGTCTTTCACAAGCAAAATACCAATACAAATCATAAACTTCTTGTCTTTTTTTCATATCTACCTCATACATTTTGGAATCTCTTGAATTTCTTTTACATTATTAGAGCTATTAGTTGCACTGCTTGAGCAATGCTTACAATTTCTGGCACATCTATTAGTAAGTTCAATTTTTACCTCTTTTAACATTGTCATTTCCCCCTAAGAAATTTATATAAGATATTATACAATAAAATACAAAAATTTCCATACTTTCCTGAAAAAATATGGGGATTACTATATATTTTTTTAGAAAGAGAATTTAGTTCGTAACCTGTTGTTTATTCGCTCCATAATGTGTTTTCTCTTGGCTTCACAACTCAAAAAAGAATGATTGAGTTCCGCGACACTATGAATGTGAATGTGTCTGTCCCAATGATGAAGTAACCATCATTAAAAAGATATATCTTTCTCTCACCTAAATGGAAGTTTTCTTTTTAATATTATTTTAGATATTTTATATCTGTATCATTTAAAATCTGCATTTGTGAGATTGCAATTCTATTTAGTTTTTCAAGTCTCTCACTTTGTTTTAATCCTTCATTTATAAAAACAGAATTTAGATTTTCCAGATTTGCCAAGCATATCAATTCATTCATTGTTGCGTAATCTCTTATATTTCCATTTAAATTAGGATTTTTATCACGCCATTCTTTTGCTGTTATTCCAAATAAAGCCATATTTAAAACATCCGCCTCTTCTGCATACACAAAATTTATTTGATTTTTAGTTAATTCTTTAGGTACTAAATTTTTCTTTATTGCATCAGTATGTATTTTATAATTTATTTTTGAAAGTTCTCTTTTTGCATTCCATCCAATTTGCTTTTGTTCTTCTGCTTTTAATCTTTCAAATTCTTTTATTAGTAATAATTTGAATTTTGGACTAATCCACATACCAAATTCAAAAGCAATATCTTTATGTGCATATGTTCCGCCATATCTTCCTGCTTTAGACATTATTCCAATTGCATTTGTTTTTTCTACCCATTCTTTAACACTAATTTTATAACTATTTAATCCAGCTTGACTTTTAATTATGGCGAATTCGCCATAATTAAAATTAGGATTATGAATTTCTTCCCAAATTCCTAAAAATTCAATAGTATTTCTATTTCTCAACCAGTCTGATACAAAAAAATCTCCATCTTTTGATTTAAGCATATCAGTAATTGATATATAATCTTCATCATCAATTTTTATATATGCTATTTTTTGATTTGAAACATTTAATTCTGGCATATTTATTCCTCCTTTTAAAAGAACTTAATCTAAATTGTTAATATTATACCAAACAGAAGTTCTTGATTCAATACAATTTGAAGACTTCGTAAAAATATTCTATAATATTGCAAAATTTATTGTTCTATTTAACATAATATGGTATAATAAGAATGTAAACAAATTGTATTAGTGCTCTGGCACGCAACCGCCAGGAATATGGCAGGAGGTATTTATGGAGAAACTCGAAAATATGGGCATTACCCCTATGGCAAAGGAACTTAAAAGACTGAACCCTAGTGTACAGTTTGATGTACGTGATCTCACGGTATCACCGATTATCGTCATCTTCGGAACTGTACCTGGTGAGGATCTTATCCTTCCCGAGGGATACTACTACAACGAGAAGAACGGCATTACAAACAAGCACAACACCGCAAGCGGTGTTTACGAAGGCTTTGAATATCAGTATGATATGGAACACTTTGCTCCTAAGTCTCAGCCGAAGAAGTCTGTGTTCGCGCGTATCTTTGCGCGTATCTTTGCTTGTTAATCCCATTGTATGTATCCAATCTCCAAAAAAGATGTATCTTTCTCACCCGTAAGGGTGAGTTTTCTTTTTATTTTCAATATAAATTGTAGAATAATAAATATTATATGTGTCATTTAAAATTTGTATCTATAATAAGATAGCTATTTTATTTAAGATTTTAATTTTTTCATATTTTTTATGTTTATTCTTACTTATAAAAAAATATAGGAATTTACCTCGTACAAGAGCTAAATTCCTATTTTTAAACATTATTTATTATTACTTTCTTTTTCTGTTTTTATTAACAATGGCTAATGAAACTATAGCTATTATTGCTGCTACAAATAATATTATATTTGTTATAATATTATCACCTGTTTTTGGATTACTTGTTTCTTTTTTTGAAATATTATTAGTTGAATTAGTGTTTTCTTTTTGTTCATTATCTTTTGGAGTATCTGTTGATTCAGTATTATTTTCTTGTTCAACATTTTTTGCTATTATTCCATATTCGCTTAAATGTGTAGTTTCAAATACTATATAGCCATTTTCTACTGTTGCTGGTATTGTTTCTTTTATTTTATTATTTAAAATATATACTACCTCATATTTGTTATATCCTTTTAATTCGTCTGGAAGAGCAATTTTTATTTTCATTTTTGTATTGTCTATTTTAATAATTTCATTTTCATATAATAAATTAATGTCTGCTACAAATTTTACATCCTTATTTGCTAATTCTTGTTTGATTTCTACTTTTTGAATCTCTAATCTATAATTTTTATCAACGCCTTCTTCAAATTCTATTGATCCTTTTGTTTTGCTACTACTTTCAACCTTTTTTACTGTTTCTTCTTCTCCACCAATTTTAGTCCAAGAAGCATATAAAGTTACATTTTGATAATATTCAGCTCCAAGTGCATTTTTTATTATTGTATCTTTTTCAAAATCTGTATCTCTATCCTTATCCCATACTCTCCAATATATGTAAGTATAGTTTTTTCCACTTCCATCTTTTTTGGTATTCCATCCAACAAACTTATATCCTGCTCTTACAGGTGTATATGGTAAAAGTGACATAGATGTTCCTGAATTACCACCACCTAAATAGTCATATTTGTTAGATGCTTTACCATCAATAGTTCCACCGTTTGCATTTAACATTAATACTCTATCGTCTCCAACAAAAGTATCTTGAGTATATGTAGCAGTTAAATTAATTACAGCATCCTTTGTGAAAGCACTTGAATTAACAGAAGTAACAATCTTTCCATCTAAATCCCAGCCCTTAAAAGTATGCCCTTTTCTTATAGGAGTATATTTTGTTAAATCAATTGTTTTAAATTCTGTCACATTACTTTCCAATGTTAATTTTGCTTTACCATTTACTGTACCTCCAAATGCATCAAGAGTTACATAGTATTTGCCACTATCTTTTAATTCTTTATCTGAAAATTTAGCTATAAGCCTTAATCCATTAGCATACTCAACTTCTTCACCTGTTGATTTATAAAAATTGCCTGAACTAGTAAAGTCCTCTATTTTTAATTCTTCACTAGCTTTCTCCTTATTACTTGTTTCCCAATGTGAGAATTCAGTTTTACCATTGAAAGGAACAATTCCTTTTGTTAATTCGGATAATTTAACTGTTGTTTCTCCTTCTGCAATATTAAATCTTACAATTTTAGCATATTCACCATCAAAACTAGCATCATCATCATTACCAACAGATAGTACTAAAGAATATTTACCATCATTACTAATTGTTGCAGCATTTGCTTTGTTTGAGAAACTAAATAAACATATACTAGCAAAAATAATTGTAAAAGTTATTAAAATTTTTTTAATTTTCATTTTTCTTTCCTCCTAATGTTTTCTTAATTTTTTTCTTTTTTTATTATTAATTATTACTAATGTAATGATTAATAATATTGTAATTGTAAACAATGCAAAATATACTATAACATTATCCCCTGTTTTAGGATTTGTGCTATTGTTTTTTTTTTGAATATTCGTGCTTTCTGCATTGTTATTTATAATTGAATTTTCTTGGTCTTCATTATTTTCGTTATTATTATCTACATTTATGTTTGCCTGTTTTGATTTAATTTCAAAGTTCGTTACTGCATTTTTTCCATCTGAAAAAGCAACTTTTAATGTATGTTTTCCAATAGATAATGTTTTTAAGTACTCATCTTTTAAAATTATTATTATACTACCTGATTTAGAATTATAATTTGATACATCTAACAATTTATTATCTACATAAACCTTATTGGCAAATAATTTATAATCTGCATTAATTTTAAATGTTGCATCTTTTGATTCATCAATTGTATATATTTGATTTACTCCTTCAGTAAACTTATATTCTTTAGGATTAACTTCTTCTTTTACATATTGGAATGCGAATTCATATGTACATCTAGTATAATAATCATATCTTGTTTCAAGTATAATTCCACCATCAGGGTCATCAAAATCCAATGCAGAGCCTGTATATTGCATATGAAATCCTTTAAAAACTTCGCTTTTTTTAGTTCCAACATTTACGGCAGTTAATATTGCTTTATTTTCTGATTTATTTCCTACTATCTTTATAACAGCTTCACTCTCATTGTCTGTTGCTAATAGACCTTTATTGTCTCTTTTATAATATAGTGTTTTATCTAAATCTGCAAATGATTTTAATCCTTCTGTTAATTCATCAGTTTTAGAAAAATCTATTACATATTCTTTCCCATTAGTCAAATCGATTACACCTTTTGATGATATATCATCATAAATATTTTTAACTGTTTTGTTAAAAGCAACATTTGTTCTTTCAAATTTAACATCTAATGTTCCACTAAATTTACTTGAATCTAATTTGAATGTAGGTTTACTTCCTTCTAATATTGATGTAGTAATAGGATAATACCAATTATTAATGTTTAATTTTATAGATGTATTAGCACCTGCAACACTTGCATCTTCAATTTCTTCAATTACAAACTTGTACTCTGCTTCGTTTAAATCAATTACCATATTATTTGAAATATTAACAACTAATTCATCACCTTTAAATAATTGTAATTTTGCTATTTTGCTATATTCTACATAGCCATCATGAATTGTTCCACCTTTAAAATTTAATGTTACTTCATTTTTGCTTTCTGCATATACTCTTTTAGCACTCATTTGAAATATTAAACTAAAAAATAAACAAATTATAAATAATACCAATAATTCTTTTGTTTTTCTCATTTAAAATTCCTCCTTTCCTCTTATATTTTCGTTTTTATTCTATCATATACTTTTTTACAATTTATACCTATTTTACCAAATATTCCGTGCCACTTTGGTAATTAAAATAAAGTAAATATTTTAACAAAAAAAACCAAAAATATTAAATAAATTTTAACATTTTTGGTTTGCTTCATTAATTTCATTTTATTTTAGAACTCTGGATTTTCTATTTTTAATTCAGATTTTATAATTTCCATTATTACATTTATAGATTTTTCTAAGTCATTATTTTTTATTACATAATCATACATTCCCATTTTTGACTCTTCATAATCGAATCTATTTAAACGTAATGTTATTTCTTTATAGTCTGGTTTTTCCATTCTTTTTTCTAATCTTTTAGCTAATACTTCTTTTGGAACTTTTAAAAATATTGTTACAACTCTTGTGTCATTTCCTAATAATTTTATTAAATTTGCTGTTCCATTTACATCTATATCTTTTACTATTACTTTATCACTTTTAATTTTTTCATTCATTAATTTTCTTGATGTTCCATAATAGTGCTCATGATGTACATTATATTCATAGAATTCATTGTTGGCAATCATGTTTTCAAATTCTTCTTTTGAAACAAAATTGTAAACTTCACCATTTTTTTCACCTTCACGAGGTAATCTATCTGTATAAGATGGTAATGATTCTACATTGTCCATTCTTGCTATTAATGCTTTTTTTATTGTGTCTTTTCCTGCTCCTGATACTCCTGATAATACTACTAACATATTTCCACCTTTCCTGCTGCAATTTCTTCTGCTGCTATTGTTACTGGTGATTCTTCTAAAGTATCAACTAATGGTTCACTTCCCATCGCTATTTTTCTTGCTCTTTTTGATGTAGCTATTACTAGCTCAAATCTGTTTTTTGATTTTTTTAATAATTCTGCAACACTTGGTTTTACCATCATAATAAAATTCCTCCCTTTTTTATACTTGAACTTCAATTTCTTTATCTAATCTTGATGCTATTGTTTCTGGTTGAACTGCAGATAATATAATATGTCCTGAATCCATAACTAATACTGCTCTTGTTTTTCTTCCATAAGTTGCATCAATAACACTTTTATTTTCTTTTGCATCTTGTATAATTCTTTTGATTGGCGCTGATTCTGGGCTTACTATTGCTACTATTCTACTAGCTACAACTATATTTCCAAATCCTACATTAATTAATTGCATAATTAATCACGTCCTTTCAGAATTATTCAATATTTTGAATTTGTTCTCGTATATCTTCTAGCTCTGTTTTTATTTCAATTACTAAATTTGTAATTTCTAATTTTACAGATTTAGAAGCTATTGTGTTTGATTCTCTATTCATTTCTTGAATAATAAAATCTAATTTTTTACCTATTGCACCTTCATTATTTAATAGTGTTTTAAATTGGTGTATATGGCTATTTAACCTTGTTAGCTCTTCTTGTATTGAAGATTTATCAGCAAATATTACTGTTTCTTGTGCTAATCTTGTTTCATCCACTATATCTGTTTTTAGTATTTCTTGGATTCTTTCCCTTAATTTTACTACATATTCTTCAATAAGTCCAGTACTATTTAATGATATTTGCTCCACCATTGAATTTATATGGTCAATTCTTTGTAATAAATCTTCTTTTATTTTTTCGCCTTCAATAAATCTCATATTTACAAAATTGTCTAATGCTGAATTTAAACATTGTTTTAGCTCTTGCAATATTGTATCACTTTCATCATCTTCTGATGTTAATTGTAAAACATCAGGCATTTTTGTTATTTCAGTTATATTTATGTTATCATTTAAACATTCTTCATTTGCAAGCTCTTTTAATTGTTTAATATATAACTTTGCTAATTCCTTATTGATAACAACATTTTTACCTTCATTAGTATAATTAGTAAAATCAATGAAAACATCTATTTTACCTCTTGCCACTCTATTTGAAACTTCTTTTTTTATTTCATTTTCATAACAACTTATACTTCGTGGTAATCTTACATTTACATCACAATATCTGTGATTAACCGATTTTATTTCAATATTATAAACTCTTCCATTTATTTCTAATTTGCTTTTTCCAAAGCCTGTCATGCTTTTCATTTTCAAGACTCCCCACTTATAAAAATTTATTCCAAATCATCAAATTCGTCATCTTCGTCATCATCGTCGTCGTCATCAAATTCTGAATCAGGCTCTTCATCTTTTATAAAATCTTCTTTTGACCTTAAGTATTTCTTTTTATTACCAAAAAATACAATAATCATTTTAATTATGTAATATACGCCAACTACCATCCCTGCATACTTAATTGTTTTTATAAATTCATTTTTATGAATTTGATATACATATGGTAGTATTAATGTAAATATTGCCATTGCTAATGTTTCTAAGCTATTAGCACATGTACTTGCTTTTTCATTTTTGTATGCACTTTCTATTAGCAAAATCGCTGTTCCTAAAAATACAAATGCAAAAATATTTAAATCTTTGATTAATGCAATTTTATTTAATTTATAAAATCCGAAATTTACAAAAATAAAAAATGCAATAAATACAATGGCAAACACCAAACTTTTGCAAGACATTTTTATTATATTTTTCAAATCTGTGTTTGGAATTTCTTTTTGCTTTCTTATTTCCTTTTCTAATTCATTTATATCAAACTTGTTTTCAATCTCATCTTCTATTGATGTAATATTTAATTTTTTATTATATTCCTCATTTTCAAATTCTTTATCAAGCTCTTCAAATATTCCTTTTATTGTTTCTGGATTTCTGGTTGTTGCCTTTCTTGTAGTTGCTTTTGTAGCCGTTTTTTTAGCTGAATCACTATTAATTTTTATTGTTCCAGATTTTTCGCTTGCTCCTTTTGCCACTTCTTCTGATAACTTTTTCTTTACACCTGCTACTTTACTACTAGCAGTTGTTTTGGTTGTCGCTTTTTTCGTTTTAGTTGATGTTGTTGTGCTTCCTGTTTTTTTTGCACTTGCTGATGTACGTACTTTTTTTGTTTCACTTGTTGATGAGCTTTTAGCACTTTTCTTTTTTTCGTCATCTGTACCACTTTTGGCCTTTTTTACAGCTGTTGATGTCTTTTTGACAGTAGTTGTATCATCAGATTTTTTTCTTGTAACTGTTTCTGTTTTAGGCTCCTCTTCTATATTTTTTTCTGCTTTTTTTGTTACATTTTTCTTTATTTTTGTTGGCTTTTCAACAATATCATCTAAATCTATATCAACACTTTTTTTCTTTGTTACCTTTTTTACTACTTTTTTAGGCTCTTCTTGTTCAACAATTTTTCTTGTTTTTACTAATTTTGGTTCATCTTTTACAACTTTTTTCTTTGATTTATCTGCATCACTAATTTCATTTTCTGGAACCTTTTTTATGGTTTTTCTTGTTGTTTTTTTAACGGCTGACTTTGTTGATTTAACAGCCTCTGCAAAAACATCATCCTCAAATTCGTCTGATACTTTGGTCTTTTTTGCAGTTACTTTTTTTACTTTATTATCGTCATTTTCAATTTTTTTCTTTGATACAGATGATTTTTTTTCTCCACTTTTCTTATCTGTTGCAATAGTTTTTCTTTTTACTGTTGAAACATCTTCTTCAGATTTTTTTCTTCTAGTTTTTGGAGCTAATTCTTCATCTGCATCTATTGCTATTTTCTTCTTCTTTTTTACTACATTCTCTTTTTCCAATTATATATTACCTCCAAGTTCATACATAATAACACTTACCATCGCCAAGGCTACAGTTTCTGTTCTTAAAATTCTTTTACCTAATGTAACAACTTGTGCACCAAAATTTTTCATATTTTCAATTTCATTTGCATCAAAACCGCCTTCTGGCCCAATAACAATTCCTATTGATAAATTTTCTTTTTTCTGCTCTTTTGCTAAATCTATTGCTTGTTTGAAATCAAATTTTTCCTCTTTTTCATATGGTACAATTACCATATCAAAATTTTCTATATTTTCACAAATATCTTTTATTTTTACAACATTATTAACTTTAGGAATAATATCCCTGCCAGACTGTTTAGCTGCAACTTCTGATATCTTTTGCCATCTTTCAATTTTCTTTTTTTCATCTTTTGAAGAAATTTTAGAAACACATCTTTCCATATCAACAGGTGTTATTTCTTTTACTCCAAGTTCAGTTGATTTTTGAATTATAAGCTCCATTTTATCTGATTTTGGTATCCCCTGAAAAATAGTAATATTAATATTTGATTCCGCTTCTGATAAGATTTTTTCTTTAATTTCTCCTATAATCTCATCTTTGCTAAAATCTTTCAATTTTACTATATAATTATTTGAAGTATCAGTATCACATACTTGAATTTCATCATCTAATTTCATTCTTAAAACATTCAAAATATGCTTTACATCTTCACCTAAGATTTTAACTATATTATTTTCAATTTGATTATTTTTTACAAAAAATTTTGGCATTTAAATCTCTCTTTCCTTATTTTCTATTCCATATTTTATCACAATTACACAAAATCTGTAAATAGTTTTAGATGTATCTTTTTATGTTGCAAATTTGTCAGTGGGTGGTTGTCAGTGGGTGTCAGTGGGGACGGAGCTTTTTGACAACCACCAAAAAGCTCCGCCCCACTGACAACCTAGAAAATTATTTTTTCCCTACATCTCCCAAGTCAAGCTTTGCTCTGATATATTCGTATATTAATATTCCTGCTGCTACTGAAGCATTTAAACTTTCTGTTTTACCTAACATTGGTATTTTTACTTTATTATCAGCTATTTCTTGAACTTCTTTTGATACACCATTTGCTTCATTTCCAATTACAATTACCTTTTTCATATAATTTACATCATACACACTATCATTTGTATCTAATGATGTTACAACTACCTTAAATCCGTTATTTTTCATTTCTATTAAATCATGTACTAAATCATCGGATCTTACTACATTAACTCTAAATATTGCTCCCATTGTTGATCTTACTACTTTAGAATTAAACACATCTGCTGTTTCCTTTGATATAACTATTTGTTTTAAATTTGCACTATCTACAGTTCTTAAAATCGTTCCTAAATTACCTGGATCTTGAATACCATCTAATACAATTATTGCATCTTCGTCATAATTTATTTTTTCAGATGCATCAGCTCTTTTTACAACTGCCAAAATACCTTGTGGATTTGAAACATCTGTTATTGTATTAAATACTTTACTATTAACATATACACAATTTTTCTTTGCGATTTCATACATTAATTTTTTATCAATGCAATTTTCTTTCATACAGTCTTCACATATTACAATACATTCAATATCAGCATTTTCTTGAATTGCTTCACCAATAAGCTTGATACCTTCTATAACAAATTTGCCATATGCATCTCTGTATTTTTTTTCTTTTAATTTTTTAATGCTTTTAATTAATTCATTATCTTTGCTAGTAATAACTTGCATTTTACCAACCTCCTTAATCTTATTTACTAAAATCTATATATTTTTATCATTATGACTTCTATTTTTCAAACAATTCGCTTTGGATTTTTTTCATTATATTGACTGGTTAACATAATTGTGCTATAATAATATTACTGATATAACTTGTTTATATCACAAAAAAATATTTTTGGAGGTAATCCACTATGGAAAAGAACATCAAGGAAATGGCTCGGAAGGCACTGGAATTCAAGAAGATTCGCTTGAATGAAAGACTGGAAACTATCAATCATAAGATTGATAATGCGCCCAACGTCTATTCGGCTGATATTGTTAAACAGCAATCTCAGATTGAAAAGTACCGGGCGCGAAGGTCATTAATGTTAGACTACAAACAGGAGTTAGAAGAAGTAACTTATCTTCTTTCTACTGGTGTAGAGACCTATATTGTTCCCCCTCATACGTTGGCCAATCGCATTGAAAAGTGCGACTCTGCGGTCTACGAATTCGATGGAGAATATATCAAGGTCGTTCGCATTATGAACTTCCCCTGTGAAAGCTATTGTCTCGTGACAATTGCTGCACTTCCCACCGCCTAAGTAACTCCAAAAAAAGACTCTCATTAGGTCTTTTTTTAACAACCATCAGCTCATTCGCTGGTGGTTTTATTTTTTTATGAATTTTTATTTATTTTCTTTATTAACTTTAATTATCTGATTTATCACCACAAATCACATTTAAAAACTTTTTAATTTCTTCAAAGATAGTTTTATCATTACAATCTTTAATTTTTAAAGTTACATATGGATCTTTAGCTTGTGAAAATAATATTCTGTTTTTGTACATTTCAACTAATTTACTAACATCAACATCAAATTTCTTTTGATTAAAATAGAATACGAAATTCTCTCCTCTTTGAGATATTTTGATTATATTAGCAATTTTAGCTAATTGTTTAATTCTTGCAACTTCTATTAAATTTTCAAGCTCTTCTGGCATAACACCATATCTATCAATTAATTCATCTATTACATCTTGAATATCCGCTTCATTGTTGCATAAAGCTATATCTTGATATATTTCAATCTTTTGACTTGAATCACTAATATACTCATCTGGAATATAACTTGAAATATTTATATCAATTTGAACATCAATATCTTCTTCAACTTCATATCCTTGCATTTCTTTAACTACTTCATCAAGCAATTTACAATACATGTCATATCCAACTTGTTCCATATGACCATGCTGAATTTCTCCTAATAAACTACCAGCTCCTCTTATTTCAAGGTCTCTCATTGCAATTTTAAAACCAGAGCCAAATTCAGTAAATTCTTTTATAGATTTTAATCTTTTATTAGCAACTTCTGATAATATTTTGTCTCTTTTATACATAATATATGCATATGCTTGTTTATTACTTCTTCCTACTCTACCTCTTATTTGATATAACTGAGCAAGACCCAATCTTTCTGCATTTTCTACAATAATAGTATTAGCATTTGGAATATCAATTCCAGACTCTAAAATTGTGGTACATACTAACACATTTGTTTTTTGAGTAACAAAATCAGCCATAATTTCTTCAATTTCTTTACCAGTCATTTTTCCGTGTGCAAAACTAACTTTAGCTTCATCAACTAAACTAGAAATTTCTGCCGCTTTTTTAGCAATTCCTTCTACATTATTATATAAATAATAAACTTGACCACCTCTTTCAAGCTCTTTAGTAATTGCCTCTTTTATAATTTCTGGATCGTATTCCATAACATAAGTTTGAACTGGTTTTCTATTTCGTGGTGGTTCATATATTACAGACATATCTCTTACTCCAACGATAGACATATGTAGGGTTCTTGGAATTGGTGTAGCTGTCATAGTTAATACATCAACTGTATTTTTTAGCTGTTTAATTTTTTCTTTATCTTTAACTCCAAATCTATGCTCTTCATCTATTATTAATAATCCTAGGTCCTTAAATTCAACATCTTTACTTAGCACTCTATGTGTTCCAACAATAACATCAATTTCTCCAAGTTTTAATTTTTTTATAATATCATCTTGTTGTTTTTTAGTTTTAAATCTATTTAAAACCTCAACTCTAATTGGATATTCCTTCATACGCTCTTTAAAATTTTCATATTGTTGATCTGCTAAAACTGTTGTTGGTACTAAATATACAACTTGTTTTTGATCCATAACACATTTAAATGCTGCTCTTATTGCAACTTCTGTTTTTCCATATCCAACATCACCACATAAAAGTCTATCCATAGGCTTTTGATTTTCCATATCTTTTTTTACTTCATCAATACATCTTAATTGATCATCTGTTTCTATATATGGAAAACTATTTTCAAATTGAGTTTGCCATTCATTGTCCTTAGAAAAAGCATGACCTTTTGCTTTTTGCCTTTTGGCATATAGCTCTATTAGCTCTCTTGCAACAGCTCTTAAATTATTTTTAACTTTAGCTTTTGTGTTAGACCAATCTTTTCCACCTAATTTATAAATTTTAGGAACTCCATCTCCACCTACATATTTTCTTACTGTGTCTAATGAATTAGTTGGAACATATAAAATATCGTCATCTCTATATCTAATTTTAATATAGTCTTTTGTTATTTCTCCTGTTTTTATTGTATTTACACCTATATATTGACCAATTCCGTGAACTTTATGAACTACATAATCACCAATTCTTAAATCTGCAAATACAACCTTTTCGCTTTGTTTAAATACATTATTTGCTTTTCTCTTTTTTGTTTTTGTTGTAAAAAATTCTTCACTACTTATTACTAATAATTTAGTATCTTTACATTCAAAACCAGATGATAATGCTCCTGTTGTTACAACTACTTCACCATAATTTACATTATTTATATTTTTTATATAACGGTGTGGAATATCGTTATCTGTTAATAATAATGATAGTCTTCTTGCATTTTCTTCATTACCACCTAATATTACGACTTTCTTTTTTAAATCAATCGATTCTTTTAATGTGTTTAGTAATATTTCTGTTTCGGCTCTATAATAGTTTACATCTCTATATTTAAAGTAATAAACATTATTTCCATATGATGCATCTGTTTTTTCAATATTTATATGGTTTAAATCTGCTATATCGTATGAATAATCACTTATACTTTCAATTGCATCTGGTATTATTCTTCCTTTTTCTGCTATACTTTTTATTAAATTATTATTATCTATTTTTATATTATCTATTCTTTGCTTTATTTTTGTTTCTTCATCTAGTATTAATAGATATTTATCAGATATATAATCTAAAAAATTGGCTTGATTTTCATAAAATAAGTCAAAATATTTATCTATTTTGCTTAAATAATTTCCAGAGCAAATTAGCTCCTTATCTTCTTCAGAGCATTTTTTATAAGAATCTATTTTATGTTTTATATCATCTATATCTGTTTCTAAAATAAATTCATGACATGGGTATATATCAATACTATCACTCATTTCGGTTGACCTTTGTGAAAGTATTTCAAATTTTCTTATTGAATCAACTTCATCTCCCCAGAATTCAATTCTTGTACCATATTTTTCAGTTAATGAAATATCAACAATTCCGCCTCTAACTGCAAATTGTCCTCTTCCTTCTACCATATCTGAACGCTCATAACCTAGTGATACTAAATATTTTTTTAAGTCTTCAAGTTTACACTCACTTCCAACTTTCAATTTTAAAATATTTTTATATAATGTCTTTTTGGCAATCATTTTTTGCATTATAGCTTCTATTGTTGTAACTACTATATTTACTTTATTTGTTATTATTTTATTTAAAACATCAATTCTTTCATATGGTAAATCTTTACTTTCTACAAGATAGTCATATGTTGCAATTTCTCTTTTTGGAAATATTTCTACATTATCATAAAAATATTTTAAATCTCTTGCTATTCTTTTGGCTTGTAATTCATTATATGTTATTATACATATGTTTTTTTTCGTTTCATCTTTTATTGCTGAAATAAATTGAGCTTCACCAACGTCAGATAAGCCCGATATGGTTATCGGGCTGGTGTTGTTTTTTATATCTTCTATAAGCTCTAAAAACTTTTGATTTTGCTCTAAATCTTTACAAAGTTCATTCATTGTTATAAATAACTCTCCTTTTTATGATAGCAAAATTATTGGATTGCTATTATATATTTTTACATAGCACTTTTCATTTCTTCAAGGGCTTTTGCTATTTGGTCTGGACATGATGTGTCTTTAAATCCACATTTTATTCCTTTTAATCTTGATATTGCATCATCTATATTCATTCCTATTAGTAATTGTGATATTCCTTTTAGGTTGCCATCACATCCACCTATTACTTTTACGCTTTTTATTATGTTATGCTCTACGTTTAATATTATTTCTGATGAGCATACGCCTTGGGTTTTGTATCTATATTCCATAATTTCCTCCTTATGTGAATCTAATATACATAATAATACCAAAAAAATGTTCTATAGTCAAGTGGGAAGGTAGTGTTAGTTTGGATATTGTGCTTATTGTGGGGCCGGATAAGAGGATATATATCCTCTTATCCTACTCTGAAAGAATGGATTGGTTATTGTTGTTTGTTTATTTGATTTTGTTGATTTTATGATTCTTCCTGTGTGCAATCATAACCACCAGTAAAACTGGTGGTTTGCTCTTAGCCTAGAAGGCTTTTGTACTGGCACTTCTGGGCTAAAGCCCTTCTGAAAGGTTTGCCAACCGCATTCTTTTTTCAGGCTACCACTTAAGTGGTCCTATCCCTCTCTTTATTTTTCTTTCTTTTTCCTTTTGTTCTTTTTCAAATGGATCAATATATTCTTTTATACTTATTTGATCTGTTGCTATATCTTCTTGCAATTGTTTTTTTATGTATTCCTGAATTGCTTTTTTATTTTTGCCTACTGTATCCACATAATAGCCTCTACACCAGAAGTGCCTATTACCATATTTATACTTATAGTTTGCGTGTCTATCAAATATCATCAAACTGCTTTTTCCTTTTATGTATCCCATTATACTTGCAACACTATATTTCGGCGGAATACTCACAAGCATATGTATATGGTCTGGACATAGCTCTGCTTCTATTATTTCAATTTCCTTCTGCTCACATAATCTTCTTATTATTACACCTATATCTTTTCTTATCTGTCCGTATATTTCCATTCTTCTGTACTTTGGTGCAAACACCAAGTGATATTTGCAATTCCATGTGCTATGTGCTAAACTATTATTGTCTTTCATGACAAAATCCTCCTTTTTGATTTTTATTTGCGGTTGGCGAACCACATATATTATATCAAAAAGGAGGATTTTTTCACTCATAGCTAGAAGCTTTCAGAACCCCCTGTAAAACAGGGGGTTTTCATTAGCCCAAGTAAAAAGCAGTTGCAATTAATTATTGCAACCGCTAAAATTGGAATTTACATTCATTTATTTCCAAATCAATTCTTCTATCAGAGCTATTACATTTTTGTTCGTTACTTTAAGTCTATTTCCGAATATTTTTTTCCATTCTTGAGACTCACATTCATATGCATTTTTTATTGCGAATCTTATAGTTCGCTCTGCTCTTTCTGGATTCCTTGGAGTTATCTCTTGATATATTTCCTTTGTCACTCGACAACCTTCTCCAATTTCATGCCAAAGTAAAACTGCTTGTTTCATCATTTTGGATCCTGAATAGTATGCGGAAAATCCCAATTTTTTTAAAACTCGATCAACTTTTTCAGAATCAGACAATTTATCAATTTCCTTTCTAATTTCGTCCTTGATATAATTATAATTTGTTTCATCGAATCCTTCTTTTAATTCTAGCTTTGTTATTTGCTTTGTAATATCCTTACATAAATTACTTAAATCGCTGTTAACATCAATAAACCGTTCGTAAATATCCTTTTCTACAGTTTCATTATTGATGCATTCGATTAAAGATTTTAACTCAGTATTAATATCACTCAGCCGTCCATAGGTTCCATATAAAAATTCTTTATACGTCATATCTATCACCTTTCTACATAATCCCCCAGAGATTTACTGAATATACATATTATATATCATTTTTTATGTAAAATCAATACTACAGGTAATAATTTACCTAATATAATTTTTATCCTCAGAATATGGAATATCTTGCTTCGTGAATCCCCATGGGTTATCTGAAGTCATTATTTTCCATAATGATGCATATGGCTCTAGTGTAAATTGTTTATCTAATTTTTCTAAATCTTTGTGTGGTAATACATCTAGTGGATTAATTGTATAATCTAGCCCTGTTTCTTCAGTATTTGATTTTCTAATTTCTATGTGTAAATGTGGTACTCTTGAACCTCCACTTGAACCGGTTTTTCCTATTATTGTTGATGTATCTACTTCTTGTCCTGGTTTTACTAGTATTTCTCTTAAATGTCCATATACAACTCTTCTTCCGTCATCATTTAAAATTTCTACTTTGTTTCCGTAACCATCATTAAATGCATCAAATCCTTCAGTTGTTGTTCCATCAAATTCTGCCAAAAGTACTTTACCTTTGCAAATTGGATGAACTTCTGTGCCTATATCTGCTGTTATATCAAATCCTGAATGTGCTCTTTGTTTAAATAATACATAATGATTTTTTCTAATTCCATATTTATCATGTTCAGCCACCTTGTATTTTGGCTCTATTGGCCATATATATTCACTCATAAAATCTACTTCCTTTCAATTAACGCGATATATCATCTAAATTTTGTTGTAATCTTTGAATTTTATTTAATTTTTTTCTCATAAAATTACCATACATTTTAAAAGTATCTGTACTGTATCCATGTATATTTAAATGTCCTCGTTTTGCTTTATTTCGTATTCTGTTCAATCTATGAAATTCTGCTTTTTCATATGCTTTTTGCTCATTTAAAATTTGTACTTTCTTTTCATTGCTAATTTCTATATTTTCTGGATTATATCCATATAAAACAGCTAGTTTTTCTCCCATGTGCTTTAAGTATTCTTGAGCTTCATCTCTTTTTACTCTTGTAATGTGAACCTCTCTATCTCTGCCAAATCTTCGGTTTACAAATAAGCTATCTTTTAAATCAAAAAATTCAGAAACATATTTTGATGAAACATTGTCTCTGTGTAATGTTGAACACAAAAATATCTCATCATTTTCCTGATTAGAAAAGAAATTATTTATATGTTTTTTTATCCCTTCATATACAAGAGCTCTCGCTTTTCCACAACTTCTTTTATTAGGATCTGTTATATATGTATCAATTTCAATTGAATTTTGTGGATTGGCTGAAAAATATTTGTTAGGCTCAAAATTTTTCTTTTCATTATAAATAATTAAGCTTGATTCCTTTCTTAATTTCTCATATTCTTCCTCTAAATTTAAATTTACTTCTAGCTCTTTTGTAATAGCATTTTGTTCATTTTTTCCTTGTGAGTCTTTGCCATATATTAAGTCTTTCATTTTTGAAAAAGTCATCCAATAAAAATCTTCATATTTGTGTATAGCGTCTTTTTCGCCATCATTTTGTGCATTTTTTACATATTCAAACATATATGAATTAATTTTTTCACGAAGTTGACTTTTTTCATCAAATTTACTTTTACTATTTAATTCGTTTTGCAAAAATTCATTAATATTAGAATACTCAGGAAACTCCTGTAAGACTTTATTTCTTGCATAATCATAAGCTTTTAATTTCAATTTATATGCATCTAAAGCCGACTTTTTATAGTCTGTTTCACTTGCATATTTTGTTTTTACATATGATTCATATTCATCTGATACTTTAAAATATTTTGTAATGTCATTATATGTAAACATATTTTGACCTTGCGTTATGTATGTTGCTGCATCTACCCTATCATTATCATCTACAGAAACCAATACAGTGTTTTCTTTTGAATGTACATATTCGCTAATATCATCTGCTCCTGTAATAAATAATTGCCCTATTTGGCCATTTGCTTCCATGTTTTGCAATACTTGCACTTCTAAATTTGCAATTTGATTTAGATATTTGTTTTCATTATTGACATTTACTTCAATAATTTTCATATTACACGTCCTTTCAAATATAATTATTATAAAATATTTTCGTAATTACAAAAATATTCCAATAATTGCGGTCTAAATTATATAGCAAAGGTTTAATAAATTCAAGATAATTTTAATTTAAATCCGGGAAATTTAAATACTAATTCTAAAAAAGTACTGTTACAATTTTCACTTTTAAAAAGAATTAGTTTCCAAGATATTATAAAAAACTATTTTTCATATATTCCCTTTATCTGCATAACTTTTATTAAACATTTATTTAAGAAAGGCTTTATTTATTGATGAAATTTTTAGTAATAAAACTAAAACGAAATTCACTTACAATATTATTTGCTTTGTTTTTAATTTTTTTAATAGCTTTTTCTAAGCAAAATTTAACAGCTGCTAAAGACGGTTTAACACTTTGGGCTACTTGTGTTGTTCCTTCGCTATTTCCATTTTTCATTGCTACAGAGCTTTTAAATTATACAAATATTACATCAATATTTGGTAAATTTTTAAGTCCTTTGATGAAACCATTGTTTAATATTCCCGGAGAAGGAGCATATGCTTTTATTATGGGAATTATTAGTGGTTACCCTGTTGGTGCAAAAATTGTAACTGATTTTTACAAGAACGGTATTTGTACCAAAAATGAAGCTGAAAGAATGCTAGCATTTACCAATAATTCTGGGCCACTTTTTATTATTGGAACAGTTGGAATTCTTTTATTTGGAAATACTTCTATAGGAATTTTACTTTTTATAACACATCTGCTTTCAAGCATTACAGTTGGATTAATACTTGGAATATGTTCAAAAATATATAAAGCTGATGAAATAAAACATGAATTTTCCTTAAAAAATCAGGAACATTTGGCTAATTCATTAAGTAATCTTGGTAATATTTTAGGTAGTAGTATTTATAATGCTATATCAACAGTAATGCTTATTGGCGGTTTTGTTGTACTATTTTCCGTAATTTTGGCAATACTTAATAGATTAAATTTAATTAGTTTACTAAGTAATACTTTTAGTATTTTTGGAATTTCTTTTAATTTTAGTAAAGGTTTAATAAGTGGAATAGTTGAACTTACTAATGGAGTAAATATTGTTAGTTCAATACATACTAAGGCAATTTCTACCAATATTATATTGTGTGCATTTTTACTTGGTTTTGGAGGCTTTTCTGTTCTTCTTCAAGTTTTAAGTATTATTTCAAAAGAAAAATTATCTATAAAAACATATATACTAGGAAAACTATTGCAAGGTTTTTTCGCTAGCTTATATACTATTTTATTTATAAAAAATTGTTTTATATTTAATATTGATATTCCAAATCAAATTTCGCATGAAAATAACATTTTATATTATGGACTTATTATTGCACTAATTTTTGTGATTATTTTTGCTCTTTTAGCTAATCAAAAGAAAAATATTATTCATAAAATTTAATTTTTTTAATATATTTTATTAAAAATAATAATTTTTATATTTGAAAGCCAATTTTACTGAACCTTTATTATCAAAAGCTTTCAAGAAAGGGATGATTTTATGGAATATAATAATTATAATGGATATCAACCTTATGCTCCTTTTGATGGAAATAATATTGACCCTAATATTAGCGAGCAGAATTTTTTTAATCCAGCTGTTCAATATGAGCAAGCATATATGTATTACAGGTATTTATCACAGCAGATGGAATATAAAATTAAATGTAAGGAATATGAGAATTTATACAAAAACGAAAAGATTGCAAAATAAACTTCATTTTTAATATGAAATAAAAAACCATATTTTGTGATATCTTTAACATGATAAATTTAAATTGTTTATATTAAATTTATTTTAATTTTAATTAATGAATTTAATTGATTATAAAATTAAGTTGTTAAAAATTCGTTAATAATAAAAAATAACATATTTGAATTTTTTTCAAATATGTTATTTTTTATTAATTAAAACTAGATGGTAGCGAGAAATGGATTCGAACCATCGACCTGCCGGGTATGAACCGGATGCTCTAGCCAACTGAGCTATCTCGCCGTCAACGATTAACATTATAATTGTTTTTTTATGTTTTGTCAATAATAAAAACGAAATAATTTAAAATTATTTCGTTTTTATTTTACTTTCAGTCTCTTCCTTCTCGACCTTGAGTATTTGAATCTCTTTCACCTCTTGTATTTTGTGCTTTAATTTTGTATTTTGATCTTTCAGTTGAATTTTTATCTTTATTTATTGTTCCTGTTTTTATTTGTATATTTCTTAAATTTCGTATAAATTTATCTGTATCTTGATCATTTACTTCTTCAAATTCATCATCTTTTTCTGGATCTGTTAATTTTTTCCATATATCTCTAATGTCGACAAGTTTCCATATTCCTTTTCTTGTTTTCACTTTTTTTTCCATTTGCGATACTTCGCACCTCCATATTTTTATAAAAGATATACAATAATATTAACATAAAAAAAGGAAAAAATCAATACTTTCTAGTGAATTTCTTCAATTTTGCTTGATTTTTTTCCTTTTTATATACTTTTAAATTATTATTAATTCATATAATCTTTTAATTTTTTGCTTCTACTTGGATGTCTTAATTTTCTTAAAGCTTTTGCTTCAATTTGTCTTATTCTTTCACGAGTTACTTTAAATTCTTTTCCAACTTCTTCTAGTGTTCTAGCTTTTCCATCTTCTAATCCAAATCTTAGTTTTAAAACCTTCGCTTCTCTTGGTGTTAATGTACTCATTACTTCTTCTAATTGCTCTTTTAGTAATGTGTATGCTACAGAATCTTGTGGAGCTGGTGAATCATCATCTTGTATAAAATCACCTAAATGGCTATCATCTTCTTCTCCAATTGGAGTTTCTAATGATACTGGATCTTGTGCTATTTTTTGTATTTCAACAACTTTTTCTACTGGAATTTCCATTTCTTTTGCAATTTCCTCTGGGGTAGGCTCTCTTCCAAGTTGTTGTAATAAGTGTCTTGATGTACGAATTAATTTATTTATTGTTTCAACCATATGCACAGGTATTCTTATTGTTCTTGCTTGATCTGCTATAGCTCTTGTTATAGCTTGTCTAATCCACCAAGTTGCATACGTACTGAATTTATATCCTTTTGTATAGTCAAATTTTTCTACTGCTTTTATCAATCCCATGTTACCTTCTTGAATTAAATCTAAAAATAACATTCCTCTTCCAACATATTTTTTAGCTATACTTACAACTAATCTTAAGTTTGATTCTGCAAGTTTTTTCTTAGCCTCTTCATCTCCAGCAAGAACTCCTTTTGCAAGTTCAATTTCTTGTTCGTATGTTAAAAGTGGTATTTTACCAATTTCTCTTAAATACATTCTAACTGGATCATCAACGCTAACACCTTCAATATTGTTTACATCTATTTCTTCTAATTTTATTTCTTCTACTTCTTCTAAATCTTCTAAATCTGGTTCATCATCATCAGTTTCTTCTTTGTATATGTTTATACCATTTTTTTCAAATTTTTCAAAAACTTCTTCTATTTGATCTGGTGTAACGTCTCCAAGCTCTAAGGCAAGTTCACCATATGTTATACTTCCAGCCTTTTTAGCTTTTTCTATAATTTTATCTATTTTATCTTGCTTATCTACAGATTTTTTTGTTGATACTTCTTTTTTGTTTTCTGATTTTTCATTTTTAGATGTCTCTTTTTCAACTTCTTCAGAAATTATTTTTATTAGAATAGTCTGATTCTTTTTGTTGAATTTCCATGCAATGTTATCAACTAAAGTTTGCCCTTCAATATTTACTTTTTTACCGTCTTTAACAGTACTTAATTTTAGTTTTTTTATATCAATTTCATTATCATCTTTTATAACAATGTTTACATTTATTTTTTTATCAGCACATTCTATTTTATAAGATTTTTTATCACCTGCATCTTCAAATTTCTCTTTTAATAAAAACATTCCATCTTTATTTTCAGAAACTTCTTGGTCATTAATTTTACAAATAAATTCTTTACCATTTATATTTTTTCCAGATTTATCTATAATTTCAATTTCTATTCCATAATTTTTCATTTAGACTTAATACCTCCTACTTCATTCTAGCTAATTTTATTATTGAATCACTTAATTCTCTTTCTAAACCAGCTATTTCATCCTGTGTTAATTTATCTGTATCTTCAAGTTTCTTTATAATGTCATTTCTTCTTGTTATTAATTTTTCTTTTTCATAGTTAATAATTATATCATCAATGCATTTTGTAACTTCAGTTATTTCAAAATCTGTTGCCATTATTCCACTTAAATAATTAACTATAGACTCATCTGTAAAAATATCTAAAATATTTACTATATTACTATCTCCTTTTTCTAATTGTTCATACATTTTTTGTATAATTTCTCTGTTTCTATCTGATTTAATTTCATTAATGCTTATATTATCTTTTATTTTTTTGTATGCCAAATCTGGATAATTAACAAGTAAATAAATTATAAGTTTTTCTCTTTTTAAAATTGCCTGACTAATATTATTATCAACTACTTCTAACTGTGGCTTAACTGTAGTATTTTTCTTTTCTAAAGGTTTAGTATTGCTGTTTTTTGAATACATAATTTTATTTATTTCAGCATATATTGCTTCTTTTGAAATTTTATAATCTAAAGAAATTTTGTCTATGTATACTTCTTGTTCAATACTATTTGTAACTTTAGCTAGCTCTTTTGCTATTTCTGTTAAAAATTTTATTTTATCATTTGCTACATCTAAATTTAAGTCTTTTTTTAAATTTTTAATTTTGAATTCAACTAATGATATTGCATTATCTATATATTTTTGTAATCGTTCTGGTCCATATTTTAAAATAAATTCATCAGGATCTTTTGCGCCTTCTATTTGAAGGATTCTAACATCACATCCTAAATTTTGTAATATTTCTAGACCTCTTAAAGTCGCAGCTTGTCCTGCACCATCTGCATCATAACCAACAATTACTTGTTCGCTTGATTTTCTAAGTAATCTACCTTGTGCTTCTGTTAAAGCTGTTCCTAATGATGCAACAACATTAGTTATTCCTCTTTGATGCAGAGAAATTGTATCCATATAACCTTCTACTATTAAAACTTTTTTTAGTGTAGGTGTGTGTGCAGCTTTTTTTGCTGCATACAAGCCAAAGAGATGTCTTCCTTTTGAATAAGCTATGTTTTCTGTAGAATTTATGTATTTTGCTTGTTTTTTAAATGCTAATTTTTCTTCTTCACTAGCATCTGCTTTAGGTGGGTCAATTAAAATTCTTCCTCCAAAAGCTATAAACCTTCCTCTTTCATCTTGAATTGGAAACATTAGTCTTTTTCTAAATCTGTCAATAAATTCACCTTTTTCGTTTTTATTGACTAATTTTGATTCTAATATTTCTTCATCTTTAAAGCCTTGTGACCTTAAAAACTTATATAATTCATTATAATTTCCAGAATATCCTATAAAAAAAGTTTTTAGAGTATTATTATCTAGTTTTCTTTTTTTTACATATTCTTGTGCTTTTTTTGCTGATGAATTATATAAATTTTTATGGTAAAACATTGCTGTGGCTTCGTTTATTTCATATATTTTTGATCTTATGTAATATAATTTGTCGTCTTCGTCTGATGATTGTGAAACTGGTAATGCAATATTTGCTCTATTTGCCAACATTTCTACGGATTCTCTAAATCCTACTCCTTCTATTTTACTTACAAAGTGAAAAACATTGCCTCCTACTCCACAACCAAAACAATGAAAAATTTGCTTGTCTGGTGATACTGCAAATGATGGTGACTTTTCATTATGAAATGGACATAAACCAAAAAAGCTTCTTCCGCTTCTTTTTAATGCTACATATCCTGAAATTACATCTACTATGTCATTTCTGTTTTTTATTTCTTCTAAAAGTTCATCACTATATCGCACCCTACAAACCTACCTTTCTTTCATTGTCATATTATATAATTCGACATAAATTATCGAAATCCTTCTACATTTACATAAGTTGTGTACTTTTTTTATTTTAGTTGATTAATAGGAAAGCCTTTTTGCTTCCCTATATACTAATTATGGGCAGACAATCTATATGTTTATAGAATCTACCCAACATTTTATTCTTGTGATGTTCCTGTGCTTTCTGCATTGAATGGTATAAATTTACTTACTATATTGTTAGTGCTTATTTCTGTATTTATTCCTTCATGCTCTCTGTTTTCTTTAAATGAAACATCAATTTTATTATCTACTAATTTTTCCATTTCTGCATTTGTTGTATTTTCAACTAAAACTAATTCACTTACTAGTATTTGTTTTGCATTGTTTAACATTTTTTTCTCACCAGTAGATAAACCTTTTTCTTTTTGTTTAAAACTTAAATTTCTTACAACATCTGCAACTTCATAGATATCTCCACTTTTCATTTTATCCATGTTGTCTCTATATCTTTTATTCCAATTATCAGACATTGCTGTTTCATCTGTTTCTAATACACAGAATACTTTTTCGACGTCGTTTTGAGAAATTATATTTCTTAAACCTTGCTTTGATGCTTGATTACTTGGTACCATTACCTTTACTCCTCCAGGCATTGAAATATTTATATATTCTACCTCTTCATCTAAAATATTTTTCTTATCTATTGAATCTATCGTTCCTGCTCCGTGCATTGGATATACGACTTTGTCCCCTACATTAAACATGTAAGTCACTCCTTCCTTAAGCTAATTTTATTGAAGTCAATAAAGGTATCGTTCTTTTTCAACTACATTTATTATTATACTACAAAAGATGGCAAAAGTCAAAACATTTACCATCTTTTTTATTTTATGTTATTCTTGTTTTTTATTGATTTTTCGACATTTATTGGTGTTTTAAAAAAATTTATTTTTTATTTTGTTTACCAAATATTGTCTATTTGCTTGTTGAACCAAATCCGCCAACTCTTTCACCTGATGCATTATCTGAATCAATTATTTCATATTTTTTAAATATTGCTTGTCCTATTACATCACCTTTTTTTATTTGAACATCTTCTGCAAAGAAATTGTAAAATGCATACATAATTAAACCATCATTATCTGAATTTCCATAATAATCTGCATCTACTATTCCTACACTATTAGCTAATATTAAACCTTTTTTACCAGGATTAGAGCTTCTATTACATAACATTAAATATTCATCATTTTGCATATATGCTTTTATACCTGTTTTTACAAGTACTGGTTTTTGTCCTGGCTTAAAAGCTGGTATTACACAGTCTTCAGCAGATTCTATATCATACCCAGCTGAATATTTTGTTTTTCTTTCTGGTAAATTAATTCCTTTATCTTCAAAACCTTTTGCAATTTCAAATCCTCTTGTTTTTTCCATCTTTTTCCTCCTAATTTTTAATTTATGGTCTCATTATATTACCTAAAAAATTTTTTTTCAACAAATTTTAAACTTTTTTTATTTTATTCATATTCTATAATAGGGGGTTTTTATGAAAACATTAAATAATGCAAATTTAAATGAAACAGTAATTATAGACTCTTTAAATTGCTCTGGAAAATTGCATAGACGTTTTTTAGATTTGGGAATTATTCCTGGTACTCAAATAACTCCTGTATTTTCAAGTATTTTTAATGACCCTATTGCCTATGAAGTTAGAGGCTCTATAATTGCTATTAGAAATGAAGATTCAAAAAAAATTAATATTTTATAAAGAGAGAAATGAGACTGGCACATTTGTACCAATCTCATCTCTCTTTTAGCAGAAAATATTCTGCCATCACTTATTTGCTTTCAAGCACTCTTCTAGCAATTTTTGAAGAAATTGACTCTTCGTCCACCTTCATCCAGGTTTCCATAATTGCATTCAATGTCCTTTTATAGATTTTTTTGCCCACATCATATCGATATGCCTTTGCATTAAAGAACTTTACCTTACTGCACCCCAAAAATGGATGATCTCCAATATTAATAAAGCTCCTTACATTTTCGAGTAGTACAGCATCATCGAGGTGCTCTTGACCGTCCAAAATCAAATTTCCTCCAGAAAAATCAACTTCGTACAAATTCAAGCAATTTGAAAATGCATAATTTGCAATTCTATGCAAACTTTCACTCACCTTTAGTGAAACTAATGAATCACATGAGGTAAATGCACACTCTCCAATTTCCCGTAATTTGTCATACAGTACTAGCTTTTCCAGACTTGTACAGCCAGCGAATGCGCTTTTTCCAATTACGACAAGATTTCTGGATATATTTGCTCTTGTAAGAGCTGTGCATTTGTAAAATGCTTCCTCCTCAATCTTTATGACATTATCGGAAAAGACAACTTCTTCTAGATATTTGCAGTTGTAAAATGCCCCTTTTTCAACTATTGGAGCATCAATTACAACTTTTCGCACATTAGAATGTGCAAACGCGTATCTTCCTACTGACTCGGCTTCGCCATCAATGATAATCAAGCCATCAATGTCAGTCATGCCAGTGTATTCTCCACGCCCGGCTTTTCCTTTTCCATAGGTTTGCAATTTTTCTACCTCCTTAGCAGATATTTATTGTTTTATGGATTTCGAATGCTTTTCTGCAAAAATTCACAAAAAAGTTGTATTGTGTATTATAAACCATTTTTTTATTTTTTGCAATAGTTTTATGTTAATTTCTATTTTACTTTTACAATTTATCTACACTTAAAAATAACTATTTCTAAAAAATGTATTTTGATAGTTTTATTTATACAATAGGGTTAATTTATTTCCACTCTTCTTTATGAAACCCTCATCTTTTAAATTTCTTATTTCTCTCATCATTGCACTTCTATCTACACTTAAAAAGTCTGCTAAATCTGTTAGTGAAAATGGTAATTCAAATGTCCTTGATAGGTTTCGCGTCGATAATATAGAAAAATATCCTAATAATTTATCTCTAATCGTTCTTTTTGTTAACACTTCTATTCTTGTATTTAAATTTGTAACTTTATTTACTACTATTTTACAAAATTTTTCTGATAATAATTGGTGAAATTTACAATTTGGTTTGCATTTTTCATATATGTTATTGTAAGAAAAAAATAGCACTTCGCAATTTTTTTTGGCTTCTACTAATAATTCGTTGTTTACTGTTACTACATAAAAAGCTTCTCCAAATATATCATTTTTTGTATAGTGCTCTATTATAGATTTTCCACCATTTAAATCATATCTAACTAAGTCTGCTTCTCCTGTTAATAAAACGCAAACTTGATTTCTCTTTTGAATATATGTTGTTATTGTTTGATTTTTATTGAAGAATTTTTTTTGTACATTTTTACAATTTTCTGAAAATTCTTCAAAAAACTCAGTTAGCTCTAGTTCATTCCCCATATTCGTTTCTCCTAATTTTTGGTATATACTCGAAATTATACAATATTTCAGTTGCAAATGCAACAAATTGATGTAATAAAAATGTAATAATTTTCTTTTCTTAGAGCTACCTTATTTATCTACTTCAAAAAATTTTTTTTACAAAATTGGTGCTTTTGCAACAGAAAAGTTTTTAAGTTGATATATAATAAACGCATACGAAATAAAGGAGGTAACTTGGAAATGAAAATAATCAAAAGAGACGGAAGAATAGTAGATTTTGACAGACAAAAAATTATGATAGCTATTGAAAAAGCTAACGAAGAAGTAAGAGGAAGACAGAAAGCTAGTAAAGAAGATATAAAAGAAATTGTTAAATATATTGAAGATTTAGATAAAAAAAGAATGCTAGTTGAAGATATTCAAGATATCATTGAAGAAAAATTAATGGAAATGGAAAAATATGAACTTGCTAAAAAGTACATAGTATATAGATATACAAGAGCACTTATTAGAAAACAAAATACTACTGATGAAACAATTTTAGGTATTATTAGAAACGAAAATAAAGAATTAGCTGAAGAAAATTCTAATAAAAATACAATGCTTGCATCAACTCAAAGAGATTATATTGCAGGTGAAGTTTCAAGAGATTTAACAAAAAGATTATTATTACCTGAAAAAATTTCAAAAGCAAATGAAGAAGGAGTTTTACATTTTCATGATGCAGATTATTTTGTTCAACCAATTTTTAACTGTTGTTTAATTAACATATCTGATATGCTTGATAATGGTACAGTTATGAATGGAAAAATGATTGAAAGCCCAAAAAGTTTCCAAGTTGCGTGTACGGTAACAACCCAAATAATTGCTGCTGTTGCAAGTAACCAATATGGCGGACAATCAGTAGATATGAAACATTTAGGAAAATATTTAAGAAAAAGTTATAATAAATTTAAAGAAGAAATTGAAGCTAAATATAAAGATAAACTAAGTCAAGATATTATTGAAGACTTAGTTCAAACAAGATTAAAAGCTGAACTAAAAGCTGGTGTTCAAACTATTCAATATCAAATAAATACATTAATGACAACAAATGGTCAATCTCCTTTTGTTACATTATTTTTACACCTTGAACCAGATGATCCATATATAAAAGAAAATGCAATGATTATTGAAGAAATTTTAAGGCAAAGATATGAAGGAATAAAAAATGAAGCTGGAATTTATGTTACACCTGCCTTTCCTAAACTTGTATACGTTTTAGATGAACACAATTGCCTAAAGGGTGGAGAATACGATTATTTAACAAAACTTGCTGTTAAGTGCTCTTCAAAAAGAATGTATCCAGATTACATATCAGCAAAAAAAATGCGTGAAAATTATGAAGGAAATGTATTTAGTCCAATGGGTTGTAGAAGCTTTTTATCTCCTTGGAAAGATGAAAACGGAAATTATAAATTTGAAGGTAGATTTAACCAAGGTGTTGTAAGTATAAACTTACCTCAAATAGCAATAATTGCTGATGGTGATGAAGAAACTTTCTGGAAACTTTTAGATGAAAGATTAGAGCTTTGTAAAGAAGCATTAATGTGTAGACATTATGCCCTACTTGGTACAAAATCTGATATAAGCCCTATTCATTGGCAATATGGAGCTATTGCTAGACTTGAAAAAGGTGAACCAATTGATAAATTATTGTATGGTGGATATTCAACAATGTCTCTTGGATATATCGGTATTTACGAGATGACAAAACTTATGACTGGTTTATCTCATACAGACCCTATTGGTCGTGAATTTGCCATGAAAGTTATGAATCACTTAAGAGAAACAACTGATAAATGGAAAGCTGAAACAAATATTGGATTTGCTTTATATGGTACTCCAGCTGAAAGTTTATGTTACAAATTTGCTCGTATTGATAAACAAAGATTTGGTACTATAAAAGATGTTACAGATAAAGGATATTACACAAATTCTTACCATGTTGATGTTAGAGAAAAAATTGATGCTTTCGATAAATTAGCATTTGAAAGTGATTTCCAAAGAATATCTTCTGGTGGTGCAATTTCTTATGTAGAAATTCCAAACATGCAAAATAATATTTCTGCACTTGAAGAAGTTGTTAAATTTATTTATGACAATATTCAATACGCAGAATTCAACACAAAATCAGATTTTTGCCATGTTTGCGGATTTGATGGTGAAATTATAATAAATGATAATAATGAATGGGAATGTCCAAATTGTGGAAACAAAGATCATTCAAAAATGACTGTAGTTCGTAGAACTTGTGGTTATCTAGGTGAAAATTTCTGGAATGCCGGAAAAACTAAAGAAATAAAACAAAGGGTTCTTCATTTGTAAAATATGTGGGAAAAGGAGGAGATATATGTGAATTATGCAGATATAAAAAGAGTTGATGTTGCTAATGGTGAGGGTGTTCGAGTTTCTGTTTTTGTTAGTGGTTGTAATCATCATTGTAAAGGATGTTTTAATCAATGTGCTTGGGACTTTAATTATGGCAATAAATTTACTGATGAACAAATTGATACAATATTAAAATATTTAGATCATGATTATATTTCTGGTTTATCTCTTCTTGGTGGTGAACCACTTGATCCTAAAAATCAAGAGGGTTTATTGCCTCTTGTAAAAAAAGTAAAAGAAAAGTTTCCTGATAAAAATATTTGGTGCTATACAGGATTTGATTTTGAAAAAGATGTTGTTGGGAAAATGGTTAAAGTAAGCAAAACTTCAAATGAATTAGTTCGTTATCTTGATGTTGTTGTTGACGGAAAGTTTGAAGAAGACAAAAAGGATTTAAAACTTCGTTTTAGAGGTTCTTCTAACCAGAGAATTATTGATGTAAAAGAAAGTCTAAAAGAAAATAAAGTTGTTGAATTTAAATTAAAATAGCAAACAAGATGGATTTAAGAATTACTTAAATCCATCTTGTTTTAATTTTGCTTGAAAAAATCGCAATATTCTTTTGCTCTACAAGTATAGCATTCCTCGTGAATTTCATCTGTGGCAATATATCTTCTACCACATTTTTCTGCAGCATCTTTCTTATATTCTGCCAGTTTTTGGCAATATTTGTTTGCCTTACAGTTTCTACAAACTTGCCAATCATTATCTTTCACTTTCCGAATTTTGCATTTTATCATTGCTGTTTTCCAAGCAATATCATCTTTAATCATTTTGAAAAGCAAAATAAAATTCCTCCTCTTTAAATTAATAAAATGATACTGAGATGTTATATATGATAACATAAAATTTATTATATGTAAATAAATTTACATTGTTTTGTATATTTTTAATCTATTAATACCTAATTTCCTAATCAACATATATTCTATTAACTCTTTTTCCAATTAAGCATATTACCTCATATGGAATTGTTTCTAAATAATTTGCTACTTCTTCAATGTGTTCATTATCTTTTAATACATATACCATATCATGTACTTTTACAGTATCATCTACCTTTACAAACATCATATCCATACATACATTTCCAATTATTTCATATTTTTTGTCATGTATATATACAAATCTCCCTTTATTTTTTCTTATAACTCCATCAGCATAGCCAATTGCTACAACAGCTATTTTTTCGTCTTTTTCTGCTGTGTGAGTTCCATTATATCCTACTGTTTCACCTTTTTTTACTTCATTAATTTGAATTACTTCACTTTTTAATACAAATGTAGATTTCAAATTTAAATTCTTTGGTCCATAAAAACCGTACATTACTATTCCTAATCTGCATCCATTTGCAAAATCTAACTTTGGATAATTCATTGTTGCCTCACTTGCAGATATATGAACTATTTTTATTTTTTTAATATTTATTTTCCCTGTTATCTTTTTAAATTTTTCTATCTGTTCTTCATAGTGTTTTTTATTTGAAGCATTATATATGTGTGTATATATTCCCTCTATCTCTATATTATTATCTTTTAGAATCTTAACGACTTCTTCTAATTCATTTTCATTAGAAATTCCTAGTCTATTCATTCCTGTGTTTATTTTTAAATGAACTTTTATTTTATTGTAGTTTTTTAGTTTTAGTTCTTTTAAATAACTTAATGAACCTACTGTTATTGTAATATTATTTTCCTCACATATTTTTAGAAATTCTTCGTCTATAACTCCTAAACATAATATTGGAATTTTTGTATATACTGCTCTTATTTTTATCGCTTCTTCAAGAGTAGCAACAGCTAAATAATTACAACCACCATCAATAACAGCTTGAACTGTTTTTTTGTATCCATGGCCATAACAATCTGCTTTCACAACTCCAAAGTAATAGTCATATCCTTTATATTTATTTATAATTTTATTAACATTTTCTTTTACATTTTTTAAATTAATTTCAGCATATGTTTTTCTTAATAATCCCATTTTCTCAACCAGCTTTCCTTTGTTTCAAATTCAATAAAAATTTTAAATTTCAATAATAACACATCCGCTATCAAAATCAGCAGATTTATAGTTAGTTTCTTTTAATTCATCTGGTGCATCTTCAACCATACCTTCATATACAGTCACACCATTTTGTATTACTTGAATTTTTAATAATTTTAAATCTCCAATTTTTATATACATATTTTTCCCTTCTTTTTATAAATTTTTCACAAAATCCATAATTTTTTTGCTTTTCTTCAAGAATTATAAGACAATGTTATATAAAATTCAACTATTTATTTTTCATTTTAATCTAAAAACCTGCTCAAAAGTATTATAGCTTTATACATAATAAAAAAAGTAAATATAAACACAAATTTTATGCTACATTTACTCTTTTATAAAAATTCAATAAACTTTATATATTATCTTTCATGTTGATCTATATTTTGTTTCTGAGTTGGAACTGTTTTTTGTGTTTTCACAGTATAATGAGATTGTTGCGGATCTACTTTATATAATTGTGCTGCTGTATTATTAATTTGTACATCATTTTCCTTCTCACTATTTGAAATAATCTTATTTTTTTCTATAAAATTTTGTACAAATGGTATGTTTTTGAAGTACTTACTTTCACTTAAAAATTTAGCTAATTTTTGTTTGAATGACATTTTAGGTGCTACTGTAACTGCTGTTCCTAAATCAACTGGTATACTATTTTCTCTAGCATATTTTAAGTATTCTTCGTCTACCATCTGATTATATCTTAACTCATTTGCTATTTTTAATGCTTCATCTACTTCTGGGTCTGCATATTTATCACTTAAATATTTACTTGATATTGATGAATCATGTTTTGATGTATTATATGTTCTTGTAGTTGTTCTATATCTTTGTGCATTTTCTCCTCTTTCATATGTAGGATTATATGTTTCATCCTCATCATGATCTGGAAAGTCTTTATCAGCTTTTAAACAATATTCATATTTTTTTCCGACTTTGTTTGAATCCTATGTAGGATCACAGTTATACCATTTTCCATCATCAAGTTGTACCTTTACCCATGCATGATATTCTTTATTATTTTTTCCTGCCTTACCTTGTACATACTCTACATTTATTCCTTCGCACTCACATAAATTTTGAAATGATGTTGCAGTACCTGCACATACACATGATCCACCATTTAAAAAGAATCCTTCTAAATTTCTTGATGAAATTTCTTTTGGGCTATTTTTTTGTAATGCTGAATAATCATATTTATTTACTTTTAATACAGCATTATAAATTGCCATTACTTTATCTTGTGTACTTGCATTTTCTGGTAAATTTTTTAATGCACTATTAAGCATTTTTTCTGCATTATCAACAATTTTATCATATTTATCAAAAGAATATCCTTGCTTAGCAGCTTCATCCCAACCAGTGTTTACATATACTTTATCAATTTTACAACCAGTTTCTTCACAGATAGCTCTAACATTATCTACATCTGATTTTCTAAATTGAGCTATACTTGATACATCTATACTCATTGACATATTTAGCTCTTTTAATAATTTTTTTACATTTTCGTTATTTCTATTTTTTGATAAAAATTGAATCGTTTTTGAATCCATACCAACTTTTAAATTCATTGATTTTATATCATCACAGATATTTTTAATATCTGATTCAGACATATTATCAATATCTTGCATAAGATCTCCCAAACTAATAGTTGATTTTTCTTTTATTTCATCTTTACCTTTTATTTTATTTTTTAATGATTTTACCTTATCTACTAATTTTTGTACTACGCCACTTTTAAATTTTCCATTTGTATTACTTTTTACATTTCCTTCGTTTGTGTTTTTTACATCACTTTTTGAAACACTACCTTTTTCCAAAACATCCACCTCTTCTTTAATATTCTTCGTCATATAGTCCATTTTTTTCTTCATGTTCTATATATAAATTTGGCATTTTATTTATTCTGTCGAGATCATTTATTGTACTTCCATTCAAGTTTAATTTTTTTAATGATTTTAGGCCTTGAATTTCATCAATATTATCCATTGAAACATTTTGTAATAATATTTCTGATAAATTTGATATTTTTGATATACCTTTTAGATTAATATTTTTACAATTTACAATTTGTAAACGTTTTAATGTTTTAACATCTTCGTACAAAGACATATTTACATTTTCGCATTTATTTATTATAAGATTTTTTATATTAAGCTCTACTTTTATTTTATTTGAAAAATTACAATCATTTAATTGTAATGATTCTAAATTTGATAATCTGTTTAATACTCCAAGTTCTTGGTCAGATATATTCATATTTGATATTGTACATTCTTTTAAATTTTTAAAAAATATTAAATCATATATTGTTATATCTGTTGGCTCTCCTATTAAATCTAACTTATTTAAATATAATGAAGTGATTTCATTTAAATCTTCATCATATATTGGATCTTTTTTATTTTTATTAAGTTCCAAATATACATATTCCTTTAATTCATTACTTTTTAATTCAACTTCAAGCATATTCATTTCTCCTTTTGTAAAAACTATATCCATTATAACATAATTTTTTTATAAAATCTAGAGTTTTATGTAAATAATGAAAAAACTGATAATAGTTACAATTTATTTTAACTATTATCAGTTTTAATTTTAAATTTCCATTTGTGTACTTAAAAAACTTGCTGCTGATTGCACTACTTTTTGCTCTACTTCTGTCATTTGACTGTTAGGTTCTTTTGAAAGTAGTATTACACTTCCTATTGATTCTCCATCTACAATTATTGGATATACAACTTGTGCATTTTTTGTTTTATCTGCATTTTCATTATTTGTTATTGGAATTGCTGTATTGTTATTATCTTTACTTGTATAATTTTCTTTTTCATCCATTATTTGCTCTAATTGTTTACTAACACCTTTTTCAAGATATTCTTTTTTAGATCCTCCAGATATTGCTATTACTGTATCTTTATCTGTTATACATGCTATATGACCTGTTGTTTTCGCTAATGTTTCTGCATACTCTGTTGCAAACTCTGAAAGCTCCCCTATTGGAGAATATTTTTTTAGTATAATTCCACCTTCTCTATCTGTAAATATTTCTAGTGGATCTCCTTCTTTTATTCTTAAAGTTTTTCTTATCTCTTTTGGAATTACAATTCTACCTAAATCATCAATTCTTCTGACTACACCTGTAGCTTTCAATTTATATTACCTCCTTTATTTGTAATGTATAGTTTTATTATGTCAAAAAGGAAATATTTTATGCTTTTTTATAGAAAATATTTATGCTTTATTTTTATTTAATTCATTATAGCAATTTCTACAAACTGGAATATATTCTAAATCACCTAGTTTTATATCACCATTTTTTTTACCAGCTTTATAATAGCTAAATACAGCATTATCTCTTCTGCATATTTCACAAATTGAAGTCATTGTTTGCACATTATCTGATACACATAGTAAATCCCCCATTTTTCCAAATGGTTTTCTTTCTGATGTTAAATTAAGACCTGCTATATAGAATTTTTTTCCAGATTCAGCCATTTCTTCTATGCAATTTACATTACCATCTAAAAATTGAAATTCATCTATCACATATACATCTGCATCATAATTTTTTATATCTTCTATATTGTTTATATTTACAGACTTTAATTTGTTTCCATTTCTATCTGTTATATAGTCTTCTGCAAATCTTGTATCTATTTGTGGTTTAAAAATTTTTATTTGTTTTCCAGCTATCATTTGTCTTTTTGCTTCTTCTATGATTTTATTACTTTTTCCACATTTCATAGGACCTGTGTATACATTTATGTCTCCCATTTTATTTTCACCTTTGTTCTTTTTTTCGATTTTTTTCTACATCGAATTATATCAATGTAGTATACTTTTTTCAATATTTATCTATAAAATTTATTATTTTATTTTTATACAGTCATAATCATTTTTTCCTGCTTTCTTTATATAATTTATTGAGGTGTTATTATTGTTTATTTTATTAAAAAATTTAAAAATAAAATTAAAAATTGTTATTATTTTAATAATTATACTTTTATTATTTTCATCTATTTTAGTTTATTATACTGTTAAAGCTAAACAAATATCTGAAATTAATGTTCCTATTATTATGTATCATAGTGTTTTAAAATCGCAGAGCGGAAAATATATTGTACATCCAGAAACTTTAGAAAATGATCTTAAATATATAAAAGAAAATGGATACACAACTATAACAATTACAGATTTAATTAATTATGTTCATTCAGATTATTCACTCCCTGAAAAACCTATTATTATAACATTTGACGATGGACATTATAATAATCTTACTTATGTATTACCTTTATTAGAAAAATACAATATGGTTGCAGTTATTTCTATTGTTGGCAAATATACAGATACTTATTCACAAAGTAATGAAGCCAATCCCAATTATAGTTATTTAAGGTGGTCTGATGTAAATGATTTAATAAAATCTAATAGAATTGAATTTCAAAATCATACATATGATATGCATAATATGACTAACTCCCGAAGAGGTTGTATGAAGAAAAAAAATGAATCCATAGAAAATTATTCCTCTATTTTAACAAATGATTTGAAAAAATTGCAAGACGAATTTGAAGCAAATACTGGATATATCCCCAACACTTTTACATATCCATTTGGTGCTATTAGTAATGCTTCAATAAATATAATAAAGCAATTAGGATTTAAAGCTAGTTTATCTTGTGAAGAAGGTGTCAATGTTATAACAAAAAGCCCTGAATGTTTGTATTCATTAAAACGTTTTAACCGACCCAATAATATTTCGACAAAGAGCTTCTTTAAAAAATTTGAAAAATAATTTTATAATGAATATTTATATTTTTTATTGGAGATATTATCTCTAGGTGGTGATATTATGACTAATAAAGAACTTTTATATGTTGAGGATGCTATTGGACATGAAAAATTTATGAAAACAAGTTCATGCAATACCTCTGAGCAATTGAAGGATGCTAATCTTTCAAACTATGTAAAACAACTTGAAACAACTCATACAGAATTATTTAACAAATTTTTAAATTTATTATAGGAGGCAAACTATGGAAGATAGAGAATTAATGGAAAAAGAGCTTCTAGTTATAAAAGGTGTTTGTGATTTGTATTTACATGGTACAATCGAATCTACAACTGCAGAAGTTCATACAGCTTTTAAAGATGCTTTAAATACGAGTTTAGATATTCAAAACAAAATTTATAACTTAATGGCCGAAAAAGGATGGTATACTACAGAACTTGCTGATCAAAGTAAAATTCAACAAGAAAAGCAAAAATGTCAAAACTCATAATTTTGTTATAAAATTACAAAAAATCATTGAATTTACAAATGTATTTTCAATGATTTTTGATTTATTTATAATGTAATATATTTAATTTATATTAAATTATTTCCAATCTGTCATTTTTTGTTTTCTTGACATTTTATCTTTTAAATTCATGTTTTGCATTCTAGCTTTTAAAAGTTCTTTTCTTCCTTCTGCACTTTTTGTGTATATTAGCTCTACTTTACCTATTGCTTTTGACCATAAATCTGCAAAACCTTGTGCATTTTCTTTATTGTTAGAAAATATTTTTGGTATATTATAATATCTTGTTAAATTATTTCTTTTAGTAGATATTATGTATCTTTGATTTTCTGTTTTTGAAAAAATTTCTGTTAAACAAGTTATAAATAAATTACTTTCTTGCAATGATGCTCCTTCTATCCAAGCAGATACTCTTCCATTGTTGTTTTGAGTTTTAATTTTAATTTTTGATGCAGGTGTTTTCACATTTTTAGTTCGTATAAGTTGATTTAATAAAATTCCTGATATTGCTTTTACAGTAGATTCTGGAGTTGATAATTGTTTTATTTTTTTAGCTTTGCATGCTATATAAATAACAAATCCTAATTCAACAAAAAATGTTAGTATTCTCGGAATAATACCTATTATTAAAATTAATAACAATACAATTGCTATTATAATAGCCCTAATAAACGCCTTAGATACAAGCCAGTCTGATGTAAAAGGCTCTACTTCTTCAATTTCTAGCTCTTCTGTCATTTGCATATTATCAGTTTTATTTTCAACAGCATTTTGCCAATTATTAAACATTTTTGCTCTATCATTAGAATTGGCTATTATATAATTATTCAAATTTTGAACCTTTTCCTGTGTATATGGACCATCAAAATTTCCTAATCGATCTAATCCACTTGATACATATGAATTGTTATAGCCAATTCCGGTAAAAGATTCAAACCTTCTTTTTAATAAATTTAAATCTGCATTTTCAATTGAAGAATCCCCATTAATATTGTCACAAACACATACTAGATGCCAAATATTTGCAGTTTTATGTGGATTTGAATTTACTCTTATAGCTCTTCCTCTCATTTGGTTTGAAAGCATATATGAACCTACAAAAGTAGCTAAAATTAAACTATTTATACTAGGCTCATCCCAACCTTCTCCTAATAACGATTTTGTTCCAACTATCAAGTTAATTTCTCCAACTTCAAATAATTTAGAAATACAATTCATTACATCATTTCTCATCTTTTCTGGCATAGACACTTCTATATAGTTTTCATTCATTTCAAATTGTTTAAATTTTAATTTATCAGCATTAAGCTCTCTTGAATAGCAAAGACCATATAAATTTTCTGCTTTAGATTTAGGTATTACAAATAAACTACCAGTAAGAATAGCTATATTTAAATTTGGATGCTCTTTTGTTAATATTTTGAATATAGGTAATACACCAATTTTATCAATTTCTATATCCTCTGTTGTTATGTATTCTTTTCGTATATAATCAGTTAAAACAACCATTCTCATATCATTTTTTAGATTATTTAACTCAACATTTACAATTTTTGAAATACTATTTAACTTTCCTAAACTATTAACAAAATATTTTTGGATATTTTTATTATCAATTAATGAAACATTTCTTTTTTCTATTGCACCAATTTGATTTAATTTTTGTTCATATTCTGATAAGATCTCTTCAAATTGTTCATAGCTTTTTCTATCAACAACGAAAACATTTTTTAATAATATTTCAAACCATGATAAATCGAATTTAGGTATTTTGTCATTATGACCCAATACTTTCACATTTGCATTTGTTAAGGGTTTATTTGAAGCATTTAAAAATACTAACATACTACTATAATACTCTGGATTTTCTAATATCTCTTCATCACATTCGTATGGTGTTCTTATAAATTTGTGATTATATATCGCATTTATAAAATTTTCATCATTTTTCATTTCATCTACTAAAGTTTTCAATCTCATATCATATTTTTTTATTTTTGTAATTTCATCTTCTGTTGGATAATTGAAATATATATAATCTTGATGTGGACATAAATTCTTTGCTTTTACTAGCTCTGGTACAGATATTTCTGCATCAATTTCACCACATAATGATACATAATTTGCCCAAATATTTGGCTCTACATCATATGGTGGTGTTGCTGTTAGTGCTATTAATTTAATGTCATTTAAAGCTGTGACGACATCATTCAAACTTTTCCACCACTCACTTTTTAAGTGATGTGCTTCGTCTAAAACTAATGTTGTTATTTTTTTCTTTTTTAACTCATTTATAATATCATATGAGGCAATTTCTTCTGATGTTGCAGATTCTTCTTCTTTGTCTATCACATCATCAGTATCATCAGTTGTTGCTCTAATTTTCTTTCTTTTATAAGCGTAATGCAATGCTTGATATGTAACTACATTAAAAAATTTTAGATTATAGATGTCTGTACTTATCCAATCTGGTATTTCCTTTAAATCAGTAAAACTTGATATAAATTTTGTTATCCATTGTTTTTTTATTGTTACTGTTGGTGCAAAAATTATTACTGGATTTCCAATTCTTCTTGCTAGCTCAAGACCTAATATTGTTTTTCCCGAACCTGGTGCTGCTACTATGTTTATTTTTCCATCACTTAAAAATTTATTGGATTCTTTTAATACTCTATCTTGGTATGGTCTCCAAGGATATTTAAATTTTATTGTATTGTCAAACATTTCTTCATCTCCTAAATTAAATTTAAAATTATTTTAACAATTATAGGATTGATTGTCAATTATAAAAAACTATCATAAAAACTGTTTGTTATCTGCAGTTTTTATGATAGTTTTTTATAAATATTTTTTTAAAGTTTCTACACTATCTTCTTGCATTGCTACAAAGTCATTTAATATTTGTCTTACATTTTGATTTAGCATTCCATCTTCCTGATTTTGATTTTGCAATCTTACACCTTCTATTATCCCCATGTTTGTTCCTTGCATTAATAGTTCTGATATTTTTTCATTGCTTTGGTCTGTCATTGTTTTCATTTGTATTCCATACCATGTCATTGCTTTGTTCATTGCGTTTGTTGTATGTGGAGCTTTTATTGAAAAGTTTTCATATTCTTGACCAACCCTTTGTGATATATCTTTGTATTTTTTATATTCACCATCTAAAACCTTTTTAAATGTTTGATCTCCTACTTTGTCATATACAAACATTATTGCGTCCATTCCCATTGTTGCACCTTTGTTGATTTCATCTAAGACATTTACATTATTATCCATACTATTCCTCCTGATTATTATTTTAAAATTAGTATGTGTATATTTTTTCTATTTATTCATAAAATATAATTATAATTTTATTGTAATTTGTGTGTTTTTTTGTTATAATTTTAACATACCGTTATGGTTTCATTATTGCTTACGTTATTCCGCTTTGGAAATTAAAAAACTTTTTAGCTAATATATGAAACCTTACCAATTGGTAAATTCTTGTAAAGGAGGTATCAATCATTGTATGATTGATATAATTGTTACACCAATTAACAATCAATACAAGCTTATAGTACAGTACAATAAGAAATCTGCTAACGAATTGCGGGGCGAAGAGAAATCTTCTGCTGAAAAATTCTCTAAGGAAACCTATATTGGATTAAAATTCGTTCATGGTAATGAGCGTACCTTTCAAAATGGTATATTTTCCAGTATTAGCGACCTTTCTTTGCATGAAATTAATTATTTGCTTACTACTCTGCTCTGTATTGCGTCAGATTTGAATGAAAATGCTGCAGTTTATTACGAAAAAATCGATATCACTGATTCGTATAAGAATTATGGATTTTCTCCTTTGTCGTATTGAATAAACAGTTTTCTCATTCATGTAACAAAAACAGCTGGCTATTTATAGCCGGCTGTTTTCATTTTTAAGAAAAAATTCTTTTAGTACATTACTTTCATTAAAAACAAACCACTTGGTGGTAGTGTTTTTCCCGATTTTTTTCTATCTCCATCTTTTATTATTTCTGGTATTTCTTCTGGTTTTATTTTGCCTAATCCAACATCAACTAATGTTCCAGCTATTATTCTAACCATATTATATAAAAAGCCATTTCCTGTTAATTCAATATAAATTCTATTTTCTGGACCCTGTAGAACCTCTGCTAAATATATTTTTCTTACACTACTTTTACTACTCGTACCACTTGCTTTGAAAGCTTTAAAATCATGTTCACCTTCAAAATATTTAACTGCTTTTTGCATTGCTTTTATATCTAATTTTACAGGCATATGATATTCGAAATTCCTGTAAATTGCACTTTCACATTGATTATTATTTATAACATATCTGTATGTTTTTCTTTTACATGTATACCTACTATGAAATCTCTCATCAACCTCTTCTGCCTTTTTTATTCTAACAGATCTTTTTAATTTTGTATTAATCGCCAAAGCAAATTTTTCAATAGGAATGCTCATATTATTTGTTTTAAAATTAGCAACTTGACCTAAAGCGTGAACTCCTGCATCTGTTCTACCAGATGCAATTAAATCTATATTTTCTTCACCAGTAATTAACTCAATTGCTCTTTCAATTTCACCTTGTATATTTAATTTATTAGGCTGTTTTTGCCAACCATTAAAATCTTTTCCATCATATTCAATTGTTAATCTTATATTTCTCATCTTTTATACTCCATTTCCTGTATCAATAGGGTTGTCAATGTGTCAATGGGGACGGTTCTTTTTGACAACTTTATTGTCGTTAAAGACAAAGTTTTTGACAACATTTATTCGTTCTCCAATGTCACAAATATGTTATTTTAAATGTTCACCACAATATGTGTCAAAAAGAACCGTCCCTATTGACAACCTATTGGCACCTTTTTCCCAAAAATGGGAAAAGAGAACCATCCCCTTTTCCCATTTCCTGTTATTTTTTGCTTTTTATTTTTTGTGTTATTTTTTTTACTTTATTTTGTTTGGTGTTATATTTTTCTGCGAAGTCTTTTATTAGGATTTGTTTTAAAGTTTCTTCTTTTATATCTACTAATAAAACTCCATTTCTTGCAAGAGAAATTTTACCGGTTTCTTCTGATACTACTATTGCAACACTGTCGGATTCTTTTGAAATTCCGAGTGCAGCTCTGTGCCTTGTTCCTAGTTCTTTTGCTATATCTTGGTCACTTGCAAGTGGTAATATACATGCTGCTGCAGTAATTCTATTTGCTCTAATTACAACTGCTCCGTCATGTAATGGTGTATTTGGAACGAAAATATTAACTAATAATTGTGGTGATATTTCAGAATTAATCATAACACCGGAATCTATTATTTCTGTTAATTTTATGTCTTTTTCTAATACAATTAATGCACCAGTTTGAGATTTAGCAAGTTCGTTTACGGCAATGACTATTTTATAAATATCTTCTTTTGTTTGAACATATTTATCTTTTTCTATTCCTATAAATCTAGTTAATTTATTTGAACCAAGTTGCTCTAAAGCTCTTCTAAGTTCTGGTTGGAAAATGACAATTAAAGCAATCACTCCATATGATAAGAATGATGTTAGTATATAATTAATAATCGTCAATTGTAAGACAGAGCTTAGTGCTGTTAAAAGAATATATAATAAAATTCCTTTTAACAATTGTCTAACTCTTGAGTCTTTTGAAAACTTTATAAATTTGTATACTAAAAATATCACAATTGCAATATCTAATATCATAGGTATTAACTTAATTGGATATTTATATAATTCACCCATATAATTTAATATGTGCTCTTGATAATATGTATTAAAATTTATTTTTAAATTATCAAACATACCATCCCTCCATTTTCAAAATTATAGCTTATTTTATAAATAATTAAAAAGCAGTCCTTTAGAAATCTAATTTAAATTGTTTTTATTAATTTAAATTAGTAAAATTTAAAGACTGCTTTTTATTTAATTTATTATAAAAATTGCCTATAAATTTCTATTTTATTAAATAAGCTACTACTGTAAATGCTAAAGATGCTACCATTAAAAATGCTAGTATTCCAGCTACAATTCTTACGCCTATTCCATTTCCTGAATTATGTTGTCTTGTTTTTTCTACTTTTTCTTTCATACTTAACTCCTCCTTAGTTAAATTTCATAACTAATATTATGTTATCACAAAAAAATACATTTTTCAACAAAATTTTAAAGATTTATAGTAAAGTATAATCTTTGCTATAAATCTTTAAAATCCTAATCAATAAATTTTTTATTAAGTATATTATGTGAGCTTTATTTTACTTATTTTGCTAATTTTATTTTCTTAATTTTACTCCACATTTACTTTCTACTGTTGTTATTATTTTTTCAAATATACTATTTACTTCTTCATCTGTTAGTGTTTTTTTGCTATCGTTGAATGTTAGTGCATATGCTATTGATTTTTCGTTTTCTCCAACATTTTCACCTGTGTATACATCAAAAACTTCTATATTTGTTAATAAGTTCCCTCCAGCTTTTTTTATTGTTGTTTCTATTTGTTTTGATTGAACATCTTTATTCATTACAAAAGCTACATCTTTTTTGATATTTGGAAATTTTGATATTTCTTTGTATTTTAAATTTCCTACTCTTTTTGATAATAATTTATCTAAGTTTATTTCAAATACATATACCGCTTCTTTGCATATTGAAGGATGTAGTTTGCCTATAATTCCAACTGTATCTGCATTTACTGATATTTCGGCTGTTTGTCCTGGGTGGAATTCTGCTGGAATATTTTTTGGAAGTATGAAGCTGTATCTATTTTCATATCCTAAATAATCTAATAAATCTTCTATTATTCCTTTTACGATATAAAAATCTACATTTGCTTTATTTCCTAATCCTAAATAATACTCACCTGTCATTAAACCTGCTAATTTTTGATTTTCTCCGTATTGTTCACCTTTTTTGAAGAAACCTTTTCCTATTTCAAATATAGACACATCTTTATTGTAATGAGCTTTATTATATTCATAAGTTCTTACCATAGATGGAATTACACTATATCTTAATGTATCTCTTTCTGGTGTTAGTGGATCTAATAATTTTAATTCTTCAAATTCGTCTGCCACATATTTGTGAACTTCTGATTGTGGAATTAAAATATATGATAATGTTTCATTTAAACCTAAAGAAACCATTTTTGCTCTTATATCTCTTGTTGTTTTATCATATGTTCCAGATTTCATATTTACAACAGGTAAAATTCCTTCAATATTATCAACACCATATATACGGCTAACTTCTTCAATTAAATCTTCTTTAATTGAAATATCTAATCTTCTTGATGGAACTGTAACAGTTACAGATTCATCATTTTGAATATATTTGAAATCTAATTTTCTAAATACATCAACTATATCTTCTTTTGAAATTTCTGTTCCTAATAAATCGCAAACATCTTTATATTTTAAGTCAATTACTTTTTCTTCTTTTTCTGTTTTATCATATTTGCACATACCTGATTCAATTGTTGCATCTGCATATTGCTCTAATAATTTGCAGGCTCTTTCTATTGCCATGTATGTTCTATTTGGATCTATACCTTTTTCAAATCTATTGCTTGCTTCACTTCTTAATATTTTTTTAGATGTTTTTCTTACTTTAACAGAATCAAATATTGCTGATTCTATTACTACATTTTTTGTTGTATTTTCAACTTCTGTTGAAAGTCCACCCATTACACCTGCAAGACCTATTGCTTTTTCTCCATTTGAAATTACTATATCGTTTTCATCTAAAGTTCTTTCTGTATCATCTAATGTTGTTAGTTTTTCTCCATTTTCAGCCATTCTTACTTGTAGACAATTTCCCAGTCTATCTGCATCATAAAAATGTAGTGGTTGTCCTAGTTCAAGCATTACATAGTTGCTTATATCTACAACATTATTTATTGGTCTTATTCCACAAGCCATTAATCTATTTTTTATAAAAGCTGGACTTTCTTTTATTGTTACATTTAATGCTTTTTTTGCTAGGAATAATTTACAGTTTTCTGTTTTTATATCGATTTTGAAATTATTGTTTATGTTTTCTCCTGATTCTGAATGTGATAAATCTACTGGTTTTACTTTTTTGTCATATATTGCTCCTAATTCATATGCCATTCCTAATATGCTTAATAAGTCTCCACGGTTTGCTGTTAGTTCAAAATCTATTACTCCATCATCCATTTGTAAATATTGGGCTGGGTCTTCACCAACTACTGCATCATCGCCTAGTTCACATATTCCTTCTTTGTCTGCTTGTGTTAGGAATTTTCCATCTATTCCTAGCTCTGCTAGTGAACACATCATTCCGTTAGATTCTTGGCCACGAATCATGCCTCTTTTTATTGTTACATCTCCTGGTAGCTCTGCTCCTACTTTTGCTACTATTACTTTTAGTCCTGCTCTTACATTTGGTGCTCCACATACTATGTTTAGTACTTCTGTTCCGATGTCTACTGTGCATATGTGTAGGTGGTCTGAATCTGGATGATTTTCGCATGTTAGTACTTGACCTATGATTAGGTTTGTTCCTCCTAGGAATTTTTCTGCTGAGTCATATTCGTTTCCTACTCGTGTCATGTCTTCTGCTATGTTTTTTAAATCTATGTCATTTATGTCTATGTAATCTTTTACAAAGTTTGTACTTAGTTTCATAATTTTTCTTCCTTTCTTAAAAAGTTGTCAGAGGGGACGGTTCTTTTTGACAACCCTCTTCATATCTTATTATTAATTTTTATCACAAAGGTTGTCAAAAAGAACCGTCCCCACTGACAACCTTTTAAATTATCTTCTTGCGAATTGGTTTAAGAATTTTATGTCGTTTGAGTATAGTAGTCTCATGTCTGGTATTCCAAATTTGAACATTGCTAGTCTGTCTATTCCTGTTCCGAAGGCAAATCCGCTGTATTGGTCTGGGTCATAGCCGTTCATTTTTAGTACATTTGGATGTACCATTCCTGCTCCTAGTACTTCTATCCAGCCTGTTTTTTTGCATAGTGGGCATCCTTTTCCTCCGCATTTGAAGCATGTTACATCTACTTCGTATGATGGCTCTGTGAATGGGAAGTAGCTTGGTCTGAATCGTAGCTCTGTTTTTTCTCCTAACATTTTTTTCATGAATACTTCTAGTGTTCCTTTTAGATTTGCTAGTGATACATTGTTTTCTTTTTTGTCTATTACTAGTCCTTCTACTTGGTTGAATTGGTGTGAATGTGTTGCATCATCTTCTCTTCTGTATGTTTTTCCTGTGCATATCATTCTTATTGGTTTGTTTCCACCATATTCTAGCATTGTTCTTGCTTGTACTGCTGATGTTTGTGTTCTTAATAAGTAGTTGTCTGTTATATAAAAGCTGTCTTGCATGTCTCTTGCTGGATGTCCTTCTGGTAAGTTTAGTCTTGCAAAACAGAATTCGTCTGTTTCTAGCTCTGGTCCTGATATTACATCATACCCCATTGATACGAATAGATCTTCTATTTCTTCTATTACTATATTCATTGGATTTTTGCTTCCTTTTTTTACTTTTTTCCCTGGAAGTGTTATATCTATTGTTTCTGCTGATAATTTTTTATTTAATTCTATTTGTTTAAATTCTGATTCTTTTTCTGATATTAATTTTTCTAATTCAGCTCTTACTTCATTTACTATGCTTCCTATTACAGGTCTTTCTTCTGGTGATAATGCTCCCATACCTCTTAATACAGATGTCAACTCACCTTTTTTTCCTAAAAATTTTACTTTTGTTTCACCTAGTGTTTTTAAATCTGAAGATTTTTTTATTTCTTCAATTGCTGTTTGCTTAATTTGTTCAATTTGGTCTTTCATAAAAATTTTCCTCCTTTTTATTTTTGGTACCAGTTTTGTAAGAGATGTGTCGGAAGTTTTTTGTGTCAATGGGGACGGTTCTTTTTGACACATTTACTATTATCTCTTGGCTTTATGAATTATTCGTAGAAATGTGTCAAAAAGAACCGTCCCCATTGACACCCATTGACAACCCCCCTTTTGACACACCCATTGACATCAAAAAAGAACCTTCTGACGCAACTCTCACAAACAAAAAAACTATTCAATCCATAATAGGACGAATAGTTTCGTGGTACCACCTAAATTTATATATAATTTTATTATATACCTTGTTATAGTTTTAACGGTTCAACCGTATATGCCTACTATTGTTTCAACATATAACCTAAAAAGTGAAATTTCGTACATGATTATTTTTGAGCTCTCAGCTTGTGCTCAATTCTCTGTAAAATATTTTTATTATGTACTACTTTGCTTTTTAATTGGCTTAATATGTTAACTATATTATCATATATTTTGATTTCTTTCAATAGTAGATTTTAAAAAATTTCCAAATTTACACTAAACTTGACAAGATCAAGATCATAATGCTAGTATGTAACCCCCCTGCCCGCCCACAGTGGGTCGGGCTGGTCCCATATTTTGCTCTACTGTTCTAATTATTTACTTTTTTATTTTACATTATATGTTCCATCAGCTGCTTTTTCTAAGAGCTGTGAGCTTAGAGAAACTACCGGAAAGACCGCACGACTATCACCGGTCACTCCTGCACCAGAGTAGAACATGTCGTTCGCGCTGAAATAGCCTGAATTCACATTGCGCACGCTGAAGTAGCAAATGCTCGAGCCCAGACCGACGCAGCGCGAAGCCACCCAGTAATTTGTAGAACTTCCATTTGTTATTAATATATTTGAATATCCTTCAAGCAAACTTGCTGTTGTTGCATAATCTGTTGTTTTGTAATATGTTTGGTATGGTTGAATACTTGTTGTTGCTTTTTCATATGTTTTTGCTATAAAACTTGTTTGTTCACTTTGTTTTAATCCACTTTCTGTTTTTGTTCCATCTATTACATGATTTGCTTCATTTTTATACATTGTTGGATAATAACTATATGTATATGGTGTTTCTTTCTGATTTCCATATTTTGCATAATTTGCATATGCTGCTCTTTTATTTGTCCATTTTGTTCCACCAGCTTTTACAAAATCTTCTTCTGCTATACTTCTTGCTGTTATTCCTTTTGCAGTATTTCCATATAAACTACTACATGCATCATTTAATAATTTTACTGCATTGTTATATCCTTGTGTTCCTTGTAATGTTACTTCTCCACTTGGTGTTGTTGCTGGTACCATTTCTATTTTGTTTGCATTTTTGTCTATGCTTAATACTTTCCATTTGCTTACATTAAAGCTTTCTCCTGTGCTGCTACTTAGTGTTTCTGTTCCTCTACTGTCTGATGTTGCATATTCATTATTCCAACTGTATGTTCCACTTGGATTGTAGTTTATTACATCTCCTACTTGTAGTTCATTTGATGATATTGTTTTTCCTTGATTTGAATTTTTTTGTGTTTCATTTTCTGGTAGTGTTGTTTTGTATTTTGAGTACGCATATATTGAAAACACTATCGCTGTTATTAGCAATACTGCTAATAATACTATTATTAGTAATTTGTTATTTTTTCTTTTCATTTGTTTTCCTCCTTATTATAATAATTATACCATATATAAAATTATTATAATAAATATACTATTTATAGTCAACGAATTTATTTATTTTTCAAAAATATTTCATCATATTTAAATTATTATCATCCACTCAATCTATACTAGCAATTATTTATTTGGATATTACACTTTTAAATTATCCGTTTTTTAGATTTGCATTTTCAGTAATTTCTAAAGTTAATCCTTTTGATTTTGCTTTTTCAATTAAATAATCTAATTTTGCTTGTTCTGCTTTTACTGTGTATAAAAAATAATCTATTAATTTTCCGTCAGCATATTCATAATTTATTGATGCTTCTTGGATGCTTTTTTTTGTTTGTAATATTGTTAACATTAGCTCTTTATCTTTTTCAGCCTCTGTTTTTTCTTCTATTATTGTTTCCTTTTCGTATTGTGCTTTCATAGGCTCGTCCTCCATATTTATGTATTTGCTAATATTATATTCAGTTGCTTATGTTATTATGATAATTTTCGTCTTTCAAAAAATTTGTTATTAAGATTTATTTTTTCAATTTTTTTTATTGTTTTATATTTTTCTACAAGAAAAAAAGCCCTACGCACAAAGTGCATAGGGCCACCATTTAGAAATTCAATTGATTATTCAAGCTTTTTTATACTTCACAGCATTTGGATTAGTAATTCTAATCTCATTAACTCCTCCACCTTTGCTGTGGTCAGTGGCAAGAATTTCTTTTTCAAAGATTGCTCTTTCTTGCAAAAGAACTTTCTTATTTGGCTTTGGATTGTGTTTCCTCTGCCAATAATCAAGATGAATGTTCTTTGGTAAATTCACTTCAATAAGTGTAATATCACCATTGTACCCGTAGATTCTAAGGCTAACTATCAATCCTGACAGCTGACCTTCCTCAACAAAGGGCGTTTCAATTACCACATATTGTTCGCTCATAACTGCTTTTTCAATCGCCTGAGCAAACATTTTGGTAGTTGCAAGAACATACTTCTCTTTTCCCATTTTTGGGGGAATTGAATTTCCGATTCTTTCATAGGAAATGTACTTTCCATTGCGCATTTTTAACAATCTGCGAGCAATAGAAGATTTTCCGCAAGTGGTTGGGCCACAAATTATTATTATTGCCTTTCCACTTGGAATTTGAACAATTTGTTGTTCCATCAAAAACTCCTCTCTTGGATTCTTGGTTTATAACGTGCATTTCATATTATAACAAGAAAATAGCATAAAAGCAAATAAAATATATTACTTTTATGCTATTTTTTAATTCTGAAATATTTACTATTTAACTAACGATATTTGGGAGTCTTTATATTATAATCGATTTTTAGTGATTATTAATTTTTATTCATTAATTATTTTTTCTATTGAATTTGCTCTCATTTCTTTTATAATTTTGCAACTTTCATCAAGTTTTGCTTGCTCTTCATCTGTTAAATCTAAGTTAACAACTTCTCTTATACCATCTGAACAAATAATCGCTGGAACTCCAATGTATATATCATCTTGTCCGTATTCTCCATCTTTTAAATATGCTGATACAGTTAATATTCCATGTTCATCTTCTAAAATTGCTTTTACTAATCTGCTTAATGCTACACCAATTCCATAGTATGTTGCTTTCTTTTTGTTAATTATTTCATATGCTGCGTTTACAACATCTTTGTGAATTTTTTCTAAATCGTCCATTGGGTGATTATTATCTTTCATTACATCAGATATTTTTTTGCATCCTACATATGCATGATTCCATGGAACAAATGATGAATCTCCATGCTCTCCCATTACATATGCATGAATATTTTTGCTTGATACATTTAAGTATTCTGCCATTATATAACGTAATCTTGCTGTATCTAATACTGTTCCTGAACCAATTACTTTGTTCTTTGGTAGTCCTGAAACTTTAGCTACAACATATGTCATTATATCAACAGGGTTACTTGCTACAACAATTACGCCATTAAATCCACTTGCCATAATGCTTTTTGTTATACTTTTCATAATTTTTGTATTTGTTTCTGTAAGCTCTAATCTTGTTTGACCTGGTTTTTGTGCAATTCCTGCTGTTATTACAACAACTTCTGCATCTTTACATTCATCATAATCTCCAGCTTTTATGACCATTTTTTGTGGTGCAAATGGTAATCCATGAGATAAATCCATTTCTTCTCCGATTGTTTTGTCTTTATCTATATCTATTAATATTAGTTCGTTTACTCCTCCTCTGTTTAGCATAGCATATGCCATACTCATTCCTACAAATCCAGTTCCTACTAAAACAACTTTTCCTTTTTTCATATTTATTCCTCCTTGCATATTATTTTTGCAGTCTTAATTATATACCTTATTTTGGAATATTTAAAGTTTTTACATAAAAATTTTTAAAATTATAAGCAATATCACTCCTGGAATTCCTAAAAATCCAGAACATAATATCGTCAACCAGTTAAGTCCTATGTGAAAATTAAATCCGCTTCCAATAATATTTATTACATATATTAATATTCCTCCTATAATGGAATTTATTACTAATTTAAAGATTTTTTTAATTGGAAATAAAAAGAGCTTTCCTATAATTAAGATTAATATTATACATCCAATATAAACTAAAAAAGCATACTCGCCCACATAAATCACCTCTTTATTATGTATGAGATTTATGGACAATTATGCTTTTTTATTATTTAAAATTTATTCTTGAGTTAGAACTGCTATAGCGCATTTTATGCCATCAACAGCAGCAGACATTATTCCTCCTGCGTATCCAGCTCCTTCTCCACATGGATATAATCCTTTTATGTTTGATTGTTTATTTTCATTTCTTGTTATTTGTACTGGTGATGAGCTTCTTGTTTCTACTCCTGTTAATATTGCATCTGGATGTGCGAATCCTTTTATTGATTTATCGAAATATTTTATACCTTCAACTAGAGTTTTTGATATAAAGTCTGGCAATATTTCATTTAAATTTGAAAGCGTTACTCCTGGCTTATATGTTGGTTTTATTTCACCTATATGTGTAGATTTTACATTGTTTTCAAAGTCTTCAAATCTTTGTATTGGTGCATTATAATTACTTCCTCCTAACTTAAATGCTTTTTGCTCCAAGTCTTTTTGGAAGTACATTCCTTCTAGTGGTGATTCACCTCTAAAATCATTTGGTGTTACATTAACTAGAACTGCACTATTAGCATTTTCACCATTACGTGCATATACGCTCATTCCGTTTGTTACAATAGTTTCCGGTTCACTTGATGATGCAATTACTGTTCCTCCTGGGCACATACAAAATGTGTAGCATGAACGATTTTCTCCATGATATGCCATTTTATATTCTGCTGGTGGTAGTTTTAATTTCGTAATTTCTCCATATTGTGATTTATTAATCATGCTTTGTTTATGCTCTATTCTAACTCCAATAGAAAAGTTTTTCTTTTCCATTTTTACGCCTTTTTCGTATAATTTTTCAAATGTCAATCTTGCGCTATGTCCTATTGCTAAAATTACCGTATCTGTTTCTATTCTTTTGCTACATATAACAGCTGTTACTTTTGAATTTTCAAACTCAAAGTCTGTTACTTTTTCATTAAATAAAAATTCTCCACCTAGCTTTATTATTTCATTTCGCATATTTCGTATGATATTTATTAAGTTATCTGTTCCTATATGTGGTTTATTTATATATAAGATTTGCTCTGGTGCTCCAAAATTATAAAACTCTTTTAAAACAATTTTGCATAAAGGATTATGAATTCCGCTTGTTAATTTACCATCAGAAAAAGTACCTGCTCCTCCTTCTCCAAATTGAACATTTGATAATGTATTTAGTTTTCCTGTTTTTTGAAATTCTTCAACATCTTTTTTTCGTTCGTCTACAGTTTTTCCTTGCTCAATTATTATTGGTTTTATACCATTTTGAGCTAATGTTAATGCTGAAAATAGACCTGCAGGTCCAGCTCCAATTATAACTGGTCTTTTTGAAGATCTTCTATTTACAATAATTTTAAAAGGTTCTTCTTTTTTTACAATTTGAACATTTTTTATTTTATTTTCATTTTTACATTCAAGCTCTACCGAATAATTATAAAATATATCAGCTTTATTTCGTGCATCAATTGATTTTTTTATTATTCTTCTTTCAGTTACATCGTTTTTATTGATTTTATATTTTTTATAAATCTTTTCAAATAATTCGTTATCAGATAAATCTGCTTTTATTTTAATATTTGTTATTTTAATCATTACATATTCCTCTTATTTATTTTTTGAATATTATATTATAAAATTATGTAAAACACAATATTTATAATACAATATCTCAGGAACTGCTACTAAAAACTTAAATTGTAACTATTTATTTTCTTTTACATAATAATGTCTTATAGGTTTTAAATTATCATCTAATTCATAACAAATAGGATTTCCAGTTTGAATTTCTAATTTAATTACATCTTCATCACTTATGTTATCTAAATACTTCATCAAACCTCTTAAACTATTTCCATGTGCAACTATAATAACATTTTTTCCATTTTTTATATCTGGTTCAATATCTGATTTCCAATATTCTGTTACTCTTTTTATTGTGTCAATTAAATTTTCTGTTTTAGGTAATTCATCTTTTGTTAAATCTGTATATTTTGGATCATTTCCAGGATATCTTTCGTCATTTTCATCTAATTCAGGTGGTCTTACATCTGTACTTCTTCTCCAAAGTAAAACTTGCTCATCGCCATATTTTTTTCTTGTTTCATCTTTATTTAAACCTTGTAGTGCACCATAATGTCTTTCATTTAATTTCCAACTTCTTTTAATTGGTATATTCTCTTCACCCATCTCTTTAAGAATAAAATCCAATGTATCTTCTGCTCTTTTTAAGACTGAAGAATATGCCAAATCAAAATGATATCCTTTATTTTTTAATGCAATTCCTGCTTCTTTAGCTTCTTGAATTCCTTTTGGTGATAATTCTACATCTGTCCATCCTGTAAATCTATTTTCTAAATTCCACTCACTTTGTCCGTGTCTAACTAATACTAATTTTATCATAAAATACCTCCAATTTTCTGGGACGGTCCTTGGCCTATTCTTTTCAAGAGCCATTTTCCCTTTTTTGAGGGCCGTCCCATTATTTTTCAAGGACCGTCCCCATTTTTTTGTTGTTATTCGTTTGCTTTTAAGCTTGTGACCATGTCTATACTTTTTACTTTTTTTGATAGCACTTTGTTTACTACCCATGATACTATGTATGTTCCTAGTATTGCATATAGATATGACACAAAATTTATTTTTGCACTAAAGTCATAATTATCTCCAAGTGCTGCTTTGAAAATATAATCTGTCATCATAAATCCTAGTGGTAAACCTAGTATTATTGCAACAATTGTAATCCAAATATTTTGTTTTATAAATATCTTTTTTATTTGTTTATCTTTAAAACCTAATACCTTTAATGTTGCAAATTGATATTGTTTTTCACTAAAGGATAATATTCCTAAATTATATATAATAACAAAACCTAGTATTGCTGAAACAAGTATTAATATAACAATCATCATCTTCATTGTTTGTAACATACTTTGCATTCCTTGTTTTAATGTTTCAATACCTTGAATTGTTTTTACACCTTCAATTTCTGTAGTGTTACTTAAATCATAATTCGTATATACTGAATCAGCCTTATATGTTAAACCTAATTCTTCTGCATATTTTCTTGTCATAGTAAGAGATTGACTTTGTGGGTCACGGTTTAATCCAACAATTTTGGTTGTATACCATTTGTCATTACCAAATACATGCCATGTTATTTCATCGTCAACATTTAAATTTAATTTATTGGCTAATTTTTCTGTAACATATACTCCTCCATCTTTTAATTCAATTATTTCTTTTTTATGTCCAGTTGTCTTTAAAACTTCTTTTGCATCATTTATTGTAATTGAATTAGCTTCTTTAGAATCATCACTTTTTTTAATTTCAATTCCTAAAGTTTGACTTGTTTGATTTCCATATTCATTAATTATTTTATCATATTGTTCATTAGTATAATCATCTTCAAGTGTAAGTTTATATTTAAATTTATAAAGATCATCAAATTGCCAATCTAAATATGAATTCATTGTATCTAGCATTCCAAATGCACAAACGATAAGCATTGTACATCCTATTACACCAACAATTCCCATTATTGTTCTACCTTTATTTCTAGCAATATCTCTTAAATTCCATCTTGTTGATAATGATGATTTTTTAAATATTCCTTTTGTTGTTAAATCGAATTTAGTTTGTTTAACTTTTGGAATTTCTAATCTTAAAGCTTCACTAGCAGGTTCTTTTAGCACTTTTCTACATGATAAATATGTTACAAATGTTATAAGTAGTATAACTGCAATTGCTAAAATATATACAATTGGTAAAATTACAGTATGGTATACTGGCATTTCAAAATATGAAACTTCCATATTTAAGAAAAACTTTCCAAGTGATAAATCCCCAACCACAACGGCTACTATACTTGCTACTATGCTTATATAAAATCCGTAACTAATATAATGTCTAATAATTTTATTATTTTTAAAGCCTAAAGCTTTTAATGTTCCTATTTGTGTTCTTTGTTTTTTTACAAACCTATTCATAGTTGTTACAACTGATAATACAGCTATAAATAAGAATAGTAATGTAAATACACTAGAATATGTTTGACCTTCTTCAATTTCTGAATTATATGTTACATATGATGCACTTGCCTCTCTGTCTGTTACAGCAATTGCAGACTTTATGTTGTTTTCAATATCAGCTTTTGTTTCGCTTAATTTATCTGTATTATCAACATCTACAATCATTGAATTGAAAACATAATAATCTTCTATATTAAAATTTGGAATACTATTTTTTATCATTTGGTTATCTATATTAACTCCACTTTGAGCTAACATTGGATTTGTTTCCATCATTTTTTGTTTTAAATTATCATATATATAATCTTTTGGAAATTCGTTTATTGACATATATACATATCCAAAATCTTTATGATTTGGAAATATTTCAGACTCATCTTTTACTGCATATACATGGTCTGGTGTATTTATTAATCCTACTATTTTTTCTTTTATTTTATATTTTTGATATGTAAGAGTTATTTCATCTCCAACTTTTAAATTTAATGTTTTAGCTAAATAACTATCAAACCAAAGACCAGACTTTTCTTTATCAAATCCTTCTCCATCCACAACATACATTTTTGAAATATTATTTGATTCAATAAAATTTGCTTCTATTGTAATATCATCATAATTATCTAATGTTGTTGTTAATGTTAATGCTCTTTCTGCATCTTTAATATTATCAAGCTCTTTTACTCGTTTTAAATCATCTTTTGAAAAATTTAAACCTGATAACCATAAATCTTGAAGATTATTTTTTTCGTAATAATTATCTGCACTTACTTGCATTCCATCCATATACGCATGAACTCCAGCAAACACAAATACACCTAAAAATACCATTAAAAATATTGTAAAAAATTGAGATTTGTTATATTTTATATCTCTTAAAGTTTTCTTTCTTAACATTACCACTTCACCTCATCAATCTTTTTAGGATTTGAATTTGGTGTTACGCTTTCTATTTTACCATTTTTTACTCTAATTACTGTATCTGCAATATCTGCAAATAACGCATTATGAGTAACAATTACTACTGTATTTGACCCATTATTTCTATCACATTGTTTTTTTAATAATTTTAAAACTTCTACACCTGTTTTTGAATCTAATGCTCCTGTTGGCTCATCACATAATAATAATTTAGGATTTTTTGCAATAGCTCTTGCTATTGAAACTCTTTGTTGTTCACCACCTGATAATTGATTTGGAAATTTATTTATATGTTCTATTAATCCAACATCTTTTATAGCTTCTTTGCTATCTATAGGATTTTTTACTATTTCTTTTACTATATCTACATTTTCTAGTACTGTTAATGTTGGTAATATATTATAAAATTGGAATATAAAACCTATATTTTCAGCTCTGTATGTACTTAATTGGTCTTCGTTGTAATTAGAAATATCTTCTCCATCTATTATAACATCACCTTTTGTTGGAATATCCATTCCTCCAATTAAATTTAATAATGTAGATTTACCTGCTCCTGAAGGTCCTAAAACTACTACTAATTCACCTTTGTTTATTGATAAATCAATTGAATCTAATGCTTTAAATTCTTTTTCTCCTGTTTTGTAAGTTTTACTTACATTTTTTAATTCTACTATTTTTTCCACTATTATCCTCCTTATGTGAAATTAATTTCATATTTTTTTCTTGTATATTATACTCATTCATAAAAATAAAGTCAATATAATATGAAACTTTTTTCATATTATTTGACTTTATGGAAATTATTTTATATAATAAAAAATAATTAATTTATATTTTATAGTATTGAAAAGGAAAGGTGTATACTATATGAGTGACAACGAAATAAGAGAGCCTGTTCAAAAGCGCTCTATTGAAAAAAAAGAAAAAATAATAAAAGCTGGATTTGATCTTATTTGTGAAAAAGGATATTATAATACAAATACTGCTGAAATAGCTAAAAAGGCTGGAGTTTCTACAGGTATTGTGTATCAATATTTTAAAGATAAACATGATATTTTAATTGCCGGTATTCAAAAGTATGCTAGTGATATTTTCTATCCTATGCTTAATACTGTAACAACAAAAGTTGATTTAAGTCCACAAAATTTTCGTGATGTTTTAAAAAATATGATTAATCGTTTTATTGAAAATCATAAATTATCACAATCTGCACATCAAGAAATTATGGCTATGACACATTCTGATGAGGATATTGCTCATTTTTTTCAGGAACACGAAATATATATGACAGATACAATTGTAAAATTACTTCAAAGTCATGGTATTTGCAGTGAAAATTTGCCTGAAAAAGTACATATTTCTATTAATTTAATTGATGATTTATGTCATGAAATTGTTTATCATAAGCATAAATGTATGAATTATGATGTTATGATTGATTTGGTTGTTGATACTATTGTGGGATTAATTAAATGAAAAGTAATATAAAGTTGGATCAAAAACAATTTGATTCAACTTTATATTACTTTTTATTATAATTTATCTAGCTCTTCTGGTGGCAATATTTTTAATAGCTCCAAAGCTAAATCTAATGTTTGATTTATATCTCTAAATTCATATTTACCTTGATTTATAAATCTTTTCTCAAATTGTTCTCCAAATTCCAGATATTTTTTATCTTTTGGTGTTAAATCTGCTTCACCTAATACTTTCGCCAAAGCTCTTACCTCTTGAACTTTAGAGTATGAAGCAAAAATTTGATCTGATATTTTACTATGGTTATCACGAGTTACACCTTTGCCAATTCCATCTTTCATTAATCTTGAAAGAGAATCTAATATATTAATTGGAGGTGTAATACCTTGTTGATACAAATCTCTACTTAAAACAATTTGTCCTTCTGTTATATATCCAGTTGTATCTGGTATTGGATGTGATATATCATCATTAGGCATAGTCAAAATAGGTATTTGTGTAATAGACCCATCTTTTCCCTTTATTTGACCAGCTCTTTCATATATTGAAGCGAAATCACTATACAAATATCCTGGATAACCTTTTCTACTTGGTATTTCACCCTTTAAAGTAGAAATTTCTCTTAAAGCCTCTGCATAAGCAGTCATATCTGTCAAAACAACCAAAACCTGCATATCTAAATCAAAAGCCAAATATTCAGCACAAGTCAAAGCCAACTTAGGAGTCAAAATACGCTCAATAGAAGAATCATTCGACAAATTTTCAAACATAACAACTTTAGAAAGAACACCATTCTCCTTAAAACTTTTCTTAAAAAACTCCGCAGTTTCATACTCAGCTCCCATTAATCCAAAAACAATGGCAAAATCACCACCATCTGTTATATCAGATTGTCTAATAATTCTTTCAGCAAGTTCATTATGATTAATACCACTACCAGAAAAAATAGGTAACTTCTGACCTCTAATCAAAGTCATCAAACCATCAATAGTAGAAATACCAGTTTGAATAAAATTTCTAGGATACTTTCTAGAAACTGGATTAATAGAGCTAGAATTAATATCACGCTCAACACAAGCTTCAATTTCACCTAAATCATCAATAGGATTACCAGTACCATCAAAAATTCTCCCCAACATACTAGGAGACAACTTAAGCTTCAAAGGCTCTCCCATAAAAACAGAGCTAACCTCCTTAGTATCAATACCATTAGTACCCTCATACACCTGGATAGTAGTAATATCATCATCCAACCTAATAATATTACCAAGCCTACGCTCACCATTCTTTAAAATTAAAGTAACCTTCTCCTCAAACGACACATCCTTAGGAGTCCTAATAAACACCAAAGGGCCATTAATCGAATCAAGTCCAACATACTGAATCTTCATAAACCAGCACCAAGCCTTTCTCTAATTCACTAATTCACTCTTCCCCCTACCAACTTCTCCTCTCAACCGAGCCAAAAGCTCAAAGCCTGGCTAAGCGCAGGGGTTGTATATATTTTTGAAAATAAGCTATGGTGAGGACCGACAAGCTAGAATCTGTTAATTTCGCGAGCGAACAGCAAAGCAAAATTTACAGATTCTTCGCAGTTGGGGCGTTTTTCAAAAATATATACAACCCCCACCTGCACTTAGCCAGGCTTTGAGCTTTTGGCTCGGCCTCAACACCACACACATAAACCCAAAATGCCGAAGGCATTTTTAGATATGCTCCACATACTCATCTTCCAATTTCTTAAGCCTATTCTTAATCCTAGAATTAAGCTCACTAAACTTTCCAAGATCATCATTAGCCACATTCATCTTAAGCTTAACATACTCCTCAAAAAATCCAAGTTTCTTAATCTCAGAAAGTGGAATTCTCTTCTCAATAAGTTTAAGAGCCCTCTCATACAGCAAAATAATAGTTTGCATCATTTTATATTGCTTAATAAGCGGTACCTGACTATCAATATCAGACATAGCATTTTGTTGCAAAAATCCAACCCTAATAGCCTTTGCTACTTCTAAAACTAATCGTTTACTATCAGACAAAACATCTTGCCCAACAACCCTAGCAATTTCCAATAATTCATTTTCTTCTTCCAAAATTGAAACAATTTTTTGTCTACACTCTAAAAAGTCTACATCAACATTCTCCTCATACCAGCTTTGCAAATTATCAAGATATTCACTATAACTAATATTCCAATTAACAGCTGGATAATGTCTTGAATATGCTAAATCTCTATCCAATCCCCAAAAAGTATGAACAAATCTTTTAGTATTTTGAGTTACAGGTTCTGAAAAATCTGAACCTTGTGGAGAAACAGCACCAATAATTGTAACAGATCCCATTTTTCCGCTATAACTTTTTACTAAACCAGCTCTACCATAAAACTCTGAAAGTCTAGATGGTAAATAAGATGGAAAACCTTGCTCAGCTGGCATTTCCTCAAGTCTACCAGAAATTTCCCTTAATGCTTCTGCCCATCTTGAAGTTGAATCAGCCATGATAGCGACATCAAATCCCATATCTCTATAATACTCAGCAATAGTAATACCTGTATAAATAGACGCTTCTCTGGCAGCTACAGGCATATTAGAAGTATTAGCAATAAGTACAGTTCTTTCAATCATTGGCATACCAGTTCTTTTATCTATTAAACGAGGAAACTCCTCTAAAACATCAGTCATCTCATTTCCACGCTCTCCACAACCAATATACACAATAATATCAGCATTACTCCACTTAGCAAATTGATGTTGAAGCATTGTTTTACCAGTACCAAATCCTCCTGGAATCATACCAGTACCACCTTTTGCAATTGGAAAAATAGAATCAATTACCCTTTGCCCAGTAACAAGTGGTGTATTTGTAACTAAACGCTCTTTATATGGTCTAGGTTTTCTAACAGGCCATTTTTGCATCATTGTTAGTTCTACAACACTATTACCAATTTTTATTTTAGCAATTGTATCAGTAACTTTGTATTCTCCTTCATTTGCAATTTCAACAACAATACCATCACCATCAAAATAATTCAAAATTTTATGAATAATCAATTTTGTTTCTGGAACTTCACCAATTATTGTATTAAAACTAACTTTATCACCAATTAAAACCTTTGGTCTAAAATGCCATTTTTTTTCAGTACTAATTCCTAAAGATTTTGTACCTCTTTTTAAAAAGTCTCCATCTTTTTTTCTTAAATCCTCAAGTGGTCTTTGTATCCCATCAAAAATATTTCCCATAAGACCTGGTCCTAATGTAACAGAAAGTGGATTTTCATCACTAACTACATCTTCGCCAATTTTTAGTCCTGTAGTATTTTCATACACTTGAATTGTAACAATATCTTTATTAATTTTTATTACATCTCCCAATATTTGCTCTTTACCAATATACACAATATCATGCATAGAAAAGTCGCCATCACCTTTTGCTAAAATAACAGGTCCATTTATTGAAATAATTTTCTTAGTTTGCAAAATATTGCACCTCCATTTCTCTTACGTGCTTTTATTTTATATTTCATCTAAATTCGTTTTTAATGTATTATCTATAATAACACCTAATTTATCATTTTTTAATTTACAACCACCTATAAAATCATTATCTAATACATCAATTTTTATATTATATCTATTTAAAACTTCTTCATATTTTTGTTTATCATTATTTGTAACAAAAATTATAGAAGAGTTGTCATTATTCACAACATTTAAAGAATCATTTATTGTTTTTATCAAATATTGCAAATATTCTTCTTTTTCAGTAAATATTTGTAACTTTCTTTTTACTTCTTCTTTTAGCTCTTTTTTTATAATATTCTTAACATTTTGAACATTTTTTTTACATTCAACTTCATACTCAAATAAAGCTTTATTATAATCTTTAACAATTTTTTCACACTGTTTTTTATATGAAGCCTCTTGCTTTTTTACATATTCAGTTAGCTCTACATTTATTTGCTCTTCTATTTCTGTATTTATTTTTTCATTAAGTTTTTCAGCATCAATTTGAGCAAGTCTTTCACAACTTTGCTCAAATTTTTTTATCTTATTATCTAAGTCCATAAAAGTAAAATCCTCCATTTTAAATTTTAACAATTAAAGGCAAATTTTTATTATTTTTTATATAATCCAACTTTTCATTTGCTAAATTATATATTTTTTCTGTTACAATTAAAATTCCAATTTCTTTGTCTTTTACAACCTTTTCTATTTCTAATTCAATTTCTTCTTTGTTTTTTAAAATTACAGATTTTATTCCGGTTAATTTCAATCCAACAGCTGTATCAACATCATCACTAATACAATATAATTTCATAATTTTTGCCTTTCTTACTTTAAATTTTACTTAAAATCATAATAGAAATTATAAGACCATATATCGCAATACCTTCAGCTAAACCTGCAAATATAACTGTTTTACCTAATAAACTTGGATTTTCGCTTATTGCTCCAACGGCACTTGATGCAACTACAGCAACTGCTATACCAGATCCAATTGCAGCTAGTCCAACAGCTAATGCTGCTGCTATCATTCCAATTCCTTTATCTTTTGAATTTTCCTCATTTGAAGAATTACTTTCTGTTGCAACAGTATTTTCTGTTGATGTTACTGTTACTTCATCTGCTTTTGAAATTTTAAAACCTCCTATGCATATTACTAGACAAAAAACCATTATAAAAGTTATTTTTAAAAATACATTTTTCATTTTTCTCTCGTTCCCTTCTTTTAAAATTTTTTACTCTTGTATTTGTTTTTTTATTGATTTAAATTCTCTACCATTTCCTTCATAGAATCTACTAAATAGTTCGTAATATTCTAGTCTTAGTACCTGAATTCCTACTATAAGACCTTCTAAAGCAATTACTACTATGTTTCCTATTATTGCAATTGCTATATTTCCTACTCCTGATGACATATCAGCTAATAGGTATACTGCCATACATAGTCCAACATGGTTTATTGCAAATGCTGCAAGTCTTAAAAAAGATATTGTATTACTTGCAAATGATAGTGTCATTTCTATAATTTCAAATATTTTTTCTACCATCGGAGTTTTAGCTTGCTCTTTTTTCTTTTCCAATTTTGATGAAATTGTATCTCCAAATAAAATTAATAATATCAATATTATTGAAACTATTACAATTACATTAATAGGAATTAACATTTGTCCTTTTAGAAAATATACTGCTACATCAGCTAAAATTAATCCATATAATAAAAATCCTGAAATTCCATTTTTATCAAATAAACATTTTTGTAAATCTTTATTTTTTATTCCATTTATTATATTAAATATCATTGCAATTAATATAAATATACTTCCTACTGCAATACCCGATATAAGCATTGTTTGTATGTTATCCATTGGACTTATTAGTATTGGTTTTATTATATCTTCTTTTCCAAATACACTTCCATATAAAACACCAAATATAATAGAAGATATTCCTCCTATAGCTAAAACTGGACCTAAAGATGCTTTTCGTTTAGCTAAAATTAAGCCTAATATAAAAATTACTAATCCATGTCCAACATCTCCAAACATAAATCCAAACATTATGAATGCAGTTATTGCTACAAGTCCAGTTGGATCAATTTCTTTTGAATTTGGAACACCATACATTTTTATTAATGTTTCAAATGGTCTAAATATTTTTATATTTTTCAGTTTTGTTGGTGCTTGTATATCTTCATCATCATCAAAAATATCGTAATCTACATTTTTGTAATTTGACAATATAGATTTTATATTTTCTACATTATCTTTAGACACCCATAATACTATATAAAATGTTCCATTTTGATCATGTACTATATATTTTTTTAAAATATTAACATTTTCATATAATAATAATTGTTTATATGCACCTATCAATATTTCTTTTGCATCAATTCTTAAATTTCGTAATTCTTCTTTTTCTTTATCAATTTTTGTCAAATTTTCTTTTATATTTTTTTCAATTTGATTGATAAATTCCTCTGGTGTTCCGCTTGCTTCTTTTGGTAACCAAATTCTTTCAAAGTCTTGTACATTAAAAAAACTATCAACTTTTCCTAAAAATTCTTCTGTAGTTAAATATAATATCCATGTATATTCTTCTTCTCTTTTCAATTCAAAATATATTGCATCTGTATTATCTATTTTTCTATTTATTTCTTCTAAATTCTTAGTTGGTACAGTTCCGTATCTAAACTTCATATACTTTAAATTATATAAATTTTCAATTTTTGAATCCACAGAAACTAAATTTTTTATAATATCGTAATTTTTTTGCATTAATTCATTTTCTTTTTCTAAATCAACTATTTTGTTTATATACTCAGTATATTGGTTATTAATATTATCAATTTTTTCTTTTATTTCACTTACTGAGTTTATTATATTATAATTCCAATAATCATCATCTTTTTCAATTTGTAACTCATCAAGTATTTTTTCACATTTTTTTATATACTCTTTTACAGTATAATCATAGCTAAAATACTCTAATTTCCAACCTTTTTTATATACTTTTTTTGCATCTTCTATTTGTATATCTAAATTTATTATGTTTTTGGCCAAAAATTTTTCTAGATCAGTATCCTTACCTGTTATACTTAAGAGCTTCATTTTCTCAACAGCCATCTTTTTATCATTCCTCCTAAGTGCATCTATTATAAAATTAAATTTTATTTTTATCTAATTTATCAATTTTTTAAGTAACTTTTCTTTATCAATTCCATATCTTACAGCTTCTATTATACTTATAATATCTTTATTTTCAAGCTCTACTAAATTTAAATATGAATATATACAGTTAATACTTAATAAATTTGATTTAAAGTTTTTTATATATAATCCATGTAAATATTTTTTCATATTGCATTCTAGCTCATAAATATCATCTGTTGCAATATTTGAATAAACCGTTTTTTTCAATATTTCATTTAGCTCTTCTATATTTTTAGCTTTTACCAATGATAATATTTGATTTCTTTTAAGTGCATAATTTATGTCTATTATTGATTTTTCAATTTTATCTTCTGAAAAATTATAATATTTTTTCATTCTATATATCCATAAAATATTTGTGAAATCAATTTTTGCTCCTATCATTTTTTTTAAATTTTTATTATTACCTGCTGAATTATATATGCTTTTTAAATACATTTTATCCAGTTCATTTTCTATCTCAAAAATACTATATTCTGTATCCTTATTTACAAAATATTTTTTTAATATTTTTTTATATTTTGTATTATTAATAATTTTTAAAAATTCATCAATACGTTTAATACTTTCAAGTCCTTTTAAATCTGTAAATATTGTATTTGTCCAAATTTTTATATTTTCATCATATTCATTTTTTGAGTATAATAATTTTATTGCCCTTTTTATACATCTTATTTCATATTTAGAAATTAATAAATTAAAAATTTGCGTATCATTTTTATCTAAATATTCCACAATTTTTTCTATATCATATATAATTTCACCATTTAATACTTTTTCAATTTGTTCTCTATCTGCATCTTCTGATAATACATTTAAACTTGAACTTTTATTTTTTAATATTGCTACTGCACTTTTCAAATTATTTTGTTTTGCTAAGTCTTGCAAATCGTCATTTTTTAACCTTTTAGCATACATTCCTTTTAATTTTGCATTGATACTCGGATATTTTATTGCTGAAATTGACACTTTTTTCACCTCTCTAGTCTTATTAATGTCTAATACTACTATTTAATAATTTATCTAAGTATTTTTTCTATCATCTCGTTTATTTTTTCATCTTTTTTTTCATTATAGTCATTTTGTATGTCTTGAATCACTTTTTTTGTGTTTTCATCTATTTCTTCTTTTTTATTTGAAAAATCTTTGTCACATTCTGATTTCAAAAAATTTATTTTGTATTTATATTTCGCATTTATTTCTGCTTTTCTTTTTTCAAGCTCTATTGTTACATAATTATCTAAATTTTCTTCTTTTTCTTCACATTTGTTTATTATTGCTCTTGATTGATTGTCGATATCAACTAATTTATCAATTGTATCTTTCATTTGTAATATCTCCTTAAAATTTTTCTTTATTATATATCTATTATTTATTTTTAACAACAAAAAATTCAAATATTGTATAATTTATTCTAAAATTAATTTACATTTTTATATAACAAATCAAGCCAACAGATACGGTATATATCTGTTGGCTTGATTTGTTAGAACTTTGAAATAGACTCTTTAGTCTCTTCCAAAATAAATTTTGTGAACTCTTTTTCGAACATCTTTGTTTGGAAGGTAATATCATAATTTCCTTCTTGGTCGATGGCAATTGTGGATTGGTTCATTTCCATCCACTCTCCATGTGGTCCTTCTTGTTTTAATGTAAACCGAAGTATAAAATATGGTGGCATTAACTGCACCCATTCTCGTTCAGTTTTGAAAGTTATATGACCAACTTCGTATATATTCATTTGACCATTCCTCCTCTACATTGTAGATGACGTTTGTGTACCTTCGAACATATTGTTATAATATCATGCATTATTAATTTTTTCAATATTTATCTGTTTTTTTAGTTAAATAGTTGGTATTTTTGTGGCTTTTAATAATGATTCTCTATTTTATATAAAAAAATATCTTAATAATCAAATTCAATGTTACAAAAAATAGAATCTAGTTAATACTAGATTCTATTTTTGTATTAGATTTCATTTTACTAATTGCTAAGCCATCTCCAACTTCTAAAATTTCAGTTTCTAAATTTGGATTTTCTGTTGTTTCTTTTATGTATTCTCTTAAATTTCTAACCGCAGTACGTTGTTTGTGTTTATTATAATCACTCATAACATATCCTTTATATAATATGTTATCTGCAAATATAATTCCATCTTGATTTAGCATTCTAATAGCTTCTTTTAAGAAAAATGGATATTTTCCTTTAGCTGCATCAATAAATACAACATCATATTTTTCACTAAGTGTCGGAAGAATTTCAACTGCATCTCCTTCGTATAAATTGATTTTATTTTCAACTTCTACTTTTTTAAAGTTTTGTTTGGCTTCTTCTATACGCTCTTCATCTCTTTCAATTGTATCTATTAACCCATCTTCTGCCAAGTATTTTGAAAAACACATTGCTGAGTATCCTACAGCTGCACCTATTTCTAAAATTCTTTTTGGTTTCTTTTCAGTTAAAATTTTTGCAATTACTTCTAATGTATCATCCATAATTATTGGTATGTGATTTTCTAATGCTTTTTCTTTAATTTTTTCTAATTCCAATTCATTCATATTTTTATCATCTTCCATAATTTATCTTTCTTCATTTTCTCTTTGTGATTGAATTTTATTTAATAACATTTCCATTGTAGCATCTGTTATAGACTCTGGATTTATGTTTAATTTAATAGCATATAATCTTGATTTTATACGAACTTTTTCCTTGTCTTCTCCTTTTTTTAAGCATTCAGCTGCATATTTTAATACAGTAGCCCTCTTTTGAGTTTTTTCTAATTCTTTTCGCTGATTTATTATTGTTGTTGTGATACCATTTTGAAGACCTGGTTTTCTTGATATTCCACGAACTGCTCTAAAGTCTTCAGCATTATTTTTTCTTACTCTTGCCATACTATTTTCCCCTTCTAGCTTCTCTTTCACGAGTTTTGCTATCTAATATTACTTTTCTTAATCTAATATTCTTTGGAGTAACTTCAACTAATTCATCTTCTGCTATAAATTCAATTGCTTTTTCTAGTGACATTTGTAGTGGTGGAACTAAACGAAGTGCATCATCTGATCCTGAAGCTCTTGTGTTTGTTAAATGTTTTTCTTTACATACATTTATTGCAATATCTTCATTTCTTGAATTAATTCCAACTATCATTCCTTCATATACTTCAACACCTGGTCCTATTAGTAATTCTCCTCTTTCTTGTGCATTGTATAATCCATATGTTACAGATACACCTGGTTCAAATGCTACTAAAACACCTCTTGTTCTTGATGATATTTCTCCTTTGTAAGGTTCATATCTATCAAATACACTATTCATTGTTCCTACACCTTTTGTATCTGTTAAGAATTCTGTTCTGTATCCAATTAAACCTCTTGCTGGTATATCAAATTCTAGTTTTGTATGTCCAGCTTCTGCTGGTTCCATATTATTCATTTCAGCTTTACGTCTTCCTAATTTTTCAATTACAGTTCCAATTGCATCATCAGGTACATTACAAACTAATTTTTCAATTGGTTCGCATTTTACACCATCTATTTCTTTGAAAATAACTTTTGGACGAGATACTAATAATTCAAATCCTTCTCTTCTCATTGTTTCAATTAATACTGATAAATGAAGTTCTCCACGTCCACATACTTCGAAGCTATCAGCTGAATCTGTTTCTTTAACACGTAAACTTACATTTCTTTCTAGCTCTTTAAATAATCTGTCTCTAATATGTCTTGATGTTATAAATTGTCCTTCTTTTCCAGCTAAAGGTCCATTGTTTACACTAAATGTCATAGAAACTGTTGGTTCATCAATATCAACAAAAGGAATTTTTTCTGGGTGATCTATATCGCATATTGTATCACCTATATTAATATCTGCAATTCCAGATAATGCTACTATATCACCAGCCTTTACTTCATCAACTTCGACTTTTTTAAGTCCCATATAAGTAAATAATTTAGCAATTTTACCTTGAACAACTTTTTCACCTTTGCATATAGAAATTGCCATACCGTTTTTTATTGTTCCTCTTTCAATTCTTCCAACAGCAATTCTACCTAAATAATCATCATAATCAATATTTGAAACTAGCATTTGAGCTGTTCCATCCATATCGCATTTTGGTGGTTCTATTGTATTTATTATAGTATCAAAAATGCAATGAACATTATCAGATTCATCTTCTAAATGCATTTTTGCAATTCCATTTTTAGCTGATGCGTAAATTACAGGGAAATCTAATTGTTCATCAGATGCATTTAATTCAATAAATAATTCTAATACTTGATCAACAACTTTTAAAGGATTTGCTCCTGGTCTATCTATTTTATTAATTACAACTATTGGTTTTAAATTTAATGCTAGTGATTTTTTTAGAACTTCACGAGTTTGAGGCATTGGTCCTTCAAAAGCATCTACTAATAATAAAACACCATCAACTGTTTTTAAAACACGTTCAACTTCTCCTCCAAAGTCAGCATGTCCTGGTGTATCTACTATGTTTATTTTTACATCATTATACATAACAGATGTATTTTTTGAAAGAATTGTTATTCCTCTTTCTTTTTCAATATCATTTGAATCCATTACTCTTTCTGCAACTTGTTCATTTGCTCTAAATACATGACTTTGTTTTAATAAAGCATCTACTAATGTAGTTTTTCCGTGGTCAACGTGTGCTATAATAGCTATGTTTCTTATGTTTTTATTATTCATTTTTATTACTCCTTTTATATTCATTTTTTATTTATCAAAAATCATTTTGATGGCAGACATAGAATTTTAATGTCTGCCATTTATTTGCATGCAATTTTTATTGCATTAATCTTTTGTTATTATTTCTTTGTTGTTATCTGTATTTATCATTGATTTTTCTGTTTCTTTAGTCGTTGTCATTCCTTTTTCTTCATCTTGTACTGCTACTGATTTTTCTTCATTTACCATTAAGTCTGTATCCTGGCTTGTGCCTTCTATTTCTCTTATTGATAATTCTATTTTTTTGTTTTCTTTATCTATGCTAATTATTTTTGCATTTACTTTTTGTCCTATTTTTAATGCATCTTCAGGTTTTGCAATTCTTCTTTCACATATTTGTGATATATGTATTAAACCTTCTATACCTTTTTCTATTTTTACAAATGCACCAAATGGAACAAAGTGTAGTACTTTAACTGGAATTACATCTGATACTTTATACTTTTCTTCTACTTTCTCCCAAGGATCTGGACCTTTTTTGTCATAAATTAATTTTAATCTTTTATTTTCTTTATCAACTTCTTTTACTTTAACTTTTATTTCTTGTCCAACTTCTAATATATCTTTTGGTTTTTTATCTCTTTCCCATGTCATTTCTGATATATGTAATAATCCCTGAACTACTCCGTTTATATCAACAAAAGCACCATATTCACTTAAACTTGTTACTGTTCCTGTATACATTTTTCCAACTTCTACATTATTCCAGAATTCATCAAGTTTTGCTTTCTTTTCTTCATCAGCTATTTGTTTTATTGATCCTATTATTCTATTTGTTTTTGGATTATACTCTATTACTTTGAATTTTACTTCTTTTCCTTTATATGTATGTGGATCTTCGTTTCTATTTATTCCAGATAATGATAATGGTATAAATATTTTTATTGTATTAAAGTTTGTTATTAATCCTTTTTCATTTACTTCTGAAACTATAGATTTAAATACTGTATTATTATTTACTTTGCTTTCAAATTCCTTTTGATCAATTTCTCTTCTTGCTCTGTTATATGATAATAATACATTACCTAATCCATCATTTAATTTTACAATAACAGCAGTTACCCTATCACCTAATTTGAATTTTTCTTGTACTGTTTCACCAGCATTTAAAATGTATTCGTTTGCTGGAATTATTCCATCAGCTTTATATCCAATATCTATAAACACTTCATTTTTAGGTGTTATTTCAATTACTGTTCCTGTAACAGTTTGACCAACTTTAATTTCTTTTAAAGTTTGATTTAATAATTCTTCAAATGTAATATTTTCATTAATTTTTTCCATAAATTTCTTACCTACCTTAACATTTTTTTATTATATATTATTTATCTTTATTTGTCAACATAACTATATTATCCATAATAATATTAGTTACTTTTTCTAAGGCTTCTTTATCTTTTTCTTTGCCGTAGTATTCTGAAAAATCTAGTGGCTCTCCAAAAACTAATTTTACTTTCGTAAATGGTTTAAATGAACCTTGAATTCCCATTGGAATTACCTTTGTTCCTGTTTTTAAAGAAAAGAATGCAGCTCCACTTTTTGCCTTTAAATTTTTTGCCATACCTTTTCTTGTTCCCTCTGGAAATACGCCTAATACTTCGCCATTTTTCAAGGCCTTTAACGATCTTTTCATTGCTTCAATATCATTTTTTTCTCTATTTATTGGTATTGTATCTGATAGTTTAAGAGCCCATCCCAAGGCTTTGTTTCTGAACATGCTTTCTTTACATATAAATCTAACTTTTCTTTTACATCCACAAACAACAGCAAGAGCATCTAACATATTTACATGATTTGCACATAATATATATGCTCCTTCATCAGGTAGGTTTTTTTCATCAACTTTTTTTATTCTATATACTAATTTATAAAACACATTATATACTATAACTTTAGTAAGCTTTAATCTAAATCTTTTAACAGCTGTATCTGGTGTTTCTTCATAAACTTTTTGTTCAAGTCTTTGCTCTTTTTTAGTATCTTTTATTAATTTTACAATTTTTTTAGTAACTTGTTTTATTGTCATATTTGTTGAATCAATCACTATTGCATCTTCTGCAACTTTTAATGCACCAAATTCTTTATTTTTGTCATTTTCATCGCGATTTTTCATATTTTGTAATACTTCTTCATATGTTGACTCTATATTTTTTTGCTGATTTTGTTTAAATCTTCTCTTTGCTCTTTCTTTTACATCTGCATCTAAATAAATTTTTACATCTGCTTTTGGAAATACAACTGTTGTTATATCTCTACCTTCCATTATTATGTCTTTATTTTTAGCTATTGCTCTTTGCAAATCTACAAGTTTAAGTCTTACTTCTTTTATACTTGAAACCTTTGACACAAGTTTAGTTACTTCCATACTTCTTATTTTCTCAGTAACATCTTCTCCATTTAAAAATACTTTTTTGTTTTCTTCATCTAAATTTATATCTATATTGTTCAATAGATCTTTTATTTTGTCTAATTCATCTAATTTAATATTTTTATTTATCATATCTAATGTTACACATCTATACATAGCTCCTGTGTCTATACATTCTAAGCCTAATTTTTTGGCTACTATTTCTGTTATACTTCCCTTTCCGCTTCCTGCAGGTCCATCTATTGCAACTACAAATGACATTTTTATTCCTCCTTGTATTATAACTGAACCAATAATTTGATTAGTTATTGGTTTCATCCATTATTATAGATTTTACTAAGATTTCTATTTTTTGAACATTCATTGATGTCAATCTTTCAATTTCCTTTTTTACCTTGTTTTGAAACTTTTTATGACATTCTTCTATATTACAACCATATTTTACTATAGATTGCATATAAATTGACATTCCTTCACCATATTTATCTATTCTTATTTTTGAAATTTTAACTATGTCTTTTTCTTTTTTTACTAACATTTGTATTATTTGTCTAAATACTGTATCTGAAATTGTAAAATTTCCTAAATAACTAAATGTAGGTCTTATTATTGATTTTTCCGCAATATATGGATCTTGACCTCCACCTTTCATTTTAAATATTTGCAAAGGATCTAATAAAAATCCTGAAAAATCTTTTTTTATTTCAAATGTAGGCACTGGTATAACATGTTTACCTTGTGTTACACGAATTCTTCTAGCTTTTTGCATTTCTTCTTCTGTTGCAACATCTGATATATAAATAGTTTTACTTATTGGTGGTAATTCTAAATTTTGAGCAATTTTTGATACCATTCCATCTGATGTTCCTAATATTAAAATAGATTCTGGCTTATATTTTTTTATAGCTTCAACAATCACATTTTTTTCATCTTCATTAATAAAAAGAGCATGCCTTATTGTTTCTATTTTAGTTGGTGCTTTTTTCGCTGATGTACCTGCAACTACTTCATTGTCATTTACCAGTAATCCATCGTCTATTATATATTTAATATTATTTTCACCAGCAACCATTTGAGCTCTATAGCTCTTTCCTGTTCCTGATGGTCCAACAAAAGCATAAACTCTTATTGTTTCGAACATAATTTTATTCCTCCTAAAACATTTGTATGTATTATATCATTATTGTTTGCAAAGAAAAAGGGGTTTTTTAAATTTTTTCATATCTACAAATTGATAATTCTATGATTTATTCACATTATAAAATAGACTAGAATAGTATTTTAAAGGCTTAATTAATATTACAATAAAAAAAGCAAAATCATTAAATAACAATTTAACAATTCTGCTTAATATATTTTATGACAACCTTATTCTTTACATTGTCTATAAATTTTTATTTTAAAGGTCTTCTATTTTTTTATCATCAACATGGTCTATTTTCTTCCATTCTGTGTCTCTTTTGAATAGACATTTTATATTTATTAATAACCATGATCCCATGAAAATTGGATATGTTAATAATCCTTTTATCATTGGTTTTATTGGCTTTTTTTCTAAGTATAATACTACTAATCCCATAAATGGTAATACTAATAATGTTGGTATAATATATTTTAACATTTGTATTGTAAAGTCTAATCCTGTCATTGCTCCTGTTGCAAATAACACTATGTTTACTATTACTAATACTAAAGTTAATATTAACATTGGTGTTGTTCCTAACATATATAATAAACCGTCAAAATTCATTACTGTTTTATTTTTTACTACAGCTTCAGCTAATGGTTTTGTATATTCTTTTAAACATTGCATATGTCCTACTGTCCATCTTGATCTTTGTGTCCATGATTGTTTAAATCCTACTGGTTGCTCATCATATACTATTGCATCTCTTGCCCAACCTAATTTTTTACCTTCTATAATTCTTTTTAATGAAAATTCTATATCTTCTGTTAATGTTTTTGTGTTCCATCCTTGAGGTTTTATTACATCAAATTTTACCATAAAACCTGTTCCATTCATTAAAGGTGAAAGACCTATGTTATATCTTGCTAAATGGTAAAATCTATGCATTGTCCAATAGAATATTGCATATCCTGCAGATACCCAACTGTCTGATGGATTTTTTATGTCTTTATATCCTTGAACAACTTCTTCTCCTTGACACAATTTTTTATTCATTACTTTTAAGAAATTTTCATCTACTATATTATCAGCATCAAATATACAAAATGCATCATATGGTGCATCTTCTTCAATTTTTTGAGCTAAAAACCATTGAAGAGCATGACCTTTTGTTTTATGAGCTTCATCAAATCTTTCATATACTATTGCTCCTGCTTTTTTTGCAACTTCTGCTGTTTTGTCTGTGCAGTTATCTGCAATTACATATATGTCGTATAAATCTTTTGGATAATCTAATTTTTTTAGGCTCTCTATTAAATTTACTACGACTTTTTCTTCATTATGAGCTGGTATTATTGTCATGAATCTGTGTTGTTTATCTTCTTTTAAAGGTTTTTCTTTAATTTTAACAAAAGAGCACAAACTAATTATGAATTGATATAACCAATATATAGTTACAATCCAAATAAGTGCCTGTTGTATTATATATAAATATTCCATCTTTTACTCCTTAATTTTAAATTCATATATATTATACTTACTTATATTCTTTTTTTCAACATTTTGTTACTTTTTTTTATATTTTCACAAATAATTCACAAAAAAGCCCCTTATTTTTTGGTTATTTTCAAAAACAATAGTATACTAAAATATACTATTGTTTTTGCTTTTTATTGTATTATTTTTCTTCTTTGTTTTCTTCTTTATTTTGAGCTGTAGATTCTAGGTCTTTCATTGTTAAATTTATTCTTCCTTGAGAATCAATTTCAGATACTTTTACTCTTACTTCGTCTCCAATTGCTAATACATCTTCTACTTTTTCTACTCTTTTACTTGATATTTTTGAAATATGAAGTAATCCTTCTTTTCCTCCACCTAAATCAACAAATGCTCCGAATGGCATTATTTTTGTTACAACACCATCATAAATTTCTCCTGCTTCTATTTCTCTTGCTATATCTTTTATCATTTTCATTGCTGTTTCTGCATTTTTTGAATCATTAGAATATACACATACAGAACCATCTTCTTCAATGTCTATTTTTACATTTGTTTCAGCAATTATTTTGTTTATAACTTTTCCACCAGTTCCAATTACATCTTTTATTTTGTCTATACTAATTTTTGTTGTTATTATTTTTGGAGCATATTTTGAAATTTCTGCACGTGGCTCTGCTATTTGTGGTAACATTATGTCATTTAATATATACATTCTTGCTTTTTCTGTTCTTTCAAAAGCTTGTTCTATTATATCATATGTTAATCCATCTATTTTAATGTCAACTTGTATAGCAGTTATACCATCTTTTGTTCCACCTACTTTAAAGTCCATATCTCCAAAGAAATCTTCAATACCTTGAATATCTGTTAACATTACATATCTATTTGGATCATTTTTGTCTGTTACTAATCCTGTTGATATTCCAGCTACTGGCTTTTTAATTGGAACACCTGCATCCATTAAAGCTAATGTACTTCCACATATACTAGCTTGTGATGTTGAACCATTTGAGCTTAATACTTCTGATACAACTCTTATTGTATATGGGAATTCTTCTTCTGATGGAATTACTGGAACTAATGCTTTTTCAGCTAATGCTCCATGACCAATTTCTCTTCTTCCTGGTCCTCTTGATGGTCTTGCTTCTCCAACACTGTATGATGGGAAGTTATATTGATGCATATATCTTTTTCCTGTTTCTTCATCTAATCCATCTAATAATTGCTCTTCGCTTTTCATTCCTAAAGTTACTATTGACATTACTTGTGTTTGACCTCTTGTAAAGATAGCACTTCCGTGTACTCGTGGTAATACTCCAACTTCACAAGATAGTGGTCTTATTTCATCTATTTTTCTACCATCTGGTCTTTTATGCTCTTCTAGTATCATTTCTCTTACACATTCTTTTTCTAGATCATGAACACTATTTGCAATATCAGCTTTCTTTTCTTCTGCTGATTCTTCTCCATATTTCTCTATAAAATAATTTGTTATATCTTCAGTTATTTTTTCTATATTTGTATCTCTTACAGTTTTATCAACTTCTTGAACATCTTTGTACATTCTTTCTTTGAAGTTTGATTTTATCTCTTCATATACATCTTTATCAGTTGCAAATGATTGATATTCAAATTTTGGCTTTCCTATTTCTGCTTGTATTTTTGATATAAAATCACATAATTTTTTTATTTCAACATGAGCATCTTTTATTGCTTGTAACATTGTGCTGTTTGGTATTTCATCTGCTCCTGCTTCAATCATTGTTATTTTTTCTTGTGTTCCAGCTACAGTTAAACGTAATCTACTGTGCTCTCTTTGCTCTGCTGTTGGATTTATTACTATTTTATCATCTACATATCCTACATTAACAGCTGCTGTTGGTCCTCCAAATGGAATATCTGATATTGCAAGTGCTGCTGCTGTTCCTATCATTGCACAAACCTCTGGTGAGTTATCTTGCTCTACAGATAATACTGTTGCTACTACACATACATCATTTCTGAAATCTTTTGGGAATAATGGTCTTATTGGTCTATCAATTGCTCTTGATGTTAATATAGCTTTATCTGCAGGTTTTCCTTCTCTTTTTGTAAAACTTCCTGGTATTTTTCCTACAGCATATAGTTTTTCTTCATAATCTACTGATAATGGGAAAAAGTCAATTCCTTCTCTTGGCTCTTTTGATGCTGTAACATTTACCATTACTACAGTATCTCCATATCTTACCATAACACTTCCATTTGCAAGCTCTGCAATTTTTCCAGTTTCAATTGTTAATTTTCTTCCAGCTAATTCTGTTTCATAACATTTAAACATATACTTCTCTCCTTTATAATTTATTATTTGCTTAAAATTAGCTGTAACCTCGATAAATTACTTTAATTTACTTTTATTTAATATAATTTTTTAAAGTACTTTATCCAAGCTACTTACTAATTTTTAAGCATTTTTAACACCATTTAATTAAAATGGACGTTTAGCAATTTATTTATGCAAAACGTCCAAAAGTTATTATTTTCTTAATCCAAGTTTTTCTACGATATCTCTGTATCTTTGAACATCTTTTTTTGCTAAGTAGTTAAGTAAGTTTCTTCTGCTTCCTACCATTTTTAAAAGACCTCTTCTTGAATGATTGTCTTTTTTGTGAACTTTTAGATGTTCTGTTAATTCATTGATTCTTTCTGTTAAAAGAGCTATTTGAACTTCTGGTGAACCAGTATCGTTTTCATCTCTTTTATAAGTTGCGATTATTTCTTGTTTTCTTTCCTTTGTCATTTTACAATGCACCTCCATTATTATTTTTTATCCTTAAACTGAGTTTAAGTGGTGTTAATTATCCTTGAACTAAGTATAAGGTTTTTGTATTTTTAATACTTTGATATTTTATCATATAATTTGAGTCATTGCAAGTGAAATAATTGCTTTTTTGGTAATTCTCTTTATTTTATTTTTTTGATACATATTTATATGAAATAATAGAATCAACAAGATTTTTTAAAGTTATGTCATTATACCTAGTACATATCCTGTATTCGTCTAGGAAAAATTTGCCCTTGCACCGTTAACGCTTCTTACAGTCGCCTTCTCGGTGACTCACAGAAGGACTATTCGTACCTTCCATTTTCGTACGCCTCTAGTTTTATTCAACTACTAAATTCCACTCTCCGCTTTCTGTTTGTCCGCTTGTTTGGATATTGGATTTTAGAGAAACTACAGGGACCACAGAACCATTAATTTCATTCCCACTGCCCTTCGAACTGAACAAGTGGATGCGGTCGACGTAGCCAGAACCCGCAAAGCGCACGCTGAAATAGCAATCGTCAGAAAACAATTGGATACAAGGAGACACCAACCAGAATGAATCCTTATTTTGGAAATTGGTTGTTTTATAAACATAATATTTATTTGTACTTCTATTGGCTGTGCTTACTGTATATTTCTTTGTTATTGGATTTTCTTTGCTTGCTACTGTTTCTGTTCCATCATCATTTATAAATGTTCCACTTTTATATGTATAACTCGTTGTTGTATCATCTTTTGGTGTATAATTTTCTAATTTATTTACATCCTCTACTGTTATACTTCTTCCTCCTGTTGCCCCTTTCCCATGTCCGTATACATCCCCCACTTTATCTAACACTGTTACAGCATTTTTATAGCCGTTTTTTTCTGTTAAACGTACTATATTTGCTGTTGGATTTTCTGCCATTAGCTCTACTATTCCAGTAGTTTTATCTACACTCATTACTTTCCATGTCATTGCATCACTTGAATTAAATGTTGCTGTTGTGCTTGAACCTGTTAAGCTTTCCTCTGTTGTGTATGTTTTTGTTTCTCCACTTGATGCATTGTAGTTTACTTTATCTCCTACACTTACTACATCTGCTAATCTTTGCGTTTTTACCTCTTGCGCTGGTGCGCCACTTTTTGGGTCTCTTTGTGTTCCTGTTACTGTTATTGTCATTGTTACATTCTTTCCACTGTCTTTTGTATCTGTTTCGTCATTTTTGTCTATTTCATTTGATGTGTTTCCTGTTTCATATGGCCATTGCCAATATATTGTTTTGGTTAGTGGTGTATTTACATCTTCTAGTGCTATACTTCCTGCTATATTTAATGTTCCATCTGTTTCTGATATTGGTGTTTGGTATTTATCGTCTAAATAGAATTTTAAATTTGTTGGCTTTTGTGTTATTGCTAATTTTATGTTGTAATCTATTGCTACTTCACTTCCACTTCCGTCTAGTATTAAGTCGAAGTGACCACTTGTTCCTGGTGCTAATTTTGGTGTTACAACATTATTATGTGCATCCATTGTTTCTCCTAATTCTATGTCTGGTATTGTTTGTGTTTGTCCATTTACTTTAAAGCTCCATTTTGCTACTGTTGATGTTCCATTTCCTGTTAGTGTTGATGTGTATTTTGAATATGCATACATTGACAGTACTATGGCTACTATTAGTGCTAATACTACAACAGCGCCTTTGTTTTTGCTTTTTACTTTTGTTGTTTGATTATTCATTTGATTTCCTCCTTGTTTTTATTTTTCTTTTGAATTTTCCTATGACTAGCTTGTACTACTAAGTATTTTATACAATAAATAAAGCAGATTTTCATTTTTTACAACTCTTTTCTTTTATCATAGGAATTCTTTTTAACATTATTATATAAATTGTGACTTTTTTCGTCAATGTATTTTCTTGATTTTTTTATGATAATTTTTTCCAATTGACCGATATTTTTGTTTATTATGTTGTAATTACTTATTTTGTTATCTCATTGTTTTTCTACTTTAATTCAAAATTTATACTTCCTTTTCCATTATCATAGCATATTGTTGCAATTGCACCATTTATTATTGTTAAACAGGGGCCTTTATGTGATATATCTGTATCGTATATAATTGGAATGTTTAAATTTGATATAACACTATCTTGTAATGCTTCTTCCATTGTATATCCTATACATGATGTTTCTTCTCCGTTTCTTCCAAATATAATTGCCTTTGCATATTTAAAATAATCGAGTTCATTCAGTTTCCATATTGTACGAATAAGCTCTTCTTTTGATAATTCACAATTATCAAAATACCAAATAATTCCGTCATTTTTATATCTTTTGTTAAATTCATTTGTACCATCATATTTTGTTCCTGCTATTTCTGATATTATATCTAAACAGCCACCAATTATTCTTCCTGTTACAGTTATTTCGCTATTATTTAAGCTTTTCCATTCGACCTTTTTAGTTAAATTATAGCCTTCTAATCCTGTTATTCTTTCTGCTCTTTCCTCTTCATACAATTCATAATTTTTTTGTTTTATTATATTGCCTGTAATTATTTGAATATTGTCAAGTATGCTTTTATCATCGCATTCTGCACCATAATCACCAAAATTATTTCCATATATTGTTGCTATATCATATTTTGTGGTTACTGGAAATAGTATACCTGTTGGATCTGAAAATCCTTGTATGAATTTTGGATTTGTTTGTATTTTTTGCAAATTCACATATGGTAGCATTTCTACTAAAAATTCTCCACCTGCTGCACAAATAATAAAATTAATATTTTTATTTTCTATCATTTTATTTAGCTCTTCTGCTCTTTCTTTTGCTGGTGCACTACGCATTTTATATGAATTAAATATATTTTTTGATAACACAACTTTATAGCCTTTTTCTTCTAGTTTTTTCTTTGCATTATTATATCTATTATTATATAAATTGTTATATGCTCCACTTGATGGTGCTGGAACCCCTATACAACTTCCTTGCTTTAAAAAATCTGGATATATCATTTTTCTTACTCCTTTTACATACTTCAAAAAATATTAATATTTTTGTTTTTAACAATAATTCTTAACTATATTATGTAATTGCAATGTCACAAAAATATAGCCATCCGTATTCAATACCAATTATTCGTTGCCTTCTGCTCCGATTCTTTTTCTTGATGAATATTTTATTATATTTTTTATCTTAGCATTATTTCCTTCAATATCCCCTAAATAATAAGATAAGCCAAAGCCTAATAAACATGTTAAAATTGATACCGCAGTTTTTATATCTAACATTATTTTACAACTTTCATTTAATACATTTGGAATTATTGATATAAATAATCCAAATATAATTGAAAATGTTGCTGTATAGAATCTTTTTATTAATTTGTTTATTATAAATGAAATTATAAGAGCACCTATTACTAGGCCAAATCCTGCAGGTATTAATACACTTAAATTAAAATTAGCTAATGAACTTACATATAATTCATATAATCCTAGTGAAGATAAAATTACAGCACTATCAACACCTGGTATTATTGATGATCCAGCTACAGCTACTCCTAGCGTAATAGATTGTATTAAATTTGGATTTTCTATTTGTGGAAATGCTCCTTTATTTAGTGAAAATAATAGTAGTCCAGCAATTGCAGATATAGCAATTAAAATATAATATTTTTTTGAGAATCCTTCTTTTTTTACTTCTTTATAGAACAATGGTATTGTTCCTATTACTAGCCCCAAGAATGCAAATCTTGTTTGCATTTCAAATGTGTTTAATAAATAATCTACTACTTTGCTAAATAACAATACACCTACTCCAAATCCTAAGAACAATGGTACTAAAAACATTATATTCTTTTTGAAGTTTTTAAATAATGTTCCAATAGCATTTATTGTTTTTTGATATAATCCAAATATTACAAGTAAAACACTACCACTTAGTCCTGGTGCTATTCCTCCAATTCCAACTATTATTCCTTTGAAAAAATTTTTCATAATAAAATTTTCCTTTCTTGTTATAAAAAGTCTATGCACTTTTAACTTTTTATTTTTAATTTTGAGTAATTATATATAATTTTATTCAATAAGTCAAAGAATTGCACTATAATTTATTGATTGTATTTGTAATTTAATATATAATTAGCAAGTCCTATCGGACATTCCCTCTAAGAAGGGAGGTATACACTAATTGAAAAACTTGCTAAAAATGTTAGCTCTTATTATTGTTTATATTATATTAAATGATAAAGACTAACAAAACAACAAAAAAACTAGGAGTGCGATTCCTAGTCTTTTTTTGTGTTCTAATTAAAAAACTTGCTTTGCTTAATGCTATAGATATTATAGCATCTGTTTTAATATATGTCAAATAAAGATTTTTATTCTTCATTTTTTAGTTTATTAAGCTCTAAAAAATTATCTTTTGCTGTTTTTAGCAATGCTGATACTGTTTTTAAAAGCATTTTTTTGTCTTCTGCATCTATCATTTTATATGATTTTAAAATTGTTGTTATACTTGATATTCCACCTGCTTTTATATCACTCATTGTATCCATTTGTGTTGAATTTATTACTTCAAATATTATATCAATCATTTGCTCTCTTTGTTTTATATCTATTTGTTTAAACCAATCTTTTATTGATTTATCTATAAATTTACTACCATTTGTTACTTCTTTTAAACATTCAAAATTTTTTCCTAGTAACTGCCATGAATACACATCATGTTGCATGAATCCTTTTTGTATACTTCTTACTACTATATATTTTTCTTTATGATTTAGTAACATTCCAAATATAGATTCTTGAGGAATATATGTATTTACTTTTGTTATCATTTGTTTGTAATTATTTGATTCTGATATTTCATCATCAAATCCTGGTCCATCGTTATTGTATATTTTTATAATTCTATTTTTAGTTTTTTCTGTTGCAAAAACAGCAGAATATACAGCTAAATTTCCCCCTTTTGAGTGACCTCCAATTCGTATATTATTTTTTGGATATTTATCAGCTATTTCTTCTAAATATTTTACAGAATCAATTTGTGCTCCAACATGACTTTTAAAGCCCATATTAAAGTCTTCTTTCCATCCAACAATTGTGTTATCAGTTCCTCTATATGATATAAATATCGTATCATCTGGAACTAATATTGTTATTGCAGAAAACTGTAGCTCTTCTTCTACATTTAATTTATTTGAATATTTTGTTGCTTTCATTTCGCCAAATCTTTTTGAATTTCCCATTAATGGAAATAAATTTATATCATCATCCCATAAAATATTTATATCGTTTTTATCTTGTTTTTGAAATCTTTCATTTAGCTCTCTTATTGTTACAACTTCATTTTCTTCTATTATTCCATCAAATGGTAAATATGAAAATCTAGATAAAATTAAACTATCTATTTCATTAAAAGGATCATTTTGTATTGTTAAATCCCCTCTCCATTTAATGTAATCTAATATATTTGACATTTTTTCTTCCTCCATTTTTATATTTTCTCTATCTCTTTTGATAATAAATTCCACTCTTCATCAAATTTAAAGTATGCTTTTATTTTTTTGCCATCAAGTACTAACGGAAGCCAATATTTATCGTCTGGTAGCATTTGATTAAATGGTAATTTTTTTATATCAAACCACTTTGAATTCATTTCATCACTTTCACTTGGATTTCCTTTCCATTTATAAACCATATACAAGTGTAGTGTTACATGCTCTTTATTGCCTTTGTAGTACTCGTCGAAATTAATAATTCCAACCTTTTCGTATTTTATTGGAGTTACTTTTATTTCTTCTTTGGTCTCACGAATCATTGCTTCGTCTGGTATTTCTCCCTTTTCTATTTTTCCTCCAATACCATTGTATTTTCCAGAGCCAAAACCTCTTTTTTTCATTGCTAACAAAATTGAATTATCTTTTTTTAATAGACATAGTGTTGTTTCCATATTATGCCTCCTTGTAGGTGATTAAATTAATGCCCATTTATTTAATTGCTCTTTCTATAAATTCAACAAATTTTGGTACAGTTCCTAATAAATATTTATAATCTTTAACTACAAAATAAGCTTCTGCCTCTGACCCCCATGAATATGTTCCTTCTTCTTCTATATTATCTATTTTTGTCTTTGTAAATTTGATTTTTTGTTTTAAATATTCTAAAATATATTCATTATTTTGTTGTATTTCTTTGAGTATCTTCTTAGTTTTTTTGTAATCTCCCTTTTTGTAATACATTATTGAAAGTGGAAATAACATAAAAGTTGAATCATCTTTATATTTTTTATATATTTTTTCACATTCTTCAAATTTTTCAAGTACAGCATATAATCCCATAATTAAATATCTTATACCCTGATTATCATTTTCACATAATTTCAACATTTCTTCTCCTTGTTGTATTGCCTCAGTGTATCTTCCTAATTCAATTAATGTTAATGTATAACAATGTTTCGTTCTCATATATGGTCTTGTTTCTATTAATCCCCAGAATATACCTATATTTTCTTTGCTAAAGATATTATCTTTTTCCAATCTAGTCTGTTCTTTATCCAAAGTTTCTTTATATTTTTCTAACTTTTTTATTGTATTACTTTCAAACTTTGTAATAAAATTTTCTGCATCTATATTATCATGATTTATTTCCAGTGCTTTTTTTGCTAATTTTATTGCCTTTGATTTTACCGGTTCTTCATATGCTTCAAATAAAAAATCATCTGACTGTTCCATTTTTATAAATTTTTCATCTTCAAAATCCATTTTTCCACCTTACCTTTACTAATATTTTCTTTATATACTTTATTCCACTCTGCATATTGCGCAAAACAAAAAATGTTAATCTTCTAATACCATTTTTTTCCATGAATTCCTGTTATTCTTGTTTTCTCATATGCTATTTGATAGTGATTGCTTAACTCCACCTGTTGTAATAGCTATTCTCCTCATATTTACTTTCCCCTATTTTGTTATATATTTTTGATTCTTTGTATTTGGTTTATCTGGTATAGTCATTTGTAACTTTCCACTATCTAATAACGGTCTCATATATTTTAAGTAGAAATTCCTTCTGTCCTTTAATTCTAAAAAAGCCATTATTTCTTTGGTTGTTCTTGGCTCTCTACAAAATTCTAATATTTTATCTTGGTGGGTATCTTGGTGGGTATCTTGGTGGGTCTTTGGTTGCCCTTTAATTTCATCTTCAAATCCTTCATGCATAAATATTGTTGTAATAAAATAATCTCTTGTTTCATTTGTTTCAAATTCAGGCTCTTTTGAGCCATTATTTTTTAACGCTCTTTTAATTTTTGGAATACCAGTATTTCTGCCTTCAGTTAACTTTAATTCTTTTAAAAATTCTCCAATTCTACGATTTCTATATTTTCTTGCTATCATATTTTTATCTTCTATTGATTTTTCACTTATTGAGCAATCTGGTCCTGGATAACTTACAATATGAATTCTATTTTCTACAATGTTTTCATTTAAAATATTTTCTATACTTGTAGGTAATTTCATTAAAGCTCCCTCCCTTTTTTCTTAATTAATTGCTTTTATTCTATCATTAAAGTGTAAAAAAAGAAAGCAATTTTTCATGTTTATAATAATTCATAAACTAATAAAGCACATAATAAAAGCAGTTATTATTTCATATTAATAACTGCTTTGTAATACTATTTTCTATTCTTTTCCCAAACAGTTCTTACTAAATTTAAAGAAACTGTTGATAATGTAAATCCTATTACTGGAACTAATGAACTTAACCATATATTATTGTTTTTATTTATTAAATGAGAATATATTTGATTTTAACTAAAAATATTATAGGTCAGGAATTTCAACTTTTTTGATTTATAAAAATTTATATCACGATTTTTTTAATTTTTTCGTGATGTAAAAATCTATATCACGGATTTTTTAGTTTTTTCGTGATATAAAAATCTATATCATGAATTTTTCGGACTTTTCGTTATATCAAAAAAGAACACCTATGGTGTTCCCTCTTTAATATAAATTTTATCTATACTTTACATTCTTTTGCCAATTGCTCCCAGAATAATAAACTGCAATAACTTGCACTTCTTTTATATCTTCGATTATTCTATAAAAAATCATAAAATTTTTTATATTTATTTTTCTAATGTCACTTTTTCCTGTTATTTCACTATCAATAATATTATAAATATTAGCACTGTCTTTTAGTTTTGAGATTTCTTCACTGAAAGCTTTACGATGTTGCCTAGCAATTTCTGGCTCTTTTAATTCTGTCTTTATATATATTATAATTTTTTTCATATCGTCTTTGGCTTCATCTAGAATCCTTATATTGTATTTATTCATTTTTTGTGTCACCTCAATTATAAACTATCAATTTCTTCAAAAGCTTCATCTATTGTAAGCATTTTGGCTTTTCCCCTTTCAATTTTCTCAATTCTTTCACTCAATTTTTTCTTTAAATCTGCATTATCTTTTATAATTAGTTCATCAGGCATAGTTTCTTCAATATATTTTGAAGTTAAATAATCAGCATAGTTTAATAATTCTTTAGCAATTGAATCTGGAATCAAATCAATTGTATTATATAGTTCTTGTTTTGTTGCAGTCATTTCTATGCACCTCCTTATTTGTTTATCCTATATAATTATTTTACTATATTTTTCATATATTATCAATAATCTTACTGGAATTTTGTATCGTAGTTTTGATTACATCTTTCCATTTTTCTTTTATATTTGACCAATCAACCACATACCAGGTTGTTTTAAATTATGTCAAACTGGTCAAGTTTTGACTAATTTTTTTCTAATTTTATAGTTTTTTTACATTTTTATTAAAAATTCTAACTCTTATAAAATATACTGCCCATAGCATTTGTGATATTCTTACACCATTATATTTTCTATATATCAAATCATTTTGAAAACATTCTTTAATTCTCTTTTTATGGATATTGACTTGTTCCATGTCTAATTTGTATTTATTCATATTTTTTTCATGAAGTTCATACCCCAATATTATCATTAAATTAGTTACAAATGGATTTATGTTATTTACAAATAATTCATTAACATCTTTTATTTGCCATAATTCCTTTATTCTAAAAAAATCACTACAATACAAAATTTCATATACATCTTTAAATACTTTTTTGTAATTTTCACTTCTATTTATTTCTTCAATACATCTATAGCATTCTTCTTTATATGATTTATCTATATTATAAAATTCAAACGCCTCGTCAATTTTCATTTTATTTATCATTTTTTACCTACTCCATCATTTTTATTTAAAAATTAAATATACATTTTAAATTTTCTAATAACTTTTTAACCCACCATCCATCTTCTCTTTTATACTCATTCACTATTTCTATATCTGATTTTGCACATTTAACTAGTTTATTCACATCACAAATTACTTCTTTACAAATATATAGATTTAGATGTTCTTTACAAGCACTTTCTATAGCCATTAATTCTGCATGTGTATACATTGAAAGTATCATCATATCTAAACACGCCAACCTCACTGCGTTCCTCTTAGAATTTAATATTAGGATATTAGATATTTTCTTGTTATTTTATTTAATGTATATGCAAAAGCTATATACATTAAAGTAAATACCACTATTAAAATCGCTATAATATTTAAATTAAATCCAATCTTTGAAACAAATATCAATACCAAATATCCAAAACTTCTTGATATATTTATCATAATTTCAAACCAAAATATATAACTTGGTTCATCTTCTATATTGATATTTTGTTTGCACATACATTCATAATATACAACTGAATTTGATGTCTCAAATATTGGATTGCTTATTCCGTTTATTACATTGTACAAAAGCACTAATAAGAATCCTGTACTTATAGTTAACGGTCCAATATGTAATAGATTATTTATATTAAGATACATCATACTAAATGTAAGTATAATAACTACTATACTTTGTACGATTGACATTGGTATAAATACCTTTGATAAGTTTTCTCTTTTTACATATTTATTGATACAATATATTACTAAAATAGAAATAACAGTTATAAAACTACTAATACTTCCTAATGATAGTTCTGTTGAAACTACTAAAAAAGTTATTATAGTAATTAATGTTGATAAAACCCCAAATGAACTTAGCCCTCTAAATAATGTTCTAAAGCTTAATAATGTCATTAACTTTTTATTTCCATTATTATTAATATTTTCAAAAAACTTTTTTAAATTTATTTTTCCATGTTTTAAGTCAAATCCTTTTATAAATAATGAGAAGACAAAACTTATGGATATTAATACTATTAGTACGATAAATGCTAATTCATAAGAATTTTTACTTATGCAATATCCTAATATTATAGGTAATATAATATTTATTGAATATTTTAAAATTTGATCTTTTGTAATATAGTTTTGAAAGTTTCCTTCTTTGTTAACTCTCTTTATTAATATTTGTTCTGGATAATAGTAAAAAGCATTTCCTATACTTGCAAATATAGCAAATGGAATTATATAATTTGAAATCTGGTCACCTACTATCAATAAAATTATACATTGCATCAAGTTAAAAAATATTCCAACTCTAAACATAGAAACCAGATTCACTTTTTGTAATTTATTTACAATTAATAAGCATATTAAATATGTTAAATAGAAAGTAATATAATACATTGACACATCAACTATATTTCCTTGTGTTATTTTCAAAAAATAAATTCCTAAAAATATATCTTTAAATACACTTATGACTTTACCTGCCAGATCAGACATCAAGAAGCTTTTCCATACATTGTTTCTTTTCATTTCTTTCTCCTATCTTTCTTCTATATCTTTCTCTTCTTTTCTTCTTTCTAATACTTTAACTATGTTTTCTGCACATTCTATATAAGTTCTTTGTATAGCTTCATCTGTACAACCAGCAATATGTGGTGTTGTGATAATATTACTTTTTTTTCTAGATAATACCTTGTCATTTTGCTCTATGTCAATATCTAATCCTAGATAGAAATTAGGATTCCTATCAGCAAATTCAACTAATGCTTGTACATCTGTTACTTCTCCTCTTGAAGTATTTATAAATATGGCATTTTCTTTTAATAAACCTACTTTTTCTCTGGATATTAAATTTTTAGTCTGTTCGGTTAATGGTATACTTACATTTACAATATCTGAGCATTGTAAAAGTTCATCAAGATTTACAAATTTCACTCCCTTTTTAATTAAATCCTTATGATTATCTGGGTGAGCAGTATAACATAGAATTGGCATTTGGAATATATTTGCTATATCAACCACTTTACTAGATATATTCCCCGCACCTATCATTCCTATTGTTTTTCCACCTATATCACTGGGTTTACTTCTTAAAAATTTCTTATCTCCTTTTCCATCTATAACTAAATCATTAGCTTCTTGTATTCTTTTACTTAAATCTAATATCAAAGCAAAAATATGCTCTGCAACTGATGTTACATTAGCAGTTGGACAATTAACAATATCAACAAAGTCAGATTCAAAACACTCTTTTTCTATATGATTTAGACCTATTGATAATGTACCAATAATTTTGGGATTCTTTATATTACTAATCATATCTTTTGTTATTTTTTGCTTTACTCCTATAATTAGTATATCATATATTCGTAATAACTCTTGCAATTCTTCTTCATTTGGAGATTTTTCACCACTCCACACATCTACACTTATATCTTTTTGCATTAAAATTTGAACTGCTTGTCTATTTATATTTCTAGATATACTACATGCCTTTAACATCTTTCATTCTCCTTTTTTATATTCTATTTATTATATTAGATTTATTCTATTACTTATTAAGTTTTACATCTAAATATTCTTATTAAATTTATACTGCTCCGCACACTAGGTCAACTTCTATCGTCACTTTAATTTTATGATTTTCTACTCTTTTTATCTTGTTTTTACTTTTTATCAAAACCATAAAATTTCTCAAATGCAGTAAACTCAACTATTGTATCGAATCTTTTAGATATAGCACCAATCAACATTCAACATGTTTCGTATATCTATTGTTGATACCTTAATCTAGACTTGTTTGTTAATTGTAGATGTGTATTTTAATTTTGAATTTCATAAATTAATTTTTTCACTTTTTTCGTGATATAAGAATCTATATCACAAATTTTTCGCTTTTTTCGTGATATGAAATTTTATTTAAAAAATAAATTAATATATTTTTCAAAAGCAAAAATTTGATTTCGGCTATATCCTGTTGTTTCCATTATAATTTTTTTATATAGTAATGCATTAACTATTCCATTTATCGTTGTTAATTTTATTCCTGTGATTTCAGACATTTTATTTCTAGTAAGTATAGGTTCATCATATAATAAATCAATTACTTTTTTAGCATTTTCTGGTTTTACAGGTAATTCCATTATAGTCTTGTCTATTTCCATTGTAAATTCAACTACATTTCTAAATTTTTCTTTTGCAGTTTTTGATGTTTCAATAACCGCTTCTAGGAAAAACTTAATCCATCCTATCATATCATTATTAGTTCTTACTCTTGTAAGCATATCGTAATATGTATCTTTATTTTTTTCAATATAATCAGAAATATATAAACAAGATTTTTCAAGCATTCCTTTACTTTGAATATATAATGGGATAAGTAATTTTCCTATACATCCATTTCCATCTAAAAATGGATGTATAGATTCAAATTGATAATATAAAATTGCAATTTTTATTAAGTCTAGTGTATCTATTTCTTCATTATTTATAAATTTTTCAAAATCAGATAATCATTCTGCAACTTCGGTATATGGTGGTGGAACATATACTGCTGTACTTGGCATACTACCACCTATCCAGTTTTGCAAAACTCTAAATTCTCCTGGTGTCTTTTGTTCACCACGAACTCCATTCATCAATATTTTATGGATTTCTCTGATTAATCTAGTACATACCGGAAAACCTTCTCTTATTCTTTTAACTCCATAGTTCGTAGCTTTAACATAATTTTGTACTTCTTCCCAGTCATCTCTTTTTTCTGGATTAATGTCAGTTACATCAAGTAAATCTTCCTCTACAGTTGTCCTTGTTCCTTCAATGTTTGTCCAATTTTGTGTCATCCCATCCCCAGTTATAGTTTATTTTACTAGGAATAAATACTTTATAATCATTCATTTATATATATTCACCTGATTTATATTCTTCTAACTTTATTTATGTTACCTCCATATTTTAAATATTTTTTTTGCCAATCAACCATTTACCAGGTTGATTTTTGTTACTATATTTTTTGATTTTTTATCATTTTTTAGCTTCTTTTTAGCTTTTTATACTTTTTTCACTTTGCTGTAAAGATCACTGTATCAAGGTTTACAAATTATCCTTAATAACCATCACCGCTACACTCTCCACGTGCGACGCTCGTCGACTATTGATTGGTCAAGTTAAGGTTAATCGTTGACCATGAACATGTCAGATGCCATTATTCATTTCTACTTTAACTCTTACTTTTGTTTCCAAATTCTTCCTTAAGCTCCCATCTTCCTGCTTATTAAATGAAATAAACTTCTGAAAACTTTCAAAATCTAGAATAAGATTATCCTCTTCTAGCAATGTATTCATTATTCCATCATCTCGTGATTTGTATTTATCTTCTGTACCATTTTTTATTATAAAACGAATTACATAAGGATTACAATTTCCATCCTTATCTTTTTCACCTATAATAACTTTGTATATTAACGCTTCAAAAACATCTTTATCAAAGCCTTCATCATTAGCATCCTTGCTTTTAAAAAATTGACTTATTTTTTTGAATCCATCATCAAATGATTTTTCATCTTGTAATTGACATTCAAGTCTTTCAATTTCTTCATCTACCTTTTTTATCTTTTTATTGATTTCAATTTTTTTGTTTGTAAATATTTCTTTGTCTATTGTACCATCAATCATTAAATTTAGCAATGAATCTAATTTAGTTTCCATTTGTATCCTTTGCTCTTGCAATTTTCTAATTGCATTCTTTATTTTATCATCACTTAACAGATTTTCAATTCTTTCTAAAAATCTTTTAATTACATCTTTATTATTTTTACATAATATTTGATATGCCTCTGCAAAACAACTTTCTATTATTTCTTCTCTTAATACCTTAGATTCTATACAATTTGTTTTGCCTGATTTTACATATTCCATACATTGCCATACTCTTTTTGAATAAGGTGTACTACTATATAGATTTCTACGGACATAAACAGAGCCACAAAATCCACAAAATATTCTACTACTAAATGGATACTTTCTGCTGTAGTTTCCTTTCCTTCTTCCAGTTTCTCTTGCACCACATCTTTTAGCCAAAATAGTTTGTGCTTTATCAAATATTTCGGCAGGAATAATTGCTTCGTGATTTCCCTCTATATAATATTTATCTTCTTCACCACGATTTACTATTCTTTTATGTGAAATTGGATCAACTGTAAATGATTTTCCTTGTAACACATCACCTTTATATTTCTCATTTCTAACAATTCCTCTTACTGTTGACTCTGCCCATTTTTTTCCACCTTTTGGTGGTACATATCCTAATTCAGTTAGCTCTCTTGCAATAATTGTAGAGCCAGCTCCTTCACAATATCTTCTAAAAATATATTTAACTATTTCTTTCTCTTTTTCATTAATAATTAATGCCTTTTTCTCAATATCATAATTGTAACCTAGACATCTGTTAAATCCAACAAGTTCCCCCCTTTCCTTCTTCATTTTTAGTCCTAATTTAACATTACCAGAAATGCTCTCGCTTTCTTGTTGTGCTATAGAACTCAATATTGTTAATAGAAACTCGCCAGACATTTCCAAAGTATTGATGTTTTCTTTTTCAAATATAACTGCAATATTTCCTTCTCTTAATCTTCTTACATATTTTAAAGTATCCAAAGTATTTCTCGCAAATCTAGAAATAGACTTTGTTATAATAACATCAAATTTTCCTTCCATTGCATCAGTTATCATTCTCATAAAATCATTTCTTTTATAATCCAATGTTCCTGTTATTGCTTCATCTGCATATATTCCTGCAAATGACCAGTTGCTATTAGCATTAATCTTTTCAGCATAATATTTTTTTTGAGATTCATAACTATTTAATTGTTCTTCACCATCTGTACTAACACGGCAGTATGCACATACCCTTAGTCGCCCTGAAAGAACTTTTCCTGTTTTTCTATCAACAATACCATCTAGTTTCTTTATAACTTTAACTTGCATAAAATGACCTCCACATTTTCGTTAAAGTTTCCTCTACATTGTGATATTAACTCTGTTGAACGGTAAAATCAAATCATTTCAGAAAAAACTTTATATTCTTTTATAATTTCATTTTTTAAATAATAATACTTATCTTTATCAATTAATTTTTCATTATATATTTGCATTAATCTATTTAATTCAATTGTTGCAAATATAATATTATTTGTCTTTTGACTATTGTTTGTTAATATTCTACCTAACATTAATTTAAACACCTCGCCAATCTATTCTTTTAGGGACATCTGCCCCAACTGTTATACCTCTTTTTAAAACATAAGATTTAGTTCCTTCATTATATTTATATATAGAAGAATTCCAGTTTTTAAATGCTCTATTAGAAATATGATTTTTAGCACCTGATAATTCTCTAACTGCTTGATCATGCATATTATTTAAAACAGCATAGGTATCTTGTTCACGATTTACCCATTTTTGTTTCATATAACTTTTGGTATATTCAATATTTTTCTTTTTATTTTCAATCTTGCGATTTTCTTTTTCATCTTTGTACCTTGGGTCTTTAGATATAACTCTTGATACTTTATATTTTGAAATACCAAGTTTTGTAGCAATATCTATTTGCTTCATTTTTTCCTTAAAATACATACCAAGAATTTTATTTTCCATATGTCCCCCTGCAACTTTTTACTAAAGACTTTTATAGCTGAAAAGACTATAGGGAAAATTTATTATTTGCCCTATTTATTTCTTTTTATTTGCTTTTTAAAATAATTTTATTTAGTCTTCGTACTTCTTTTGTACCAAACTTATCATGCAACATCTTAATTTCACTTTTTAATTCTTTAGGTGTAATTTCTGTTCCACTATTTTTTAATGTGTGAAAAGCAAGTTGTGCATAATCAATTAAAGTATCTATGTCAAAAAGTTCTTTATTATTATCAACATCCATAAAATCACCTCCTTTTTATTTACTAATAGAAGTCCAAAAAAATTTATGGATGTTGCATTTTTTGAGAAATTTTTTAAATTTTTCTATTTCTTCTTAGATTTTTATAAATTTCAATTTTGATTTCCTGTGCCAAATCTTCATCATAGCCACCATTTATAATGCTTGCATTTATAATTAATGGCTTGTAATCCTTTATTATTTTTATAATTTCTTCATCAGATAAATTAAATTCATTAAACATTTTTTTCTCCTCCTATTAAACTTCTCACAATCTTATTTAATGCCTTGTTTCTTATTCTCCATATACTTGTCCTATCTTTTTTCATTTCTAATGCAATTTGATTCATTGTTTTATTTTCTTTATACAATAAAAAAAGCACCATCTTTTCTTCAAAAGACAATGCTTTAACAACATTATATAATTTTTTATCACTCATTACTTTTTCAAATTCCATAGCAGACTTAATTTCTTTTTCACATTTATTTAAAACTTCATCAAGCACAGATTCAGCCTCAAAATTTGCACAATTGTATAATTGTACATTTGTATTATTGATATAATTGTAATTATCTCTTATATACTTTTTTCTTGTGTTAATAATTATTTTCTTTAAATATGATTTTTCTTCTTTTGATAATAGCTCTACTATATAATTCTTTCTTTCCATATTCATTCTCCAATCTTTTAAAATTGGACAATGCCATAAAACAAAGAAAGAATTATAAATTATGTATTTATATAATTATCAATTCTAACTTTTACATATTCATCCCTCCAAACAATAATCTAAAATAAAGTTCAATTATCAATTCGCAAATAATCTTAAGTTTCCCCACTTATTTTTCTTAAGAGAATTCTTTCCTTATTTTAGACTATTGTCCGTGTTTTAATATATAACACGATTTTATTTAAACGGCTAATTTAGGCTACATGAGGGTTAAAAAGAGTACAAAAAAGCTAAAAAGTGTACATTTTGGTTAACTTTTTCCAGACATTTTATGTGATGTAGCCTGCATGTATTGAAAATACAGAGTTTCAGTGATATAATATCAATAATTTAATACTTATTCAGATCTTAGCAAATGATATTATGTTGGAGGTATTATAAATGAAAACAACCATTTTAGTTGCAGAAGATAACGAATTTATATTTAATCGTTATCAGGAAATTATTGCTAAAGATGAATTTTTTGAATTAGTTGGATATGCTATGGATGGACAAACTGCTTTGGAAATGTACAAGAAATTAAAACCTGATATTTTTATATTAGATTTAGGATTACCCAAGATGACTCGGCTTAGAGGTATTAAATGAACTTACAATATATGAAAATAGCAAAAGAAAATGTAACGTAATTATAGTTTCGGGAGATTGTAAATTACGTTTAGAATTAATGAATACAAAAAAAGTTTATGAAGTTTTTTCAAAACCTACTAACTTCGATTCGCTAAAAAGTTCAATGAACAGATTAAGAGATGAATTAATCCAAGAAGATTTTCCAACAGAAAAATTTTATAGTATCCTTTTAAAATTAAATTTAAATCCTTATTCCCATAATGTTAAAGTATTAAATAAAGCAATAGAGCTATGCTATTATAATGAATATTTACTTGATAATCTAACAACTATACACAAAACAATTGCTCTTAACGAAGGATGCTCTCCTGAAAAAATCAAATCATGTCTGAGAGGAACTACAAAAAATTTGAATAGAAATAATTCTCCTCAAACTTTAAATAAATTTTTTTATATCGATGATACAAAAAGAAAGCATGAAGTTTCAACCAAACATTTTATGAATGGATTACTGGTAGCCTTGAAGAAATAACTATCCCATAGAGTAATTTCTATGGGATAGTTTTCATGGCTCTAATTTGCCATATACTTATCGAGATTTCGAATAAATATTTTTGCTTCATATTTCGTAATTCTTCCATTTTCTCTTGCAAGATTTATTAATGCAATTACATTCTCTTTTCTTCCTCCAGTAACAATCTCATCTATAATATATGTTGGAATTCTAATTGATAACTCTTTTTTTATTTTTTCCTGCAACTTCCCTGTTTTCTCTAATATCTCATTATTTTTTTCAATTTTTGTTTTATATTTATTATCCACTTTTATCAGCCTTTCTTTGTTGATTTTCTATAATAATTATTTATGACACAATCATAGTGTCATAATAACATGATTATCAGGATAAAATCAAGTAAATACTATTAAAAAGGTGGTTTTATTTATGATACGCAAATTAAATGATAGTTTTAATGTTATTAGTGATAATTTGATAAAATTAAGAAAGGCTAAACATTTATCTCAAGCTGATGTTGCTAACGATTTAAATTTACTTGGAATTAATATTCATAAGAATGATATAAGCAAAATTGAAGCTAATACTAGAGCTGTTAAAGATTATGAATTATATGGATTTGCCAAAGTCCTTGGTGTTTCAATATTAGATTTACTAGATGGTATTGAAGAAAGATTGGAAAAGGGAGAGAAATAAATTCTCCCCCTTTCTGTTTTTAACCAATTGCGTGTCTCTTAACTAATTCTTCTTTGTCAATAAACTCTAAGCCTCTATGAAGAAGTGCATTATATCGTTCTTCATCATAAAAGTAAGAATATGTTTCTTCTGCTTTCTTTTGCCATTTTGTCACAACACTTGGTTCCTCTTCTTCGTCCCATTCCTCTGCTTCATCATAATCATATCTTCCAGTTTTTATAAAATAATCATACGAATCTTCATATGAACGATGAATATTTGTCCTTTTGTTCGAACTTTTCATCCTAGTATCATTTCTGATAAGGTCCTTGATGAGTTGTGAAATCTGTGCATTTGTCAAATCATATACATTACTACATTCAATTGACTTAGAAGTAAAACCTCTGTTTTGCTGCTGATTAGTCTTTGCCTTATGCTTGTTAAGATTGTAAATTTTTCCTTGCAGCAACATTGTCTGATATACCTTACCGACTGTAGCATTTCTGCCATTTCTATCCATGAGAATCTCACTCATAATTCTGTCAACAGTCGTCTTCTTCTTTTTCGGTATTAAATTCACCATAAAAGAAGTTACTGCTGGTTCAGGGAAAAATGCTGCACTTGGAATTACTTGTGCAATTTCGACATCTAAACATGTCTGGCATATTGCAGAAATACATCCAAATTCATAATTAAAATGTCTGCTTTTTCCTTCTGTTACCTGAATCGGAGCTACCATCTTTCTCGCTGAATTTTGAGATACAATTAAAGTAATGCTTTTGACATTAGAGCTTTTAGCATCCTTGTTATCTTTATAAAGTGCACCAGATTGTGCAAGCTTAACAAGAAAAGGCTCTGTAATTGTATAGGGTAAGTTGGCAACGATTCTGTCATACTCAAGATAAGAATGGTCAAGGGCATTTCCCTCAATGATTGTGACATTTGGATAGTCCTTAAACTTTACCTTAAGTAATTCTGCATAATAATGGTCAAGTTCCAATACAGTCAGAGATGCACATTTCGGAGCAAGTATTTCAGTGAGTGCACCAGCACCTCCACCAATTTCTACTACATTTTCTCCTTCACAGATATTTGCCTTCCGGCAAACCTCTTCAATGACATTCCTATCGTGCAAAAAATGCTGATCTTTTGTCGGATTTGGGTTTTTTTCAAATTCAGTCATGATAAACTTTCCTCCTTAAGTAATAATCAATATGACCACAATAAGTTAAACCTATAAAATATATTTACAAAAAATATTATAGCATTTTTCCAGTATTATGTCAAGTTTATATTGTTTTTATCGCATAACATTTTAATATTATTATTAAAAATTTTTTTATACAATATAATTGGAACACACTTCAAACATTGAAAAATAATAAATGCATTAACAATTCCTATATAATCCGCTAATCCCCCAAGTATGACCGCTATAACAGAAAAGATTATATTTTTTGTAAATGATTTTATAGATCCCATACTTGCTCTATACTTTTGATTATATAATTTCTGTTCAATGTCCATTTGAATAACATCAGTAGTAAAAAGAGAATTCGTTGTCATTATAATTGGTGAATAGATATTTTTTATAAAAGCTCCTACACAATTAGATACAATACTATATGTATTGGAAATAACATATAATTTATATGTTCCAATTCTACTTATTATCTTTCCACTAAACCAATTTGATATAAATGCTCCAATATTAGATAAAACTCCTGGTAAACCTAATGCCCATTCTGGCCATACCAATTCATAAAAAGTACTTCTAAACTGAAAACAAGCCTCACCAATTCCATCATTTATTCCATCTGCAATTATTTGCTTGCGTAAAACATCGTTATTCTTTACCAAAGTTATTGCTTCTTTTATAATTTGTAAAATATTTTCTGTATTCTTTTCTTCCATAACATCTTCTAGTAAAAAAGAGCAAATTAACTGTAAAACTTTTGGAACAATTGTTAAAAAAATAACAAACCTAAAGGATGTAAAATTAACTATAAATGTTCCTATCATAGCTGAAACAGCACCAGCCAAATAAATCATTGAATTTACTTTTCCAATATAAACTTTGTACTGCTCTTTTTTATCTTTTTCAATTAAATCATATATATATGCTTGATTATTTCCGCTAAAAAATGCCATTTCCAATCCATTAAATAAAGAAGCAATAGTCAGTCCAACATAATTTTTTGCAATTCCCAAAATTATTATATATATTAATGAGGAAATACTTCCCAAGATTATTGTCTTTCTTCTTCCGATTTTGTCAGAAATGATTCCAGTTGGTACTTCTAATATACATGATGAAATAGTAGAAATACTAAAAATACTCATTGCTAATGCCATTGAATTTGTTACCTGCACATAGTATAATATAGCAATAACACCATATAACTTAAATTCGGACATCAAGTTTAAAAAACCCATTATTTTTATATTTTTCTTTTTCATATATAGTTACCTTTTTAGTGATGAAAAAAATTCGTTTCTTAATGACACATCACTTTGAAACTTTCCTCTCATAGTATATGTATCTGTTAAAACTCCAGGTTTTTTTATTCCTCTTGCTGTCATACATGAATGTTCTCCCTCTATATATACAGCCACATCCTCTGTTGCACATGCTTTTGATATTACTTCAGCAATATCTGAACCTATCCTTTCCTGAAGTTGAAGTCTTTTTGTAATCATGTCAACTATTCTCGCTATCTTTGATAGACCCAGCACCCTTCCGTTTGGTAGATATGCAACTGTTATTTTCATATTATACATTAAAGCTAAATGATGTTCACAATAACTAAATGCTGGAATATCTTTCATTATAACTATATCTTTATCAGTATGTTCAAATGACTTATTAAACATCTCAGCAATTTCGTCATTAGTATATCTCACACCCTCAAAAACCTCTTCATACATTTTTGCTACTCTTTTTGGTGTTTCCTTTAGTCCTTCTCTCTCAGGATTTTCTCCAATTGCTATAAGTATATCATATATTGCTTTTTCTATTTTTTTCTTATCTATTGAATTTTTCACTTGATGTCACCCTTTCTATTATTTTATTTATACTTTCCATTCATTAATACATCGCCGCTCAAAGTTTTCAAATATTTCTATACGATTCATTATTCATTCACCTCATATACAGTAATGTATCCTTGCTTTCCTGAACACTTTTTTTATTTTGATGATCTAGTCTATTTTTTCTTTATATGTGTAAAGTCTATAACAACTCCATCTTTATTTAACTCTTACTTTTCATACGAATCTAAATAATTCAATTATATCTATGTAAATTTTCACATCTACTTTTATATGATGAATTAAAACTATGACTTGTGTTAATCCCTATTTTTTTTACATAATACATAAAAATCATTCCTAATTCAATATTATGTATGATCTTATCATATTTTTTAATCTATGTACAGTATTTACATTGCAATACATTAATATTTTATAAAAAAAGGAGTAAGCATATGCTTACCCCCTTTTTTAAGATCTCAAATTAATAATATAATTACCAATTGCTAAATAATCCAATTTCATTGCCACAGCACTTTTCAAGGCTTTTTCAGGTGTTGCTACAATTGGTTCACCCTTAACATTAAAAGAAGTATTTATCACAACTGGTATTCCCGTCAAATAATAAAACTCCTTAATAATAGAATAAAACCTTGGATTATATTCCTTTGTTACAGACTGCACTCTTGCTGTTTCATCTACATGAGTAACTGCTTCAAGATATTTCTGTTTTTCTTTCAGAATCCTGCTATTTATTGTCATATACGGAGAAAATTTTTTACTTTCAAAAAATTCCCCCTGTTTCTCGAACAAAACAGCAGGTGCTAAAGGTCTCCAGAGTTCTCTACCTTTTAGGTTATTAAGTTTTATCCACATATCCATTTTTCTTGGATCTGCAATAAGGCTTCTATTTCCTAGGGCTCTCGGTCCAAATTCTAATCTTCCCTGAAAATTCGCAACAATATTTCCATTAGCAACAAGTTTAGCTATATCTCTTTCAGGATGTTTCGATTCAATATATTCATACTTACATTTTTTTACAAATTCCTTTATATATGCATCTGAATAACTATTTCCCTGATACGGAATCATTTCAAACTTGACCGTTTCACCATAATCGATTGCGATCTTAATCGCTGCTCCTAGAGATATTCCTCCATCATTTGCTGCTGGTTGAGTAAAAATTTCATTGACCTCTGGCAATTCAGATAAAATACCTGATGCAGCACAATTTAATCCAACTCCACCCGCAATTGCAACCTTTTTTACATTATACTTTCTGCAATTAAACACAACAATTTTAATTAAAATTTCTTCCAATAATTTTTGGCATGATGCCGCAAGATTTGCATATGGAACAACATCATTATTAATATCCGTTATTCCCTCACATCTCTTTTTAACAATTTTGGAAAGCAATTTTGACCAAGCATCAATAGTTTCTTCTTCTTCATCCTTACTCTTCTTTTTTATAGAAAAGCAACAATGAAGTTTTCCTTCTTCATCCGCATATAAGTATTTTTTCAACTCTTTCAAATAAACAGGTTTTCCAAAAGGAGCTAATCCCATTGTCTTACCTTCCTGACCTGAATGAAAACCTATATGCTCTGTTACTGCAGCATAGAAATAACCTAAAGAAATTGGTGTTTCATAAACCTTCCTTAGACTTTTCGAATCTCTGTCTCCAATAAAGACAGATGTAGCAATGTATTCACCCTGTCCATCTAATACAAGCACTAATGCCTTATCAAACCCAGATGGATAAAAAGCACTACATGCATGAGCGATATGGTGTTCGACATACTCTATTTTATCGGAGTATGCACCTGTTCCAAAAAGCACCTTAGAGACTTCTGTCTTACTCATAAAACTACTGCCAAACATACTCCAAAGTTCGGGATAATTCCACCCAATAGCCACTTTATCGATATCATTTAAGCTAATTTGTTCTGTGTTAAGAATCATCTCTATAGATTTTTGGGGAACCATATCGTAGGCATGTCTTATTCCTACCAATCTTTCTTCCTCGATGGCGAATTTAAGTTTTCCGTCTACCAACAGAGATGCTCCACCATCATGACCTCTAACAGTCCAACCATTCAATCCTAAGATTTTCATAATTTTCCTCCTTTAGAAATTTGATAACTATATTATTAAATTTTCAATGTGCCTTAAATTGGAGTCAAAATATTAACTCTAATTTAAAAAAAATTTTTACCACACGAATTATACCATCTTTTTTATTTTATGTCAATTTGTTCTTTTCTATAAATTTCATTTTTTTTCATATTCAATTTATTTCTTTCTTCTTTAAATTCCTGAACAATTTTTTTAAAATCTTTTCCCAATAATACTAGTGCAATTAAATTTGGAATCATTATAAATCCGACAGAAATATCAGCTATTGACCAAATAGCATCTATTGGAAGCAGAACAGCAAAAACGACAGGTACATAATAAATCCATCTTAAAATATTAAAATACTTATCTCCAAATAAATATGTAATACTTGTTTTATACTCAACAAAATAGCCTAGATATGATGTATATGCAAATAATGCAATTATACTACCTAATACAATTTTTCCGTATTTTACCAAAATTATTTTGAAATGCATTTAAAACTAATACAGCTCCTGTATCTCCAGTTTGAAGAACGCCAGTTGTCATAATAATCAAAGCTGTCATAGTACATGTTCCAAAACTCACCAATCCTACTTCTAATATTCCCCACATTCCCTGATATATTGGTTTACCATCTTTTGCAGTAGCATATACTGTAGCAGAAGTTCCTAATCCTGCTTCATTAGCAAAAATACCTCTTGCTGCTCCTTTGCTTATTGCAAGCATAACACTAGCTCCTGCAAAACCTCCTAATACTGGAGCAGGCTGAAAGGCATATTTCAAAATTGAAAACAAAACTTGAGGGATTTGCCTTATATTAATTGCTATTATAAGTATCCCAAAGAATAAATAAATAATAGTCATTGCAGGAATTATTCTTTTTAAAACTTTGCTTGTTTTATTTAACCCAACATTAAGTAAAATCATCGCAATAAAAACAGCAATTGCTCCCACTATAATTGTTGGTATTCCAAAAGTCTCATTTACTGTTGTTACCAATGTATTCATTTGTGCAAAACAGGAATCAGTAATAACATATGTAAGCAATGCTATACTATATGCAAATGCCAAAATTTTTCCGAACTTTCCACGTATTCTTTTTATATAATACATTGGACCTCCAGAATATGTTCCTTCTGAATTTTTCTTTTTATATTTTACTGATAACGCTACTTCCGCCATTTTAGTTGCCATACTTATAAATGAAATTATCCACATCCAAAATATTGCTCCGTGGTCCACCTATAGCTATAGCCGATGCAATTCCCGCAATGTTACCGTGTTCCAATAGTTCCGAGCTAATACTGTAGCAATCGTTTTTTTCTGTTCGTCTCCTTCTTTATTTTTTCTTTTGAATAATTTTTTTATAGTATTGTTCCAAATTGTTTTGAATTCAGTAATTTGAAAAAAATTACATAATTTGCACATATATAAACCAACACATATGACAAGAATTGTCAATGGTGTCCCCCATAAAAAGTCTGTAATCTCTACTATTTTGTCAAACACATACATCTCTCCCTTTATTTTACATTTTATTTTATTGCTTTAATTCCAAACAATTTTCTCTTTAATAATATTCCTTTATCTGATTTATTACGATCGACATATTTATTGAATTTCTCAATATCTCCCTTAATCTTTCCAAAATCCGGAATAATAGGTGTATTATTTAATAAAAATAATAGATCTTCTTCTGTTTCATAATATTCATATTGAGTTATATCATAAAATTTCACATCATTAAATTTTTCTTTTTTCATTTCTTCTTTAGTTTTATCTATAAGTTTAATTTTTTCATGGTATCCTTGTCCTCTTTTAAACAACTCCTTTAATTCAATGCAATCATCCTCATCAACTTGTTCAGAGAAAAATTTTCCTTGTAATTTCATGACCCTATAAATTTCATTAGCATTAAATGGTGTATGTCTTGCACAAACAACATCAAAGAACTCATCTGGAAACATTATTTTGTCAGAATTCATTTTTAAAACTTTGATATTATTTCTATCCACAATATTTCTTTTAGATGCTTTTATCATTTCATCAGAAAAATCCGTTCCAATTTTTAATAAACAATCATTTGAAATATAATTTATAAGTTTTTCTCCACCGCCAGTTCCAATATCAAGTAAAATAGTGTTTTTATTAACTTCATTATTAACTTCATTAAAATAAATAAACTCATTATTATCAATAAAATCATATTTCATCTTTGAAAAATCCCATCCATTGATTTTTCCAACTTTTTCATAAAATTCTTTTTCTTCAACAATATTCATTTCTATTTTCCCCCCCTAAGATAAGTGCATTTTACCATATAATTTAAATTTTTTCAATAATTAATTATTGACATTGTTATGTAAATTATGTTATATTATTGTTATAAATTTTCGTATAAAAAAAGCTATTTGGAGGTATTTATATGAACAATAATTTACGGAACACATCATTCACAAATAGTACCGAAGGAGCAGTAAGTTATGATTTGATGCCACCTTACTCTAAGCAAGGAATTGAATTCATTTATTCTAATGTTTTTCAAAATAAGCATCAAATAATTGCTGACATAGGAAGTGGAACTGGTAGGTTAACGGCTCAGCTCATTGAAAACAATGAAATCTATGCTATTGAACCCGACATCAAAATGAGTGCTGTTGCTGAAGCTAAATTCCAAGATTTTTCTAATTTTCACAGTATTAATGGATTTGCAGAATGCACAACACTTAATTCTAATAGTGTAGACTTTATTGTCGTAGGACAAGCTCTCCATAGATTTGATATTGCAGAATTTAAAAAAGAAGCAATACGAATCCTAAAAAATCCTAAAAACATAATTATTCTTTATAATAGAATTGATTATAGTATAAATATTATTCAGGATTTATTAATGGCCTTAAAGAGCTCATACCCTGCATACAAATCAAGATTTGAATTTAAGAATGAATCCATTGGTTCCTTAATTGAAACCCAGAAAAATTGCCAATCAATTGACTTAATCTACCCAGAACATCATGTATATGCATACTTTCACAATGATTTTATAGTTGATGAAACAAGATTTTATTCTCTTTGTTTATCACTATGGATTTTTCCTCTTTCCAACGGCGATGATGCACAAAGAATTATACATTCAAAGGATTTTGACCTTTCAAGATTTAAATGCTTAATTAAAAAGATTTATGATAAATATAGCATGAATAATTCGATTATATTGCCATTGTCAACAGAAGTACATTTTCCATACTAATCCTAAAAGCAATAAAATTGCAGGACAACTGTCCTGCAATTTTATTTTCCATTCAAATAGGCTTGTTCCTGAAATAACCAATGCAATAAATAATATTCCAAACAATGTAATAAAGTCCAGAAATTATATTTTTTTTAAATATCGGAATAATTAGATTCCAATTTGCAGTCGGTCTTTTTTTATGAAGATTCTTACCCGCGGCTATTCTCACTCCATATCCATATCTGTATGCTGATTTTAGATCCTGTTTAAATGTAAGGTTATCATGAATACATGTAGTGCTAGTAATTGTTGCTACCTTTATATTAGCTTTTTTAGCTCTGATATTAAGTTCGGAATCTTCTATCCATTGAATATCATTATCAAAGAAATAATTACCAACTAAAGGCTTTATTTTTTTATTTACTCCAATTGCTGGACAAAGTGCGTACCCTGGAATTCCCATTTCTCTTGTATAACTAATTATATTACTAGAAAATGTGTCCCTCTTAAAGAACACTTTTCCATCCACTAACATGTAATCGTCCAAAAGTTTAAAGAATTTTTCTAATGCTCCAGGAACAATTGTACAATCACTATCGTAAAATACAACTTTTGAATATCGAGCACTCTCTATTCCATGATTTCTTGATTTACTTAAATTTCGTTCTGGTAATTCAATAACCTTTAACTCAAAAAGTGTGCTTCCAGCAAAGTCTGATACAATTTTTTTTACTCTCTGAGTTGCACCATTCAAAACAATAATAACCTCACAAAAAACATCAATTGTTTTTAGTGTTTCTACTATCCGTTCATCATCTGCCACACAGATTATGAGTGACATTTCAAGTTTTCTTCTCATAATTCAATCATCTCCTGTTTGAATACCAAATGGAGATTCAAGCATTATTAAAAAAGCTCGAATCTCCATCTTCTGTTTTTAAAGAGTTTCAATAGCTGGGTCAATCATTCCCATGCTTTCAAACGCTTCTTTTCTGTTACGACACGGTTGACAAATCCCACAAGGCTTTTCACCATTTGTGACACATGTCCAAGTATGCTCAATAGGTACCCTTAAATCAAGTGCAGTTTTTATAATTTCCTGCTTATTTTTATAATTCAAAGGAGCCTCGATTGAAACATTCTTATTGTTTTTTGTAGCAATCTGTATGAGCTCATTCATTGCTTTGATAAATTCTGGAGAATTATCAGGACAAATCCATGGTCCAGCTTCGCTTCCGATAAAAATCTTTTCAATTTCATCATCAGTTTCTGCCCAAGCAATTGCAGCTGTTAAAATAATTGCATTTCTAAACGGAACATAAATTAAGTTGTCTTCGATTCCTGCTGAAATTGTATCATCAGTAATCATTGACATACCAAGTCCACCAAGCCAAGTCATGTCAACAACTTTGTGTTCATTTGCTCCGTAGTATTTGGCAAAATATTCCGTATTTGAAATTTCTCTCTTGATGTTTTTCTGTCCATAATTAACTGTTAAGAAGTTAAGCTCGTACCCCCGTGACTTAGCAATAGCAGCACATGTTGTGCTATCTAAACCGCCACTGATTGTAATTATTGCCTTTTTCATGATATTACTCCTTTCGTAATATAGCAAAAAAACGTTGTTACTCTTATCACAAATTTCTTCTCTTTTAAATATAATTGAGAATAAATACACTGTGTTAGCGTTATGTTAGCATTTTTTCTTTTATTTGTCAATAGTTTTATTTTTTTTCATAAAGAAAAAAATCATATTATTATCTTTTATTATTTAATCAAACAATCTTTAATTACATTTGCTCCCATTTTGAAACCTTGCCTATAATAAATATAATTCAAAAATCCAATTTCATCTTTTATTGTCGCCTTAAAATCTTCTAACATTTCCTTGCATTTTTCTTTTAAATTATCATCTTCAATAGTTTCAAAAACTATTTTACAAATTTTTTCACTACCTTCTTCTTCTTTTTGGTAATATTTCTTTAATTTTTCTCTTGTTTCTTTACTTATAATATTTCCGCTATCTTCATCATAATCGTACAGAATATCAACAACATCCTGCTCTTTTCCTTCTTCAAATTCCTCCATTATTTATCACCCCAATTCATATCAAATTTAATTGTGTGTGATATTAACTCTGTTGAAATTAATTGTCAACTATGTTCGCCACTATTCTTTTTGATTTCAAACCTTGAAACCCTGAAATTTTAGAGCCAGAGTAAAATGGTGTATTATCCCATTATGTTCAAAAAAATAATACACCATAAACGAAACCCCTCATTCCATCGCGTTGCTTATGGTAGTCTAGTATGTAGATTAGAAATCTACCACTGATGCTGACTTTATAAGTCATTTTGCATACTTGCCCACACTTTTTACATCAGTATATCCATCATACAAGTTTTGCCCCCTAGAACTCTTTTTTTATTGTGAGTTTGCGTTACGAAATCTCACCTACACATATATTTTTAATAGACCGTAAAAAATACTGCAAGTCAATTTTATAGCATTCGCTGACCAGACGTGTCACTTTATTATTTTATAACAAGTTTATGGCATCTCTTGTTATAGCACGAAAAAAGACACCTATAAAAATTATAGATGTCCATTTTCGGCTAAATATTCAATTAATTCTACATACCTGTTCTTGGTAATTTCTTAACATTTAGTTGTTTTTCATAAACTTTAGTTGTGTGATCGTCATTATCCCAAACTTTGTATGTTTTGTTGTATCCTTCAACTTGTGTTTTATTTGTAAATGTATCATCATTTTTTACATCTGAATTTACTCTTACAAAAATATATGGATTAATAACTGATTCAAATCCTACTTCCACAGTGCCAAATTCTGCTTTAAATTCTGTTACATATTCATCTTCATCAAGTTCAACTTCTGCGAAATCGATATAATTATTAACCTGTGTACTTAAATTATCTTTTAATAGTTTATAATCATTTTTATTAGTTTTATAGTAAATAGAATATTTTAAATCTTGATTATATGTTCCAGTTATTAATTTTGTGATTCTTACATAGTCGGTTGGTAATTCATCTTTCCAAGTAAAATTATTTAATGAAGTATTACCTGTATTTTTTAATTTAAAATCGTATTTTATTTCTTGATTTGCTGTTGTTTGAATAATACCTTCTTTTTCTACATCTACTGATGGCTTTTCTGATTTATTTGTCACATCAACTTCTACAATTTCTTTATGTGCTTTTATTTCAGCTGTAAATTCTTTATCATTAAATAAATACCATTCACCAGCAGTTACTTCTTTTATAAAATATTTTCCTTTTAGTAAAATGTCTGACATAGCAATTCCGTTTTCATCTGTTATTACTTCTTGAACAAGTTTATGGTCTTTATCAAAAATAGCAAATTTAACATTTGCAATTGGCTCTCCTGCTTTTTTACCATTTATAATATTGTCATCTTCACTTGTTTTAACTATTTTAATTTTTCCTTTTATCTTTTCGTTTTCAAATTTAATATTTGTAATTTGATTTTCTTTCAAAACTACTGTTTTAACTTCTTCACTTAAAGCATAATTTTCTAATGTTTCTTTTTCTTTTACACTTAATTTTTCAAAGTCTCTAATAGCATATTTTGATGTAGTTGCTTCACCGTTTGAATTTGTTACTATTGTTTCTAAAACTTTTCCATCTTTATCTAAGACATCAAATTTAACACCTTTTAACTTAACTTCATTATTATCCTTGTCAACCTTAATTACTTTTATTTGTCCCTTTTTTAATTCATTTTCAACTTGAACTTCTTTTGTCAAATTCCATTCCACTTTTATGTCTGTGTTTTCTGCTAGGTTGTACCATTTATTTGTTTTAGTTTCGATTAAAGAATAATCACCTGTTCTTAAGTCTTTTATTTCAAGCTCTCCATTTGAATCTGTATAATATGTTCCAATTACTTTTTGAAATTCATTTGAATATAACTGAAACTCAACATTTCCAAGTACAACTCTATGGTTATCTTTATCTATTTTATAAACTTTAACATTTCCCTTTTTATGAGTATTTGTAATATCTACTTTTGTTGTTTTATTATATTCAACATATACATCTTTTTCATCAGAATTTAAAATATAATTATCATTTGTTGAGACTTCAACCAACTTATAGTTTCCTTGATATAAATTTTCAAAGATTATCACTCCATCACTATTAGTCTTAGCTTTTCCAATTATTGTTCCATCGGCATTTTTTAATACAAATTCAACACCTTCAATTGCTTTATGTGTCTCATCATCTGTTTTATTAATTTGAATTCTTCCATTATTATTTTTAATATTTAATGTTGTTTCTCCATTTCCATCACCAAATGGGTCAAATGTCAATGCATAATTTTGTGTTCCTGCTACAGTTGTTTTTCCATAAAATATTGGATATGTTTTACATTTTCCTTGAACATTAATTATTGCATTTGTGATATCTTTATTCATCTGTGATTTTTGAACTTTAATATAAAAACTTTCTTTGCCATTAAAAGAATCTGTTTGAACTCCATTTCCATTAGTGATTATTGTCCCTTCAGGTAAATTAGCTGTAGCTGTAATTACATATGATGCCATATCAACTTCACTTGAAACATCAACTTCTTGCACATAGTAATCTCCATCTTCATACATATTGCCTGATGGTGTTAATGTTACCATTGGATCAGATGGTTGCTGACTTCCATTTCTTGCCTCATTTACAATTCTTTTAATTGCATCTGCTATTCTTTGTCCTTTAGCATCTCCTCCTCTATATCTATCAGGATTCCATCCATATAAAGCACAGTAAACAGCTTGTTTTGTAGCTAAATATGCATCATCATCTGTATCTACTCCTAGGTCTGATGCTGATTTATATGGATATCCATTAATAACTGCTCTCCATACTAAAACATTATCAATCATTGAATCTACTGTTACTCCATAACTTCCATTTTCTATTACACCAGGTAAATCACTATTTACACAATATGCTGGGTACTGGATACCATTATGTGAATAATATGCTGGATTACAAATTACATAAGACCATGTCTGTCTTTCATCATTCCAATATTGTAAGTGATAATCCATTGTTCCTTTTCCATAAATTTCAGCGGAATCTATTTCCATTGCGAATACATTTCCAAAACCAGAAAGTATCGTCATCATAACCATTATTATGGCTACTATTTTTTTAGTTTTATTTTTCATCTTCCTTTCCTTTCCATCAAAAAAGACACTTCAATAAGTGCCCTCTTAATTGTTAAATTTCTAAATTTTCTCCATAATCTCCGTTGCTTGTACACATAGCCTTTGTTCTCTTCTGTTTGGTATGCAAGTAATCATTGTTATTTTATTTTCTTCTGTATTTTCTAGTAAACTCCAGTCTGTTTCAAAAATAGCTTGGATATTATCAACTTTATATGTTCTCTCATAGAATTTAGTTTTATATTTTATAATATCACCAACTTCAAGCTCATTTAATCTAGCAAAAAATGAATCCCCATAACCTCTATTATGTCCTGCTAGTCCTACATTGCCATCATAAGTTGCAGTTGTTTCAATATGACCTATGTAATCTTTTAAAACATCATTGCCTGAACCTTCTTTGACTGTTACATTCAATCCTATTTTTTCAATAGTTAGAATTCCAAGCACAGAATCATCCCAAATGTCTTCTACTTTATCATAAGTTACATTTTCAAATTTAGAATCGGTTTTAATGCTATTAACATCAGCTAAATTTGTATTTAGATATCTATCAATAGCAAACCATCCTACTCCTAATGCAGTAAAGATAATGCAAACAATTATTAATACAATTCGAAATTTTTTCACATTACTCCCCCCTAAATCAATACTTCGAATTCTCTATTTTGTATATTATAATTATATTGTTTGTCGAAATACTTGAATTTTACATTCTTGCCTCTAATCTTCTTAAACAAAGATTTTGAAACTATAATTTTATAACTTCTAGATTGATAATTATATGGAGTTAAATCAACAAGCATTTTACTTTCGCTTAAATGTGCTTTTCTAACCAATACATATTCTCCATCTATTAAGTTATAGATTTTTACATTTTTTGAATTTAAAAGAACAATACCACATACACAAATAATTCCTGTTGTTACAACTACTGCTTGTGGTATAACTTTATTTTCCTCTTTTTTAGTTTCAGGTTTGCTACTTTCTACTTCTTTGTATTTAGCTGTAAATGTTGTTGTGTCTTTTATTTGCTTTTCAAGAGTTCCTGTATATTTTATTTTTGCTATGTATCTTGTAACTATTGTCCTTGTATCTTTCCCTTCATACTTCATAATTCCACTATATTTGACTGGAACTTGATTTCCATCAACATCTTCAGTTTCTGTTATATCCCATACAGGATTTACAAGATAATAAGTTAAACCATTTTCTTTTAACTCTTTAGGAATATTATTTAATTCATTACTAGAAACATTAACATATTTTTTTTGTAAATAAACTTTATATTCTTCTTGGTAACTATCAGCAGGAGTTAATTCAATTGAAGAATCCTCTCTACTTATAGTGCCTTTAAATCCATCATTTTCTATATTTCTTGATTCATCAAAAAAGCTAATAGCTGATGATTTATAATTTGCATCAATTATTTTTTCTTCTGTAGTTTCATATTTTTTACTTTCTGTTTTTAAATTATCTTTTCTTTGGATATCTTGCAATTCATATCTTTTTTCGTTTTCTACTATAGTCTTATCAATTGAATTATAATAATCTTGTGATACACTATAATCAACGCTTTTGCTCTTTTCTATAACATTTGGACTTGTTGCAAAACTAAAGCCTACATTTACCAATATTAATCCTGTAACTCCAAGTGCTAATAATATTTTCTTATTCATATTTCCTCCACTTCTATTTCAAGAAAAATCCTTGAAATACTAAATTTCTTAATTGTTCATTAACAAGAATTGTTAAACCAATAGATGTAAATATAAAAATTGCAACATAACAAATAAATTTTACAAGTCTTGTTATTGCTTCTAAAAGCAATGAAAAAAGATATACCTGATTATTAGGCATATCTGTTCTACTTACTTCTTCTTTTTTATTTTTTGATTTAATAAAAGTTCTTATTTTATCAAATATATCTTTAGTTTTATTTTCTTTCTTTATTACTTCAATTCGTTTCTTAAATTTTCTTGCATCATTCTTTTGTAATCCATTTTGACTTAATGCTATTAATAACTTTTGCTCTATTATATCAGTATCAAACTCATTTATTATGTTATAAAAACCTAGATCATATAGGTTAGTTAGTACTGCATTTTGTTCATCATAATTTGTTGCTAATATAATGACTCTTGTCTTTCCATATAATTTAGAAAAATTATATATACTTTCAATAATTTCTGTTTCAGTATTTTTTAATAAACTTAAGTCAACAATAAAATGCTTAATTAAATTAAAATTAACTTTTGTTTCCTTCATATATTGCTTTACATCTATCTCTTCATTCATAGAGCTTAATATCAATATATTTTTCATTTTACAGATTTTTTGTATTATTCCATTATTTTCTGTATTTGCAATATAACTAATCATCAGCTTCCCTCCTAGTCAAGCCATTGCTCTTCATATGGCACATTGTAAGTTACATTGTTCACCTGTAATTGTTGAACTTGGTTTTCTTCTTTATTTTCTTTTTTTATTCCCAACTTCCAATAGTTGTGATTTAATATACTAATCGTTACTAAAATTACAACTATAACTGAATATAGAATTACTTCTTTTTTCAATGATTTCTCCATTTTTACCTCCTATGTTTTACTAAATAAATATGGTGCGGGATCTATTTTTGATTTATCTGCTTTTCTAATTTCAAAGTGTACATGGTCTCCTGTTGAATTTCCTGTACTTCCTTGTGTTCCAAGAATCTGTCCTTCTGAAACTTGTTGTCCTACAGAAACACATATTGAATTATTTCTCATATGTGCATAAAAAGTATAAAATGTTTCTCCATTTTCATTTATATGTTTAACTTCAACACAATTTCCATATCCATTTTGCCATCCTGCCCAAGTTACTTCTCCTTTTTTAACACATAAAGCATGACTTCCTGTATTCCCAACTAAATCAATACCAGAATGAAAACTTCCTTGCTGTCCGTGTAATTGGATGTGTTCTATATCCAAATTTACTTGTTACGACTTTAAAGTTCTCGACTGGAGTTAGAAACTTTCCCTTATATTGAAATACTCCTATTTCAGATGAACTATTTTCAATTGAAGAACTTTCGGTTTGTGACTTTTGATGATTACTTGACAAATGAATTACATATTTTTCATAATATGTTGCACCAACTAGAACAATAAATAATACAATTCCAATTATTATTTTAAATTTAAATGATACAGGTTTCATTCAATCCTCCATCAATAATTCTCGTCAATTATTTTTCTCTCTTTATTTGGAATTTTTATTGTTGCAAAAATCTTTCTTGTACCTGCCGAAATTAAACAATTACCTTTCTGGGCATTATAAATTAAACTTTCTTCTTTTTTTGAAAGTCCAAAAGTTTTTACAATATCTCTTAAGTCTTGTCCATCTGATTTAAAAAATAATTTATATGTACTATTAGCTAATAGACTTTGACCATATAACTTAATTTTTTCATTTAAAAAGTCCTCTATTGATTGAGTTACTACAATAATACTAGAATTATACTTTCTTGCTCTCTTACTTATATTTCTTAAATATTCCAGTGTTTGTGTAATATTAGGGTCAATCAAAATATGGCATTCATCAGCAATTAGTATATCTTTTTCTTCTTTATTTCTACTTAGGATTTCCCACGCATAACTCATAATATTATAATACTGTGCTCTTTTATATTGTGCTTGAAATTCTTGCATATTTTTAGTATTAAATGCTGTTATTCTGCTATCTATTTTTAAATCAGTATAACCATTCCAAATTGTTGATGCCTGACCTACTGAAATTGGTCTTAATAAAGAAATTAGTTTTGTATATTCCTCTTTATTTTGTTTTTCATTTTTCTTAATTAAATACTCATACAAATCAGATAGTATTGGAAAATCTGTGCTTTTAAATTTTGAAATGTCTGTTTCTTTAGTAATTCCAAACTTCTGGTATAGTTCCTCTAAAACTAAATCAAGTACTGAAAATTCTAAATCCGTTAAACTTGGAAATAATATTTCAAAAAAAGTATGTAGGAATTGAAAATGCAAAGCTATTGCATTTAAATTTTCCTCATCATCCATATTTACTCTTATTTGTAGAGGATTTAATATTTGACCATTATTGCTTCCACCACAATTTACAATCTTTCCTTTTAAGTTTCTTACCAGAAAACTATACTCATCTTCAGCATCAATAATTAGAATTCTACTTCTAGGCAGTTCATTATAAATTAAATGCTTAATTGTTAAACTTTTCCCTGAACCTGAACTTCCAGTAACAACCATATTGCTATTTGTTCTGTCTGAATCTTTTTGCCACATATTAAAAATTATAATTCCACCATTTTGATTAATTCCAAAGTAATATCCTCTTTTATCTATAAAAGTATTTGTATTAAAAAGAAAACCTCCAGTAAAACTAGAAGTTAATATATTTCTTTTAAAGTATTCAGTTAATTGTGGTTGAATTGAAAACATTGGAGCTACTGACTTAATTCCTTCTTTTAACAAAAAATTTGTTATAGGTCTTATTTTAAGTTGTAACTTTTGAACTTCTCTTTCAACTTCTTTCGATTTTGTTATTAAATCCTTTTCTTCCTGTGCAAATACACATACATAAATTGTTAAATAAGATACTACTTCATTGTTATTAATCATTCTATTAATAATCTCTGATGCCTCTTGAACTTCAGCTTCACGCATTTGTTTTATTGATTCATTCTTTGCAACCTTAGAAAGGCTCGTTGCATCTCTAATTCTAGCATCTAAACTTTCTATTAATTGTGTATTATCTGTTGGCTCAATATTTATTGAATAAATTGCTCCTGTATTTTCAACAAGTTTGGCAAGCCAGCCTACCTCAACATTCGATGGATAGTGAACAATTGTATAAATTTTTGCAAATCTATCACCTAAATATAACTTGTTTTTTTCAAATTTTAATCCTCCGAATTGGAGTTATCAAGTTAGTCAAATCATAATTATTTTGTATTTTTTGTTTCAATATTTTCTTCCCTCTTTGATAGAGCTTCCTCAACTCTTCTTTTGGCAATTTCATAGTATTCTTTGTTTATCTCAAATCCTATAAACTGCCTATTTGTATTAATTGCACCTACAAGTGTTGTACCACTTCCACAAAAACAATCTAATACTACATCACCTTCTTTACTTGAATTTATAATATGATTTTCTACAAAATTAAGATTTTTTATTGTTGGATGACCATATTTCCTTTTATCAATTTGATTTACTCCTGATATGAAATACTTATGTTTTGTAAAATAATTTCCATATAACTTAACGCCTTTCTCTCTTGCAAATACAACATATTCTGTATCAGGCAAATAATTATTATTTATTAATGGGCTAGGATTTTGTTTATGCCAAGTTAGTATTTCATAATTACAACTTTTACTAATAAAGTAATCTAGTAAGTCTTTTACTTGTCTTTTAGAACAATATATATAAATATTTATCTTTTTCATCTTTGGCAATAATAAATCTAAAATTCGTAAATCAAATCCATTCTTCAATTCAATCAAATCGTTTGCATAATTATTAAATATCGATGTTTTTCTTACTTTATTCAGATTTAATAAATATGGCGGATCCATAACAACTAAATCTATGCTCTTATCATCTAATAATTTAATTCCATTGGCACAATCCATATTATAAACTTCATTTATTTTTAACATTAATCTCCTTTCCTTTAATTTGAACAATATTATCAGCATAATCTGTTCCTTCTGTTCTTGCAAACTCTGGAATTGTAAAACTTTTTATTAAAAAAATTATTTCTCTTTCATATAACAAGTCACTTCTATATCCACAATTTTTTAACCTGTTAATCCAGTTATTTGCTCTTTTCATTAGTTCATTTTCAATATTATCTTTATTAGAATCATATATCATTATATAAAATTCATTTTCGATTATATTTTTATTTTCTACTATTTCTGTTGTAGAAATAATTCTATTATTAATTATCTCAATTCCAACAGTATCATCAATTTTTCGTTTAAGCTCTTCTTGCTCTTCTATATGTTCAGAAATATCAACTGCTCTTGGTATAACTAAAATTTTATATGGCTGTTGCTCTTCACTAAATTCTATACTTGAAAAATTCATCTTTGATTCAAGTTCATCATCGGTTAAAAGTTCAATATTAATTGGCTCAACCTTAATAAACTGGATTACATGTCCATCTAGTGTATATAAAATACTTCCTTTAATGTCTTTTACATTTAAGAATTCATTAAGCGACTGGTCATTAGCAGTTACATCATTCCTTTTTTGGTATAATTTCTGGAATAACTTTATTATAAGAATCACCTCTTTCATATTTATAATTTTTTTGCATTATCCTAAATTTTATAATATTTTTAATTGTATCTACCATTGAAAAATTATTATTCCCCTTAATAAGTGAAATAACAGAAATTACAATTGCACCTATAACAACTAAAGTTGCTATTATTGTTTTATTTGTAATTTTATAATAAATAAAAGCAATAACTCCTGCTATTGCTCCAACTATTATAGTTTTAATTAATTCCTCCATTCCAAATCCAACAAAAAACTCTGTTTTTAATCGAATCTGTCTTGGAATTTTAATCATTTTCTTTTTATCTTCCATTTTCAGATTCACCTCCTTCAGTATGCTCTGAAGTAGAATTATTTTCTTTATTTTTTTCTTCTTCTTGCTTTTTCTTTTCGTTAAATTCATTCTTTAATCTTTGATATTCAGGATAAGTACAATCTCTTGAAAATATAAAACCATCCGAATCTCTATAATATTTAACATCAGCAAAGTATCCTTTAAAAGTCCCTTGGCTTTCAGAAAAAAGTCTTATAAAACTAACATTTTCTACAACTTTTCCAGTACTATAGAAACCTACAATGCTTACATCATCAAGCGAATCATTATCATTTAGTCCTGCAATTTTCTTGCCAGAATCTGTTACAACATACCACTTTCCATCAATATTTAATGTTTCTCTTCCTTGGCAATCTTTGTCTTTTAATTCTTCTATTGTAGATTTAGATTCTTTTTCATCTACAATTGCAATTTTATCTCCATAATATGATTTTGGAATATCAACAAGAGTTAAAGAAACCGTTATCAATATTGTTGCTAAAAGTAAATGTTTTGTTAATTTTAAATATCTTCCCTTTACTTCAGGTTCAACTGCAATTTTAACCATCAAAACCACAAATGCTATTCCTGCGATAGAGATTCCTATTATTTTTAATGAATTTATAATATTATTTAATGTATCCATTAATGTCCCCTTGGCAACAATGCTCTCATTGTTCTTACCGAATTTCCTAATGCTCTTAAAGGGCTTGCTGATGGCTTAACCATATACTTGCCCATTATATTTGGAGTATTTACTGCAACAACTGCAATTGCTATTCCATAAATTAGCTTATTTATCATAATAGTTGCTATTGAAATATTCAGTAAGGTCAATTGTATAACTACTGTAAATGCTGTCATTAAAAAACTTCTAACATAGTCTGGAAATACACCTCCATCCGAATTCAGAAGTCCTATACACGCAAATGGAATTGCAACTCTCATAACTAATAATTCAATTCCTTTCATTATAAATTGACATATTAGTAGTAGCCAACAAATGAGCATTACTAAACAAGCAACTGCTGTAAATATTCCACCCTGAATGTTATTAGAAAGTGTTTCTGCTAAATTTATTTTACTAACATTTACCACTCCCAAGATTGAATTCAAAAATTCTTCAACTACTCCAACACCAAGTGTATATATTTCTTTAAAACATATCATTACAATAACTGCTTTTAACATTCCAACAACTAATTGCATAGGATTTTGCTCATTATCTCCGCTCTCGCATTAAAAAATACGTTTTAATTGCCTTTGTAATAAAAACAATAACCAATAACGATGTAGCAAAATTAAAAACAACTTGGTAAATTTGATTAAAATCTATTCTTGACTTTACAAACATAGTTCCTTCTGGTATGTACATTAGTTCTCTTTCAATAAAGAATACTAAATTAAGCATTCCATTAAACAATGAATTCAATGTTGATTCGGAGCCACCTATAAAGTTTTCAATCAATTCTACAAGCATATCAGTCATTCACTATTCGCCTCCTTCTATTACGCTGGAGCTGTTCCAGTTTGTTGATAAAAACTTAAGATAGTGTTAATTACTGCTAGACCACAAGTTATTAAAATCATTGCAATTAATGTGGTTTTAATATTTTGAATATTTCTTCTTCTCTCGCCTTCATCATTTGTTTTTAGGCAATAAACATAATAGATAAAATATCCTCCACAAATTGTTATGCCGATTCCTGTAAGCCAACTAATTATTGCATTAACTAGATTCTTTGTTCCAGTTACTAGAACACTATCATCTAGTGAAGCTCCAAATACAGTTTGGTTTATTAGAGGTCTCAAAAAAAGCATTACTCCAAGTAATACTTTTCCAACAACTTTTAAACTTTTTTTCATTCTTCTTTGTTCCTTTGGATTTTATCCTTAATAAAATCAATTTTATTTATTTTTACATCATCTTCTGTATCTTCCCATATATTCCAAATTTTTATTTTTTGAATTGGTCTTTCTTTTCTCTTTAGTTCTCTATTTATTCTTAATTCTCTATTTTCTTCTCTAGTTCCCATGCCATTTAATTTATTAAAATACATTTCTGATATGTCAGGTATAGTCGTAATTGCTGGTGGCTTTCCTGCTAACATTACAATTGCATATGGATTTTCTATTTTTAACACTTCATCTGGTGTTAAAAGCTTTCTAGAAATTAAACTCATACTGCTACTTGTTTTATCAAATCTATTATTAGAACTACTACTTTCTCCATAACTTTGTACTGTATAAGTTCCGAAGTCTCTCTGAGATTTTAGTAGCAGTATCAACATTACCTGTCTTTAAATAAATTAAAGCACAGTTATCAATTATATTTTGTGCTCCTTCTTTACCATACTTTTCTTCAATTTGTGCAAAACTTTGTAAACAAATAATAAATCTGATATTCCTTCCTCTTGATACTGTCAGCATACTTTGAAATGTATCTATCTTGGTAAAATTTGCAAATTCATCTAATACAAAATTCATTCTTATTTTTAGTTCTCCACCTTCTTGTCTGCTTAATTCAACGAGACTTGTATAAATCTGTTGTACCAATAAACTTGCAAGTTTATGATATGTTTCTCTATCATCAGGTAATAAAACATAAATTGCAGTTTTCTCTCTTGCAAATTGTCTTAAATCAAAATCTGATTTTTGTGTACAATTAGCAACATATTCATTTATGAATAATTGCAATGTAGAAAGTGCTGCTGCAACAAAGCTTCCTCTGGTTTTACTTGGTGCAGTTCCGTGCAACAGCATAAAACTTTTTTATTGGATCATTTGCATCTTTATCTGCCATATATGAATCAATTGGCATTTTTCCATCTTTATTAACTTTAAACATCTCTGCTACAAAGTAATATGCATTAGGTAATGTTTGAAGTTCTCTATTACCTTTATTTTCAAGTATTACTGCCATTAGTGCAGTCTTAATCACAGACATTTCTCCATTAGTCCATATTGGCTCTGTCTTATCATTTTTTTGCACTAAAATATTAACCATATCACTAACTAAACTTTCAGCTAAAGGTATATTATTATCTTCTACTGCATTTATTATAATATCTAAATAATTGTACCAATTGCTTTTTAAAAAATTAATATAATCAAGTGCAATTACATTATAGCCAAGTTGTTTTAACTTTTCTGCAGTATATAAGTATAATTCTCCTTTGACATCAGAAATAAAAATATTCTCACCTGCTAATCCAAGCATTGTAATTGTTGGAATTATAATTGACCTACTTTTTCCTGAACCAGAACTTCCAACTAATACTGTATGAATATTATCCTTAATATAATAAATTCTATCCTTATTTCCTCTTCTTTCAAAGTTTGTAATGATTCCACCTGAAGAAAATGAAACCTTATTATAATCTTGGTTATCTATTTCATTACAGGCAAAAACTTTTTCATAATCCTTTTTATTTAGCCACCATCCAGTTCCATATTGACCTTGACCAACTGGTGCTGGAACTTTTATCTTTGGTGTAATTTTTACTTGTTCACTATGGTAAATGTTTTTTTTATTATTTGAAACAAATAATAAAAAAAATGCTACAATTACTTCACTTATAATGAAGATTATTAGCACTGGTTTATTATTTACTATAGTCTGAATTATTGATTCTAAACTTATATGTAATAAGTTATCAAAATTATTGCTCATTATAAAATGTATTGATACAGAAAAGTACGCTGTAATCCATACACTAACAATAAGAGCAAATATTAATAAGATTCCTCGTTTAATAGTAGCCTCCTATTATTTCAATTCAGCAATTGAATTCCTCCCTTCTTTATAAACTTTTATAATACATCATTTTCAATTAGAGCTCTTCCCAATTGAATTCTGATGAATTTTGTTTTGATTTTGCAAGTTCTTTTTTAGCTTGTTTTGACAATTGTTTCTTTAAACGGAGTTCATAAAATTTATTGTATCTACATTGTTCATTTGCTTGAAATTCTAATATGGTTAAAATATTATCTAATAAGTCTCTTGTATCATTATTAGCTTTGATATTGCTAGCTTTAATCGCTGTTATATTTAAATCTTTTTCATTATCTTTTTCATTTATCCATGTTCTTTCAATATCCAAAATTTGATTTCCAATTAATTTTATAACTTCTTCTTCGGTTTCCTCCCTAATCTTTTGTTTTTCATCTTCAATTTTTTCTTTATCAGTATATTTAAATTCAACCAGCTTTTGTTTTGCTTTAATATATTTATCAATTTCTTTTTGACATTGTGGAGATAGCTCTATTATTCTATTTGCTATAGTATTAACATTTGCAATTATCTCAGGATATGCTTTTAAATATTGATATTTAATACTTCCTGTTGTTCTTTTCAATTCATCTTTTAATAGTAACATTGCATCAACAATTTCTTTTATATCCTCATCCTTCAAAATACTTCTTACTCGATGATTTTGAAACGCATTTTTCTGATATTTCATTAAATCTTTTACAAATTTTTCATCTAGATTCGCCTTTTTTAGTTCTTGTAAAATATAATTTTCGCCTGTTATATTCTTCTTTGCTAAATCCTTATCTTGATATATTGGTAATAAGTCTTCCTTAAAAACATCGTTTATAAACTCATTTCTCATTTTATTAATTTCTTTATATTTAATAAAATAATTTCTACTACTTTTACTCCAAACAAAAAACTGCAGATGTGGATGTCTATCCTCATAATGAACAGCTCCTAAATACTGCAAATCACTAAATTTTATATTCATTTTTTCTGCTATACTTGGAAGTCTATTTTCTAATAATTTCTTCCACTTATCTTGATCATAGTAACCTAATCTCTCTGCATCAAACTCTGTAAGCGATACAAGTCCTCTATATATTGGAACTTTTGCTTTTGCTAAATCATCAATATAATTAACTATTTCTGATAAATTTTCTTCTTTTTGTATATTAGGAAATTTATCCACAATTCCAAATAGTCCATGAGTTGTTTCCTTATTTCTAATTACATATTTGCTATTTGCAATATAATCTGTATAATTTTTATGCTTAAAATATGTACTTCTTTTATTAGGATTATATGCTTTAAATATAAAAATTAAGTTGCTCATATATACTCCTACATTTCTTCTTCAGACTCTTCATATTCAGCCAAATTTTCCTCTTGCCTAACTGTGATAAACTTTATTGTATCTTCATCTGCTCTATATTTTTTTTCTAAATCACTAATATGATTTGGTTTACCAGCAAAATTAAATATTGCAAAAAAGCCTTCTTTATTACCTTTAATATCGTATGCTAAACTTCTTTTTCCTAAATCTTTAATTTCAACCTTGTTATTAGTTAATTCTTTTATAAATTTTTTATATTCTTTTAATTTTTCTGCTTTCTTGTCTTCATCAATTGATGGTTTCATAATTATTATACTTTCATATTTATTCATAATGATATCCTTCCATTTTAGATTCTTATAATCCAAATTATTCTTTTCTATATACATTACCTATACTATAAAAGTCTGCAAGTTCTTCTTTTGATATATCTTCTGTTTTTCTACTAACAAAATAATTAGCTTTTTCTCTTGCACTTTTTACAATTTCAATAAAATCATTGTGAAATTCATCTCCTAATATTCTTTTCATCATTTCACCAACTGCATAAGTATTTACTGCACTTATTCTTACATTATTAGCATATAATTTTCTTTGAGAGCTAATAAATCCATCTAACTTTATATCAATTAATTTACTCAATTCCTTAACTACAAAATCAAGATTATCCTTATACATCTGAATATCTAATTCCTTATCAATTCCTGCTCTGACAAACTCTGAAACATTATTATATGAACTTTTTGCTACAACTTTTTGAATTACATCTCTTTTACTTTCAGGAATATTTATTGCAATTCTTACTAACTTTTCTTGTTTATTTTCAATCTCCAAAACTACCTCCTTCCTCTCGACTTCAGTCATTCAAAATTGCCTGAAGGCAATTTTGCAGGAACAGGGAGTCTACTCGACTCCCGTGAACAGCCTAAAAGCCAAGCTTTTAGCGAGTTCACTCTTAAAATATGTGGTACACTTTTACTGCACTCGGAATTTAATTGGATTTTTACTCAAATTCTTCGTCATCATAGTAATCTTCCTCATCTTCATCGTCATATTCACTATCACTTATATCAACATATTCACCTATAATTGCAATCGCATCATAGTAATTATGTGATTTTGTAATTCGATTAACCATCTCTTCAGATTCCTCTCGCATCCCATTATTTTTTAGTGTTCTTGAAGCAATTCCTATTAGATTAAAAATATTTCCGTCCTGCCCAATCAATGCACATTTTGGTTTCTTTTCTTCATGTTCATATACAACTTGAAGATATTTTTCCTCGATAGTTTTATACTTTTCAAATTGAAAATCCCCTTCCATTTCATTAGAGATGAATTTTATAATATCTGATATTTGGTATGGTCTCAAATCTTTTTTATACAGATAGTCTAACTCTTTTCGTTCTTCATCTGTACCTATACTCATTTCTACTGGAGATTTATTTATGTATTTTAAATCCATAAGTGCTTTAGCAAGTGTTTCTATATATTCTGTATCAAGTTCTTCTAAATCCTCTTGTATATCTTTAATTGTAACATTTGTATTTTTCATTCTAACTCCTCATCCTCCTCATCTTCAACCGACTCATTTTCAGTTTGTGATTCTTCTTTATTCAATTCTTCTAAAAAGACTTCTATATTTGGATATCCAATGAAATTTAATGCAGTTTCAGTTTTAACTTTACCTGCAGACCAAAGTAAATATTGTTCATCTTCTGGTTTTCTTAAATATATCTCTGCTGATGAATTTTCTTTTTTAGCATCTATATCTAATACCAATTTAAATTGAACACCTTCTTTTGACCATTGCTTTATTTCATCCACCATCTTTTTATCTACTTTGCAATAATCTATTATTTCATCAATGTTTAAAATAATACATTTCTTTTCTGTCTTTTCATAATTTGCATCTTTAATTTTAACTTGATTTATGGTTTGATTTCTTATTTTGTCAATAAATTCAAATGGAACTTCTAGCTCTTTATATTTAGCTGTATTTCTGTATTCAATATCATCAAATCTATCTCCATCCCTAAAAAATACATAGCCACTTTTGGCTTCACTCAAGTATTTTTCAAACATCTGTATTTCACTGAACTCTTTATAATATTTTAAGCTATCACTTCTTATACAAACACAGTCAATATTATTTTCCTTATATTCATAAATATAAGACTCATATTCATCTAACAGAAAATTACAAATGTTTTTGTTTTTTTCATCTTTTTTTAACATTGCTAAATAATCATTTTTTGTTAAAGTAATTCTTAAATCACTGTAATATCCCATATTTCATATCCTTCCTCAAAATTCTCTCGCACGAGAATTGATTTTGTGTCACTTTCATTTTTAGCTAGGGTAGTTTTGCCTCTTAAAACAGCTACATTTCTTCTTCATCATCTTCAAACTCAAAAGATTCTGTTTCTTTAGGCTGTTCCTTTTCAAACATTTCTTTTACTAAATTATTAGTAACTTTTATTGTTCTTTCATTAAATTCTCTTTGCCAAGCACCTTCATTTCTAGACCAATGAAAACCATTATGTTTCAAATTATTTCTAACTTCTTCATTTGGTTTCTCATCAAATAAAATTTGAATCCTATTTATTTCTTTGTTATGGATTACTTTACCACCAACAAATTCTTTATCTTCAAATTCTATTTTTTCTAAATTTTTAAGTCTTGCAATTCTTCTTTTTGTTTCTCTTATCCTTGCACCTACATTTTGAAGTTGCCAAGGTTGATGTTCTTCATCTGCTTTTATAAGTGCTCTTTGTTTTTCTAAATACTCCAACTTTTCTTTTAATTTTGTCAAAGCATTTGGATCGTCATTATAAATAACACTCGAATTATTCATATCTTTTGCTTTTTCTTCATAATACTTTTGTTTCTTATCTTCTTCTATTGATTTTCCAATATCTTTCCAAGCTTTTTCGTGTAATTTTCTAGCAGTCTTTTCTGAATGATGACCAACTATTATTGGCTGACCGAGATGTCATTTTCAAAATTCTATTAGCATTAGAATTCATATATTGTCTTGATTTTTCTTCAGCTTTTTGTGCTAATCTTTTGTATGTTTCTTGTCTTGCTTTTCTGCGTTCCTCGTAATCTGCTCTTCCTCCCATTTGCTATCTTCTTCCTTTCCCACTATAACAATACAGTGTAGTGCAATTGCTACAATTCCACCAATCATTATTCCAACAATAAGACCTATACTAAACAAAGTAATTTCCTTTCCAATAAAAAAAGACCTTGCTATTGGTATGTAATCTTAACTCTTCATACACCTAATAACAAGTCTTTCTATATTTGTTTTAATTCTTCCCAAGTAAATCCATCCCTACCAAAATGTCCATAATTAGTAGTCCTTGAATAAATTGGCTTTTTCAGTTTTAAATATTCTATAATTCCTTCAGGAGTCAAATCAAAACTGTCCTTAATAATATTTATAATATCAATTTCAGGAATTCGATTTGTTCCGAAACAATCAATATAAAATGATATTGGATTTTTCATTCCTATACCATAACTAATTTGTATCTCACATTTTCTTGCTAGACCATTTGCAACAACACATTTTGCAATATGTCTTAACATATATGATGCTGACCTATCAACTTTTGTTCCATCTTTACCTGAAAAAGCTCCACCTCCGTGATGAGCATATCCTCCATAAGTATCTACAATAATTTTCCTTCCTGTTAATCCAGTATCTGCTACTGCTCCTCCAACAACAAATTGTCCTGTCGGATTGATAATAAATTTAGTATCAACATCTATCATATCAGACTCAACAACAGGTTTAATAACTTTTTCTATTATATCATTTTCAAGCTCATCCATATCTGCATTTGCATCGTGTTGAGTTGAAATCAATATTGTATCTATTCTAAACGGAAAATTATTTAAATACTCTGCAGTTACTTGAACTTTTCCATCTGATTTTAAATATGGAATTATTCCTTGCTTTCTTACCTCGGCTAATCTATAAGCCAACTTATGTGCAACATCTATTGCATATGGCATTAAGCTCTCTGTTTCATCACAAGCATAACCAAACATTATTCCTTGATCTCCAGCTCCACCTTCATCAACTCCAATTGCAATATTGTTACTTTGCTTAACAATATTTACATTAATTTTACAAGTCCTATAATCCATATTTACTTTTTCATCATCGTAACCTACTTCCTTTAATTTTTCCCTTGCAATTTTTTCAATATCAATATTGGCATTAGATGTTATTTGTCCTGCAATTGAAACCTGTCCATTTGATATAAATGTTTCTACTGCTACTCTTGAATTTTTATCCTGTTCCAAACAAGCATCTAAAATTGAATCTGAAATATAATCGCATACTTTATCAGGATGCCCTTCTGTTACAGATTCACTAGTTAAAAAATATCTTTTGTAGTTATTCATATAATCCTTCCTTTCACTTCGCACCACAATCGATTTTGTGGCATTTTCATAACTAACAGAGTAACTATCTCCCTTATTATATTTTTCTTTCGTACACCTTTTTATACTTTTGACATCACCTCCTTCAATTTTCTATAGTGCTATCTAGAATAACATATAATATTTTTATTAAATCCTTAATAATTTTTTTATCTTCATTTCTTTTAAATAATTCATATGTTCCATCCAAAAGAATTTTACAGTAAAAATCTTTTTCTTCATCAGAAAGGACATCGAATCTTTTAAAATCGCTTTCACTAAAAAAATAGATATGTGCCAAAGTTAATCTTTGTAACATATCTTTATTAGTTTTATTATAAATAGTTAATCCTATTATTGAATCCATTATTATTTCATCAAATACTCTTAATGATTTTTCACTTATCTTACTAATTTTATTTTTAAATTTTAAATCGTTCATATTACCTCCAAATTTTTTCCGAAAAAAATAAAGCATTAAAATGCTTTATTTAGAGAAAAACTTTAACTTATATTTTTTTATATTTGACCAATCAACCACATACCAGGTTGTTTTAAATTATGTCAAACTGGTCAATTTTTGACTAATTTTTTGCTAATTTTATAGCTTTTTTACAATTTTATTGAAACGACGTAACGCAGTAATATCAACGGTTTCTTAACTTTCTTTACGTCCCATCACCACACAACACTCCACGTGTGATGTAAACGGAAACATATCCACTGGCTGAACTTCCTTTATTTCATACTTTTCCTCCATCATTTTCAAATCTCTCACCATAGTTGCTGGATTACAGCTTATGTATACAACTCTTTCTACATTCAATTTCATAATATTTTCAATTGTATTATTATCTAATCCCTTTCTTGGAGGGTCTACTATTACTACTGATGGCTCTACTTTTTCCTTTTTAATTAGTTTATCAAATGCTTGCTCCACATCTCCGCATATAAATTCAATATTGTTTACATTGTTTAATTTTGCATTTCCGTGTGCATCTTCTATTGCTTGTTTTACTATTTCAATTCCATATACTTTTTTAGCAAATTTTGATGCAAATATTCCTATTGTTCCAATTCCGCAATATAAGTCGCATACCACATCATCTTTTGTAATATTTGCTTTTTCAATTGCAATATTATAAAGAGCCTCTGCTTGTATTGGATTAACTTGATAAAATGACATTGGCGATATTTTAAAAATATAATCACCTAATACATCTGTAATGTAACCTCTTCCAACTATTGCTTCATTTTTTTGACCCATTATTACATTTGTATTTTTTGTGTTTATATTTTTTACAACTGTTTTTACCATTGGAAACTTATCAATTATATTATTAGCAAGAGTTAGTTCATGTGGTAGCTCTTTGCCGTTTATTACAATAATACACATAATTTCATTTGTTTGAATCCCTACTTTTGTTACAATATGTCGTACTAATCCTGTTTGCTTTTTTTCATTATATACACTTATGTTATTTTTCTTTATATAATCTAAAATATAGTTTGCTATTTCATATGATATTTCTTTTTGAATTTTACATTCTTTTATTGGTATAATTTCATGTGTTCTTTTAGCAAATACACCAAAAACTTTTTCTCCATTTTTATTTGTGCCTACTGGATATTGAGCTTTATTTCTATAATTATATGGATTTCCCATTCCTAATGTTTTTTCTACTTCTACTTTTTTAGTTAGTGTTTTGTTTATTAAATTTTGGACTTTTTGTTGCTTTATGTTTAATGTTTCTTCATAATCAATATGTCGTAAATTGCATCCCCCACATCTTTTATATGTTTCACAATCTGGAGTACATCTTACAGGAGATTGCTCTATTAGCTCTAATAATTTTCCAAATGCATGTGATGATGTTATTTTTACTATTAATATTTTACATTTTTCGCCTTTTATTGCACCATCAATAAAGATTGTAAAATTATCTATTTTTGCAATCCCTTCTCCTTCAAATCCATTATCAATTATATCAACTATATATTCCTTATTTTTTTGTATAGGAATTTCCATAATCATAAGCACCTTCTTTATTATTTATTATCTTTTTTCTCATTTTTTTTAGCATCTTTTTGCTTTTTATCTTCATGCTCTTTTGATTCTTCTAATATCTCATCCATATTTATTTTAAATTTACTTAATATATCTTGTCCATCATCTAAACCAAGATCTTCAAAATACTTTTCTCTCATAATATTTTCTCCTATCTTTTTGTTTACTTTTTTTAACACTATATGTAATTTTTAGCTATTTATTTCATTATTATATGTGTGTATATATTTGTATATTTCACCCCAATTGTGAACTTCTGTTATGTGTGGATTATCTTTTATCTCTTTTATTCCTGCATCTCTAAAATATAATGTTTTTATATTTTTTTCTGCTATTTCTAAGCAATTCATGTAGTTGTCATCTATCATTACATCAATTTTTTCTTTTACACATACATCAGCTTTTCCTCTTTGAGCCCAATAATATTTGTCAAATTTTAAGCCTTCTTTTTCAAACTTTTCTTCTGCTATTGCTCTCATTTCTTTTTTGTCACGGCCTCTTGCTGTTATTATTATTAGGTTATGTCCTTCTTGTTTTAACATATTTAATACTTCTTTTACACATGGCATGAAATTTGAAATTTTTGAACATTCTATAAAATATTTATCAGCAAATTCTTGTATCTCTTCATCAGTCCAATTGTATTTTTCTTGAACTCGTGGTTCATCATATGCTCTTATTGCTCTGTCATTTAGTTCTATTGTGTTGTACAAATCAGCTACTGTTCTAAATACTTTTTCACTATCTAATATTACACCATCTATATCTATTCCTATGTTCATAAATTTCCTCCTATTATTTAATTGTGGAATAATTATATCATATATGAACTTGTTCGTCTATTGTTGATTTTTATTTTTAAAAAGTAGAAAAAAACTATTGACAAAGGACAGTAATTTGTGCTAATATTTAAGAAGTTTCCAAAAACATATGCGGATGTGGCGGAATTGGCAGACGCGCTGGTCTTAGGAACCAGTGTCAACGACGTGGGGGTTCAAGTCCCTTCATCCGCACCAATTTTTATAAAGAGAAGTCATACGACTTCTTTTTTTCATTTTAGCTATAGCTAAACATTAATTTGAAATTTCTATCTACCTAGTTAGTAATATATCCATTTTTTAACATTGCTTCATAGTATGTGCCCTTTTGTTTACACATTTAAGTATACTTGATTTTTCTAAATTAAAATGTTGTCAAAAAGAACCGTCCCCATTGACATACTTGATTTTTCTAATTAAAATGTTGTCAAAAAGAACCGTCCCCATTGACAAAAAAAATCAAGAAGTTAAATATTATTATTTACAAATTATGTAAAATATGTTAAAATAGCATTTGATATGGCAATTCGCTGTGTCATTAATTTTTTTTCACTAATTAGTGAGGAGGTTTAACTATGACAGTGAGTCATCAGCAGAAAATTGGAACTTATTTCAAGAAAGAAAACATTTTTCTGGCTACAGTTTCAGCAAGCGATGTCGACACAAAAGAACTGCTCAAATCCAAAATGGATGGTATTGATAGTAACGTACCAGAAGATTTAATGGCGTTTTTTGTCGGCAAAGGTTTTCTCTCTGCAGAACAGTTTGATATCTTTTACAGAGATGACACGGGGTATACCCGCTTTGTAGAAGATGGACCTGAAACTTTTGCTGGGGATAACTCAGACGGAAAAGGTATTATCCGGAATGTTGTATCAATCTGGGAATATTACACAGAAGAGCAGGTTACTGAATGCATGTTGAATGACAAATTTATGGCAATATGTGTTCTTGATATGGCTCCTCTTTACCAGTATAATGAGGATTACAACAAAGCTTAATTCAGATTCAATTCATAGTTGTACTACGTGCTACGGGAGGAAAATTCTTTTTTCTCCCGTAATTTTTTATAAATTTTATTTTAGGAATATATTTTACAGTTATCTATGCACGATTTCTAAAATATTTATAAATTATGTCAATTTTTTGCAGCTTGTTTTCTAAATATATAGTTTAATTATCGCACAAATCTCGCCTGTTTCAGCATTTTTTAAAGTTACAACATGTGACGCATTTTCTGGCTCTGCATAATAACATTTTATAATATCACCATATTTAATTTCTTTCTTATACATAATTTCAAAATTGCTACAATTATTACTTTTTCTTATTTCTTCTGGTAATATCATATCTGCTAATTCTAGGTAATAAATATTATTCATATGATTATTAACATCAATCCAATTCAAATCAATTTTATAATCAATACAATTTAAATATGTTTCTGGCTCTTTTAATTTTTTCAATTTACGTTCATTAAAATTCGTTTTTTCAGGTTCTAATTGATATGCATCTATAAGCTGGTCTGTTACTTTTTCAATTTTTTTGCTTTTTAAATTTATATGTACCCAATTTGAAATTCCTGTAATTAATAGCTCACCCGCTTCTGATTTTATTTCAAATTCTCTTGAAGCAGTTATGTTTTTTATTTCAGTTCCCCATGTATATACATTAACTTTATCACCATATTCAGGTCTTTTTATTATATTTACTTTATATCCTGTTAGTAACCACGTTGTTTCTGAAGTTTTAAGTCCTTCTCCTGCTTGGGTTGCATGCATACCTGATATATCCTCAAAAATGTTTAGTATTGCACTATTTTTTATTTTTAAATTTGAATCTATGTCTCTATATCCTATATAGAATTTTTCTGAAAAAATCATTGTCTTCCTCCTATTGCAACTTGTTTTATGTAATTTTTATTTTGATATTTCTTCTAATATTTTTTTAGCTAAATCTTCATTTATTCCTTTTACACTTGTTAGCTCTTCAATACTTGCCTCTGATATTTTTTCTACACTACCAAACTTTTTTAATAACATTGCCTTTTTAGCTGTTCCTATTCCTGGTATTTCATCCAAAGCTGATTTTATCATAGATTCGTCTCTTAATTTTCTATGATAACCAATTGCTGTATCATGAACACTATCTTGAAACATTGTAATAGCATTTAATAAACTTTGTGATATTGTAAGTTCATTTCTATTTTCATCCATTAAAGCTCTAGTTTGATGTTTGTCATTTTTAACCATTCCAAATATAGGAATATTTAAATTTAAATCATATAAAGCTTGTTTTGCAGATCTTATTTGTGTTATTCCACCATCTACAAAAATAACATCTGGTAGAGCCCCAAAACCATCATTTCTTCCATTAATTGAATGTTGCAATCTTCTATATATTACTTCATTCATACACTTAGGATCATCTTGATTATTAACTACAGATTTTATTTTAAATCTTCTTGATAAATTCTTTTTTATTACCCCATTTTCCATAACACACATTCCAGCAACTATAAAGTTACCTGAAATATTTGAAATATCATAACATTCAATTTTTCTTGGATATTTGTCCAGTTTTAATACTTCTTTTAGCTCTGTTAAAACGTTGTACTTGTCTTTTTCTTTATTATTTAAAGTTATATATGCATTATTTTCCGCCATATCTACTAATCTTAACTTTTCACCTTTTTGTGGCAATTTTATTTCTACTTTATGCTCTGCTTTTTGAGTTAACAATAGCTCTATTAGCTCTTTATCTTCAATTGTTTCTTTAACCATTATTTTACTTGGTAAAAAATCTTTTTCTAAATAATATTGCTTTATAAAGCTTGACATTATTTCAGACTTTTCTTCATCCTGTAGACCTTTAAAAAAGTAATGTTCTCTTCCAATCATTTTACTTTTTCTTATAAAAAACATTTCAATACAAACTTCTGTATCATTTCTTGCCAAACCTATAACATCAATATCATTTTCACCCATATTAGAAACTTTTTGACGTTTAGAAACATTTTCAATTGCAATAATTTTGTCACGCAAATATGCTGCTGTTTCATATTGCATATTTTTTGAAGCTTCCTCCATTTCTTCTGTTAACTGTTTCAAAATTTTATCAACTTTTCCTTCTAATAAATCGATTATTTCATCAATTTGCTTTTTGTAGTCTTCTTTTGAAACATATCCCATACATGGAGCTAAGCATTTTTTTATATGATAATTTAAACATGGTCTATCTTTATATTTAAAATTTCTGCATTGTCTAATTTTAAACTTACTTTTTATCAAATCAACCATTTCTTTTGCACTACCTGGATTAGCATATGGTCCAAAATATTTTGCACCATCATTTAATTTTCTCCTTGTTATATATACATCTGGGTAATCTGTTTGAACTGTAATTTTTATGTATGGATATGTTTTATCATCTTTTAATAAAACATTAAATTTTGGCATATTTTTCTTTATTAAATTACATTCTAATATTAAAGCTTCAGCCTCATTTTCGGTTACAATATATTCAAAATGATCTACTAGTGAAACCATATTTTCAATTCTTTTTGTTTTATTATTTTTTCTAAAATACTGTCTAACCCTATTTTTTAAAGATATTGCTTTTCCAACATATATAATTTTGTCATTTTTATCATGCATTATATATACACCTGGTTTGGCAGGTAGTTTTTTTAGCTCTTTTTCTATGTCGAACATTAATTTAAACCTCCGTAAAATATTTAAATAAGACAAATGGTAAAACCATCTGCCCTATTTATCTTTTCTTTTTGATTTTTTTTGTATAACAAGTTCAGTATATTCTTCTTTTTTTGAGCATCCTATTATTGGAAAAAATATTGATGGGAAAAATGCCATAAAAAATGGGAAAACTGCACCTTTTTTATAGCAATATCCTAATCTTACTGCTATCATAAAACGATAACATAAAAATCCAATTAACATTATAATAAAAGTCCAACTAACATCTCTTCCTGCATAAAAACCAATAATTGGTATTAAAAAATCTAAGTATAAAACAACAAGCCAAGGTGATAATTTGCATATTTTTAATAATTGTATTTGATTATAAACTGGAACTAACGATTTCCATTCTGATATGCCAGCTTTTGAAAAAATTCCCCATTGACCTATTTTTTTCATTAACCCCAATATCATACAAAAACACACTACAATTGATACTATAATTGCTAAATACAAATATATATATGAAACTTCAACTCTCATCTTACTTCTCCTTCTTTATTTAAATTTATAAATATTATACCTGTAATATCTTTTTATGTCAATGTGACAAGCATATTGAAAATCTGTAATTGTAATTTTTAAAGATATAACTTTTATTTTTTTAAGAATTTAAAAAACCATCTTTTTAGTTTGATAAAAAAATTCTCTTTTTCTGCAATTATCATTTTATTATTTGGTTTATTTATATTTTCCATTTTATTTTTTGTCCAAATATCTTGTTCTAGATTTTCATATTTTTTCATTCTCTCATTCTTTTCCAAATTTTCTTTTTCTACAAAAAAAACTTTTTCATCATCGTCAGATAAATATTTTATATATAGATATGATATAATTAACTTTGATTGTTTATTTATTTTTTGCATTTCTAATGGCATATATGGATTTATAGTTGTAATATAATTACTCATTTTAGTCTTTTCCAAAAATTCAATCCATTTTTTAGGAATTTTCTGCTTTAAATCTTCATCAAGAAAGTTGATAATATCATATACTTCTGAATAGCATTGTCGCTCTTTAATACTATAAATCTCTTTCATTATCTCTTCCTCCATAATCCATTACTATTTTTTTGGTCTGTACTCCGCTCTTTTCAGATTTCAAAAATTCTTTTGTTTTATAAAAAAAGTTCTTCATATAATTTGAAATGTCCATACATCTATTTTTTAAAGCAATCTTTTTTACATCTTCCTTTTTGAAACAACTTTTATCAAATCCTTTTATAGTTTTATAAATTGCATTATCTTTTACTGACTCCCATCTTTCTTTATAAATTTTTCTATCGTCTTCATTTTCAAATAACAATTTTAAAAATTTATCTACTTTTTGATCTTCAGTAATATTTTTATTAAAGAACTCACTTAATTTTTTATCATTTTTTCCAGGTTCATACGCCATTTCATATGCGATTTTTGAAAAGGCAGAATCTAACATTATATTTTGTTTCCAAGTATTCACATCTAAAGAGCTATTATGCATCCTAAACTCATATGTATTTAATTCTTTTCTTTTTTTCAAAAAATCTTCACTTTTATTTATCATACTTTTCTTTGTTAAATGTTGCATATTAATTCCGGTTTCATGCTTTGTTAAAACTTTCAATTTTCTGTCAAAAACAAATTTATTACCATCTGCTGATTTAAAAACCTTTTTTATATATTTATCATTTTTTCCAGCATCATCTAATTTTTTTCCAATTGGATGCGCATATCCATTTGGATTTAAAATACTTCCAGATATATTTAAAACACCATTTATCGTTTTTTTTGCACCACTTTTTAATGCTTGTGGTATTTTTGATGATACACTCACATTTTCTTTTTCAGCTACATCTACTGCTTTTGCTATTTCTGAATGCATCGAAAATAGCATTCTTTTTATTCCTTGAACTGGAGTCAATTTCACTGCACCATTTCTTATCACATCGTCCTTGGCATTACACATTTTGTACATAAGAACTTCTGATTCTTTCCATAATCGTAAAAAACTTTCCATCATTTCTGGATTTTTTTTCATCATTGTTGCATCAAAATGTATGTGCCCCCCGCATTGTTCATTAACATATACTTTTCTTGTTTTATCCGCAGGATTAGATTTTAAAATATCCAATACTTTTTCAAGCTCCACATATAAATTTGGATTTTCATTTTCGTTTAATGGAGGTGATACAATTTCAACTCCATTATCTGTAACAGATTGATCAAGCTCTATTTTCCATTTTTTTAGTAATTTATCTTTTTGCAATATCTTTTCTATTTCTTTAAAATTACAGTTTTGAGCTTCTATTTCAAGCCCAAATTTTATGTATTGTGGTAGATTCATTTTTTGATCTTTTGGATTAAATTTCATATGACTCCTCCTTCCTTATTAAATATTTTAACATAGTGACAATTTACAAACAATATTTTTTTATAAAATACCTTCGTATTTTAAAGCTACTTTTTTCTTTTTTAGTATCATATATAAAAGTCACAAAAAATTCACTTGCAATTAAAATATTTTTGATGTACTATATCCCCATAAAAGATATACTAAAAAAATATATAAGGAGGTTACATTTTAAGCGCCAGAGCAATATTATATATTGCTGACGAGGTTAGAGTTTATCGAAAATTCGGCGGATGCTCTATGGCAAGTGCTAGTCATTAAAATATTTACAAAAATCAATAACAATATTGATTACAAAATAATATTTATAGCATAATAATCCTGTATATCTTTTAATTAATTTAATAATTAAAAACGAAAGGATTGTGATTAATATGTGTGGAATAGTAGGTTATATTGGAGAAAAAAAAGCATGCCCTATTTTATTAACTGGGCTTACAGCATTAGAATATAGAGGTTACGATTCAGCGGGAATTGCCTCTATCGAAGACGATAAAATTTGCGTAATGAAAGACAAAGGCAGAGTTGCAAATTTAAATAACATAAGAGGAATAAATAAATTATCTGGAACAGTTGGTATAGCTCATACAAGATGGGCAACTCATGGAAAGCCATCAAAAGAAAATGCTCACCCACATATGGACAATAGTGAGACTTTTGCTGTTGTACATAATGGTATAATAGAAAATTACACAGAATTAAGAAAATTTTTAACAGATAATGGATACAAATTTTTATCTCAAACAGATACAGAAGTTATTCCAAATTTAATTCATTATCACTTTTCAAAAGATACAAATGATGATGAAAATAAATTTTTAAGATCTGTACAAAGTGCAACTAAAGATTTAAAAGGTAGTTTTGCTATTGAGGTTTTATGTAATTTATATCCAGATAAAATGGTTGTTGTTAGAAAAGATAGCCCTCTTGTTATTGGAAAAGGAATAACAGGATATCATATTGCATCTGACATACCTGCTTTATTAGAATTTACTAGAGATTTTTACTTATTAGATGATTATGAATTTGCTTTAATAGAAAAAAATTCTATAAAATTTTATAATTCAGATTTAGTAGAACACTCTAAAGAACTAAAAAATATTGAATGGGATTCATCTGCAGCTGAAAAAAATGGTTATGAAGATTATATGTTAAAAGAAATTTTTGAACAACCAACTGCAATAAGAGAAACAATCGGATCTCGTTTAAAATTAGGTGAACCTTGCAATTTTAGTGATATAAATATTACAAAAGAATATTTATCTACAATAAACAAAATTTTTATAATAGCTTGTGGTACAGCAATGCACGCTGGTTTAACAGGGAAAAAATTTATCGAAAATCTTTGTAATATCCCAGTAGAAGTTGATATTGCATCTGAATTTAGATATAGAAATCCTATAATAGATGAGAAAACTTTATGTATTTTTATTAGCCAATCTGGAGAAACTGCAGATACAATTGCTGCTTTAAAATTATCAAAATCAAAAGGAGCAAAAACACTAGCTGTATCAAATGTTATAGGAAGTTCAATAACAAGAGAGGCCGATTATACAATTTATACACATGCAGGTCCAGAAATTGCAGTTGCTTCTACTAAAGCTTACACTTCACAAGTTGTACTTTTAGGAATTTTAGCTATATATTTCGCAGAAATTTTAGAAAGTACCGATTCTGAAACATTGGAAAATTTGAAAAAAGATATATTTGATTTACCAAAGAAAATTGAAACATCTTTAAAGACTAGTGATGAAGTAAAAAAATTCGCTAAAAAGATTTCAAAAGAAAAAGATGTATTTTTCATTGGTAGAGGAAGCGATTACAATGTTGCTTTAGAGGGCTCTTTAAAATTAAAAGAAATTTCATATATTCATTCAGAAGCATATGCATCTGGAGAATTAAAGCACGGACCTATTGCTTTAATCGAAAAAGGAATTACTGTAATTAGTATTTTAACAGATAAAAATTTGTTAGAAAAATCTATAAGCAATATTGAAGAAGTTATCACCCGTGGTGCTAAAACATTTATTGTAACAAATCAAGATATAGAAAATTCTAATTTTGACAATGTTGTAAAAATAGAAGATACAAATCCGCTTCTATCCCCTATTCTTTCTGTAATACCTTTGCAATTACTTGCATATTATATTTCAAAAGATAAAGGATTAGATGTTGATAAACCTCGTAATTTAGCTAAGTCGGTTACAGTTGAATAATAAAAAAAGAAACTGATTTTATCAGTTTCTTTTTTTATTCTTTAACATAATCAATTTGTACTCCAACTTCAACTACTTTTTTCATAATTTTTCTCTCCTTTTTTTCTTACAAGTACTTGATTTAAAATACTAATATATATTTATTCTTTTATTGTTTTTTTCGAAAAACAAAATATTATTGCTAAAATTTCTACAATTATTTCTAATAAAAATGCCATAAAAAATATAACTATGTTGATTACACCTTCGTTCATAGCATATAGTGCTGATACACATAAAAAAATTATATATGCTATACTTGGAATGACTATAGCTATTCCAGAAAATATAGCTTTTCCAACATTTTTTCTTACGCAATTTAATGTTAAAGATATAATACTTGTTATTAATGTTATTAACACAATAATAATATTATATACAATTATTTCATGCATGATGTATGCTATTCTTCCATTTTTTTCCGTTGAATATTTTCTCTCATAATCTTCTTTTGGTGTAGGTTGCTTTTCTTTTATATCTAATAAGTTTTGGACTTGCTCTTCTTCATTTATAATATTTGCATTTACTTTTATTGATAATCCAATTATAATGAACAAACTTACTATTACTACAATAAAAACTTTCATAAATTTTTTTCCCATAATAACCTCCAATTTTAACACTTTTTTCTAGTACACTTTTTATAATTTTACCAACAATTTTATCTAATTTTTTTCACATTCATGTCTTTTAATATAACTTCTGATATATTCCATAATCCCTTATTATTTTTCTTACATAATTATTGGTTTCTTTGTATGGTATATTTTCTATGTCTGAGCCGTCTTTTTTTATTGTGCCTTCTTGTATCCATTTATCTACTGTGCCTATTCCTGCATTGTATGCTGCTACTGCTAGGTAATAGTTTCCATCGTATTTTTGTAATAATTCTGATAAATATTTTGTTCCTATTTTTATATTTGTTTTGGCATCAAATAGCATGTTTGATTCAAATGTTGTATCTGTTATTATATTGCTTGCAACTTCGTCTGCTGTTGAGTCCATTAATTGCATTAATCCTTTCGCATTACTGTTTGACACTACATCTTCTTTAAAATTACTTTCTGCTTTTATTACTGCATATACTAATAATGGGTCTACATCATATTCTTTTGAATAGTCTGTTACATATTCTGAATATGTTTTGGGGTAGATTTTTTTCATTATCTTTTCTGGAACATTAAATATTTTTACTGTACCTATATATGTTACCAAAATTATTAATATAGTAATAATAATTGCTTTAAGTGCTTTTGGCATACTATCTTCCCTTTCTTTTGTTTATTTTAAGTCGTACCAATTATGTGCACATGATACTTCTACTTCTAGTGGTACACTTAATTTTATTGCATTTTCCATGCATTGTTTTAATATTTCTTCAACTTTTTTACATTCTTCTTCTTTACATTCTATCATTAATTCGTCATGTATTTGAAGAACTATTTTTGCATCTAATTTTTGATTTTTTAGCTCTTTATATAAATTCACCATTGCAATTTTCATTATATCTGCTGCAGTTCCTTGTATTGGTGTATTCATTGCTGCTCTTGCTCCAAATTGTCTTACCATATAATTATTAGAGCTTAGCTCTGGTATATATCTTCTTCTATTAAATAAAGTTTCTACATATCCATCTTTTTTTGCTTGTTCTACAATATCTTTCATAAATTTATCTATTCCATTATATTTTTCAAGATATTGCTCTATATAATTTTTAGCTTCTTTTTTTGATATTCCTAATTGTTCTGATAATCCAAAATCACTTATTCCATAAACGATTCCAAAATTTACAGCTTTTGCAGAACTTCTTTGCTCTTTTGTTACCTCTTCTATTGGAATATTTAATACTTTTGAAGCTGCTTGTTTGTGTATATCTTCCTCATTTAAAAATGCATGAACCATATTTTCGTCTTGAGAAATATGTGCTAATACTCTTAATTCAATTTGAGAATAATCAGCATCTACATATATATATCCTTGTTTTGGTTTAAAAACTTTTCTTAATTGTTTTCCCAAATCTAATCTTGTTGGTATATTTTGTAAATTTGGCTCTGTACTACTTATTCTTCCAGTAGCAGTTATTGTTTGATGAAAATATGAATGTATTCTTCCAGTTTTTTCATTTATATATGGAAGTAAACCTTCTACATATGTTGAATTTAATTTTGTTAAACTTCTATATTCAAGAATTTTTTCTATTATAGGATGTTTGTTTTTTAATTTTTCTAATATATCAACATCTGTTGAATATCCAGTTTTTGTTTTTTTAATCACTGGTAATTGTAGCTTTTCAAACAAAATTACACCTAACTGTTTTGTAGAATTAATATTGAAATCTTCTCCTGCTAAACTGTGAATTTCTTCTGTTAGCTCATTTAATCTTAATTTTAATTTATCTCCAATTTCAATTAGTTCCTCTTTATCTGCATATAATCCATTAAATTGCATTTCTGCTAATACTTGTAATAGTGGCATTTCTATATTATTAAATAAATCAACACTATTGTATTCTTCTAGTTTTTTCATTGTTTTTTCATATAAATTTCCAATTACATATGCATACATTGAAATTTCATATTTTTCATTATCATTTTCTTCTACAGAATCAAAAAAGTTCATTTGTCCACTTACAGTATCTTTATTCTCATTTTCTTTTTCAATAAATTCGTTAATATCGATTCCTAAATATTCCATTGACAAATCATTTAATTTATATTTATTTGTTGGATTTATATCATATGCAGAAATTTCTGCATCATAATAAATATTTTCTGGATTTATTCCAAGCTCTTTTAGTAAAACATAGTCTTCAACTAATTTATAGCCATATTTTTTTATTGATGTACTTTCAAATATCTTTTTAAAATACTTAACCAAATTTTCAGAATTTATTTTACAATAATAAACAATTCCTTCTTTTTTATTATATATACTAATAGATTTTACAGTCTTTTTTATTATATTTTTACTATCTTTGTCATCATTTTTATATAAATAATATATCAATTCTTCTTGTTTTTTTATAATATCAGCAATTTTATTTAAATCAACATTTTCTTCAATTTTAAATAAATCTGTTAAATCTTTTACTGATGTTTCCTCTCCTGATAATTCAAATCTATCTATATATCTTTTAAAATTTAGCTCTTTAAAAATACTATATACTTCTTCTTTATTCCATTCTTTAATTTTTAAGTCTTCAACTGAAATATCATCAATTGGAACATTTACATTTATTGTTCCTAAAGTTCTTGATAATAGAGCTAAATCTTTATTTTGTATTAAATTTTCTTTTAATTTTCCTTTAATTGTTTTTGCTTCATCTTTTTCAAGCAAATCATATAAATTATCAATTGTTTTATATTCCTTTATTAATTTGTATGCTGTTTTTTCACCAACACCTGGAACACCTGGTATATTATCTGAAGAATCTCCCATTAAACCTTTTACTTCAATTAATTGTTTTGGTACTACTTCATATGTGCTTATTACTTTTTCTTTATCAAAATCTTCAATTTCTGTTTTTCCACCTTTTGTTCGTGGAATATGAATTGTTACTTTATCTGTTGCAAGTTGAAATGTATCTCTATCTCCAGAAAGAATTGTTACATCAAGTCCAGCTTCTTCTCCTAATCTTGCAAATGTTCCTAATATGTCATCACCCTCGTAGCCTTCTTTTTCAATTATTGTTATATTCATTTTTCTTAGAATATCTTTTATAATTGGCATTTGTGCAGCAAGTTCATTTGGCATCCCTTTACGATTAGCTTTATATCCTTCATACATTTTGTGTCTTGCTGTTGGAGCTTTTAAATCAAATGTTACAGCCATATGATCTGGTGATAAATCCTCCTGTGCCTTAAACATTATTGCTAAAAATCCATATACAGCATTTGTATATGTTCCATCTTTTGTTGTAAGCATTTTACTTCCCATTATTCCATAAAATGCTCTATTTAATATGCTGTTTCCATCTATCAGTAACAATCTACTCATTATTAATCTTCTTCCTTTCTTATCATTGGCTACATTGTAATTTTTTTAGTTATCTTTATAAACTATTTTAATAATTCACTTTGCCATATTGCATTAATGTATTCCTTATCATCTAAATGCATTAAATCCACTAATGTTCCAGATTTGTTTATTTTTGCTAGTTTTTCTACTATATCATCTATTTTTAAATGAGCTCCACCAAATCTTGATACATCAACATATAATTCATCTATTTTTTCATTTTCAATATGTGGTAAAAATGGATTCAATGTATTTGTATCTCCAGTATAAATTATATTTTTATCTTTTACTTTTAATTTAAATCCATAAGCATCTAAATACTGCACATGATTTGTTTTTATAAAAGTTATATTTTCAGATTCAGTTTTTATTTCATATGATTCTTTTGGTGTTCCTGTTATTTCTAAGTAATCTCGTATTCTTTCACATTTACTGTATATTGTTACTTTTTTATTATATATGAACCATAAATACAATATTATTTGACTTAAAGAACCTGCATGATCATTATGTAAGTGTGTTATTATTATTTCTATATTTGAATATTTATTAAAATCAAATTTATTTTTTAATTGTTCAAAAACTGTGAATCCACAATCGATTATTATTAATTTATTGTTATCTTCTATATATGCTGAGTTATTGTGCTCTCCAAACCCAGAATCTTTTCCTAAAAAAGTTAATGTTTTTTCTTCCATTTCTAAAATCCTTTCTGAAATTTATAATTTCAAAATGCCTCTTTTTGATTTTATTAGTATTTTACTATATGTTTTAAAATTTATCAAGGTGATTATCGTGTTTTTGAATTTGATTGACATAAAGTTATTTATGTGTTACCATATAATTATATAAATTTTTTTCTTTGAGATTCTAAGGAGGACATTATAATGAAAAAACAAAAATTGATCTCAAACCTGTACGAGAGACAATCCACAGATAATTGGCAAGATTTTCTGGGTTGTTCCGATTTTGAAGACCGCCGGAATATCTTCTTTAAATTCATAAAAGAATTCGAAGAACAAAAGGTTGAGTGGGCACTTGGTTGCTCTTCTAACCTCTTTTTTAGAGGAATCGTCGACGACTTCAACGATTTCGACATTATTGTCGATAAATCCTCTATTACAAGAGTAACTCAAATACTTGAAAATTTTGGTGGAGAACTTGTTGAAACCGGAAGTAATGAATGCTGTCAATCCGATTGCTATTTCCATTACGTGATTGGGCGTTGTGACATTGATGTCATATCTGGTTTCCGTCTGAAAACGTTTGGTACCAGCTACTATTACCCCTATCAGGGTAATCAAGTTGAATTACTCGACTTAGATTATGTAACGGTTCCGCTCCTCCCCGCTGAAGCACTATTCGTGCTTTATGGCATGATGGAAGGTTGGCAACGTCGTCGACGCTTCAAGAGGGAACTAATTTTTCAATATTTGAAGGAAAATTCTGGACAACCTGACATTTTGAAATCAGCCAAGGAAAGCTATTTGCTTCCTGGATGGCTAAATTCATTAATTGAAGAGCTTTTAAATTAAGGAGGTGTTTATATGGAGTGGAGACTTCTCATTAAACTTCTCAAGCTTACAGCTTTTGTTGTAATAACTTGCGTATTTTTGGTAATTCTCGCACTTCATATGCATGGTTTTATTTAGAGCCATGTAGTATGTTGATTGTCTTTAAGCGACTTCGGCTTCTGCCTGAGTCGTTTTTATTATTTTTGTTAACAAAATTTTTATTACAATATTGTATTTTTCTACTTGTAATCCCTCACATAATGTGTTACACTAAGCATAGCTTTTGAAAAAGCTAAACAAATTTAATTATTAAGTAGACTATTTCCTTCAAATTATTTTATTATTAAAGGTTCAATGTGTCAAAAGATTGTTAAATGATATTTTTGAAGAAGGAGGTACTCTACTATGGCAGATAAAACATTAGTATGCAAAGATTGTGGTGCTGATTTTGTTTTCACAGAAGGTGAACAACAATTTTATGCTGAAAAAGGTTTTGATAACGAACCACAAAGATGCCCAGATTGCAGAAAAGCAAGAAAAGCAGCAAGAAGAAATTTTAATCAAAATTAATTAATAAAGACTCACGATTATTCGTGAGTCTTTTAGTTATAAATTATCTTTTTATTCCTCTATACTAACCCTATCACTACCAGCAATTTCCTTAAATTCATTATATATTTGTTCATTTATAAAAATTCCACCAGACATAACAGATGTATCTCCATTTATTATTTTTACAGCAATATTATTTCTATCTCCTGCAAAAAATTTTATTGCTCCTCTTAATTTTTCTTTTTGCTTTTCAGATATATCTGTAATATCTATTTTTAAAATTCTAGAGCTTTTACTTCCAAACTTAGTAATTTTATTTGCAACAATTTTTGTATCTTCATCTTCTCTTATGCTTAATCGTCCTTCACACATAACGATGTTATCTTCTATTAAAACATCTGAACTATTCATATAACAATTTTCAAAAACTATTACTTCACAAGATCCATACAAATCTTCAATAGTTACAAAAGCCATTAATTTATTTGTTTTTGTATACTTTTTCTTTATAGAACTTATTATTCCGGCAAATTTTACATTTTGTCCATCTTTATATATTACTTTTCCAGTTTCTTGCTCTTCTTCTTTTGCTTCTCTCATTTGTAATGTATTTATATTTGTTTGAACTTCTATTTCATGTCTTAATGATTCTAATGGATGTCCTGTTATATATAATCCTAACATTTCTTTTTCCATTGCTAATAATTCTTTTTCTGAAAATTCATCTAAAATTGTATAATTGTATTTTATTTTTTCAAGTTCATCATCATTTTCTCCACCCATATCGAACATAGTTATTTGTCCTTTTAAACTTCGTTTAGAAGATGTATTTATACTGTCAACTATGTCTTCATATGATGCAAGTAAAGTTGCTCTTGTTTGATTAAACTCATCCATTGCTCCTGATTTTATTAAACTTTCAATACATTTTTTATTTACAGAATCATTTTGCATTCTTTCACAAAAATCTGCCAAATCTTTAAATGGTCCTTGCTCTTCCCTATTCTTTACAATTGCTTCTAATACTGGAATTCCAACATTTTTTATACTTCCTAAACCAAATCTTATTTTACCATCTTCTACAGTGAATTTTGTAAAGCTTTTGTTTATTTCTGGTTTTAAAATTTGTATATTCATTCTTTTACATTCATCAATGTATAGTGGAACTTTATCTAAATTTCCTAAAAAGCTATTTAATGTTGCAGCCATAAATTCTGCTGGATAATATGCTTTTAAATATGCCGTTCTGTATGATACTACCGCATATGCTGCAGCATGTGATTTGTTAAATGCATATTTTGCAAACTCTGCCATTTCATCAAATATTTTATTTGCTGATTGCTCATCAATTCCATTTCTAACACAACCTGGAATTATAATGTTTCCATTTTCATCTGTTTGTCCATGTATAAAATACTCACGCTCTTTTGCCATTACATCTAATTTTTTCTTACCCATTGCACGTCTAACTAAATCAGCTCTACCAAGTGAATATCCAGCTAAGTCTCTAACAATTTGCATAACTTGTTCTTGATAAACCATACATCCGTATGTAACTTTAAGTATAGGCTTTAAAGCTGGATGTGTATATATAGCATGTTCAGGATCTTTTTTATTTGCTATATATCTTGGAATTTGATCCATTGGACCAGGACGATACAGCGAAACACCAGCTACTATATCTTCTAAACAATCCGGTTTTAATTCTTTCATAAAGTTAGTAATTCCTTGGCTTTCAAATTGGAATATTCCAACTGTATCACCATCTTGCCATAGTTTATAAACTTTTGGATCACTCATATCTTTATCATATTCAACATCGATACCTCTGTTTTGTTTAACAAGATTTATAGTATCTTGAATTACAGTTAATGTTCTTAAACCCAAAAAGTCCATTTTTAAAAGTCCAAGCTCTTCTAATGTTGTCATAATATATTGTGTTGAAATTAAATTATCTCTAACATATAGTGGAACATATGTATCTACTGGATCTTTTGTTATTACTATTCCACAAGCATGTGTTGAAGCCTGTCTAGGTAATCCCTCTAGTCCCATTGCTATATCTAACAATTTTTTTACTGATTCATCATTCTCATATAAGTCATTTAGCTCTCTATTTTGCTCTAATGCTTTTTTTATTGTAATATGAACTTCGTTTGGTATCATTTTAGCCAATTTGTCTGTTTCAGCATATGACACATCTAATGCTCTTCCAACGTCTCTTATAACCATTCTTGCAGACATTGTTCCAAATGTTATAATTTGAGAAACATGATCATGACCATATTTTCTTGCAACATAATCTATAACTTCTTGTCTTCTTTCATAACAAAAATCGACATCAAAATCAGGCATACTTATTCTTTCTGGATTTAAAAATCTTTCAAAAATTAAACTGTATTTTATTGGATCTATATCTGTTATTCCAATTGCATATGCAACTATTGAGCCGGCACCAGATCCACGACCTGGACCAACTGGAATTCCTTGTGATTTTGCCCAGTTTATGTAGTCCCAAACTATTAAGAAATAATCTACATATCCCATTGTTTTAATTACAGATAATTCATATTCTTCTCTTTCTTGAATTTCTTTTGGAATGCTATCTCCATATCGCTTTTGCATTCCATCTTTGCTTAATTTTCTTAAATAATCATAATGTGTTTCAAATTCTGGTGGTACATCATAATTTGGCAATATTGTATTACCAAATTCAAATTCTACATTACATTTTTCTGCTATTTTTACTGTATTTTCTAGTGCTTGTGGTACATTTGCAAAATATTCTTCCATTTCTTCTGGAGATTTTATATAAAAATCATTTGTTGAAAAAGACATTCTGTCACTGTCTGTCATTCTTTTTCCTGTTTGTACGCAAAGTAATACTTCATGATTATAGTAATCTTCTTTTTTTAAGTAATGTGCATCATTTGTCGCAACTATTGGTATGTTTAATTTTTGTGATAATGCTATTAGTTTTTGGTTAACTAATGCTTGCTCTCTTAAACTATTGGCTTGTATTTCTAAATAATAATCTTCTCCAAATAGATTTTTAAACCATAGTGCTGTTTCTTCTGCTTTTTCCATATCATTTTTTAATATGGCTTGTGGTAGTTCTCCTGCTAAGCAAGCACTACAGCAAATTAGATCTTCGTGGTATTTTTCTAATATTTCTTTATCTATTCTTGGCTTGTAGTAATATCCATCTAGAAATCCTAATGATACTAGTTTTGATAAATTTTTATATCCATTATTATTTTTGGCTAGTAGTATTAAATGATTGTATTTGTTGTCGATTCCCGCTTCTTTGTCAAATCTTGTTCGTGGTGCTACATATACTTCGCATCCGATTATTGGTTTTACACCATTTGCTTTACATGCTTTATAAAAATCGATAACTCCAAACATTACACCGTGGTCTGTTATTGCTATTGAATCCATGCCGAGCTCTTTTGCTCTTACTGGTAGATCTTTTATTCTGTTTGCGCCATCTAATAAACTGAATTCGCTGTGCACATGTAAATGAACAAATTTTGACATTTAAATTTCCTCCGTTTCCTTTTATTGTTGTATTTTATCACCTTGTGGGGATATTTTCAATATTATGCTTGTATTTTTTGTTGTTCTTATATATTGATTTTATTTGTTTGTATATATATAATATTTTTAGAATTATTAATTAGTATAATGACTTTTTTTGAAAGGTTTTGGTAGGTATGAAGTTGTTGAGGAAGATTTTGTTGATTATTTTTGTTGTTGTTTTGGTGGGTTGTGTTTTTGTTGGATTGATGGGGTATAATTTGTATAATAGTGCTGTTAGTAGGATTTCTTTGAGGGATAAGGTTGAAGAGGTTCGTGGTGATGAGAATTTTGTTGTTTTTTCTGATTTGCCTGATGATTTGGTGAATGCTACTATTGCGGTTGAGGATCATAGATTTAGAGAGCATGGGTCGATTGATTTGATTTCTATTGGTAGGGCAATAAGTGCTAATATTAAGGCTAAAGATGCTGTTGAGGGTGGTAGTACTATTACTCAGCAGGTTGCTAAGAATTTGTATTTTATGACTGAGAAGGAAAACATTTCGAGAAAGTCTGCTGAGTTAATTTTGAGTTATTATTTGGAGAAAAATTATTCTAAAAATGAGATTTTTGAATTGTATGTTAATACTATTTATTATGGAAATGGGTATTATGGAATTAAGGAGGCGTCAAATGGATATTTAAATAAGGAACCTAAAGATTTGACTTTGGATGAAGCAACTATGCTTGCTGGAATTCCTAATGCCCCTAGTGTTTATGCTCCTACTGCTAATATGGATTTATGTAAGAAGAGACAGGCTAAGGTTATACGCTCTATGGTGAAATATGGATATATTTCTCAAGATGAGGCTGATAAAATTAAGCTTGGTATGTAATTATAATATTTTATTTACATTAAAAATATCATAATTAATATGTTTATAAAAAAAATATACATTCATTAATATGAATGTATATTTTTTATTTACTATTTATTATTCAGCTTTTGGAGCTTCTTCAGCCTTTACTTCTTCAGTAGCTGGAGCTTCAACTTTTGCTTCTTCAACAGCTGGTGTTGCTACTTCTTCAGCTACAGGAGCTTCTTCTGTTTCTGCACCTTTGATAACTATTTCTTTAGTTTCAATTCTTGCTCCTATATCTTCCTTAGTTTTAGCAGCTTTACCTACTCTGTCTCTTAAGTAGTATAATTTAGCACGTCTTGCTTTACCTACTCTAACTACTTCAATTTTTTCTACCATTGGTGAGTGAATTAAGAATGTTTTTTCAACTCCACATCCGTAAGCTACTCTTCTTACTGTAAATGTAGCATTTAATCCTCCACCTTGTTTTTTAATTATTATTCCTTCGAATACTTGGATTCTTTCTCTATTACCTTCCTTAATTCTTTGGTGTACTCTTATTGTATCACCAACTTTAAGGTCTGGAATCGCATTTTTCATTTGCTCATGTTCAATTGATTTTATGATATCCATCGATATTCTCCTTTCTTTATTTTGACTTTTCGTCTTATAATTTTATAAAAAATACTTTATTTTCTTTTTAATATTAATTTTTATTTAATACCTAAATTTTTTTTATCTTCATAAGATAATTCAACATCCTTTAAAAGTTCTGGCCTTTTTTTATATGTATTTTTTAAAGATTCAGCTCTCCTCCATTTATTTATATTTTCATGATGCCCAGACTTTAATATTTCTGGAACTTGTACACCATTAAAAACTTCTGGTCTTGTATATTGTGGGTATTCTAATAAATTATTTGAAAATGATTCTTCGTTTGTAGATTCACTGCTAATTACGCCTTCTATATATCTGCTAACAGAATCAATTAATACCATTGCAGGTATTTCTCCTCCTGTCAAAACATAATCACCTATAGAAATTTCTTCATCAACAATTTCATCTATAACACGTTGATCAATTCCTTCATAATGTCCACATAACAATATTAAGTGCTGCTCTTTACTAAGGCTTTTTACTTTTTCTTGATTTAATACTTTTCCTTGTGGAGACATATATATAACTTTTGCATTTTCATCTTTTACAGATTGATATGCATCATATACAACATCTGGTTTTATAACCATTCCAGCTCCTCCACCATATGGAGTATCATCTACTTTTTTATGTTTATCTTTTGAAAAATCTCTAATGTTTATTAAATTAATATTTATTAAATCTTTTTCAATTGCTCTTCCTAAAATGCTTTCATTTAAACAATTAAACATTTCTGGAAAAAGTGTTAAAACATCAAATTTCATTTTTTCCTCCATTTATTATATTAAACCTTTTAATAAATGAACTGTTACTTTTTGATTTTCAATATCAATATCTAATATAACTTCTTTGATTGATGGTAAAAGTATTTGCTTTCCAAGTTCATCTTTTACAACATATATATCTTGTGCTCCACTATTGTATATATCATCAACTTTCCCTAAATAGTCACCAGTATCTGTATACACATCTGAGCCTAATATATCAGCTATAAAATATGTTCCTTCTTCAAGCTCTCTTGCATCTTTTCTATGAATTTTTATATAGCAACCTTTATATTTTTCTGCCATAGTCATATCATCAATGCCTTCCAATTTCAAAAGTACCATATTTTTTTGATATTTTACTTCTTCAATTTTCATTTCAATCATATCTTTATTTTTAATAACTAAAATTGATTCTAGTTCTTCAAATCTTTCTAAATCATCAGTGAAAGGCTTTACTTTAACAAATCCCTTTACACCAAATGTATTTACAATTTGACCTATTTCAAAATATTCTTGCATTTTTACCTCTTAATCTACGAATTCTATATTTGCTCTCTTGCCTTCTTTGGCAGATACAGATTTCATAACAGTTCTTATTGATTTTGCTACTTTTCCTTGTTTTCCAATAACCTTTCCCATATCTTCTTTAGAAACTTTTACTTTATAATCAACATTTTTGTTGTTTATAATTTCTTCAATTGATACTTCATCTTTATTGTCAACAAGATTAGTAATTATAAGTTCTAAAATTTCTTTCATAATTTTTACTCCTTTCCAGGATTAAAATTAGTTAGCTTTTTCTATTAAAGCTTTTACTGTGTCTGTTGGTTTAGCACCATTTTTGATCCATTCTGCAACTTTTTCTTTGTCTAATACTATTGTTGCTGGGTCTGTCATTGGATTGTATGATCCTATTTTTTCGATGATTCTTCCATCTCTTGGAGATCTTGAATCTGCAACTACTATATGATAGAATGGAGCTTTTTTAGCACCTTGTCTTTGTAATCTTATTTTTACCATCTTGTTTTCACCTCCTTAAAATTTCAAATCTTTAAATGCATCTTTATCAATGCCTTTAAGATTTCTCATAACATTTTTCATACCTTTTTCAGATTTCATTTGTTTCATCATTTTTTGTGTCATTTCAAATGACTTCATAAATTTATTTAATTGTTCAACTGTTGTTCCACTACCTTTTGCAATTCTTAATCTACGTTGTCCGTTTAATATTTTAGGATTTCTTCTTTCCTCTTTGGTCATAGAACAAATCATTGATTCAATTCGTAAAAATTCTTTATCATCTACTTGAATATCCTTCATTTTACTTCCTAATCCAGGTATCATTTTTAGGATAGATGAAAAAGATCCCATCTTTTTTATTTGTCTTAATTGTGTTAAATAATCATCTAAGTCAAATTTGTTTTTTCTTAATTGAGCTTCTAGCTTTTCAGCTTCTTCTTCTGTTATTGCTTCTTCAGCTTTTTCTATTATTGAAAGAACATCTCCCATTCCTAAAATTCTTGATGCCATTCTATCTGGATGGAATTGCTCTATATCATTCATTTTTTCACCAGTTGCAATATATTTAATTGGTCTTCCAGTTACTTTTTTTACAGATAATGCTGCACCACCACGAGTGTCACCATCTAATTTAGTAAGTACTATTCCATCAATTCCTACTGCATCTTTAAAGCTTTCTGCAACATTTACGGCTTCTTGACCTGTCATACTATCTACAACTAATAATATTTCGTGTGGTTTTACTGCTGATTTTAAATTTTTAAGCTCTTCCATAAGTACTTCATCAATTTGAAGTCTACCAGCTGTATCTATTATTATTACATCATTTAGCTTACTTATTGCTTGCTCAATTGCTTGTTTTGAAATTTTTACAACATCTTGTGAATTTTCATTTGCATATACTGGTATATTTAATTGAGCTCCTAATACTTGCAATTGTTTTATAGCAGCTGGTCTGTATACATCACAAGCTACTAATAATGGCTTTTTACCATCTTTTCTTAATATATTTGCAAGCTTTGCTGCTGTTGTTGTTTTACCTGATCCTTGTAAACCAACCATCATTATTATTGTTGGAGGATTTGGTGATATATTTATTCTTGCATCTGTTCCTCCTAATAATTCAACAAGTTCATCTTTTACTATTTTAATTACTTGTTGACCTGGTGTTAATGATTTTAGAACATCTTGCCCTAATGCTTTTTCTTGAATTGTGGCAATAAATTCTTTTACAATTTTATAATTAACATCTGCTTCTAGTAATGCTAATTTAACTTCTCTTAACATTTCCTTTAAGTCAGATTCTGTTATACGTGTTTTACCTTTAAACTTTCTAGCTATATTTTGAAATTTTGAAGATAATCCCTCAAATGCCATTTGAAGTTCCTCCTTACATTAAATTAATTGTTCTAGCCTTTTTTGTATGTCTTGTATTTGTTCTTTTTTTAATGTTTTATTTTCTGCATTTTTTAGTTCATTTATTATTAGCTTTATTTCTTTTTCTTGATTTAACATTTTTTTCATAAATGCTAATTTTTCTTCTATTTCAATTAGTTTATTTTTTCCTTTATTTATTACATCATTTACGGCTTGCCTTGTTATATTATTATTTTCTGCTATTTCTGAAAGTGATAAGTCATTGTTGTAGTAATCATTTAATAATTCATATTGCTTTTCTGTTAGTAACTTACCATATATTCCGAATAGTATTCCTATTTTTATTTTTTCTTCCATACTTTTGTTTTGCTCCCTTTCTTGAGATTTTTTAGTATATCTCAAAAAAATGTAATGCTTATATACTTTACACCTTTTCGACCGATTTGTCAAGTATTTTTACATTACATTTTTATTTTTTTCATATTTATCAAAAGCATAGTACATTACAACACTTGCCGCTGTAGAAACATTTATAGAATTGGACATTCCTAATAATGGTAAGTGAATTACATTATCTGATAAATCTAATAGCTCTTGGGATACCCCATCATATTCTCTTCCTAAAATTAAACATAATGGAAATTTAGGTTCATATTGCCTATAATCAATACTGTTGCTTGCTACTTCTACTGATGTTATTTCCACTCCATTAGATTTTAATTTTTTTACTATTTGTGTTGCATCTTCTACATATTCCCAATCAACCCACTTTTCTGCTCCTCTTGAGCTACATTTTATTTTGTAATTTGGTGGAACTATTGTATTTCCACATATATATACTTTTTTTATTAGCAAAGCATCAGATAGCCTTAATATGGTTCCTATATTATGTGCAACTTTTAAGCTATCCAGTACTATATATATTTCATTTCGTTTTATGTTTTTAAATTCACCTCTCGAAATCTTTTCTGCTCTTAATTCTTGTTTTGATAATTGATGTTCCATTTCCTATATCTCCTAAATTTTTAAAGATTAAATATTTTTATTTCTTATGTAATCACCCTCAAACTCTTCTGCTAATATATCCATTGCTATTGAATCATAGTATTCTCCATCTATATATATGCATTTTCTTCTTCTTCCATACTCTTTGAATCCACATTTTTGATAACATTTTAATGCTCTTTCATTAAATTCCATCAAATCTAATTTTATGTTTTGTAAATTTAAATATTTAAATCCATATTCTAATATTAATCTAATTGCTTCTGTTCCATATCCTTTACTTCTGTAATTTTTATCACCTATGAAAATTCCAAGTGTTGCTGTTCTATTTATATCATCAAATTTTTCCAAACCAACTGTTCCTATCATTTTATCTTCATTTAATGTTACTATCACAAAAGTTGATTTTGGATTAATGCTATTTTCTAAGTACTCCTTTTCTGCTGATATTGATTGTAATTGTCCGCTTCTTCCTAAATAATCTGTTGTTTCAAAATCATTCAGCCATTCTGTAAAAATTTCATAATCTTCTGTACTTCTTGGTGACAGGTATATTCTATCTCCAACTAGCTTTTTAAAATACTTCATAAAAAATCCCCTTTCTTTATGTGTATTATTCGAATAAAAAAGAGCCTTACAAAGTTTCTTATTCGTTTATAATACATCATTAATAAACTATTAAGACTCCTCTGTAAGACTTTACTCACTTCTGTGTAAATAACTGTTGTTATTCTGTACCGCTCGATTATGTACCTAGGTACACTCCTAATATGTTATATATTTTAGCATTTATACGTGCTCTTGTCAAATTCTAAAAAACAATTCCATCAATACAGTTATCAAAAATAAACTGTTTTATAGTTTCATTATTGTTTGTATTATAAAAATCAGTTAGCAGTATATTGAATTCTTCCAATTTATTATCTAGTACTTTTATAATTCCTACTCCATTTTGTATCATAATTTTGTTAGCACAAATTGTACTTGTTCTTTTATTATTTATAGCTCTAATTTTATCTCTTTATTGCTTTCTTCATATTTTCTGTATGTTACCCCACAATAATCTAACATTTTTTTCGATACTATATTTCCATCTGTTCCATTATACTTATCTGACTTATATACAATTTCTTTTATTCCACACTGTATTATTGCTTTTGCACATTCATTGCATGGAAATAAATCTACATATATTGTTGCCCCTTCTAAGTTTGAACCTTTATTGTTTAATATAGCATTTAGCTCTGCATGACATACATATGCGTATTTTGTATTCATAAAGTCTCCTTCTCTATCCCAAGGCATATGTTTATCATCATATCCATTTGGAGCCCCATTATATCCTACAGATAATATTTTTTTATCTTTACTTACTATACATGCTCCAACTTGTGTATTTGGATCTTTACTCCTTTGTGCAGATAACATTGCTATTCCCATAAAATAAGCATCCCAACCTATGTAATCTTTCCTTTTTTCTTGCATAATTATTACTCCTTCTTGTTGTAAATTATTACCATTATTATAAGTATTTTTATGTACATTTGTCAATCCTTAGCAAGTGTTATTATACTAACTTTATTGCATTCTGTTTGTAACAAAATTTTAGCACATTCATTTACTGTACTTCCTGTTGTAAATACATCATCTATTAATAATATGTTCTTATTTTTTAAACATATGTCACACTTCTTAAGCCTATATGCATTTTTAACATTTTCTATACGCATATCTTTTGATAATGTACTTTGTGGTTTTATATTTTTTATTTTTTCAATTATATTAGTTTGCAATTGTATAGATTTTATATTTTTAGCTATTCCTTTTGCAATCAACTCACTTTGATTATAACCTCTTTTTTTTGCTCTTTTTTTATGTATTGGAACAGGTATTAATATATCAAATTTTTTAATATAATTACATACACTTTCTGTTGATAAAATTATTTGAAGAAATGTTCTATATAGATATGACTTATTATTAAATTTATAATCAATTATCTTTTCTCTCACTTCATCTTTATATTCATATATCCACAAATGCTCATCAAAAAACTTATCATCATATTTTTGTATTTTATTCATTTGTCTTTGTTTTAAATACTCATTACAATACTCACATAAATACGAGTTTGTTATTTCCCCACAAAAGCCACAAGCTTGTGGAAAAATAAAATTAAGAGCAGTTTCAATTAGATTTTTTTTCATAAAACCTCCTAAAATTGCCCCCTATATTTTTACATATTTTTTAATTTATATTCTAACCCCGTATTTCTTTTTTTATTATCAGCATTATTAATCATGTATTCTATTACACTTGCATTGCCAACTATTATTAGCATTTTTTTTGCTCTTGTCATTCCTGTATATAGTAAATTTCGCGTTAATAGCATTGGTGCAGCTTGTACTATTGGCATTATTACTACATCAAATTCACTACCTTGTGCTTTATGCACTGTTATTGCATATGCATGTTCTATTTGATCTAGCTCTGAATACTGATACCACGCATATTTTTCATCGTCAAATTTTATTTTTACTCTTTTTTCTATATCATCTAATTTTAATATAGTACCAAATTCACCATTAAAAACACCATTACCTGTTTCATATCCATATTTTTCTCTTTCCCAGAAAATATCGTAATTATTTTTTATTTGCATTACTCTATCCCCTGCTCTAAAACTTGCACCTAGATTTTGTCTTTCCAATCCACCTTCTGGCAATGGATTTAAACACTCTTGCAATACCTTATTTAGCTCTTTTGTTCCAAGCATTCCTTTTTTTGTTGGTGTTATAACTTGAATGCTTTTAAAAAACTCATAATTTCCGTATGATTCTAATCTTCCACTACATAAAGATAATATTTGATTTAAAATTTTATCTTGATTATTTTCTTTTATGTAGAAAAAATCTTGATTTAGCTCTTCTGCAGATTCTTGTGGTTTTATAAATGTCTCTCCACTGTTTACTCTGTGAGAATTTATTATTATCTTACTTTTGGCTGCTTGTCTAAAAATTTTATTTAATACAATTGTCTTTATTCTTTTTGAGTTTATTAAATCTGCAAGAACATTTCCTGGTCCTACAGATGGCAACTGATCTACATCTCCAACAAGGACTAACTTTGAACCTTGATATATTGCTTTCACTAAATAATTCATCAAAAATAAATCAACCATAGACATTTCATCAACAATTATTACATCTGCATCTAATGGTGCTACATCAAAATCATTATACTTACTTGTTCGCTCTTCTTCAATTTTACCTATTTCTAACAATCTATGTAGTGTTTTTGCTTCTTCACCTGTTGTTTCAGTCATTCTTTTTGCAGCTCTTCCTGTTGGTGCGCATAATACGGTTTTTCTTTTTTTTGATTTATATAGCTCTAATATAACTTTTATAATTGTTGTTTTACCTGTACCAGGTCCACCTGTAATTATACAAACATTGTTATCATTTACAGCTTCAATAGCTTCTTTTTGTTTATCTGATAATATTAAATCAGTTTTTTGTTCTATTTTTTCTAGCTCATCTTCAAAATCATTTATATGTTTCATATTCCTTGCTTTATCCAGAGTTATTAATTTGTTTGCTACATTTTCTTCTGCTTTGTAATATGAATCCAAATAAATCCAATTATTATCTTCTCGCTCTTCAATTACAATTTCACCTTTAGCTTTTAGTTCTATTACAGAATCTTCTATTTCATCATTTTCTACACCCAGAAGAACTTTTATGAATCTATATAATTCATCTTCTAATACAGCACAATGACCATTGGCAGTTGCTTTTGAAATAGCGTATTTTATTCCACTTTTAATTCTCTTTTCATTATTATATTCGAAACCTAAATTCATTGCCATTTTGTCAATTAATTTAAAATCTACATTATTTGCAACATCTATTAATATATATGGATTTGCTTCTATTTCTTCAATTGCATTTACACCTAATGTTTTGTATACATTTTGTGCATTTTGAACTCCAATTCCAAATTTTTCTAAAAACCCAACAATTTGCCATAACTCCCAATTTTCATTAAATTGATCTGATATTTCAATTGCCTTATCTTTTGATATTCCTCGTACCTCTGCAAGTCTTGATGGCTCAAATTTTAATACATGTAATGTTTCTTCACCAAACATTTTTGTTATTCTTTTGGCAATTGCTGGACCTATTCCTTTTATCATTCCATTTGATAAATAACGCTCTAAACTTGCCGCTGTTTCTGGCATTAATTTTTCAAATGTTTCTATTTTAAATTGTCTTCCATAGTCTGGATGTGTTACATATTTTCCAATTAATTTTAAATTATCTCCTATTGCTATAAATGGTAAATATCCCACTACTGTTAGTTCTTCCTCTTCAGTATCTAATACTCCTATTGTATATCCGTTTACATCATTTTGGAATATTATTTCTTTTAGTTCACCTTTAATTTCCAATGCTATATTCCTCGTTTCTATATATATGTTTGTAGTTTATCATATGTAGGAAGATAATTCAATAATTTTTTAGAGCTTCACTAAATTTATGTATATCTTAAAATTTTTATTCCAAACTATCAAGTTGCTTTTTGCAGTCCTCCCAATCAACTAATTTTATTTCACTATAATCATTTGAAAATTTTTCTAATATTGACTTCGTATTGTCTACAGAATCTAAATCTGTTACAATTATTTTCTTTAAATATTCTTCTTTTCCGTATAATATTCTAAATATTACAGAGCGTAAGAATCCTTCTATTTGATGCTCTTGATTTTTTACTGCTACAATTACAAATATTCCATTTGATTCTATTCTTCTATTTTTTAATGTACTTTTTATTATTTTTAATATATCACAAAAACCATATAGAGCTAATGTCCATAATATACAATTTAATATGAAATCAATCATATTGCAGCCCCCTTTGTATATAATATGATTTTATAGTCTTTTAGTGATTTACATATAACTTAAAAATAATGTATTTGTAATGATTATATAAAAGCCTAATTTTACATAATTTTAAAAAAATTATTTAACTATTTTTTCGATTGATAATTCTTATCTACTTATTTTAATTATTTCATAAAATTCATTAATAATTAATCATTCATAGTGCAAAAAAAGTTAGATGTTTTAATTTCATCTAACTTTTTTATATGTAAAATTTATATTAAACTAATTTTAATATTGCAACTTCTGCTGCATCTCCTCTACGTTGTCCTTTTCTGATTATACGAGTATAACCACCTTGTCTTCCAACATATTTTGGAGCTATTTCATTGAATAATTTTGTAGCTAAATCTACAGGATTTCCTTCTGCATCTTTTACTTTGTTAAGATTTTTCATCATTGTTCTTCTTGCATTTAATCTTGAAGGCATATCTTTTTGTCTTTTTTCTGTAGTTTCTTCTTTAACTACTTTTAAATATTCATTTCCATTTTTGCTTTTTACTAATTCAGTAACTTTATTACCATTGCTATCTAATTTTGCTTTAACAACTTTGCTATCAACTTCTTCGAAGTTATCTTTTTCTCTTATAGCTAAAGCGATTAATTTTTCAGCCATAGGTTGAACTTCTTTAGCTCTTGCTACAGTAGTTTCAATTTGACCATGTAATAATAAATCTGTTACTTGAGTTTTAAGCATTGCTAATCTTATATCTGTTGTTTTTCCCAATTTTCTATTTATAGCCACTTTAACAAGTCCTCCTTTTTAATCATCTTCTCTGGCAAAGTCTAATCCTAATGCATGTAACTTATTTGTTACTTCATCTAAAGATTTTTTACCTAAATTTCTAACTTTCATCATATCAGCTTCAGTTTTATTTGCTAAATCTTCAACAGTTGCTATATTTGCTCTCTTTAAGCAGTTGAATGATCTTACAGATAATTCTAAATCTTCTATTGACATTTCTAATACTTTTTCTTTTTTAGATTCTTCTTTTTCTACCATTACTTTTGTATTCTTAGTAGCTTCTGATAAATCTATAAATAATTCTAAATGTCCTGTCATTACTTTTGCAGCTAGACTTAATGCTTCATATGGTTTTAAGCTTCCGTCTGTCCAAACTTCAATTGTTAATTTATCATAATCAACCATTTGTCCAACTCTAGTATTTTCTACTGCGTAATTAACTTTTTTAACTGGTGTGTAGATAGAATCTATTGGAAGTAAGCCTAAAGGTTGATCATCCTTTTTATTTTTTTCAGCAGTATTATATCCTCTACCCATATTGGCAACTAATTCCATAACTAGTGAACCACCTTCAGAAACAGTTGCTATGTGTAAATCAGGATTTAATATTTCTACTGTTCCATCAGTAATTATATCACCTGCTTTAACTTCTCCTTCTCCCTTAAAGTTAATTCTTAGAGTTTTTTCTTCATTCTTATCTAATTTTAATCTTACATTTTTAAGATTAACTATTATCTCTGGTACATCTTCTACTACGTTTGGTATTGTAGAAAATTCATGTTGAACTCCTTCGATTTTAACACCAGTTATTGCACTTCCTGGTAATGAAGAAAGTAATATTCTTCTTAATGAATTTCCTATTGTGATACCATATCCACGTTCTAATGGTTCACATACAAATTTAGCATAATTATTGTCATTATCTATCTCTAAGCATTTAATATTTGGCTTTTCAAATTCTATCATTTTTACCTCCTAATATAAAGAAGTGAGATTTTATTTCTACACTTTAAAATAAATTCCATTATATATCGACAAATATAATATTTTATAGCTAAACTACTATTTTGAGTAAAGCTCTACTATTAAGTGCTCTTCAACAGGATAATCGATTTCTTCTTTTGAAGAAATTGCTAATACTTTACCTGATAATTTGTCAGCATCTTTTTCTAACCAAGTTGGAACTAATCTTGATGCATTTTCTTCAGCACTCAATTTTATTGTTCCGTTATCTTTTCTGATTTCTCTTACAGCAACAACGTCTCCAACTTTTACTAAGTAAGATGGTATATCAACTTTTTGTCCATTAACTTCGAATGCACCATGTGTTACTTGTAATCTAGCTTGAGCTCTTGTTTTTGCATATCCTAATCTGAATATAACGTTGTCTAATCTGCTTTCTAGTATTTGTAGTAATACTTCACCAGTCTTACCTTTCTTTTTAGAAGCCATATCGAAATATTTTCTAAATTGTTTTTCGCTAACTCCATAAATAAATTTTAATTTTTGTTTTTCTTTTAACTGAATAGCATATTCTGAAACTTTCTTTTGTCTTTTTAATGATTTTTTACGATTAGATTCTTTGTCTATTCCTATTACTGTTGGACTGATACCTAAATATCTACATCTTTTCAAAACAGGTTCTCTATATCTTGACATTTCTAATTTCACCTTCCTTATTACATATTAATTATACACGACGTCTTTTTGGTGGTCTGCAACCATTGTGTGGTATTGGTGTTACATCTTTTATACTGCTTATTTCTAACCCTGCTGCTTGTAATGATCTTATAGCAGCTTCACGACCAGAACCTGGTCCTTTTACAAATACTTCTACTGTTTTTAATCCGTGTTCCATAGCTGCTTTAGCTGCTGTTTCAGCTGCTTCACTAGCTGCAAATGGAGTACTTTTTCTAGATCCTTTAAATCCTAATTCACCAGCACTTGCCCAAGATAAAACATTACCTTGAACATCTGTAAGTGTAACTATTGTGTTATTAAAACTAGAATGAATATGAGCCATACCTTTTTCGATATTTTTTCTATCTCTTCTTCTAGTTACTTTTTTTGTTACATTTTTTGTAGCCATTTATGTTTTACCTCCTTAATTATTTCTTACTTTTACTAACTAATTTTCTTGGTCCTTTTCTAGTACGAGCATTAGTTTTTGTTCTTTGTCCTCTTACTGGAAGACCTCTTCTATGTCTTAGTCCTCTATAGCATCCTATTTCTGTAAGTCTTTTGATGTTTAGAGCTACTTCTCTACGTAAGTCTCCTTCAACAACATATCCATCCATAGCATTTCTTATTGCTTGTTCTTGTTCATCTGTTAAATCTTTTACTCTAACATCTGGATTTACACCAGCTTTTGCTAATATTTTTTGAGAACTTGATAAACCTATTCCATAAATGTATGTTAATCCTATTTCTATTCTTTTTTCTCTAGGTAAATCTACTCCTGATATACGAGCCATTATTTTTGCACCTCCAAAATTTTCTATAAATATTATTTTTAATGTTTTGTGTTTGATGTTTTAATTAATATTAAAGGTGAAATGCACTAAATATAAGTTAATCGGATTTTAACTTATATTATAGTCTTTAATATTTTATAAAACTTATATATATTAACACAAACCTAAACTTTCAGCCGCTTTTCAGGTTTGTGCGAATACCAAAATTTGTTTATTATCCTTGTCTTTGTTTATGTTTAGGATTTTCACAAATCACTCTAATTACACCTTTTCTTTTGATAACTTTACATTTTTCACAAATTGGTTTTACTGATGGTCTTACCTTCATTTTTAACACCTCCCTAAACATTGTTTTAATATATTAATTGATTGTTGGGTATCAATCAGATATTTTTGCTAATTTATTTTGCTCTCCATGTAATTCTTCCTCTATTTAAATCATATGGTGAAAGCTCAACTTTTACTTTGTCTCCTGGAAGAATCTTTATGTAGTTCATTCTTAATTTTCCAGAAATATGTGCTAGAATTTGATGTCCATTTTCAAGCTCTACTTTGAAATTAGTATTTGGTAATGTTTCTACAACAGTTCCTTCAACTTCAATAACATCCTCTTTTGCCATTTCTACCTCCATTTTTCTTTCATAAAATAAAATTTGCTATATTAAACAATAGCTTTTATAGTATATACCATTTTTACACTAATGTCAATATTTCCGGCTCTTTTTCTGTAATTAAAATTGTATTTTCATAATGTGCAGTTTGAGTTCCATCTTCTGATATAATTGTCCAGCCATCATCAAGCTCCAAAATATCAGGTTTTCCCATTATTACCATTGGTTCTATTGCAAGAGTCATACCTGGTTCTATTCTTGGTCCTTTACCTGCTTTTCCGTAATTTGGTATACCCGGATCTTCATGCATTGATCTTCCGATTCCGTGTCCTTGGAACTCTCTTAAAACTGAATAACCATTTTTTTCTACAAATTCTTGAATTGCGTGTCCAATATCTCCAATTCTATTTCCTTTTTTTGCATATTTTATTCCTTCAAAAAATGCTTGCTTAGTTATTTCTACTAATCTTTCATCTTCTTTACTTTTTGGTTTTCCAACGATAAATGTTCTTGCAGCATCACCATTAAATCCATTTTTTAAAAGAACTGTATCAATTTTTAATACATCTCCTTCTTTTAATATTGCTCTTTTTGAAGGTATTCCATGAATTACTTCATCATTTATTGATGTACATATAGAGCATGGAAAAGGTGGAACGCCTTTTATTCCTGGATTATATCCTTTTTGTGCTGGTAAAGCACCATGTGCTCTCATAAAATTTTCTGCTATTTTGTCCAATTCATATGTTGAAATTCCAGGCTTTATGTGTTTTTCAAGCTCTTTATACATAAGACCTGTTAATTTACATACTTCTCTCATTAATTCAATTTCACTTTTTGATTTTATTGTTATCACTTTTCATTACTTCCTTATCTATACACTATCGTTTCTATTTATTTTTTAAATATTCTTCTGCTTCTGCTACATTGTCTTCTAATACAGTTTTTGAGTATATATCTGGGTGTATTGTACATAGAGCTCCTGTTTCTTTATAGTATTTTAACAATTCTTTTGATGTATCATGATAAACTTTTAGTCTTTGCATAACTGTATCTTCATTATCATCAGCCCTTTTTGTTAATTTTGAACCGCATTTATCGCATATTCCTTCTACCTTTGGTGGTTTGAACTCTGTATTAAATGATTCTCCACAATCTTTATTTGAGCAAACTACTCTTTTTACTATTCTTTTTACTATATCTTCATCTGAAACATCTAATTCAATTGCAGCATTAACTTTTTGATTTCTTCCTGCAAGGAATTTATCTAGAGCTATTGCTTGTTCTTTTGTTCTTGGAAATCCATCTAGTACAGCACCATTTTTTGCATCATCTTGTGATAATCTATTTTCTACTATTTCAATAACTACTTCATCTGGTACAAGTAAACCATTGTCCATATATTTTTTAATTTTTTTGCCTAATTCAGTCTCATTTTTTAGTTCAGCTCTAAAAATATCTCCTGTTGCTATATGTGGTAATTTTAAATCTTCAGAAATTTTTCCTCCTACACTACCTTTACCACTTCCAGGTCCACCTAACATTATAATATACATAATTATTCCTCCTTATATAAAGTTATTATTGATATATAACTTTTTAAATAACTAATTTTACTGCACAATATGTTAGTTATTTAAAAAATCATATATAAAGTTGGAAGCCAAATATAGTATTAATATTTATTCTTCCAACTTTTGTATATTTTTTATAATAATTAAATTGCTTTTATTGCTTTATTCTAAAAAACCTTTATAATGTTTCATTACTACTTGTGACTCTAATTGTTGCATTGTTTCTAATGCTACACCAACTATAATAAGTATTGATGTTCCTCCAAAGGCCAAATCTACTGTTGTAAATCTTGCCATCATTGGAATTATAGCTATAAGTGCTAAGAAAAATCCACCAAATATAGTTAATTTACTTATTACTGATGATAAATATTCTGTAGTTGATTTACCAGTTCTAATTCCTGGTATAAATCCACCGTTTTTCTTAATATTGCTTGATATTTCCGCTGGATTGAATGTTGCATATGTATAGAAGAATGTAAATCCAACTATTAATAGTAAATATATTAAGGCATTTGCTATTGAATATCCAATTGGTAATGGATATGTAGCTCCTGCAGATGTTGTTAATGTTGATGTTGATGTTGCAATTGATAATTTATATAAAACAGCTAAAAATCCTGATTGCTCAGCTATATTGCTGTTAAATATTTGAATTATCATTGCTGGGAATGTCATAAATGATGAAGCAAAGATTATTGGCATTACACCAGCCATTGCTAATTTCAATGGTATATGAGTACTTTGTCCTCCCATCATTTTTCTTCCTACAACTTTTTTAGAATATTGAACTGGTATTCTTCTTTCAGCTTGTTGTACAAATACAACTGCTGTTATTAAAATAATAGTTCCTAATATTATTCCTAATGCTAATAATAAATTTGTTGTTGAGAAAGTTGTTGAGAATACTAATTTATATAGTGTTCTTACACCTTCTGGTAATCCTGCGATTATACCAACAAATATTAACATTGAAATTCCATTTCCAACACCTTTTGTAGTAATTTGCTCTCCTAACCACATAAGTAATGCTGTTCCTGCCATAAAAGATAATACAACTAAAAATCCTGTTAAAGGTCCTGGATTTATGAAAATTCCAGTAGATTTATATGTTAAATAAATTCCTAAACCTTCTGCTAGTGATAAGAATAAAGTTAATATTTTTGTGTATCTATTAACTTTTGCTCTTTCTGTTTCTCCACCTTCTTTAGTTAATCTTTCTAAAGAAGGTATTACCATACCTAACAATTGGATAACAATTGAAGCTGTAATATATGGAGTAATTGACATTGCAAATATTGAAAATCTAGAAAAAGCACCACCAGTTAATGTATTTATAAGTTGTGTTATTCCATTTGATCCCATATTTGCTAGTAGAGTTGAATCTACAGTTGGTACTGAAATAAAACATCCAAGTCTAAAAATGATTATTAATAATAGTGTATACCATAATCTTTTTCTAACATCTGGAGTTTTTAAAGCGTTTTTTATGGTGTTAAACAATTAAATCACCTCTGTCTTTCCACCTAAAGCTTCAATTTTTTCTTTTGCTGCTTTAGTAAATCTGTTAGCTTTTACAGCTAATTTTTTCTCTAAGTTTCCAGTAGCAAGGATTACTATTCCATCATTTGCTTTACTGATTATTCCATCTGCTATTAAGCTTTCTGCTGTAACTTCTTCAGTAGTAGCTTTGTTAAGCATTGTTAAAGTTACTTCTGTGTAAGTTTTAGCATGGATATTTGTAAATCCTCTTTTTGGTAATCTTCTATATAGTGGTGTTTGACCTCCTTCAAAGCCTCTTCTTACTCCACCACCTGATCTTGCTTTTTGACCCTTATGACCTCTACCAGATGTTTTTCCAAGACCAGAACCAATTCCACGTCCTACTCTAGTTCTTGATTTTGTACTTTGTGCTGGTGTTAATTCATCTAATTTCATTATGTGGTTACACCTCCTTATTTTTATTATACTAAGTATATACTATGTTATTTTATAAATCAACTAATTTTTTATAAAATATCTTCTACTTTTTTACCTCTTTTTTTAGCAACTTGTTCTAATGTTTGCATATTTTTTAGTCCTTCTAGTGTAGCATAAACAACGTTTCTAGGATTGTTTGTTCCTATAACTTTTGTTCTTATGTCTCTGTATCCTGCTAATTCTATTACAGGTCTAACGCTTCCTCCTGCTATAATTCCAGTACCTTCTACAGCTGGTTTTAACATAACTTTTGCACTACCGAATTGACCAACAAATTCATGTGGTATACTTGTTCCAACTATTGGAACTGTTATTAAATTCTTTTTAGCTTCTTCTATAGCTTTTTTGATTGCATCAGGAACTTCTGCTGCTTTACCATTACCAACACCAACATGTCCTGCTCCATCTCCAACAACTACAACGGCACTAAATCTGAAAGTTCTACCACCTTTAACAACTTTAGCAACTCTGCTTATAGATACAACTTTTTCTTTTAATTCTGATGTATTATTTTCCATGAATTTAAATTTCCCTCCTTTTTATTAATCTTAGAATTTTAATCCTGCTTCTCTTGCAGCTTCTGCAAATTCTTTAATTATTCCGTGATATTGATATCCACTTCTATCAAAAACAACAGTTTCAGCACCTTTTTCAATTGCTTTTTTAGCTATAGCAGCACCAACTTCTTTAGCTGCTTCTTTGTTAGATGCTTTTGTTTTTATGTCTTTATCAAGAGTAGAGCTACTAACTATTGTAGTACCTGTAACATCATCTATTAATTGAGCAAATAGATTTTTATTACTTCTATATATACATAATCTTGGACGTTCTGCAGTTCCACTTATTTTTCTACGAACTCTGATATGTCTTCTTCTTGTTTCAAATTTTCTATCTGTTTTAGAAACCATTTTCATTTCTCCTTTCTAACTAATGTAACAGCATTAGTTTTCTTATATGAGCTTTATAAAAAATTTTTGCTAATAAATCTATATTAATTATTAATATTTTATTTTTTACCAGCTTTTCCTTCTTTACGTCTAATATGTTCTTCAACATATTTGATACCTTTACCTCTATATACTTCAGGTGGTCTTTTTGTTCTAATTACAGCTGCGATTTGACCAACTTGCTCTTTATCAACACCTTTAACGATGATTTTGTTTGGAGCTGGTACTTCGAAAGTAATTCCTTCTGGAGCTTCCATTTCAACTGGATGTGAATATCCTAAAGTTAAAACTAATGTTTTTCCTTTTAATTGAGCTCTATATCCAACACCATTTATTTCTAATTCTCTTTTATATTCATTTAAAACACCTTCAATCATGTTACTGATTAAAGTTCTTGTTAATCCATGTAAACTTCTATTTTCAGCTTCATCGTTTGGTCTTGTTACTTTTATAACATTTCCATCCATAGTAACTGTCATGTTTTTATGAATATCTCTTTCTAATGTTCCTTTTGGTCCTTTTACAGTAATATGTTGTCCGTCTAATTTTACTTCAACACCTTCTGGAACTGTAATAGGTTTATTTCCTATTCTAGACATGTGAATTTTCCCTCCTTATAATTTATTTTGCTATATTACCAAACATAAGCGATAACTTCTCCGCCTAGTCCTTCATTTCTTGCTTCTTTATCTGTTTTGATTCCTTTAGATGTAGATATTAAAGCTATTCCTAAACCATTTAATACTTTTGGTAATTCATCTTTTGATGCATATACTCTAAGTCCTGGTTTACTGATTCTTTTTAATCCGTCGATAACTCTACTACCCTTTTCATCATATTTTAAAGTTATTCTTATAATACCTTGATTATTTTCAACTTTTATCTCTTCAAAAGATTTTATGTATCCTTCTTTAAATAATATATCAGCTATTGCTAATTTCATATTTGAAGCTGGAATATCTACTGTTTTATGTTTTGCACTATTTGCATTTCTAATTCTTGTTAGCATATCTGCTATTGGATCAGTAGTAATCAATTTTATCCCTCCTTTTAAATTGTTATATATATAAATTTTACCAACTTGCTTTTTTTACACCTGGTATTTCGCCTTTATGTGCTAATTCTCTAAAGCATACACGGCAAATTCCAAATTTTCTGATATAAGCATGTGGTCTTCCACATATTTTACATCTGTTATATTCTCTTGTTGCATATTTTTGTGCTTTTTGTTGTTTAACTTTTAAAGATTTTTTAGCCATGAATTTCTCCTTTCTTCTTAACTAACCTAAGAAAATTAATTCTTAAATGGCATACCTAATAATTTTAATAACTCTTTTGCTTCTTCGTCTGATTTAGCAGTAGTTACAAATATTATATCCATACCTCTAATTTTATCAATTTTATCATATTCAATTTCAGGGAATATTAATTGTTCTTTAACACCCATTGAATAGTTACCTCTTCCATCAAAAGAATTAGCAGATACTCCTCTAAAATCTCTTACTCTAGGTAGTGCTACATTAAATAGTTTGTATGCAAAATCATACATTTTTCCACTTCTTAATGTAACTTTACAACCTACATCAACATTAGCTCTTAATTTAAAAGCAGCTATAGCTTTTTTAGATTTTGTAACGATTGGTTTTTGACCTGTTATTTCGCTTAAATCTTTTATTGCATTTTCTAATGATTTAGGATTTTCTTTTGTATCTCCTAAACCTATATTAATTACTATTTTATCTAATTTTGGAACTTCCATTATTGATTTATAATTGAATTTTTTCATCATTGCTGGAATTACTTCATTTTTGTATTGATCTCTTAAAATTTCCATAATTTTAAATTATCCTCCTTTCTACAATTATTTTATTTTTGCTCCACATGATTTACATACACGAACTTTATTATCTTTATCCATTTCAAATCCAATTCTTACAGCTTTACCACATTTTGGGCATACAACACTAACTTTGCTCATATGAATTGGGAATTCTTTAGATATTATTCCGCCTTCTTCACCTTGTCTTCTTGGTTTCATGTGTTTTTTCTTAATATTTATACCTTTAACAATTATTTTTTCTACTGTTGGCATAACTTCTAAAACTTCTCCAGTTTTACCTTTATCATTTCCTGATAAAACTTTAACTGTGTCACCTTTTTTTACTTTTAACATTTAGGATTTCGCCTCCTCTATTATTTATTATTAATATTCATTTAATTATTTCTAATTATAAAACTTCTGGAGCTAAAGATAATATTTTCATATAATTTTTTTCTCTTAACTCTCTAGCGATAGGTCCAAATATACGAGTTCCCTTTGGATTTCCATCTTCTTTTATTATTACAGCAGCGTTTTCATCAAATCTTATGTATGAACCATCAGCTCTTCTTGTAGGCTTTTTAGTTCTAACTACAACTGCTTTAACTACATCACCTTTTTTTACCATTCCACCTGGAGCAGCACTTTTAACAGATGCAACTATTACATCACCAACTTTTGCATATTTTCTGTAAGATCCACCTAAACATCTAATACACATAATTTCTTTTGCTCCTGTGTTATCAGCAACTTTTAGTATAGTTTGTTGTTGTACCATATTGTAATTTCCCTCCTTTAAACAAAGTTTGTTTATTTATTACATTTTACATTTATTATTTTTTTGAGATAAAATTATTTTATAATAGCTTTTTCTACTATTTCTACAACTCTCCATCTCTTATCTTTTGATAGAGGTCTTGTTTCCATAACTTTTACTTTATCTCCTTCTTGGCACTCATTTTTTTCATCATGAGCTTTTAATTTATAAGTTCTTTTTTGAACTTTACCATAAATTTTATGTTTTTCACTTGTTTCAACTGCAACAACAACTGTTTTGTCCATTTTGTTTGAAACAACTGTACCAATCATAACTTTACGAAGATTTCTTTCTTCCATTCGAACGATCTCCTTCCTTTAATATTTATGAAATGCAATTATTTTGCTTCATTTAATTTTCTTTCATTTAATATTGTTTTTATTCTAGCAATGTCTTTTTTCACTTCTTTAATTTTCATAGGATTATCTAAACCGTTTGCTTTTTTTGTAAATCTTAATTTAAAAAGTTCTGATTTTAATTCTCCTAATTCTTTTTCTAAATCTGGTGAAGACATTTCTTTAATCTTATTTATCTTCATCTACATCACCACCTATTTCAGTTTCTTTTTTTACAAATTTACATTTAACAGATAGTTTGTTTGCAGCTAATCTTAAAGCTTCTTTTGCAACATCTTCAGATACACCAGCTATTTCGAACATTACTCTTCCGGGTTTAACAACTGCTACCCAATATGTTACAGCACCTTTACCTTTACCCATACGAGTACCTATACCTTTATTTGTGATTGGTTTGTCTGGGAATATTTTAATCCAAACTTTACCACCTCTTTTAGTATAACGAGTCATAGCAATACGAGCTGCTTCTATTTGGTTAGATGTTATTAATGCTGCATCTACTGCTTGTAGACCAAATTCTCCATCTGTTACTTTATTACCTCTAGTAGCTTTTCCTCTCATTCTACCTTTTTGTAATTTTCTATATTTTGTTCTTTTTGGCATTAATGGCATTAGTCTTCTCCTCCTTCCACTTTCTCTTTTTTGGTTGGAAGAACTTCTCCTTTATATATCCAAACTTTTACACCTATTTTTCCATAAGTTGTATCTGCTTCAGCAAAACCGTAATCGATATCTGCTCTTAAAGTTTGAAGTGGTATTGTACCATCTTTATAGAATTCAGTTCTAGCCATATCAGCTCCACCTAATCTTCCAGATACTGAAGTTTTAATTCCTAAAGCACCTGATTTCATAGTTTTTTGCATACATTGTTTCATGGCTCTTCTGAATGAAATTCTTCTTTCTAATTGTCCTGCTATGTTTTCTGCAACTAATTGTGCATCCATATCAGCATTTTTAACCTCAACAATATTTAAATTAACATCTTTGTTAATCATTTTTTGTAATTCATTTTTTAATGTTTCTGCTAAGTTTCCACCTTTTCCGATTACTAATCCTGGTTTAGCTGTATAAACATTAACTTTAACAAATTTAGCAGTTCTTTCAATTTCTATTTTTGAAATTCCGCTAACATATAATTTTTTCTTTATATATTTACGAATTTTATTATCTTCTACAAGATATTCTCCAAAATTCTTTGAATCAGCGTACCATTTTGAACTCCAATCTTTGATAACACCAACTCTTAATCCATGTGGATCCATTTTTTGTCCCATTTTATTAACTCCTCCTTTCTTATGCTCTTTCTCTTAATTTTATTGTTATATGGCTTGTTCTCTTTCTAATTCTTACTGCTGAACCTTTTGCAGCTGGTCTAATTCTTTTCATTGTTGGACCTTGGTTTGCATATATTTCAGCAACATATAAGTTATTAGATTTCATACCATGGTTATTTTCAGCATTTGCTATAGCTGATTTTAATAATTTTTCTATTATTTCAGATGAAGCTTTTGGTGTGAATTTTACAATTGCTAAAGCTTCTTTTGCATCTTTACCTCTTATTAAATCTGCTACTATTTTAACTTTTCTAGCTGAAATTCTAGCATTTTTAAGAGTTGCTACTGCTTCTGGAATCATTTCTTGCTTTTCTTCCACTTTATTTACCTCCTTATTTTTTAAGAACTATATCTTATTTTTTAGTTGTCTTATCTCCGGCATGACCTTTAAATGTTCTTGTAGGAGCAAATTCTCCTAATTTATGTCCTATCATTTCCTCTGTTAAATAAACTGGTACATGTTTTCTACCATCATGAACAGCTATTGTGTGTCCAACCATTTGTGGGTATATTGTAGAAGCTCTTGACCATGTCTTTAAAACTTCTTTTTCTCCAGTTTCATTCATTTTCTCGATTCTGGCTAAAAGCTTTTGAGAAACATAAGGCATTTTTTTGCTTGATCTTGACATATTAAAATTTCCCTCCTTAATAATTTATTTATTATTTATCTTATTATTTTCTTCTCTTTACGATAAATTTATTTGATTTTTTGTTACGTTTTCTTGTCTTGTATCCTAGAGCTGGTTTACCCCAAGGTGTCATTGGTCCTGCATGACCTACTGGAGCTCTACCTTCACCACCACCATGAGGGTGATCGCATGGGTTCATAACTGATCCTCTAACTGTTGGTCTAATTCCCATATGTCTTGTTTTTCCAGCTTTACCAACTTTAACGTTTTCATGATCTGAGTTACCAATAGTTCCTATTGTAGCTCTACATCTAGCCATAACTAATCTCATTTCTCCTGATGGAAGTCTTACGTGAGCATATTTTCCTTCTTTAGCCATTAATTGAGCTTCTTGACCTGCTGCTCTAACTAATTTTCCACCTTGACCAGGATTTAATTCTATATTATGAATCATTGTACCAACTGGTATGTTTTCAATTTTCATACAGTTTCCTGGTTTGATATCTGCTTTTTCTCCAGATACAACTTTATTTCCGTCTGTTAATCCGATTGGAGCTAAGATGTATGCTCTTTCTCCATCTTCATATTCTATTAATGCTATGTTAGCGCTTCTGTTTGGATCATATTCAATACCAATTACAGTTGCTGTCATATCATCCTTTTTTCTTTTAAAATCTACTATTCTATATTTTTGTCTGTTTCCTCCACCTTGATGTCTAACAGTAATTCTTCCATATGAGTTTCTTCCTGCATTTTTCTTTTTTGTTGCTAATAAAGATTTTTCAGGAGTCTTTTTTGTAATTTCATCAAATGTAGAAACTGTCATGTTTCTTAGTGATGGAGTTGTTGGGTTAAAATGTTTCATTCCCATTTTTATTCTCTCCTCTAATTTTTTATTTACGGATTTTTTCCTGCTCCGTATAACAGATATTCTTTATTTTCCGGGTAGTTTCCCGATAATACTTATCTTACAAATTAAATTCCGTAAGCATCAATTGAGTTTTTAACTGTTTTAGAAACTTTTTTAGATTTTCCACCTTTTGCTAAATATGTTTTAGCTTGAGGATCTGTATCTATTGTAACTACAGCTTTTTTCCAATCAGAAGTCATTCCTACTGATCTTCCAACTCTTTTTTGTTTTCCTCTTACAGTTACAGTATTTACGTTTAATACTCTAACATCAAATAATTTTTCTACAGCTCTTGCTATATCAACTTTTGTAGCTTTTTTGCTAACTTTGAAAGTATACTTTCCACCTTGAAGTTCATCATTACTTTTTTCAGTAATAACTGGCTCTATTATTATATCTTCTGGCATCATTATGCGTACACCTCCTCTAATTTTTTAACTGTATCTAATGTAACAACTAATTTGTTGTATTTTAATAAATCATATACGTTTATTGTATTAACTAAAGTAGTTTTAACATTTTCTATGTTTCTAGCAGATTTTTGAACTGTTTCGTTCTTTTCTGGTAATAATATTAAAGTTTTTCCTTCTACTTTTAAGTTATTTAAAGCTTTAACCATAGCATTTGTTTTAATTTCTTTTAAGTTTAAGTTGTCAACAACAACTAATTCGTTTTCTAATACTTTTGAACTTAAAACTGATTTTATAGCTAATCTTCTTTCTTTTTTATTTACTGTGTATGCATATGTACGAGGTTTTGGTCCTAAAGCTATACCACCTTTAATCCATTGTGGAGCTCTAATACTTCCTTGTCTTGCTCTACCAGTTCCTTTTTGCCTCCATGGTTTTCTTCCACCACCACGAACTTCTGCTCTTGTTTTTGTACTTTGTGTACCTTGTCTTTGATTAGCTAAAAAGTTAACTAATACACTGTGTACAACAGCTTCATTTGGTTCAATTCCAAATATTTCTTCACTTAAGTTAACTGAGTCAACTTTCTTTCCTTCAATATTGTATACATCTATACTTGGCATTTCATTTCCTCCTTCCTATGCTTTTACACTTGTTTTTAATTTTAATATTGCACCTTTAGGTCCAGGTACGCTACCTTTTACTAAAACTACGTTTTTGTCGCTATCAACTTTAACAACATCTAAGTTTTGTATTGTTACAGTAACTCTTCCCATATGTCCTGGTAATTTTTTACCTTTGAATACTCTACCTGGAGTTGATGTTGGTCCCATTGAACCTGGTCTTCTGTGATACATAGATCCATGTCCCATTGGTCCTCTGTGTTGACCATGACGTTTAATAACACCTTGGAATCCTTTTCCTTTTGTTGTTCCTTGGATGTCTAATCTATCTCCTTCAGCAAATTCTGTTATTGTTAATTCTGTTCCAACAGTAATTCCTTCTACTGAATCTAATCTAAATTCTCTTAAATGTTTTTTTGGAGCTATGTTTGCTTTTGCAAAGTGTCCTTTTTCTGGTTTGTTTAATTTAGATTCTTTTACATCTCCAAATCCTAATTGGATAGCATTGTATCCATCTGTTTCTACTGATTTAACTTGTGCTACTACACAAGGTCCAGCTTCGATAACTGTTACTGGAATTACTCTTCCTTTTTCATCAAATATTTGAGTCATTCCAACTTTTTTTCCTATTAAAGTTTTCATTTCTTTCCTCCTAATACTATTGGCTGATATTTTAATTTCTATTTTAAATAGTACATCAGCTTGGTCTTATAAGAGACCTCCTAAATAATTTAAATTATAATTTGATTTCTATATCAACACCTGCTGGTAAGTCTATTTTCATAAGACTGTCTACAGTTTTTTGTGTTGGATAAAGAATATCGATAACTCTTTTGTGTGTTCTCATTTCAAATTGTTCTCTTGAATCTTTGTGTTTGTGTGGAGAACGTAATATTGTTATGATTTCCTTTTCTGTTGGTAGTGGAATAGGACCTGAAACCTTTGCTCCTGTTTTTTTAGCAGTATCTACTATTTTTTCAGCAGACTGTTCTAAAACTACATGATCATAAGCTTTTAATCTTATTCTGATTTTTTCGCTTGCTACCGCATTTCCTGTTACTGTTGCCATGTAAATTTTCCCTCCTTAAAATTTTAAATTATTAGTCGGAAGTTATAAACGCACCCTGGTGTTTCATTAACACCTAATATATAAACCCAAGTTTTTTGCATGATTTTTCTTGGGATAAGTGCTTATATTTTAATAACTTACCGCCTGGTCTAAGCCACGACATACTCCATAGGAGTTCCCTCCAACCCTGCTATTTCAAAGGTTGTAGCCACATCCTACTTCATCGCTAATCTTACATGCTTTTCCATTATATAACATTTATTTCTCTATGTCAATTGATTTTTCAATGTTTTTGCGATTTTTTTGCAGTTCTATAATTGACTTTTTATTTCATATATTTTCAAAAAACAGAGCTATTTTTACATATGCTCTGTTTTCTATCTTATTTATATATATTAGATGCTATTCTTTCCATAGCTTCAATTGTATTTGCCCTACTTCCAAATGCTGTTAACCTAAAATATCCTTCTCCACTTGGACCAAACCCTACTCCGGGTGTCCCTACTATTGCCAATTCATTTAATAATTTATCAAAAAAATCCCATGATTTTACATTTTCTGGTAATTTTAACCATATATATGGTGCATTTATTCCCCCATATACAGTATATCCTGCTTTTTGTAGCCCTTCTCTAATTATTTTAGCATTTTCTTGATAATACTTAATATTCTGCATTATTTGTTTTCTTCCTTCTTCAGAATAAATTGCTTCAGCACCTCTTTGTGTTATGTATGATGCACCGTTAAATTTGGTACATTGTCTCCTATTCCATAATTTATTTAATTCAACTGCATCTCCAGAATTTGTATATCCTTTTAAAGCTTTCGGAATTACAGTATATCCACATCTTACACCTGTAAAACCTGCTGTTTTTGAAAAACTTCTAAACTCTATTGCAACTTCTTTTGCTCCTTCAATTTCATATATACTATGTGGAACATTTTGCTCTGTTATAAAAGCTTCATATGCACTATCAAACAAAATTATTGATTTGTTTTCTTTAGCATAATTTACCCATTTTGTTAATTGACTTTTTGTAAGTACTGTTCCTGTAGGATTATTTGGAAAACATAAATATATCATATCAGGTACTTCTGACGGAAATTTTGGTTCAAAATTATTTTCTGAAGTACATGGCATATATATTATATTTTCATATTTTCCTGTTTCTTTATTATATTTACCAGACCTTCCTGCCATTGTATTTGTATCCAAATATACAGGGTATACTGGATCTGTTATAGCTACTTTATTATCTTTTGAAAAAATATCAACAATATTTCCTGTATCACATTTTGCTCCATCAGAAACAAAAATTTCATCTGTTTGAATATCAATTCCGTATTTTTTATAATCTTGCTCAACTATTTTTGACCTCAAAAATTCATATCCTTGCTCTGGTCCATATCCCATAAAAGTTTCTTTTTTTGATAAATCATCTGAAGCTTTTTTCATTGCTTCTACACATGCTGGTGCAAGAGGAAGTGTTACATCTCCAATTCCTAGTTTTATTATTTTTTTATCTGGATTATTATTTTGAAATTCTGATACTTTTTTTGCTATTGTTGAAAATAAATAACTATCTTGTAAATCTAAAAAATTTTCATTTATTTTAATCATAGAGCCCTCCTTTTATATATTTTACTTACATTATTCAAGTATTCCTTCAAATACTGTTGTTGCTGGTCCTGTCATATATATATGATTGTCTTTTTCATTCCATTCAATAAATAAATTTCCTCCTAATAATGTTACTGTACATTTTTTATTTATATAATCATTTAAATTACAAGCAACAACAGACGCACATGCTCCTGTTCCACAAGCTAAAGTTTCACCAGCACCTCTTTCCCATACTCTCATTTTTATAAGTTCAATAAATTCAATATTAGCTCTTTTAGGAAAATGTTCATCATGTTCTAATATTGGTCCATATTTTTCAATTTCAAAATTATCTATGTTATCAATAATTGTTACTGCGTGTGGATTTCCCATTGATACACATGTAAATTTAAATTCTTTATCATCGGCTTTTATTTTTAAATTTTTTACTATTTTTTCTTCTGATATGACAGGTATTTTTTGTGGATTTAGTATTGGTTCTCCCATATCAACTTGAACAGTTTTTACCTTATTATTTTCTATATTAAACTTTAGTGTTTTTATTCCAGCCAAAGTTTCTACTGTAATACTTTCTTTATTTGTAAGACCTTTGTCATATACAAATTTTCCTACACATCGTATTCCATTACCACACATTTCCGCTTCACTACCATCATAGTTAAACATTCTCATTTTAAAATCTGCAACTTTACTGTCACATATTAAAATTAATCCATCTGAACCAATTCCAAAATGTCTGTTGCTGACAAATTTAGCTAGGTCTGATTCATTTTCTATTTTTTGCCCAGTTTTAGCTGTTGCATCAATATACACATAATCATTTCCTAGCCCATGCATTTTTGTAAATTTTATCATATTTTTTTCCACCTTTCATAAGGTACTAATGTTAGATATAATATAGTTATATTTTTATCTGATTGTATTATATCATTAAGTAGTGTTTTTTCAATATTGAAAAAAATTTTTAACACATAAATCCAAATAAAAAGAAACCCCTTTACAAACATACAGTTTAATACTGCATTTGCCAAAACTAGGGGCTCCTTTTAATTAATATTTTTATTAATCTCCTTCTTCATCATACAATGTTACTTTTTCACCGTTTTTAGAAATTTTTAACACAAAATTTCCAGCTTCTTCTATCCTCATTGTACCATTCCATTCTGTTCCATTTTCATCTGTAAATATAATATTAGTTCCATTTATTTTATATGTTCCTTTAACTTCACTACTTGCTGTATAATGATCAAATAAATATGTACCGTCTTCATTTATTTGTATTTCTGTCATATCTGATTCATTTCTCCATAATCTATAATAATCACTATTTTTCACTTCACTATTTTTTAATATTATATAACCATCTTCATCATACTTATTATAATTAACTTCTTCATTTTTTGTTTGATTTTCAGTAGATTTTGCGGTATTAGTTTGTGTTTCATTACTTTTACTATTATTTGTTGTGTTCGTATTTTTATTTTCATTTTTTTCATTAGTTGTATTTTCTAAAACATTATTGGAATTTTCTATATAATTTCCATCCTTTAAATTAGTAACTTCATTTTGTAGCTCTGATATTTTCTTATCTGAATCTTGTTTGTTCTTCACTAATAAAAAACCTTCAAAAGTAATAAGACACACAATTAATATTCCTACTATAATTAAAATAATTTTAGTTGATTTTTTCATAAAATTCTCCTCTCATCAAAATTCATATATATTATATATCAAAAAATAAATTTTTCAATATACAACAAGAATAAATTTTATATATTCAAATTTTATTATTCCCATTCTATTGTTGCTGGTGGCTTTCCGGTTATATCATATACTACTCGATTTACATGTTTTACTTCGTTTACTATTCTTGATGATACTACTTCTAATATTTCGTATGGTATTTTTGTCCATTCTGCAGTCATAAAATCTGATGTTGTTACTGCTCTTAGTGCTATTGTGTAATCATATGTTCTTTCGTCTCCCATCACTCCTACACTTTTTATATTTGTTAATACTGCAAAATATTGGTTTATTTTTCTGTCCCATCCTGCTTTTGCTACTTCTTCTCTGAATATTGAATCAGCATCTTTTAATATATCTAATTTATTTTCTGTTATATCACCTATTACACGAATTGCAAGCCCTGGTCCTGGAAATGGTTGACGATATACTAAAAATTCTGGTAATCCTAGCTCTAACCCAACTTTTCTTACTTCATCTTTAAACAAGTCTCTTAAAGGTTCTATTATTTCTTTGAAGTCAACATAGTCTGGTAATCCTCCTACATTATGATGGCTTTTTATTTTAGCTCCTGCTCCTAATCCACTTTCTATTACATCTGGATATATTGTCCCTTGTACAAGATAATCAACAGTTCCTATTTTTTTAGCTTCTTCTTCAAATACTCTAATAAATTCTTCTCCTATTATTTTTCTTTTTTGCTCTGGGTCTGTTATTCCTTTTAATTTATTCAAAAATCTCTCTTTAGCATCTACTTTTATAAAATTAACATCAAAATTTTTTGTAAATACTTGCTCTACTTCTTCTGCTTCATTTTTTCTTAACAATCCATGGTCTACAAATATACATGTTAAATTTTTTCCTATTGCTTTATTTATTAATGCTGCTGCTACTGATGAATCAACACCACCAGAAAGAGCACATAATGCCTTTTTATCTCCTATTTTTTGTTTTAATGCTGTAACTGTTTTCTCTGCAAAAGAGCTCATTTTCCAATTTCCAGAGCAACCACAAATATTATAAACAAAGTTTTTTATAATTTCTGTTCCATTGTTTGTATGATTAACTTCTGGATGAAATTGAATTCCATAAAAATTCTTTTTAGTATTTTGCATTGCTACATTTGGGCAATGGTCTGTTGAACCTATATTTTCAAATCCTTCTGGAAGATTTTCTACAAAATCTGTATGACTCATTAAGCAATCATTTTTATCTTCAAATCCTTTGAATAATTTAGAGCTATTATTTATATTTACAGATGTAACACCATATTCTCTTTTATCAGCTTTTTGGACTTTACCACCAAGCATATGTGTCATAAGTTGCATTCCATAGCAGATTCCTAAAACTGGTATTCCTAAATTAAATATTTCTTTACTACATTTTGGGGCATTTTCTGCATATACACTTGCAGGTCCACCTGTAAAAATTATTCCCGCTGGATTTTTTTGTTTTATTTTTTCAATTGATGTACTAAATGGTACTATTTCTGAATATACATTGCATTCACGCACACGTCTTGCTATTAACTGATTATATTGACCGTAAAAATCAATTATTAGTATTAATTCTTTATCCATTATAAAATTCCTTTCTATTTTTTTAACAAATATATGTATCTATTATTTATATAAATTTAATTTTGTGTTTCCACTTCTTTTAGCATTACATCGTGTGCACTTCCCTCTTTTATACTGATGTTAGATACTAAAGTTAATCTTGCTTTTTCGTGGAATTCTGGTATTGAAATTGAACCACAATTACACATTGTTGATTTTATTTTTGCTACTGTAATTGCCAAATTATCTTTTAAAGGTCCTGCATATGGAATATATGAATCTACACCTTCTTCAAATGATAACTTATTTTTTCCTGCTTCACCTAAATCATATCTTTGCCAATTACGAGCTCTATTTGAACCTTCTCCCCAGTATTCTTTTACAATATTTCCACCTATTTTAACTTTTCTAGTTGGACTTTCATCAAAACGAGCAAAATACCTACCCATCATAACAAAATCAGCACCCATTGCTAATGATAAAGTTATGTGATAATCATGCACAATTCCACCATCTGAACATATTGGAATATATATACCTGTTCTTTCATAATACTCATCTCTAGCTTCTACTACATCTAATAAAGCACTTGCTTGTCCACGACCAATTCCCTTTGTCTCACGAGTGATGCAAATTGAACCTCCTCCAACTCCAACTTTTATGAAGTCAGCTCCAGCTTCTGCTAAGTAATAAAATCCCTCTTTATCAACAACATTTCCTGCTCCAATTTTTACATCATCGCCATAATGTGCTCTTACCCAATCTATTGTATTTTTTTGCCAAACTGAATATCCATCTGATGAATCCATACATAATAAATCCACTCCAGCTTCAACTAATGCTGGTATTCTTTGTTCATAATCTCTTGTATTGATTCCTGCACCTACTATATATCTTTTATTTTCATCTAATAAAGAATTAGGATTATTTTTTCTTTCTTCATAATCTTTTCTAAATACTAAATGCTCTAAATTATCATTTTCATCTAATATTGGTAAACAACTAATTTTATTTTCCCAAATAATATCATTTGCTTCTGCTAAACTTATACCTTTTTTAGCACAAACTATTTTTGATCTTGGAGTCATATATTTATCTATTGAATCATCTAAATTTGCTCTTGAAATTCTATAATCTTTATCTGTAACAAGACCTAAAAACTTTCCATTACTTGTTCCATCTTCTGTGATTGTTACTGTTGAATGACCTGTTCTTTCTACTAATTCTATTACATCTTTTAATGTTGTTCCACTTTTTACATTTGAATCACTATCAATAAATCCAGCTTTATGTTTTTTTACACGTCTTACCATTTCAGCTTCTGCTTCAATTGATTGTGAACCAAAAATAAAAGAACATCCACCTTCGCGCGCCAAAGCAATAGCCATTTTTTCTCCTGAAACGGCTTGCATTATAGCAGACACAAACGGAATGTTCTCTGAATATTTAGGTTCTTCTCCTTTTTTAAATTTTACAAGTGGTGTTTTTAAACTTACATTTGTTGGTATACATCTTTCATCTGTTAAATTTGGTAATAATAAGTATTCGTTAAATGTTCTTGATACATCTTTTAGTACTTTTGCCATTCTAAAATTCCTCCTTTTATTAAATTAAATAGGACTTGATATATTCTCAAGTCCTATTTGGTTAGTTTTTTTATTATACATAATATTAAAGAAAAAATCAATACATATATTATTTTTCTTATTTTATTTTGTGTCAATGGGGACGGTTCTTTTTGACAACCTTTAGTAATATTTTTATTTATATTTAGATATGAAAAAAAGGTTGTCAAAAAGAACCGTCCCCATTGACACACTTCAAACCGCCACCATTGACAACCATTGACATGATCTTTTTAAGCAATTATTATATCTGGATTATCATTTTCAAATTGATTAATAATTTCTTCATTTTTTTCACTAAATTTTGTTACATAACCATCTAATGATTTTGCCTTTTCTTTTAATGCATCAACACTATCATTTATATAAATTCTTGCTTTTCCTTTTCCATTTTTTGCTTCTTGCACTAAATTTGATACTGGAGAATTTCCGTCAAAGGCTAATACAACTGAAGGTCTTCTTTCAAAAATTTCATAATTAAAGCTTTTATATATTCCAAGCTCTTCAGATTCTGTTGAAATGCATACTCCATTTAAATCATTTTTTACCAACATTTCTGCTAGCTCTTTTGTTACTTTTTTCGGAATTATTGCATCTATTTCAAATTTTTTATTTACTTCTTTACTTATATCAATAATTGCCTTTTCGTACCCTTGCATTTTATGACCTATAACAAAATATGCTTTTTCACTATCCAATTTTTCAATAAGCTCTTTTAGTAATTCTTTTCCTCTTTCTGTAATAACAGTTTCTCTTCCTTTTGAATTAAAACTTCCACCGGCAATAATAATAGGCACTTTATCTTGTGGTAATTTTACTATTTTTTCTTTTAAAATTTCTGCTGAATCTATATCTGTATTTCTTCCTATTGAAAAAGCTCTGTTTTTATTTTTTTCAATTTCAGCTAGCTCTTCTTGTAAAATAGCATCTTTTATATCTCTTCCATTTAACCATTCTTCAAATTTTTTGCTTTTAATTTTAAAGTATTCATCATTTTTAGCAATCAAGTCATCTTCTACCTTTTTCATCTTTGCTAAATCTTCGTCTATTAAATTTAATAAATTTGTAAGGGCCATTTGCTCCTCCATACAATCAGTTCCGTAGAATCCACATCCATCTGTACCTTGAACGCAATTTACATTATTAGCTAAATATCTTTTTATAGGATGTGATGATAAATCTGTTAAATTATTTAATCTTACATTTGATGTTAATTGGAATTCTAATATTACTCCATCTTTTTTTAAGTCTTCAACTAATTTTTTTCCGTTTTCTGTTTCCAAATCAATACCATATAATCCATGACCTATTCTACATCTTGGCATTTTTTTACCTTCTGGAACAGCTTCTTTTATACATTCAATTGCTCTTTCAACATTTTCTTTAAAACTATCATTCTCACCTGCGTGAACACGAATTGTAAATCCATCATTTTGCTCTATTGCAAATTCAACAAGCTCTTTTAATACTTGTTTAAAATTACGAATGTCATTTATTTCTTCACCAATGATATCACTACCAACTATATATGGACTTTTTGCTGCAACTTTTAAAACATCAATACCTTCTTTTAATTGTTCTTCTGTCATTAGGGTTCTACTAAAAGATCCTAAAAATCTTAATTTTACACCTGTTTCTTTTTCTATTTTAGGTAATATTTCGTGTAGCTCTTGTAATATTTTAGCACCTTCCTCACCTTTTCTTACAATCCAAGTTACAGAAATTTCTGCATATGTAATTCCTTGTTTTTGATATTCTCTAGCTACCCACAATAATTTGTCTTGTAATAAAGTGTTATTTTTATAATTTTCACTTACAGAATCTTCTTGCATTTTATATAAAACATTTTTAATTGTTCTGCTAGGTATTTTATCTATTTTACTATTTCTTATTGCTATTTTATTTTCACTTATTTTTCCTTTTGAAAAAGCGTAACGATAAATATATAATTTTTCTAAGTTTGTAAATACTGCTTGCCCATCTTTCATTAATACTAGACTATTTCTTATTTTAGCAATGTTTTCTTCCATATCTTTTGGATTATTTAAAATTAAGTTAGCAAAATTTATATATGTCTCGTCATCAATTTTTCTTATTAATTTTTTTCCTGGTAAATCACAATAAGCGTATTTTTTTTCTATTTTACATCTTTCTGTAAATAAATCATTTGCCTGTTTATCAGATAATTTCAATCCTAGCTTTTTTATGTAATATAATGAATATTTTATTTGATGTTTTATTCCTAGTGCTATTAAATCATCTGAATTTAAATTGGCATGTATATGTGTATGTAAATCTGTTCTAAACTTATATTTTTTTAAGATATATGTTTTTATTAATGTTTTTTTAACATCTAATTTATACTCTTTTGTTTGTGACATTAATGTTTTATTAATTGCAGGTATTTGTGCTTTTATTTCTATTTTTCCGTTTAAATATATATTTGCAATTTTTATTCCACCTAATCTGAATATATATACTTCTTCATTATCGCAATTTATACTTGCTGGAATTATGCCTTCAATTATTTTCATATCTTTATCATTTTTTATTGTTTCAACTCCGCATATTTGGGCTAAATTTGTTATTAAATTTCCAGTTTTATGGTTGGGTGTTTCTATTATATATTTTAATTCATCTTCATTTTCTTTATATAAATTTACAATTATATCCTTTTCTTTGTCTAAATAAAATCTGTCAAAAAATTTCATCATATTACTCCTCTCTTTTAAATTATGTAAAGTCTATTTTATCATATATTTTATGTATATACAAGAGCGTTGTGTGAAATTCCAATATTTATTTTTTAATTCACATATTAAATATTTCTAGAAAATTCTACCATTTTCAGTTGACATTATTAATTTTATGTAGTATTATGGTAAAAGTAATAAAAAATCCTAAAAAGGAGGATTATATATAATGGAGCAAACCATTTCATATGTAACCTATTTACAACAGGAAGATGTGAAAGCTTATTATTGTTTCTTGAATTCCCTTTCCGGTGCCCCATGCGAAAATTATTTCCAAGGTTGGAGTAGTTTTCGGGATAACTATTTAAAAAATATTGGCACAAGTTATAGGGGAAAAACTATCTATAAAGACGAGACAAAGCTTTATGAAGCATTTAAGATTCGTTTTTCTACTTTTTTCAAGGGGCATTCTTTCACCTGTTGGAACTCCGTGGTTTCATATATTGAGGGTAATCCTCACTATGAAAGAGAGAAGTTCTTTTTTTAATCAATTTTAAATCAATTTAAAAAGTAAAGAATAGAAGCAAATGCTTCTATTCTTTACTTTTTGTTTTTTATGAAATTTAAGACTTTATATTCCTTTAAAGATATACAAACACCATAAATAATTACTAATAAATTTTTACTTTAACTCAATAATTATTTTTTGGTAAATCCCCTTCTTTAATTTATGTGCAAAAAAGAATCAGCATTTCTGCTGATTCTTAATTATGGTGGCTTCACCTGGAATCGAACCAGGGACACAGGGATTTTCAGTCCCTTGCTCTACCAACTGAGCTATAAAGCCTTATATGAATAATAGGAAAGATATTCCCTTTCCTATTATTATTTTTATGGCGACCTGGAACGGGCTCGAACCGTCGACCTCTAGCGTGACAGGCTAGCGTT